>Ga0194137_10000019_pt1 | contig 115025 bp, 86 predicted proteins | sample TARM_MetaG_T3_14_FD_134025 | JGI IMG/M metagenome (GOLD analysis project Ga0194137, IMG submission 134025) | Freshwater microbial communities from Pennsylvania, USA, analyzing microbe dynamics in response to fracking - TARM_MetaG_T3_14 (version 2) | ecosystem: Environmental > Aquatic >...
CTGACCAGTTCGGCACTGGACAAGTGGGTGACATTCACGGATTTCTCCTTCACAAAAAGGAAAAGCGGGAACGTCCTGTCCCGAGGGGATGGATGTTCCCGCTCGGGATGTGCTGACGCGAGGCCAGCACGGTCAATGAGGCAGGTGACGACTGCGACGCCGACGCAAGGTCGGGAGCGCATTCCGCGACGGAATGCAGGTAGCAGTGGGCAGTGTGTTGTGAGGGTCAGAAGCGTTCAAGCCTTGACCGCTGCATGCCATGGACAAGGGGCCATGGAAACGGGCAATTGTTGAGTGCACGCCTGGGTGACAGCTGAATATCACCTGAAGTTCAGTACAGAAATCTTGTTTCAGTGGGTGGCCAAAGCCGTGACACGGGCCTGAAATTTCGCCAAGATGGCGACTCGAACCCATGCAACGAGCACGACCATGATTCGTTTTGGCCCCCACATCCGGCTCACTCGGCGAGAGACTGAGCGCTTCAAGCTGATCACCGATCTGGAGCCGGTCGGCATCCGCACGCTGGCTGACCTGGATGCCTACATCGCGCAATGCAAGGCGCACTATTGGGGCGTCTCCAGGGACACCCAGTTTCTGCATTGGCTGATCGACCGCGAGTACCAGCAATGCCGTTCGGCGGCGTAGCAATGCGCACGCCGCCTGGCGGTTCATTAAGCAAAGACACGTGGCTCGATGGTGGCGCCGCGCATGAAGGCCAGGTAGGCGGCGGCCTTGCCGATGTCCGCGAAACAAGCGATGGCGTCGCTGCCTCGCCTCACAGCCCATGGCAGGTCCGGGGACCTATTGGGCGACAGGTTCAGGTTGGCCTCGCGATAGGCTGGGTGCCGATACGGTGCTTTGCCGGTCTGCCAGTCCACCAGGCACAGGATGCAGTCGCTCAAGATAGCGCCGCCGCCTGACTCGCCAGGCTCGACCAGCAGGGGGATTTTGAGCATGCCGCCAGATCGACCAATGCGGCCGACCACGCCATGCTCATCAAGCCACGGTTCGCCCGTGGCGAGGTCGCCAAGTATCAGGCGGATCTTCTCGCCAGTTCGGCGATAGGACTCCAGCACCTTGGCCGCTTTGGGGTCGGTCCCGGGCGCAAAGTAGGTGCGTTGGCTCAGTGGGGAGCGGCCCCATGCGGCTGTGGCCGTCAGGTACTTCTGATAGCCCGCCAGCGTGGCGTAGTCGCCTGGCGTAAATGCCAAGTGGCTTTGGTCGAGTTGCTGTGCGATCTGGTTGGCATGATCGCGAGCGTTGTCAAAGCCAAAGCAACTGTGGCCTGATTTCTCCGTGATGACATAGAGCTTTTGCTCCAGGTTGAGTGTGACGGTGGTCATGAGGATTCCTTGTGGGGAGGCCTGGGGACGCACCGCCGCTCGGGCCGTGGCCCCGCAGGCGTGTTGGGTTGGTGTCAGCCTTGCGCGGCCAACCGGATGGGTGGCTGATCGCAGACCTGGTCCACCACCTGGCTTTGTTGCAGGTGCTCCAACTTCAGCAGCAGTGCATGAGCATGCGCGCTGTCATCGCCTGCCAGGCGAGGTTGAAGGGCCTGCACTTCCTTGATCAGCAAGCGCAGTTCCTGCACGATGGCCCGGTGGGCACGCATCTCGATGGCGCACAAGGCGTCGGTTGCAGTGGTCATGGGGAAATTCCTTCCATGGGAGTGCCGCACTGCCTATAGGGCAGATGCAAGCGAAGTGGGGGGAGGGCGCGGCATGCACCACCAGGAGGTGGGCATGCGCGTTGGTCGATCTGGGCAGGGCCAGGGCGGCGGGCCTGCACGGTCAAGGCGCGACGGTCTTGACGTGCCGGGAATCAGGCTGTCTGAGACACAGCATTGGGCTTTGACGGCTCTCCTGACGTGGCGGATGGCGCGCCATTGGGCTCGGGAGCTTGGGCCGCAAAAGACGATTGAGCCTGGGCAAACTCCGGCGCCTTCTTCAGGCGCTTGACTTGGGTCGCAGCCGGTTCGTTGGCAGTGGGTGGCAGACATTCAACGGCGATGTCGCCGCCTTGGCGCAACATCTGTCGAAGGGCCAAAGCTGGCGCAACAAAAACGCCATGGAACAGCCAACGCACGAACTGACCGATGCGCCTGTTCCGTGCGACTGCGGCTTTGTGCGTGCGCAAGGATTGCTTGCAGCACAGGTACAGGGCCAGGTGGTTGCGCTTCATCAGCGGATCAGCTTCCAACTGAGCCATGACTTCGGCAGCCATGACGGGGTCCTGGCCCACACGGCGGTAAAAGCCCATCCAGGCGCGAGACTCCTCGATCTCGACACAGGTGCGTTTTGGGCGAACGCGGGACGCTTCATGGTTCATGGTGTGAACTCCAGAAAGGAGGAGGGCACACCTATCCCGGCGGGGAGACGGTGGACTCCCCAGGGGGTTGCGTGGAGGTGCAGCACAGCCGAATGGCCGAGGCACACTAAAGACGGTTCACATCCCATGAAGTCGAGGGCTCCCGACAATCGGGCTCGGCTTCAACGGGATGTGAACGCGGGCGGGCACAAGGCGGGCGAAACCATGCAGGTCAGCGCTTCGTTTCGTGTTCGACCCGAACTGCGGGCGAGGTTAATCGCCACGGTATCGATGTGCTGATGCTGGACCACGGTCAAGTGGTTCAGGCGGCGGCACGGAAGGCCACGGCCTGTTCAACCTGTCGCGAGACAGGCAGCGCAGGCTTCAGCAATGCGGGTAGCACTGCAGGACGAATCAAGGACTCGCGGGCAAGCCCGGAGCCCCCCAACAGCACGCAGATGGCGTGCGTTTCCCTTGTCGCATGAGGGCATGCGTTCATGACGTTCTCCTTCAGTGTGTGAAGGGGAACGCCTCGTCCCGATGGGGAACATGGTTCCCCAACTTGGGATGCTTCAGCCTTGGCAGGTGAAGCGGCTCGGTAGCAGCACGGTGAGGTGCGCCGACGACACGGTGTTCAGCATGAGGGCTGAACGAAACACAAGGCCACTGACATGGCCAATCTGAACCGAGGTTCAGCTTCTACAAGGCAGGTCACGACTGCGACGCCAGCAACGCTGGACTTCAGGGAGATCGAAATCTCCATTGAAGGCTTCGTGAACGCGATGTCCACAGGGAGCGATTGGAGTATGCGACGATGCGTGGTGTTGCGGTAGCACCAGAGCGCGTATGCCTTGCCGATGCCACGCCAAATCGCCAGCGAGAGCCGGTGCTTTCTTGTGGCGGCCTTGGCCGCTCAAGGCTTTCAGTCGATGACCACGTCAGTCTGAGCGCCGCACTTGCGGCGGGTTTGTGGGCATCAGGTCGATCAATCGGACGTGGACAACCCAAGTCGGTTGCACGGACGAGCTGCTTGTCTAGTTTTCTTCATCTTTCAGCGTGGGGCAAACTTGATGAAGCACTGTGGTCATCAGCATATGCCACAAGGTATCCGCTGATTTCAGGACCTGTAGCTTCTGACGACCGACGACCCTCAGGGTGTTTCGCGCTGTCAGCGGCGCTGAGGGCGCCTCTTCGTCGGGTTCCAGCAACCGCAATGCTAGGGAGCCGAGTCGCAACGTTGTTGGATCATGCTGGATACCCGCCCACAAGGTCTGGCCTTCTTTTGCCAACGCTTCAAGCGACTTGGCGTCAACTGCAATCTGCGCTCGGGTTTGTTCGGACAATGTCACAAAAGCCTCGAACATGCCCACAGTTCGCAGCGCAGCTTCCTGCTTGTCATGTTCGTCGAGCGCTTCTCTGAAATACGACCAGTCCATGTTAGATCTATACCCGCCAAAGCAGAGCTGATCTCGGTGTCCTGAACCTCCACGAAACTGATCCAGCTTTTCCAGTTCGGCAACGGCAATCCGGGGATCGGGGGTTTGGAGGATCGTGTCGATCGCTACCAGTGCCTCTTCCATTTCATACAGCAGCGAACGCAACTTTCCTCGGTATTCCAGGTAGGTCTTGGGAATGTCTGCTTGGGGGTTCGGTAGCGGAAGCGTGTACCTGTAGTCAATATTGCATTCGGAGATTTGCCGATAAGGTACGTTGACTTGATCCAGGAACTGAAACGAGTCCAAGGAAGGCCGGGTGGCAATGTCTTGAGAAATCCTGTCGAGCGCTTGTTTTCTGCTCCTGATCAGGTATTGCTGGTCGAGCGCCTTCTTGCCAAGGATGTACCGTGGCTTGTCGTCATCTGTTTGTTCAAGAACCGACGTGATGTCCTGTGCAGACAGAAGGAACATCTCTGCGGCGTCCTCGCTGCCGACATGAAGGATTGCAAAGAATCCCCGTAGTGGCTTGCCGTCTTTGTCCTTGACGTATTCGCATGGAATGTAGTGAGTGGTCTTGCGGTCCTGGTAGTACTTGGCTTGCACCACGCCAACTTTGGGTGGAGCACGGTCAGTAAACTTGTCGGTGAGGGATCGGGGCTGGATCAGAAAGTCCGCTCCGTCAATGTCCACCGAACGTTCGAGCACCCAAAAGCGATCCAGCAAAAACGCCTTTGTGCGGGCTTCCCCTGCGGCACCATGCTCCATCACCTTGAGCCAGACCGGTTGGTCTGTATTGGCCATGCGTTTGCTCCTGTAACATTTGATGATATTTTGTCGGCCAAAGGCCGCTCCATGGCTTCAAGAAGCAGAAATGATTGCATTCGATCCGAATACTTGGCTGATGTACGAGGGCCTGTCCAACCACGGACATGGCGTCTCACCCGCCCCCATGGTTTCGGTGGCCACTTTCGTTCAGGCCGAGGCCGACTGGCGCAAAGTTCCCAGCAGCGGTGCCCTTCGTAGTGCCATGTGCGTCTTCAGGGAAGACTACTTTGATCCTGTCAGTCGCATCAGGCAGGGCCGGTTCTACGAGGTAGCAGGGCGTCAACAGCCTGACCAGTGGTGGGTCCATAAGCACCCGGTCTTGCCTGAGGATGTTGGTCATCAATCCCATGAAGGGCGATTCACCAAGTCGCTGATTTCGTTCAGCCCAATGGGCAATGTGAGTCAGCGACTGGTGACCACACCACGCACGCTGGTTGTCTTGGGAGCGGCGACGGCCATCACGGTTTGGAACATCGTGTCGGTCGAGCGAACTGGCAATGACGAGGACGTGGTGACGATGCGTGCGCGCTCGAACCTGGGTTTCCTGCCGGACCTCGTCTTGGAGGCGATTCCCGCAGGAGCGAGAGACCGAGTGGGGGCGGCCGTGACCAAGGTTGTGGATGGGGCGCACCGATCCAGCGGCATCACCGTGGTGGACCTGTGCCGTGATGCGATGGGGGTGATTTTGTCCGCGCACCTTCATCTGGATGCCGGAGAGGATGCCAAGATCATCGAAAAAGACCTTGGCGCGTTGATTGCGAAGCTGCCGCCTGAATCAAAGCTGTTTCGTGCGGCGGCAGATGTGGTCTGCAAGCTCCATCCCAGGGGCAAGTCCAATGAGCAGCAGCGCCTGGGCACCCGTGACGTCACCGAAGCCGATGGCTCGTTCGCCATCGAGGCCCTGGGGTTCGTGCTTCGTGAGTTGGGCTGGGCACGATAGGCCAAGAACAGGCCTTGGGATACAGCGTACACATTTGCCAGTTTTCTGGTGCCGATCTCATCTGGGAGTTCCTGTTTGGCTACCTCAACTCAACGTCCGGTTATTTTTGTGTCGTACAGCTGGTCTTCACCCGCGCATGAAGATTTTGTCGAATCCCTGGCCTCGAAATTGATGGCCAACGGTGTGATGGTTCGCCTCGACAAGTGGGATCTGAAAGAAGGGCAAGACAAGTTTGCTTTCATGGAGAGCATGGTCACGGACCCTGACATTTCGAAGGTTCTGGTGATCTGTGACTCGCACTACAAGGCAAAGGCCGATGCGCGAAAAGGTGGGGTGGGCACCGAGACCGAAATCATTTCGGCCGAGATCTACGGGCAAGTCAAACAAGAGAAGTTCATCCCCATCGTGGTTGAGTACGATGCCAACCGGCAGGCCGTGTTGCCCACGTTCATGAAGTCGAGGATCTACATCGATCTGTCGAACGACGATGTGTATGGCGATGGGTTCGACCAGCTCTTGCGCGCCATCTACGATCGACCCAAGTACAAAAGGCCCGAGTTGGGGGCTGCGCCAGAGTTCCTGGATGACGAACTGGCCGCGGCGATTCCCGTGCGCGAGTTTCAGGCCCTTCGCAGCGCCACGGAGGAAGGCAAGCCCACGGCGGATGGTCTGGAAGTCGCTTACCTCAAGCGCTTTCAGGTTGAACTTGGCAAGCTCCTGGTGCCCAAAGAGACCACTGACTATGACGACGAAATCGTGGCCTCCATTGCCCGGGCCAAGCCCTTGCGTGATCAGTTCGATCAGTACGTGTCCATGAAGGCTGCTTTTGCCCAGGACACACCGAGGGCTTGTCGGCGGGTTCTTGAATTGTTGGAACACATCCTGGGCCTGCGCACGCAGCCAGAGGGGATGACTTCATACCGTGAGGAGTGGTTCGATGTGTACCGATTTTTGGCGTGGGAGTTCATGTTGTTGACAGTCGCGGCCTTGCTCCGAGAGCAAGCCTGGCAAACCTTGGACCAGGTGTGCAGCGAGGTGTTTGTCTTTCATCGGAATGGAGACCAGCGTGATCGCAGCTTCCTGGAGTTCGAGCCTTATCTGCGCTCGTTGGACGAGAGGCGCAACAAGCGCCTGGGCCTGCGCCGCATCTCTATCCAGACTGACCTGATCCACGACCGGGTCAGCGCGAGTGGGACGACGTTCACCGAGATGATGCAGGCCGACGCGTTCCTGAGCCTGCGCTCAGTGGTTCAGCAACCCGAGGGCCAGACAAGGGACTTCTGGTTCCCGCGCACGCTCCTGTATCTGGATGGCAACCGCCTGCCACTGTTTGTGAAGGCGGGTGGTGGTGCCATCAAGGCGGGGATCTTGAAGGCACTCGGCGTGGCCGACGCGAAGGAGTTTGCCGCTCGCTTTGAGAAAGTTGCTGCGGCCCTGAACAATTTTGACAATTGGCGCATGGACAGCGAATTCATTGACTTGCGCTCTGTGACGAACGTGGCCCAGTTGTCCGTGTAGTGCGTTGGCCTCAGCCTCTTGTTAGACTTGGCGGTGCTGCCTGAGGCGTGCCGGGCAAATGCCGTCACCGGTCGGGTGGTTTGTCAATGTGACGATCGTCGTATGTGGGGTTCGCGTTCCCACCAGGCAGCATCCACTCGTGCATGCGTTTCGGGCCATCCAGCCCACAGTGTTGCCCAAAAAGCAGGCGCCCCGAGAGCGCCCTGGCGTACCTTAGGCGTTGAACCGTTGGCCATGCAAAGTTATCCCCAATTTTTGTGGATAACTCTTGGCCCTGCAGTTCAATGCATTGGGGCGGGTTGGGCCGTCTTACCCGTGGAGAGCGCTTTGATTTTCGGTAGGGCTTGGTTCAACTCGCTGAAATGATTCAGCCTGCCCCATTGATCGACGTCTCCAATCACATACAGGCGATGCTTGGCCCGCGTGATGGCCACATTCAGCAGATTGGGCTTCCCCGAAGCCCAGGCACGCGCGCCTGACCCGGCCTGACCAGGGGCGGTGCCCAGCACCAGGAACACGATTTCTGCTTCCTTGCCCTGGAAGGTGTGCACGGTTCCGCACTCGATCTGGCCCAACCCTGCATCCTTGATCCGCTTGATGCAGGCGTTCTTGACCTTGCGAAACGGCGAAATCACGAACACCTTGGCGGCCTTGTCCTTGCCTTCGGCCTTCCTGGCAGGTGTGAACGCCGGTTGCTGTTGAAGCTGGCGCAGGCAGTTCACCAGGATCTGGAGTTCGTCTTCGATGACCGGATGGCTGGCGCGGGTGGCGGGCACGTCCAGCCAGGCGCTGTCACCGAGCACGCAGGTGAACTTCGTTTTCTCAGGCTGGCCCTGATCGTCCACACGGCCATGCACCATCTGTTCAGCGTAGGCGATGCGGTTGGCCACGTTGAACATGGGATCGTCGCAGCGGCGGTGCGTGCGCAAGGGCATGCCTGTCCAGATGGGCTGAGTCATCTCCGCATCGATGGCGCCGCTGGTGACTCGTGATGTGACCCAGGAGCCATGGCGGGTGACACGGTCGGCCAGGGTCTGAACCGATTCGTCATTGGGTGACCACATGGGGGCCACGGCGTGGCGGCGGCGGAACTCTTCGACCAGCATCAGGGGCACGGTGAACACGGGTTCGATCTGCAAGGGATCGCCCACGAGCACCGCCCGCTGACTGCGCCAGATGGCCCCGGCTGCAGATTGCGGGGTGGCTTGTCCTGCCTCATCGATCAGCAGCCAGCCCAAGCTGTCCTGACCCATGCCAGCGAACAGGCGGTCGAAGGAGGCGAGGGTGGTCGAGACCACCGGCACGATGAAGAAGAAGGCGTCCCACAACAGGGGGCGCTGCTCCAAAGGCAGCTTGTCTTTTAGCGAACCGGTGAGCATGCCGTTGACGGCACGCAGGTTGCCGATGAACTTGCCTGCGTTGGCCAGCACTGTCAGTCGGTGCAGCTCCATGGCTTGCAGGAAGATGCGGGCCCGCAGGGCGTCCAGCGCGGGGCTGACCGCCACCGACGCGCGATGGCGCTGATCGGCGGGCAGTTGCCAGAAACTGGCATTGGGGAAGTGCCGCGCCCCGGCGTCGTGTCCGGCTTTCAGCGCACGTTGGTGGCCTTGCAGTTCGCGCTCGGAACCCTGTAGTGTCAAGGCCTGGGTGCGGTGCGCCTCGCGCTGTTGCTCAAGCCGTGCCTCGGCCATGGCGCCATCCTGCGCCAGTTGGGCCAGCGCTTCGGTGGCTTGTGCGAAGGCCAGTGTGGGCTCGACCAGCGTTGCGCGCAGCGTCTTCATGCGTTCGGTGTCCCGCCCAAACAAAGCGCACAGCTTGTCCCACAGCTTGGGCAGGCATTGTGAACGCGCCTGGTCGAGCGTGGCCCGGCGGGAATCGACTAAGGCATGCTGGATGGCCTTGTTGTCCTGAAGCTGTTTGAGGTGGCGGCTGGCTTGGTCGATGGCTTCGGCCAGGGCCTGCACGGCATCACGCTGGGCATTGATCCGCAGTTGGCAGGCATCGATCCGCTGAGCCGCTTTTTCAGCCTGAAGCAAGACGCCACGGCGGGCATCGAAGTCACCCAGCAGTGCCAGGAAAGACTTCTTGGCCGCATGCCATTCGCCCTGATAGCGTGTGTAGTCGTTGCTGGCCGCTTCCAGCAGTTGTTTGATCGACGGTGGCAACGGATCGGCGGGCGCAGGCGTGCTGGCTTGAGCGCTCGCACCTGGGGCATCGTCTTCTTGTGCATTGCCGGGCGATGACGTTTCGGTGTTGGGTGCCTGACGCGCTTCGTCCCGAAAAAATCCCCGGGCGAACGAGCGGCGGTTGCCTGCATTGCCCAACGCGGCAGCCACCAGGCCCCAGCAGTCGATGGGTTGCTTGTCGTCGTCCACGACCTTCTGGGCCGCGAACACCTCTCGGATTACCTCGTCAAAGTAGGTGGCCGAGGCAAAGTCGCTGTGCACCTTCTCGCGCGCAGGTAGCTCCTGCGTGATGTTCTTGACCGCGTTGTTGTTGGTGCTGGTCACAACGATGGACGAGCCGCCCACCACCTTGGCCTTGAGGGGGAAGAAATTCCTGCCCGCCACGATTACGCTGTCTTCGAACAGCTCGATTGGGCGGCTGAGCGCGGCGATCTTGCGTGCGCGCTCGGTGACCACCTCGGCGATCACGTCGCACAACAATGTGGTCTTGCCCGTGCCCGGTGGGCCATTGATGCCCAGCGTGCCGCCATCGCGCCCCAAGGTGCTGAGCACCTGGGCCACCGCAGCCTGCTGAGCCAGCACCAGCGGGGCCTCTGGTGAGGCTGGCCAACGAGCGCTGGGCAAGCGGGCCACGCTCACCAGTTCGCCCATGGCCGCGTGGTCGTTCAGGATGTCGATGCGTTGTTCGGGTGCTATGGGCGCGCCCAGAAAGGTGCTCAGGGCTTTGCCGAAGGGCTTGTTCTTGCCCGCCTGAGTGATCAGCCGGTTGAGGTCATCCAGGTAGAAGGAGTTCAGGTAGTCGATGGCGGCGTTGAGGCTGTCATCGAGGAAGCGGCGCTTGACCCGTGACACCCGAACCACCACCCGCCAGTCCAGGCCTGCGGCATCGGCCCCTGGTCCCAGTAGCTTGCACACGGTGCGCAACTCTTCGTCCAGATCGCCCCAGGTCAAGGGGCTTGGCGCTGGTGGGGTGCCCGGCTGGCCGGTGGGCGGTGTTTGCTGCGCGTCGGTGGCGACTGGCTGAAGGTGGTGGCGTCGTTGACCGAACTCATCCGTGGCACGTGCCAGTCGGGCGTTGACGTTCTCCAGCGGCTCGGAATGCCACAGGGCATCGACCCCGTGGGCAAAGCTGGCAGGCAGGTAGCTGTCGAGCTTGGGGTGGCCATCTTCGTTGGCGACGAAGGCAGCAAGCCAGCCGTTTCCGGTTGCGCGCTGGCGTTCGCGCTCGCTGAGGTCTTCCTCGGGGAACACCGATTGCAGCATCAACCGGGAAAGGTCCTCGGTGTCGGCCACGCCCACATAGATGACATGGACGTAGCCATGCTCTTGTGTTGGCTGAAAGTGAGGGTGTTGCCAAGGCAGGACATCGCCGCGTCTGAGCGTGACGATCTTGACCTGGTCGCTGCTGTCCTTGGCCGATGGTGCGGTCGGGATGTTGAAGACTTCCAGGTCACGCCAGAAGCGCAGGACAGAAAGCGGAGCGGTAGCCGATGCGTTCAACGAAAGACCTCGTCGGTGAATATCGGCGCGTACTTACAGCGTGTCCTGACCGATCAAGGGTGGGGGATCTGCGCAGGTGGCAGCCAGACCGAAACAGTGGAAATGGTACAGCGCTTCAAGGAAGGGGTGCGGCCACAAAGTTCCTTGTGGATCGATGGGTGGAGTGGATTGAGAGCCTGTGGACGGCCATGTCCACGACCTTGATTTCAGAGGGCCGGATGAGATTCTGAATGCATGGACACGCACAAGGCATGTCCCTCAACCGTGCAGGAGCCCCCCATGAAGTTCACCAAGGCAGAGATCGATGCCGTGATTGCGGCACCCCCCCGTACCACCGCCCCCTTGAACAAGTTGGTGCTGTCGGCAGACCATCAGGTGCGCACAGGCGGCAGCACCAGCAAGATGAGCATCGCCGAGCTGGCGGCGTCTATCCTGGACTGCGGCGTGTTGCAGAACCTGATCGTCGTCAAGGGCCCGCGCGGCCTGTTTGAAGTGTGCGCCGGTGGCCGTCGCCTGGAGTCGCTGAACCTGCTGATGAGCAACGGCGACATCCCCGACAACTACCCTGTGCCCATCCTCATCGTGCCAGCCGACAAGGCGCTGATGGCCAGCCTGTCCGAGAACATCTTTCACGTGCCCATGCATGCAGCCGACGAGTACCTTGCTTTCTCGCGTCTGTTGGGCGAGGGCAAGTCCGTCGAAACAGTGGCTGCTGCCTTTGGTGTCACGCCCTTGGTGGTCAAGCGCCGCATGAAGTTGGCAAGCGTGTCGCCCAAGCTGATGGACGAGTTCCGGGCGGATGACATCAGCCTTGAATGCCTGATGGTGCTGGCGTCGGTCGATGACCACGAGAAGCAGGAACAGGCCTGGGCAGGCTTGCCTCAATGGAACCGCCGCCCCGACTACCTGCGTCAACTGCTGACGCAGGGCGACATCGAGTCCGACCGTGACCCGGTGGCGAAGTACGTGACGCTCAAGGCATACGAGAAGGCCGGTGGGGCCACGCGCCGTGACCTGTTCAGCGACGACGACAAGAAGGCTTACTTGCTGGACGCGCCATTGCTGGAACGTCTGGCCAGGGAGAAGCTCAACAAGAAGGCCAAGCAGGTGCGTGCCGAGGGCTGGAAGTGGGTGGATGTGCGGGTGCGCTATGACCGTGACGAGTACACCGGCCACGTCGAGTTGCGCAAAGTGCGGCGCGAACCCACCGAGCACGAGGCCACTGCGCTGGCGGAACTGGAGGCCGCGATGCAGGCCGTTCAACAGCGTCTGGATGCGCTGGAAGACATGGGCGACGATGACGCCGATCAGGGTGATGGCGCGGTGTACCAGGAGCTTGAAAGCGAGCAAGCAGCCTTGCAATTGCGGCTCAAGGCCATCGACGATGAACTGAGCGTGTGGCCCGCCGACCTGATGACGCAGGCCGGGTGCGTGGTCCACGTGGGGCACAACGGCGCGGCCACGGTGAAATGTGGCCTGATTCGCCCGGAGGACCGCAGCGCCGTGGCCCATGTCCTGACGCAGGGCGCAGGGCAGGCAGGCGAGGGCGGTGGGCAAGGTGACATGCTGTCCGGCTCAGCGGCCAAGGTTCGCCCGATTCACTCCGACAAGCTGATGCGCCGCCTGACGGCACACCGGGTCGCCGCCGTACAGGCTGAGTTGATTGCACGTCCGGACGTCGCCTTGGTAGCGCTCACCGCCCAGTTGGCGCAGAAGCTGTTCCTGAGCCGCGACTACCGCTACCACCAGCAGCCACAGGTGCTGGATGTCTCGGTCACGGACAGCCAGTCTGCGCTGCAATCTGCTGCCGATGACATCGAGGCCAGCCCGGCATGGCTGCGCATGGAGGCCGAGCGCAGCGCCTGGGCGCAGAAACTGCCCCAAGACCTGGATGCCGTGTTCCCGTGGTTGCTGGCGCAAGACCAAACCACAGTGCTCCAACTGCTGACCGTGGCCGTGGCGTGCTCGGTCACCGGCATTCAGGGTGTGGAGTCTTCAACCCAACGCACCGATGTGCTGGCAGAGGCCTTGGGCCTGGACATGCGCCGCTGGTGGACAGCCAACGGCCCTTCCTACCTGAACCATGTGTCCAAGAGCCGTGTGGTGGACGTGGTCACCGAGGCGGTGGACATCAACGCGGCAGCGCCGCTGGCAGGTATGAAGAAGGATGGCGCCGTGGTGGCCGCTGAGTTGGCCTTGGCGGGCACCGGCTGGTTGCCACCATGCCTGAGGGGCCAAGCTGCCTCGGTTGCGGCGACGGGCGAAGTCGGGACGGCCAGCCTAGACGACTCCCATTCTGAGGCCGATGAACTCGCGGAGTCAGCGGCCTGAGGCTCACAGAGCTTTTCCCACCAAACCGGCGCAGACAAGGGCTCTGCGCCGTTGGCGTTTGTCACGATGACCGCTCTGGCGGCGCCTCGCTCTTGTCATCCACATCCCGTGATCCTGGATGGCGCGGCACCCGCATCGCGCCGAGGTACGCCCCCGAAGCTCTTATGCGCGCATGCCCGGCCAACCGAGACACGGATTGTCTGGCCTGACGGTCAAGCTCCGGTGACACTATCTGCCCGCCGCGCACCGGGGGCGCGGACCCGGCCAGGGCCTCATAGTGCGAGATCAGCGCCTCATGGCGCAGGCCATGTGCGGTCACCCCTCGTTCGCGCACGGTGATGCCGAACTTGGTCAAAATGTAGTCAAAGTGCCTGAGGTTCTTGCGCAGATCATGAGCAGGGTTGCCCGTGTGGGCATCCTGGCTGCCGACCACGCTTTGCGCGAATGCCACGGCGGCAAGCCGCGCCGGGCTGTCCAGCGGGATGTGGCGCACCCGGCCTCCCTTGCCCTTGATCCTCGCGTACCGATCAGCCGACTTGTCCTCGGGCGGCAAGCCCGTGGACTCGAAGGGCACGATGCTCTCGAATGGCCGAAACAGCACCGATTCCTTGCGCCGCAGCCCCATGGTGCGGATCAGCCGCAACGAGGCCCCCACAAAGCGGTCGTGCTCACAGACCTGGGTGATCACGGCGTCGATGTCCACCCCTTGTGCCGACCAACCTTTGTCCCGGCTGGCGTACTCATGGCGCTGGTATTCGTCAACGCTCAAGCCGTAGTGGTCTGGTGATCGCACGAAGCCATGCTTGCCCATCCACATTGCCAGCCCACGCAGAAAGCTCAGGTAGGTCTGGATCGTCGCCGGGGCCAGGTGCTCTTGCTGCCAGACCTGCACCATGGCCCGGATGTGCTTTTGCCCCAGGTTGCGCGGGTCAGGCACCGTCTTGAACCCGGCCTTCGCCTTCAAGTCCCGAAAGAATCGGCGCAGGAATTGGGCGCGCTCCTGCCGTGTCTTGTGTGAGACGGTTTTGGCCATCGAGGTGTGCAAGGCGTTGAACAGTTCGATCAGCACTTCCAGCACCTTGAGCGGCGGCGTCTTGCCCGTGGGGTAGTGGGCAAGGATGTCCTGGGGTGACTTGCCCGCCCAGCTTTGACGGCGTGCGGGCTGGTGCTGGCTTGAGCGTCCAGGGCTGGATGCTTCCTGAACCCGGCTCCGTGATGATCTGGGCCTTGTGGATCGAGTGATGGATGAGTCAGACATGATGTGTGCCCATGGTCAAGGGCCCGCCGCCCGAACAGCGGGTTGGTCGTGAGTGAAGGTTGAATCCCATGGAGATCGCCGATGGCGCGGATTCCGTCGCCCCATCGGGTCGTGGTCAAGCATTCAGCGCCGCACGCGACCACGACAGGTGCGGCGCCTACCCAAAGGTTTGTCGGTCGGTGTGCCTGCGTTGATGCATCGACACCGGCCAACTCGGTCTTTCTTAAAAACGAAACGGGTGATCCGTCCCAGTCGTGCATTTCTGCAGCCGTGGGGTTGGTGATGCCGGTTTGCCTCTGGGGCATGGGCGGCATCGGCGCGGAGGTCTGGCCTCTCGCGTCTGTGGTGGATCAGTTCTGGATTCGGAGCGCCATCCACTCGCATGGGTCCACCCCTGACCGAAAGTCCAGGGCGGTGCCGAGTTCATGAGCGAGGTCGCACGGGGAGCCTAAAGAGGCAAACACAACCGTGCGGTGCGCCGAGGCGCGTGCTCAAGGGATGGCGGGAACAGCGGTTCAGCATCGGGTGCCGACTGCGTGCTCGAAGACCATGGCGCGTTTCAGGAACGCCCAACTCAGGGAGTTGGCGGGGCCATCGGTGCATGCACTGCGAAGAAGACCTCAGGGCCATCACCTCAGGGGCGATGGCGAATTCCGGTTCAAGGACCAGAGCTTGGAGGGCAGGTAACGACTGCGACGCCTTTTGCTCCATCAGGAGCAGAGCCAGGACGGCTCTCGGGAATCTGTAGTGGACTCGCCGGGAGGCTTTCGGTCAAGGACCGCAACCGCAACGGCCCGCATTGCAGGAGGCTTGCACGTGGCGAACTTGGGGTGCGCAACATGCCCTTGAGCTGTGCTTATTTACTGATAGGGCACAAGCGCCAGACGGCCCGTGGGCTTGACATCAAGAAATCCTGCCTCTGGTTCCCAGCAAAGGTTCTCGATGGGCTGAGATGGACCTCGATGGCGCCTGCCTCGGGCGTGGCGAAAGGGGTTGACGAGTGTCATTCGAATGAGAACGTGGTGACACACGCGACCCCAGAACCCAGAGCGCGAAGGTTTGGCAACAGGCCAATGTCATTGCGACGCATGCAGGCTGACAGTGAATCTGCACCGATGCCGAAATCATGTGTTCTGAGTCGGGGTTTGCCGTGGCGGGATCGTGTCAGCTTGCTGATGCTGATCGCTCATGAACCCACGCCTTGGAGGCTCATCATGGATTTGATCGTCAGAGCGGTGGATGTCGGATCAGGCAACACCAAATACGTCGTTGGCACGGAGGGCACCGAGATCCGCTGCGCCAGTTTTCCTTCCATTGCCTACCCGAGCGCCAGCGAGACTCAGGCCTGGTCGGCATCCGAGCGGCGCAAAACCGTGTCCATCCCCATCGGACACCTGTTCTACGAGGTCGGGCCCGATGTCCACCTGGTGGCCGATTCCGTGCGTGCAACCCAATTGCACGACGAGTACACCGACACGCCCGAGTACATGGCCTTGCTTCGAGGCGCCCTGCATCTCATGAAGCAAAGTCGCATCGACCTCCTGGTGGTGGGCCTGCCTGTGGCTCTGCTGCACCTCAAGAAGGCGGCGCTGGAGAAGGCGATGACGGGAACGCATGACGTTGGGGGTGGCAAGACGGTGACTGTCGTCAAGGCACTCGCTGTGGCGCAGCCTCAGGGGGCGCTGGCGCATTACGCATCGGTGCACAAAAAGATGGCCACCATCGGCAATGAGCAGAGCTTGATCATCGACCCTGGCTCACGAACCTTCGACTGGTTGGTGGCCAGGGGCATGAGGCAGGTTCAAAAGCAAAGCCATTCGTTCAACCGTGGCATGTCGGATGTGCTGCGCCTGATCGCCGCCGAGATCACCAAGGACATCGGCAGCCCCTATCGCGACCTCGACGCCATCGACCTGGCCTTGCGAACGGGCAAGCAGCCAGTGATTTTCCAGAAGTCCTACGACATCACCAGATTCATGCCCATGGCTGAGGCGGTAGCGCAGCAGGCCGTGTCGGCGATGAAGCAGTACATCGAATCGCCACATAGCTTGCAGAACATCATCCTGGTCGGCGGCGGTGCCTTCCTGTTCAAGAAGGCGGTGAAGGCGGCGTTTCCGAATCACAAGATCCATGAGGTCAAGGAACCCATGTTTGCCAATGTGCGGGGCTTCCAACTGGCAGGGCAGAACTATGCGCGAACGGTGATGGCCGCGCCACGGGCCGATCAAGGTGCGACGCCATCTGGGAGCAAACCATGAATGCCAACGCCAAGGCCAGTGGGGAACCGATCCGGCTGGTGTTTGAATTGGCGCGTGCCGATCACCCCAGGCTGTACGACGATCTGATCCAGTTTCCAAAGGGCACCAAGAGGATCAATCGACTGCGGGTGCTTGCCTATGATGGGCTGATTTCTCAGGTTGCTCAGGCGCTGTTTGCCGGGCAAGTTGCTGCCGGAGGCACGCCGCAGACATCTGGCGAGGATGCCACCCCGCTGACGAATGACCTATTTGGCCCTTCTCTGAAGGAGTGACACTGCCCTATACCCGTGGGGTTAGGTTCATCTATCGGGGGGATCCGATTGCAGGATCTCTTCTCGGCTTTCGAACCTGAATCTCATCGGTTCTTGATCCCCCTTTACAGGGGCTGTGCCGCTCATGTCGATGACCTTGCGAACGGTGGGCCCGAACGTCTCTTCATGATTGGCGATACCCGCGACGGTTGGAAACCAGCCGAGCTCAAAGTTCTTGCCATTCATGAACGATTTGTCCTGCTCATGCATGGGCAGGATGATCTGAAGCATCAAGTTTGAGAATTGCAGGGCAAACGATAGGTAAGGTGCAATGTCGCTGTTGGGATGCCTTCGCATAAGCCAATACGTCAGGCCGATGGTCGGAGTGGGGCCAGAAAACTGCTGGAAATAGACATTCAGTGGACCATACGGATAGCTCTCAAAGGAGTGCACTGGATCAAGGATCCAGTGCTTGAGGTGATCGCAATGAACAGCCTCTTGCGGAGGCATCACTGCCAGCGCCATTTTGACAAGTGACTTGAATACCCCCATGGGCACGTAGGGTTGGCGATCAAGCGTCAAGCGAAGAAAGTTCGCCTCCTCGTCCAACTGGCGCCGCGAATCGCCAGATGGGAACCACATGAGTAGGTTGCTTGCGTCGGGAGCCTCGATCCTCGATTGATCATCGAAGGACTTCCAGGAGGGCACGCCTCTTCGGCCTTCAATCCTGCCCATGGTCCGGAAAGGGTGGGTCCACTTCGCGAAGTGATCCTCGATGACGCTGCCGAAGTGAGCATTGCAGGCGTCGCACTCCAATGCATCGATGAGTGTGCGATTGCCAATAAGAAGCGGGAGGGCGTGTGCCTCCTTGCTAAAAGTTGTCGCTGGGTGTTGCCTGCCGCAATATCGACAAATCTGCAGTTGCCTTGCTCCAAGGACGTGCCTGTTGCCAGGCTGCAGGTGAGCATGGGCAATGACTTCGTAGTGCTTTTCATACCAATGCACACGCTCGCGATGTTCCGGGGTCATGGTTGGTTGCTGGCTGTCATCGACGCCCTTCAACTCGACCTTGGCCGATTTCGGATAGAGCCGAAGGTAGGCCTCCAGATCCTCCTCGGTTCGCGGTATGAACACACAAGCCTCGACATGTGGGTGATCGGTGATGGTGCTCAAACGTTCAGGCTGAATGCCGAGTAGCAGGAGCACGCTCGCAGTTTGGTTCTCAGTTGTCTTCTCGGTCAGCAATAGCGTCGTTACCCCATCCTGTTCGAACTTGTTGTGGCGCACAAGTTGGTCGACCACGTCACTGCCCAGAGCAGAAGCAACAGACCCAGATAGATCCTCCACATTGGACAAGACCAACCCAATCTTCGTAGTGTTCTGTCGCGCGCACCACACCTGGCAAGCAGCCCACCCAGTCAATATGGCCGCCTCCTCAGACAACAGGAGGGTGGTATGGGCTCGCCTCAGAGAGATGGCTTTTCCAGATGGCATGAGATTTCCGTTTGTTCTGGCTTATGTGATTGGACCATCTGGGTGCGGGACAACCACCAGCATCGGTTGTCCCAAATTCTTGAGAACTGGCTTCTAAGGCAGGGTGTCAAAGGTGCAAATATTTTGTGAGAAAATCTGTTCGTGCTCTTGGCAGGAGCCTTCCACCCGTCGATGTAAAGCTGTTGACCAGCGCTGCCGTCTCGCTCCGTCTATTCATTGGACGTGTTCATGCTTGAAGGTGGTGGACGGGTGACGCCTTGCAACAAGCGAGGAGCACATCTTGTCATCCAAGACCATTCGGCCAACCACTGTCGTTGGCATCAAACGGCTTGCCAAAACTCTGGCACGTCAGCAATCCATCCCGCTTAGCCAAGCACAGCAACAAGCTGCAAGGTTGGCGGGGTATGAAAACCTTCGGCATGCGGCCAATTCCGCCCGTCTGTCCGCTCATTCAGAGCAGCCATTCTTTGTGACTGCCTATTGGCGGAACCTGACAACTGGCGAAGAGGGGCGAGAGACACTGCAGATGTCACTGGCCGGGCTCGTGTCCCGGGCGCTGGCTTCCGGGCGTTTCCGCTATTGCCGCTGGCTCCATGACTTCAAGTTGCAGGCACCGGATCACCTGGTTTGTCGCTTCGTTGTTGATCGCCGCGATCGAGCCAGAGACTTGGTGTGCGGAGCTTCCCGGGAAGTTCAGTTCATGCAGGCGACTGGACTGACCTCGAAAGGAAAGGTCGCCGGCATGCTCGGCAAGATCGACCACCGGGATCAACTGCCAGGCAGAGATCACTCAAGTTTCTGGCTCCATGAGGAGTCGGGAGTGGTGGTTCAACTTGATGAGCCATATCTGCCGGCCATTGCTTCCAAAGAAGACGCCCGTCAAGCATGGGCGGATCGCCATGGCTTGATGCTGGCGAGGACTGTCTGGCCAGGAATTCATAACCCCTCAGGTGGATCCCAACTCTTCCTGCTCGGGCGGCAGGTTCACGCCAACGTGGTGGAGCACATGGTCGAGCGCTTGAATGAACTTCAGCCAGGGGCCTGCTCGTCTGTGTGGGAGGGTGATTCCGAACCCTACCGGCCACTTTGGGTATCTCCGGGTGGACAGGCCAGGGAGGTCACAACGCGCCCGCCCCGTGACCTACGTTTGGTGCGGAAGTCAAAGAGTTCTTTGCCATACGGTAGGGTGATGGTGGGTGTGTGCAGAAGGCCCAATGGCAGGCTTCCGCTTGAAGTTCACCATGAGATGGCGCGTTTGCTCAAAGACGCTATCCACCGCTTGGAATGGCGAGCCAGCGCTTCTGGGCCACTGAACACTGTTCGAGATGACCTAGATGAGTGGGTGGCAAGAGAGCATGGCTACGATGAGCTTGACGAACAGACGTATAGCAATCTTTACTTCGGTTCATCGTTGGTGAGTGAACCAGCGCCACGACAACCAACCCCTGAGTTCAAGGGGAAGTTGTTGGTGGACTTGGCCCAAATGGAGAGCCTTCTGACGAGGCACTACCCTCCATCAGCGCCTTTGCGTGTGCTCACAAACCGTCTTGGAAGTGCAAAGAAGGCCATTGAGAAGTGGCCTCTTGCCGCTACCCCTCGTAGAGGAGTGTGAAATGAGTGATTCAGCTTGCCCGCTCGAAGAGGGGGATCGAATTGACCACAGGATGTTTGGCATGGGGACGGTGGCTGGTGCACCAGTCGCGGTCGTTGGCGCCGACCAACGTCACGGCTTGCGTGATGCCGGATGGGCGGTACCTGTTCAATGGGACGACCCGAACCGAACGGCGGCTAGGGTAATGCACCACGCGCTACGTAAGGTGTCTTCGCCTGCGTCTCGTCCGTTTACCTATTGGGACCGGCAATGGCAGCCGCTCGTTGATGCGTGGCTGGGTGCAAGACGAGCGGTCGAACAGTTGCAACTGTGCTTCCGACCCTTGCCGGACGTCGCTGAGGTTGCTCAAGCCCAGCAAAGAGAGGTCGAGGCATATCAGGCGATGCAGGATTTTCTTGCTGACGAACAAGGAGGTCGTCATCCTTGAGCATGGAATGCGATGTAGTCGCTTCAGCGTGATCACTGCACGCTACTGCTAAGGCAGGGAGGGGGCTTGTCCCCCTCTTTTTTTGTTGTCACGCGGATCAAGTTAGTTTGAGAACAACCGGGCACAACAGTTCCGCGCTGCAGGCTTGGCCAGACCCATTGTGTTCACCTCGTGCAACACAAAGGAATGCCACAGACCGAGCGGCGCACACCTGTTGTCTGATTTGGCTGCAGACATGGCGGTCACACCAAATTGACTATGCGCCCAACTTCGGCGTGGCCAGGCAACTTCTGCATTTCTGATCACGTAGGCAATTTCGGATGAATGCGGCATACGGCTGAGCCTGTTCCTCGCCCCATGCAGCCAACGGGTGCGGTCGTCCAATTGTTCAACTGGCGGTCTCACTTAGACTATTGAGTTCGTTTCCAAACAACGGTCATGAAGACGCCACCTGGCTCGGCATGGGCGGGTGATTTCGTGGGATATACGGAACCGGAAAGCACTGGTCCATAGCTTTGCCCTGGTACTTTGACGTTGGTGGATTCTTCGATGGCCTCTCCTGAACTCACCGGCGGTGCCGGATTCACATTCGAAGATGCGGTGGCCGCGTGCTACCTGGCCGCTCTTGTTGGCGGGACGACGGCGCCAAGCCTGGGATCGCGCATGGTCCAGCGTGTCGCTTTGCAGCAAGCACCAGCTGGAGAGCCGCTTGATGATGTCATCGTTGATGCAGTTCTGCTTGCTGATGGCTCTCGCATGCGCTTGTCGCTACAGGTCAAGAGATCGTTGACGATCTCTGATGCAGCCAGTAATTCTGATTTCCGCGAGGTGATCGAGCGCAGTTGGCAGACGCTGCAGAAGACGGATTTTCGCGAGCACGTCGATCGGGTTGGGGCCGCCACGGGCACCATATCCGATGAGTCTCACCGGAACTTCACCACGGTATGCGAGTGGGCCCGGGCTTCCGAATCGGCCTCGTCGTTCTTCCAACGGTTCGCGGATGGTGGCGGCGCATCGCAGGCCCACAAGGACATCGTTGACGCGGTGCGCAACTGCGCCTTGGGCAATGAAGATCAGTTGCCTGAGGAGGCAACACACCGGTTGTTGGCCCACATGGTGCTCATAAAGTTTGATCTGATGCACCAGGGATCGACCACCGAGGCCGCAACCCTTTGCAGCCTGCAGCGCGCCTTGGTGTCTGCCCAGCATGATCGCGCGGATGACCTGTGGCGCCAACTGAGGCAACTTTGCCGAGAAGGCTCGGGGCGAAGAGAAGAGTTCAGCCGTGCTTCCGTACTGCGCCAACTGAACGGGGGACTGAAATTCGTCGGCAGTCCGGTGCTGGCGAGCGACTTGCGGGTGCTGAGTGAACTGTCCAGCCACTGGCTGGCGCAGCATCCCGGTGACATTGGGGGGACGCATATCGATCGGAGCGCATTGCGGGAAAAGCTGATCACCGAAATGGGGCGCCACCGCCTGACCTTGATCAAAGGTCTGCCGGGGGTGGGCAAGACGGTTTTACTGCGTGATCTGCTTGGCTGTCATGCCAGCAATGGAACGACCTTCTTGTTGACAGCAAACCGGCTGTCGGGAAACAGCTGGGCTGAGCACGCACGCGCGATTGGGCTATCGGCCATTGCGATCGAGCCCTTGCTGGTCGAAGTGATGGCCACGGGTCAGGCCGTGCTTTTCATCGATGGATTGGACCGCATCACTCCAGAGCAGCGTGGTGTGATCACAGACCTGATGGCGCAGATCCTCACCAGCCCTGCATTGAGCGGGTGGCGCATTGTCGCGACGGCCCGCGATGCAGGGATCGAGCCATTGCGCAGCTGGGTGCCGACGGCGCTGATGACGAATGGAGGTGTCGGCTATGTCGACGTAGACAATCTTTCTCCAGAGGATGCCGAAGCCCTGGCCAATTCCCTGCCCGCGCTGCGCCCGCTCTTGCTAGGCGGCGATGAGCGGGTGCAGGCACTGGCGAGACGCCCATTCTTTGCCTCGGTGCTTGCCCGCGGATTTTCCAGTGCGGCTTATCCAGAAGGGTTCGTGCCGAGGTCCGAGATTGACCTGATTCGCGCATGGTGGTCAAGAGGTGGTTATGACGCTCAGGCCTCGCAAATTTTGGCCCGCCAGAGGGCGCTGATCGAACTTGCGCAGCGCAGTGCACCAGACCTCGGAAGGAACCTTCGGATACGTGACTTGTCGGCGGCCACACAGTCCGCACTCCCCGCGCTGCTGGAGGACGGGCTTGTGCAGCAGGTGCGGCCTGGTCTGACAGCGCAGTTCTCCCATGACATCTTCTTTGAATGGGCGTATCTGCTATTGCTGGAAGATGAGGGTGAAGACTGGATGGCCGCGCTGACCGGTGCGGGGGAACCGCCCGCACTGGCCCGTGTGGTGGAGTTGCTTTCGCAGGCAACCTATGACGAGCCAGACGCATGGGAGCGGCATCTGCGGACCTTGGAGGCAGCGACCTTGTTGCGGCCTCAGTGGCTGAGAGCGTGGCTGGAGGCCCCGGTCTTCAGCCCGAGCTTTGACGCGCACGCTGCGAGGCTCACACCCATCTTGACAGAAAGAGACCACAAGTTGCTTCGCAAGTGGCTGGTGTGGATGCGGGCCGAAAAGACAACGCCAAATCCTGTGGTTCTTGCCGGTCAGATCGGGCGCGCGGACATGACGCCTGCGGCGCGCATCAAGCTCGCCGATTCGACAGGATGGCCGTCCGACTTCTTGGCTTGGCGCCGGTTGCTCAATTGGGCGCTTGACTACATTGCGGACATTCCAGATGAATGTCTGCCGGATGTGGTTGCGCTTTTTGACACGTGGCAGTTGCCGTTGATGGACGTGCCCAATCCGTTGTCACGTCGCATCTTGGATCAGTGCGTGGCTTGGCTTCATGCGATCGAGGATGAACACCAGGCTCCTCGGTGGAGGCAAGCCGAAGATGCCGACGGTGATGCCGCACGCCCCCGGGCTCCCGCAGGCGTCGAAACGGAGTTGCGCGGGCTGGTCCTGCGCGCTGCGCGCAGCTATCCCGATGTGGTGGACGCCTATCTGACCCGGGTCGTGGGGCTGGAGCGATTCAGTGGGGAGGCATTCCGAGAGGTGATGGCCTGGGCGACCTTGCTTTCGCAAACGCACCCGGAGCAATTGGCCGCCATTGCACGAAGCACCTTCCTTGAGGAACTGCCGGACGAGAGGCGGGCGCGGGAGCGGCGGGAGTCGGAAGAGCGGGTTAAGCAAATCCATGAGATTCGTGCGAAGCCCGAGGCAGAGCGCACCAGAGGCGAGCAGCGTTTCCTTGAGCACCTGCCATTCTCCATGCGGTCGAGCGGCTCCTTCTCGTACCACGACAGGACCCGACTGGCACTCACTGCCGATTTCCAAGGCTACTTCCCGGCATCGCCCCTGCGCGAGCCTTTTCACGCGCTTTTGACCCATGCCCCAACGGTCGGACGAGCGTTGGTCCGGGATCTCGCAAACCACGCAACGACCGCTTGGCGCCAGTTCCATCGTCACGAGCGGCCTGTTCGTGTACCCATCCCGCTGGTCTTGGCGCTTCCTTGGGGGCGTCAAGAGTTCTGGGGGGCACCCATTCACTACGTCTGGTCGCGTGGGCATGGCGGCCCAAAGGTGCTGGAATGTGCCCTGATGGCGCTCGAAGACTGGGCATTTCGGCAATTGAAGGCGGGACGGCCTGCGGGTGAGGTTTTGGAAGAGTTGCTGCAAGGTCACACCAGCATTGCCGTCCTTGGCATAGCGGTGACGGTGGCGCTGCTTGCGCGGGAAGTGTCGAGGGTGACGCTGCCCCTTGTCTCCAGCCAGCGTCTTTGGCGCATTGATGTGGAGCGGAGCGTTCAGGACAGCCAGTTGCGCGAGGCCGCCTTGATTGGATTCGAGCCGCATGAGGCGGCGCATCGCCAAGCAGTGATCGAGTCTGGCAACCTCCCTGTTCGAAGGGCCGAAATCCGCTCGCTCGTGCCGCTGTTCGTGCTGGGTGCGGATGAGGAACTGCGCTCTGCGTGCCGCGCCGCGCTGGAACAGTTCCCTTCCCAGCTTGAGCTCGATTATGAGGATCTGGCGCAAGACGAGGTATACCTGACTGAACTGCGCCGCAAGGCGGAGTTGTGGGCGGAGTTTGGTCGCCAGGAGAACTACGCGACCGCACCCGTGCCCAATCAGGATGGCATGGTTGCCATTGAACTGCGCAGTCCAAGTCATGAAGCGCCGGATATGGTCGAGGCGCGCGAGCACTTCGAGGAAATTGCGCAAGAGGCGCAGCTATGGCACTGGGTGCAAAAGTGCTTTGAGGCGGGCGCATTGATCCCCGACCTTTCCTTGGATGATGCGGCCGAACGTGCCAAGTCGATGGCTTTGGCAGTTGCTGCCGGTACAAACAGGTCACTGATGCCGAACAACGAGATTGCGCATGGCGGCATATCTGGTACTGCTGCCGTGATCATTTGCCTTGCAGGCACCTACGAGCATGAAGAATGGGCAGTGTCTACCTTGTGGCCATACCGAGATGAGGTCGAAGCGCCGCAGGATGAAGTGTTCTCCAAGTCGGTGATTTCGTGGCATCCGAAGATCTTCGTGGCAAGGGCATTGGCCGCTCGCATCAGGGACGACCGTTGCGACGGCTCGGAGCGCGAAGCCCTCTATCGGCTTGTTTTGCATCCTTTGCAAGTGGTTGCATTGGAGGCGGTATCCGGCATCGCCGCGTGCTGGAACAGGGATCCACAGTTCACCTGGTGCGGATTCAACCTGGCCTTGAAGCTTGCCCGCTATCGTCGCGTACCATCGACACCCCGCCCTGAAGCATCCGAGTGGGCACGGATGGAGGAAGAGCGTAAGAGTCGCGCGTTGGCGGAGGCTCTTGCTGAACTAACTGGTCCGGCCTTTCCGCCATTGGCACAGCCAATGCCGTCCTGGACCCAGACTCATTCTGAGGGTGAGGCTTGGCAGCCCATGGATGAGGACGGCTGGCGAAGTACGGACGACATATGGCTCAGCGAGTTCGCTGGGGCAGTTCTGCGTCGTGTTCCTATCGACGGCGTCCTGCGCGGACCTGCACGCGATCAATTGATCGATTCCCTGGAAGGGTTCGTCACGTGGACCTTGGATACGGTCAACCCCTCGTGGCGAACGGAGGGGCGACGTGGGCGTGGTCGAGATGGCACCAGTTTGTTCGAGTGGCAGCGCCAACTGGCGAGGCTGCTTGCAGATGTGATTGAGCGAACACCCAGCGCGGAGTTGCGCCGCCGGTTGCTGGCGCCCATCATGGATCAACCCGATGAAGTGGCGATGCGCATGCTCGCTCCGTTCTCGAGCGCTCTTGCAGCCTCAGCTGTGATTGACGCGCCAAGGATCGATCCACAGGTGCTCAGTGTGCTGGATGCCGTCGTTGACAGGGTTCTGGAGCATGGCGACTTTCGCAGGTCTCGGTACAACGATGGCAGGCTTGGCGGCTTCGATCTGCCCGACTTGATCAAGACCTTGCTGTTCGTGGCCATCACGGGTGCGAATGGTGCGACACGTTTTGCCAACGGGCAATGGAGTGATCTTCCGCAGATCCTGCCGCTTTTGGACAAGCTTGTGCGACATGCGGCCTGGAATCCCTATGTGGCAACGCAGTTCGTGACGCTGTGCGAGCGCGCGGGGGCAGACTACCCTGCGGATGCTTTTGCGGATCAGGTGCTTGCGCAACTTGCGGCGGATGGATTGCCCACGGGCTGGAGGGAAACCGCCGTTCCTGCGGCGATCGCTGGATTGGTTCAGGGGCATGCCGATCGTCACCATCCCTTGCCTTTGGCGTTGGCAAGGAAGTTGTTGAAAGTGCTCGATGCCCTGGTTGATCTGGGTGATCGCCGGAGCGCTGCCTTGCAGCAGAGTGAAGCATTCCGCGGTGTGCGTCTGGCGATGCCCGAATGAATCTGAATCTCTGGCGCGGGACGAGGCGTTTGGGCTACTTGGTACTGACCATGGATTGTCTGGATCTGCCAGCAATGGCGGGGTAGGGCAGTGGTAACCAACGATCTGTTTGGGCCGCCTATCGCTGATTGAGCGCACCGGCGGACTGATGGCCGTGCTACCGATTCGCCGCAAGGTTTAGATTGCCCCAGTGGATCGGGCGGGGTTGCCATCGTGATGGTGACGTAGCCTTCATTCGGGGTTTTGTCAGCGCTTTAAGCCGGTTCGCCGTGTACACTTTACGACGCGTTATGGCTGTCGTTTGACCGGCAACCATCGTTGCAATCACCACCTTCCAGCGTCGGTAAAAATGACGGTAGAAAGAAATCTTGGAACTTCAAAAACCTAGTGTTCATGCGGCTCTCAAGGTGCCGGAAATGATCGAGTGGGAATGAGCCTTTAGAAGGGGAAGACCGTGTCCGAACAGGGATTACTGGATGGCTTCGCGCCGCCGGCAGCACCGACGGACAGGCTCTTTTTTGCCTTCATGCCGGATGCTGCCGCAGCGCATGCGGCCGAGGCCCTCTCGCTGAAACTGGGTGGCGAGCAAGGCATCAAGCCTCGTGCGCATGCGAAAGAACGCTTCCACGTGACACTGTTCCATGTGGGCGACTTCGATGGCTTGCCGCTCCAGACCATCGGGCGAGCCTGCAAGGCGGCCGAGCATGTGCAGGCCGCGCCTTTACCGATCCGCTTTGACAGGGTGACGAGCTTCCGTGGGGCACCCAGGCGCTTGCCGGTGATCCTGTTGGGGCATGACGAGGGTGGAGCGCTCGACGGCTTTCACGACCAGCTTGAAACGCAGATGCACCGTGCAGGCCTGGTCGAGCCTGGCGCCAGAAGGCGTTTCACGCCCCACATGACCTTGCTATATGGCCACCAATCCGTGCCCGAGCAGGCAATCGAGCCCATCAACTGGGTTGCCAAGGAGTTTGTCCTCATCCGCAGCCTGATCGGGCAAGGGCGTTACATCGTCATGGAACGCTGGCCCCTGCTGCCCGCGAGCGAGGCTGCCCGACCATGAGCGATAGCCAGCCCCCCATCAATGCAACTGACGAGTACGCCATGCGCATCGCGCTCGACCAGGCCCAGAACGCCTGGCTGGCGGGCGAGGTGCCGGTGGGGGCCGTCATCATGCGCCAGGGCCAGGTGATTGCTACCGGCTACAACCGCCCCATCACCACGCATGACCCGACCGCGCACGCCGAGATCGTGGCCTTGCGCCATGCATCTCAGCTGCTGGAGAACTACCGCCTGCCCGAGTGCGAGCTCTTCGTGACGCTGGAGCCCTGCGCCATGTGCGCGATGGCGCTGATGCACGCGCGCTTCAAGCGCGTGGTGTTTGCCGCCACCGACCCGAAGACGGGCGTGGCCGGCTCTGTGCTCGACTTGTTCGCCAACAAGCAGCTCAATCACCACACGGCCATTGTTGGTGGCGTCTTGGCCGAGGCGAGCAGCCAGTTGCTCAAGCAGTTCTTTGCGGAGCGGCGTGCGCAGATCAGGTCCTTGCGCGATGCCCGGCGGGCCGCTGCTTCCCGCCAGGCCTTGCATGGCGTGGATGTGGTCGAGCCTGATGACGAACCGGATGCCATTCCGATTGGCCAGGTCATCGAGCTACCAGATGATCCGGCGTGACAACATCATGAGGAGACCCGCATGAGAGCTTTGGGATGGCTGTCCATCTTGCTGGCGCTGGTGATCGTGGCCGTGCTGGTCAAGAAGCAATTGGTGGCGACGCACCAAGGCGCGCCGAGTGCATCCGCCACGGCCGCTTCGCAAGCGGGCATCGAGCTGCCCAAGGTGGACAACGCGGCCGATGCACGCCGGCTTCAGGATCAGGTGAAAGACGATGTGAACCGCATGATGCAAGACCGGGCATCGCAAGTCGATCACGGGGTGGGCGACAGCGACAAGCCTTGAGGCCAAAACAGGATGCAGGGCACGACTAGGCAGCGGTCATCTGCGCTCGCACAGCCCGCGCCAGCAGCTCGACCGACAAAGGCGCGCAGCCCTCGGCCTTGTTGCTGATCGAAACATAGGCCTGCTGACCTGCACCCGTCGTTCCGACGATCACCCGGGCCAAGGTGTCACGTGTTTGCAGATCAGCATCCTGGATGCGGTTGAAGGGCGCGTACAGGGCGCGGGCATCCTCATAGCCGTAAGCGCCATGCCGCCGATGCAGGTTCCATCGGCATACCAGGGGCCCGGGCCACAGTGCACGCAGGATGGGCAGTTGCGCCTCGATGGGCGGCATCTTGGCATGCAGGCCCAGGCAGTAGGTGGCGCCCACATCGCGCAGCATGGCCACCAGTTCAGGCATGAGATCGGGCGTGACCATGGCGGCATCTCTGAACTCCACCGCCACCACGCCGTCGGGCGCCGTGGGTTGAAGCGAGGGCAGGGCGCGTAGCATGGCATGCAGGTGCTCCAGCAGCCGCTGGCGTTGGCGAAGCCACTCGTGCGGCAAGGGGCTGATCTGGAAGACCAGCGCGCCCACCTTGTGACGCAGGCCTTGAAGCGCAGGCTGGACGAATTCCTGCTGCGCCAGCGCCGCATCGAGAAAGACCGGGTTGCGCTGCTGGCCGCGGCCCTGCTCGTCGCGCACCATGGCATCGCAGACTGAGGAGGGCGCCTTGACGATGAAGCGGAAATCCTCGGGCACCTGGGCGGCATAGGCCGCGTACTGGCTCACGTTCAAGGCGCGGTAGAAGGCCCGATCGACACTGACGGTGCGCAGCAAGGGATGGCGGCTGTAGGCGGGCAGACCGTGCTTGGACAGCAGCGCCTCACCCACGTCGCTGCCCCATACATGCCCCGTCCAGCCTGGGTAGGACCAAGACGAGGTGCCCATGCGCAACTGCGGTGGCAGGCCAGCCGCCAACTCGATGTGTTGCGCTTGTGTCTCGGCCGGCTGCACATGCTTGCGTTCCGCCGCGGCCTTGCCAGCCGTCTTGTGCGTGGCGGCCGGCTTGGGCTCAGCAGATCCATTCCCAAACAGATCGTCTTGCATGTCGTCTTGTATCGCCGCCGCGGGCTCAAAGAAAAAGGGAGCCGTTCAGCTCCCTTGTCGTCGACCTCAAGCTTACATGCCCGAGTAGTTCGGGCCGCCGCCGCCTTCCGGCGTGATCCAGACGATGTTCTGGGTCGGGTCCTTGATGTCGCAGGTCTTGCAGTGCACGCAGTTCTGCGCGTTGATCTGCAGGCGGTCGCTGTTGTCCTCGTTCTTCACGAACTCGTACACGCCCGCGGGGCAGTAGCGCGACTCGGGGCCGGCGAACTTGCTCAGGTTGGTCTGAACGGGCACCGACGCGTTCTTGAGCGTCAAGTGAGCAGGCTGGTGCTCGGTGTGGTTGGTGTTCGAGATGAACACCGAGCTCAGGCGATCAAAGGTGATCTTGCCGTCCGGCTTCGGGTACTCGATCTTGGCGCACTCGGAGGCGGGTTTGAGGAAGGTGTGGTCCGGCGCAGGGTTGCGCAGCGTCCACGGTGCTTCCTTGATGCCCAGGCGGGGCAGCAGCCAGTGCTCGACAGCCGTCATGATGGTGCCGACGTAGAAGCCCTTCTTGAACCAGGTCTTGAAGTTCTTCGAGGTCTTGAGCTCGTCGTGCAGCCAGCTCTTTTCGAACAGTTCGGGATAGGCGGTCAGCTCATCACGCTCGCGGCCAGCCGTCACGGCTTCGAACACGGCTTCGGCGACCAGCATGCCGGACTTCATCGCGGCGTGCGAACCCTTGATGCGGGCGGCATTCATGTAGCCAGCGTTACAGCCAACCAGCGCGCCACCCTTGAAGATGGTCTTGGGCAGGCTGGGCAGGCCACCGTTGTTGATGGCGCGCGCGCCGTAGCTGATGCGCTTGGCGCCTTCCAGGTATTGCTTGATGACCGGGTGGGTCTTCCAGCGCTGCATTTCCTCGAAGGGGCTCAGCCAGGGGTTCTTGTAGTCCAGGCCGACCACGAAGCCCAGCGTGACCTTGTTGTCAGCCAGGTGGTAGAGAAAGCCGCCACCGAAGGTCTCGGTGTCCATGGGCCAGCCGCCGGTGTGGACCACCAGGCCGGGCTTGGCCTTGGCCGGGTCGATCTCCCACAGTTCCTTGATGCCGATGCCGTAGCTCTGCGGTGCCTTGCCGTCAGCCAGGTTGAACTTGGCCAGCAGTTGCTTGCCCAGGTGGCCACGCGCGCCTTCGGCGAAGATGGTGTACTTGCCCAGCAGTTCCATGCCCAACTGGAAGTCGCTGGTGGGCTCGCCGGACTTGTCGATGCCCATGTTGCCGGTGGCCACGCCCTTGACGGCGCCGTTCTCGTCGTACAGCACCTCGGCAGCAGCAAAGCCCGGGAAGATCTCCACGCCCAGGCTCTCTGCCTGCTGGGCCAGCCAGCGGCACACATCGCTCAGGCTGATGACGTAGTTGCCCTCGTTGTGCATGCAGTTGGGCACGAGCGCGTCAGGCGTCTTGATGCTGCCGGTCTCGGTCAGCACATAGACTTCGTCGCCAGTCACGGGCTGGTTCAAGGGGGCGCCCAGTTCCTTCCAGTTGGGGAAGAGCTCGTTGATCGAGCGCGGGTCCATCACGGCACCCGACAAGATGTGCGCGCCAGGCTCGGAGCCTTTTTCGAGCACGACCACATTGATTTCCTTGCCAGCCTTCTCGGCCAGTTGCTTCAGTCGGATGGCGGTGGACAGACCAGCAGGGCCCGCGCCCACGATCACGACGTCGTATTCCATCGACTCGCGGGGCCCAAACTGTTCAAGGATTTCCTGTGGCGTCATCGAGATTCCTTCTGTTCGCAAAAACAGCGATCGGTTGTTTTTTGATCAAGTCCGCGATTTTATGTCGGGGTTGGTCCCGTATTCTGACAAAAAATAGCACGACCGTTCGAAAATTACCCCATCAACGCGGGGGATGAAGATTGGCCGTGGTGCGTGCCACAACAAAACGGATGAAGCGGGGGCAGGCATGCTAAGGTCACAGCCGTTTCTGACGGAGAAAAAACACATGAGCTACACCATCGACTTGTCCGGCCGCGTGGCCTTGATCACTGGCGCTTCCAGCGGCCTGGGCACCCAGTTCGCGCACACCCTGGCCAAGGCCGGTGCGGCGGTGGTGCTGGCAGGTCGCCGTGTCGAGCGGCTCAAGACGCTGCGCTCCGAGATCGAGGCTTACGGTGGCGATGCTCATGTGGTGGGGCTGGACGTCACCGATGTCGGCTCCATCAAGTCGGCCGTGGCCCATGCCGAGACCGAGGTCGGCGCCATCGACATCCTCATCAACAACTCGGGCGTGAGCACGACCGAGCGCCTGGTCGACGTGAGCGAAGAAAGCTACGACTTCATCTTCGACACCAACACGCGCGGTGCCTTCTTCGTCGCGCAGGAAGTGGCCAAGCGCATGCTGGCTCGTGCGCAGGGTTCCGCGCCGGGCACCTTCACGGGTGGGCGCATCGTCAACATCGCCTCGGCCGCTGGCCTGCGCACCATGCCGCAGATCGGCGTCTACTGCATGAGCAAGGCCGCGGTGGTCCACATGACCAAGGTGATGGCCGCCGAGTGGGGCCGCTTTGGCATCACCACGAACGCGATCTGCCCGGGTTACATCGACACCGAGATCAACCACCATCACTGGCAGACCGATGCAGGCAAGAAGCTGATCAGCATGCTGCCACGCAAGCGTGTCGGCCAACCCAAGGATCTGGACACGCTGCTGGTGAGCCTGTGCGCGGCCGAGAGCGACTTCATCAACGGCGCGGTCATCTCGGCGGACGACGGCATGGTGGCTGCATGATAGGCTCGCGCGCTGGTGTGAGGGGTTTAGTGGGGGTGTGGTGAAGGACGCCGGCTTGGCGCGCTTGAAATCGCGCCTGCACGCCCCATCTGCTGTCTGCACAGCATCCGCACCGCATCGACACCGGTCGATGAGATGAACCGAGCCGAGAACCATGCGCCTTGACATACCCGAGCACAAGATCCTTGTCCATGAACTGACCCTGCCCATCCTGTGGGGCGACATGGACGCACTGGGCCACGTCAACAACACGATCTACTTCAAGTACATGGAGCAGGCGCGGGTGTCGTGGATCGAGTCCATCAGCGGGGCCGTCGGCAGCAAGCAGGATGGGCCGGTGATCGCCAATGCCTTCTTCAACTTTTACCGTCCGCTTGTGTTTCCGGGTGATGTGGTGGCCAAGCTGTATGTGGCCGACCCGGGCCGCACGAGCATCGACACCTTCGTGACCATCGAGCGCACCGACGAGCCGGGCTCGCCTTATGCGGCCGGTGGCGCCACGCTGGTGTGGGTCAGTGGCAGTGATGGAAGGCCGGTGCCTTTGCCCGAACCGATCCGTGCACTCAAGGGCACGCTGGCGTTGCCTGGCCGAGATGTGCCGCCGGCCTTGCCAGGCAAGTGAGCGCCTGGAGCGAGGCAACAGCGCCACGACCTGACCCGCGCACCACAACGGGTCAGCACTAAAACCACAGCCATCGCCCCTGGGGCGTGCACAAGACGCGTCAGGCGCAGGCCGGCGTGTCTTTTTCATTCAAACCGCTGGATTTTTGCGTGTGACCCGGTGTACGCTTTCCATGTTGCGGTGCAGCGAAAGCGCTATTCAAATGCGGTATCCGCGCCTCTTTTTCCCCAAGGAGTGAATGGATGAACAAGGTCTATCCCGACGCCGCCAGCGCGTTGGCTGGGATTGTGAAAGACGGGCAATTGCTCGCGGTCGGGGGCTTTGGCCTCTGCGGCATTCCTGAAGCACTGATCGACGCCTTGCAGGCAACTGGCGTGAAGAACCTGACGGTGATCTCCAACAACGCCGGTGTCGATGGTTTTGGCCTGGGCAAGCTGCTCAATACACGTCAGATCAAGAAGATGATCTCCAGCTACGTGGGCGAGAACAAGGAGTTCGAGCGCCAGTACCTGGCCGGTGAACTGGAGTTGGAGTTCACGCCCCAAGGCACGCTGGCCGAGAAGCTGCGTGCAGGCGGGGCCGGTATCCCCGCCTTCTATACCAAAACGGGCGTGGGCACCATCGTGGCCGAAGGCAAGGAAACGCGCGAGTTCAACGGCGAGGTCTATGTGATGGAGCGGGCGCTGCTGCCTGAGGTCGCGCTGGTCAAGGCCTACAAGGCCGACAAGTCCGGCAACCTGGTGTTCCGCCGCACGGCCCGCAATTTCAACCCGGCCGCGGCCATGGCCGGCAAGATCACGGTGGTGGAGGTCGAGCAGATCGTCGAGACGGGCGATATCGACCCTGACTCTGTGCACCTGCCGGGCATCTACGTGCACCGCATCGTGCATAACCCGAACCCCGAGAAGCGCATCGAGAAGCGCACGATCACCGAAAAGCCAACCGCTCAAGCAGGAGCCTGACCATGCCCTGGACCCATGAAGAGATGGCGGCGCGTGCCGCAAGTGAACTGCAAGACGGCTTCTACGTGAACCTGGGCATCGGCCTGCCCACGCTGGTGGCCAACCATGTGCCGGCCGATGTGGAGGTCTGGCTGCAGTCCGAGAACGGCATGCTGGGCATCGGCCCCTTCCCGACGGAAGACGAGGTCGACGCCGACATCATCAATGCAGGCAAGCAGACCGTGACGGTGCTGCCGGGCTCCTCGATTTTCGGCTCGCATGAGAGCTTCGCGATGATCCGTGGCGGCAAGATCAACCTGTCCATCCTGGGTGCCATGCAGGTGTCCGAGAAGGGTGATCTGGCCAACTGGATGATCCCGGGCAAGATGGTCAAGGGCATGGGCGGGGCCATGGACCTGGTGGCAGGCGTGGGCCGTGTGGTGGTGCTGATGGAGCATGCCGCCAAGAACGGCGAGCACAAGTTGCTGCAAAAGTGCACCCTGCCGCTGACCGGTGTGGGCGTGGTCGACCGCGTCATCACCGAGTTGTGCGTGCTGGACGTGACGCCTGATGGCTTCAAGTGCGTGGAGATCGCGCCTGGGGTCACGGCCGAGGAGATTCGCGAGAAGACGGGTTGCCATGTGCACCTGTCGCATCTGCCTGCTTGACCGTCGCATCTTGAGATCGACAGGCATGCATGAGGCCGCCTCCGGGCGGCTTTTTTTCATGGGTGATGAGAGACAATGCCGCCCATGAACTGGATCACCCCGCTGCTGCTTGTCCTCAACCTGCTCTTGATCGTCTGGCTGCTCGTGAGGCCCGCCAGGCACAACGATGAGGCCGTGCACAAGCTGGGCTCGGACCTGAGTCAGGACTTGCGCCAGCGCGGCGAGCAGCTGGAGCGCAATCTGCGCGATGAAGTGGCGCGCAGTGCCACCGGCACGAGGCAGGAACTGGGCACCGCGCTGGGCACCTTCCAGCAAAGCTTGATGACGCTGCAAGGCGATGCCATCCGCACGCAGAACGAGCAGCTCGACAGCTTCCGCACCCAGCTGGCTGCCATGCAGCAAGGCCTGGCCGACAGCCTGCGCGACACCACGCATCAACAAGGCCTGCAAGCCGCCGGTTTGCGCGAGGCCCAGGCCCAGGCACTGGCCAGGTTCAACGAGGCACAGGAAGCCGCCCTGCGCCGACTGGGTGAGGGCGTGGCCGAGCAGTTGCGTGTCTTGTCGGAAGCCAATGAGCGCAGGCTGACCGAGGTGCGAAGTACGGTGGACACGCGCCTGCAAGCGCTGCAGGCCGACAACGAGAAGAAGCTGGAACAGATGCGCCAGACCGTGGACGAAAAGCTCCACGCGACGCTGGAAGCCCGCCTGGGCGAGAGCTTCAAGCAGGTGGCCGAGCGACTGGAACTCGTCCACCGTGGCCTGGGCGAGATGCAGCGCCTGGCCAGCGACGTGGGCTCGCTCAACCGCGTGCTCAACAATGTCAAGACGCGTGGCATCTTCGGTGAAGTGCAGTTGGCGGGCTTGCTGGAGCAGGTCTTCACGCCCGAGCAGTACGGCGTCAATGTGGAGACCGTGCCGGGTAGCGGCGCCCGCGTCGAGTTCGCCATCAAGCTGCCTGGCCAGGGCGGGCGTGACGATGCGCCCCTGTGGTTGCCGGTGGATGCCAAGTTCCCCCGTGAAGACTACGAGCGCTTGCTGGAGGCGCAAGACCGCGCCGATGCGGCCGCCGTGGAGGCTGCGGCCAAGGCTGTGGAGCAGCGCCTGAGGCTGGAGGCGCGCACCATCCAGGAGAAGTACCTGGCACCGCCGCACACCTCCGACTTCGCCATTTTGTTCGTGCCGACCGAAGGCCTGTACGCCGAGGCCTTGCGCCGGCCTGGTCTCGTGGAAGCCTTGCAGCGCGAGTGCCGTGTGATGCTGGCGGGGCCCACCACCTTGCTGGCCACGCTCAACAGCCTGCAGATGGGCTTTCGGACGCTGGCACTGGAGAAGCGTTCCAGCGAGGTCTGGCAGGTGCTGGGCGCTGTCAAGACCGAGTTCGGCCGGTTCGGCGACGTGCTCGCCAAGACCCGCAAGAAGCTCGAAGAAGCCAGCAACACGATTTCATCCGTTGAAACGCGAACCCGGGTCATGGGGCGGGCGCTCAAGCAGGTCGAGGCCATGCCCGAGGCGCAGACCCAGGCCATTCTGCCTGGCGAGGCTGGTCTCATTGCAGAGGATGAAACCTGAGGCAATGCCCTAGGCTCGACTCAAGTATGCGGCGCGGCAACCGAAAAACAGATACCAAGCATCCTCTTTGAGATTGGGGTCGGTGTCGACCAGGTTGCCGCGTGAAATTGCCGCTGAGACTGTTTCTGCTGCTGCTCCAACTGCTGTTTGTCATGCCGTCGTGGGCAGGGCCGGCTGCGCTCGACATCTCCAAAGCCGCAGGCCAGGGCGAGTGGGTGGACGTGGAAACACGGGTGGCCACGCAGCGCTTCGGCGATCTCGGGCCGACACATCCGCCTGATGACCACGCGCATTGGACCAAGCGCCGCGACCACGTGCGCACCATCGGGTTCGAATCGAACGGCATCTGGACGCGGGCCACGCTGAGCAACTCGTCTGACGCGCCCATTCTGGGCTGGTTGGAAGTCACAGAGCCCTACACCGACTACGTCGATTGCTTCGTGGACTCGGACGGCAGCCAGATGAGCATCTTCCACATGGGCGACCGCCGGCCCTTCGCTACCCGTGCCATCCAGTATCCCGCCATGGTGCTGCCGATCAGCGTCTACCCGGGCAGCCAGGTCAGCATCCATTGCCTGCTGCGCAACAACGGGTCGACGGCCGCAACCTTCCAGTACTGGACGCCGCAGAACTACGCCCTGCGCGAACGCGAGACAGCCTTTGGGCGCGCGCTGTGCTATGGCGCACTGGGCTTCACCTTGCTGGTGTCGGTGGTGCTGGCGCTGGTCAATGGCAACCCGCTGTCCTTCCTGATGGTGGCGGAGGTGCTGCCGGTGCTGGCGGCCACGGCCAGCCGGGAAGGGGATGCCTTCCAGTTGCTGTGGCCGAACCATCCCGAGTTCAATGTGCCGCCCTATATGTGGATCCTGGTCGGGATCGTGACGGCCACGCTCGTCTTCCGGCTCATCATCCAGGTCGGCAAGTGGGAACGCCGCGTGACCACGGTGCTGGTGTTGTCTTCCATCCTGGTTCTGGGCGCGGCCTTGGCGCTGCCGGAGCATGCGCCGGGCATCAGTGCCTTGGTGCAAGTCGTGTCGGTGGTCTATCCATTGGCCCTGCTCTGGATCTGTGCCCGCCATTGGCACGAAGGGCCCGTGGCGCGTTTGCTCTGCCTGGGCATGGGCGTGCAACTGCTGGCCCTGGTGATCAATGCGGCCGGCGTGATGGGCTACTACGAGGGCGCTTATGGCTTGGCCAGCATGTATGCCAGCGTGGTCAAGGCACTGGCATTGGCTGCGGCGCTGTTCTACCGCATGAAGCTGGACCGGCTGGAGCGTGCACGTGCGCAAGCCGAGCACACCATGGAGCTCGAGCGCCGACTGGCCTATGAAGCGCAACTGCGCGATGTGGTCTCGCACCATCCGCGCTACGGCATGCCCAATCAGGCCATGCTGGAAGAGTCGGTGAGAGGGCATCTGGAGGGCGCATCAACCGGCGTGTCGATCTGGATCGTCAAGCTCAACCGCTTCGGCTTTCTGGAGTCCATCCTGCCGCCAGACACCTTGACTGCGGTGGTCAAGATCTATGCCGAAGAGCTGCACAACTGGTTTGTTGCCAAGCATCCCGAGCGTCTCCTGGCTGTAGAGGGCGAACACCGCCTGGCCGCGCTGGACGACAGCACCCTGGCCTTTGTGACCTCGGGGCCGCCACCCGACACCTTGATGACCGAGCTGGAGAGCTTTCTCGTTCGCCGCTTTGAATGGCAAGGCCTGTTCGTGGCGTGGGATCCGCATGTGGGCGTGGCCATGGCCAGTCCCGCTCAACTGGCGCTGGGTTCAGGCGTGAGCGACGAAGCCCGCATCGCCTTGCAGTGGTGCAGCGCGCACAGGCGTGTCGTGCCCTTCGATGCAGAGCGCATGAAGCGCGAGCAACTGGCCTATGGCCTCACACTCGATCTGGAAGGTGCCATCGACCGGGGCGAGCTGCTGTTGCACTACCAGCCCAAGGTCACGCTGGAAACCCGCCGCACGGAGTCACTGGAAGCCTTGGTGCGCTGGCGACACCCGGTGCGCGGCATGATCCCACCCGGTGCTTTCATTGCCGAGGCCGAGGCCACAGGTGCCATCAACCGCCTGACCATGTGGGCCATCGGCGAGGCCGCACGCTTCCTATTGACCTTGCCGGACCAGCATGTGCGCGTGTCCGTCAACATCACGGCTTTCGATCTGGCCACGCCCCGCTTTGTGGACAAGGTGCTGGAGACTTTGCGGCAAGTGGGCTGCCCACCAAGCCGGTTGATTCTGGAAGTGACCGAGTCGGCCGCCTTGAGTGACCGGGAGCGGGCCACGCAGATCCTGTCGAGGCTGCGCGATGAGGGCGTGAAGATCGCGCTTGATGATTTTGGTACCGGCTACTCGTCGCTGGGCATCTTGCAGGAGATGCCGCTGGACGAGATGAAGGTCGATCGCAGCTTCGTGACCGACATCGCCGAGTTCGGCCGCAAACAGGCCGTGCTGCAAGCCATGATCGAGGTGGGGCACCGCCTGGGCCTGACGGTGACGATCGAAGGCGTGGAGCACGGCGACAGCGTGGAGTGGCTGGCCGTGAATGGCTGCGACGTGGTGCAGGGCTATTTCTTCAGCCGCCCCTTGGACGCAGAATCAGCGAGGAGCTGGCTCATACGGCCCGTGAAGACCGTCGAGCCTGTCGAGCCCGCTTGACCCGGGTTTGACCCAGGCTTGAGACTCAGCGCCTGCCCATGGCGGCGGCGCGCTCGCGTTGCTGCTGCAAAGCTTCCTGCGGGGGCTGCTCGGCGGCCGTGGTGGGCCAGCCCTGGAGATGGCGCACGACCACGGCGCTCAAGCCGCGTATCCAGCTTGCCCGATCGTTCAGGCAAGGGATGTAGTGAAATTCCTTGCCACCACTGTCCAGAAAGGCCTGCCGCGCCTCCATCGCAATCTCTTCCAGCGTCTCGATGCAATCGGAGACAAAGCCTGGACAGATCACGTCCACGCGCTTTTCGCCCTTCTTGGCCAGGGCGCGCAAGGTGGGCTCGGTATAAGGCTCCAGCCATTTGGCCTTGCCAAAGCGGCTCTGGAAGGTCACCAGGTAATCGTCTGCAGCGAGCCCCAGGCGCTCGGCCAGCAGGCGGCCGGTCTTGAGGCATTGGCAGTGATAGGGGTCGCCCAGCAGCAGGGTGCGATGCGGCATGCCATGGAAGCTCATGACCAGCTTGCCGCCACGGCCGTTCAGGGCCCAATGCGCCTTCACGCTTTCAACCAGCGCATCCAGGTAGGCCGGGTCATCGTGAAACTGGTTGACGTGGCGTAGCTCGGGCAGCCAGCGCGTGCGGCGCCCCCAGGCAAAGACCTCGTCCATCACGCTGGCTGTGGTGGCGCCCGAATACTGCGGGTACAGCGGCACCACCAGCACGCGCTGCACGCCTTGTGCCTTGAGGGCGGTCAGTTGCGCGCCAATGCCGGGCTGGCCATAACGCATGGCGTGTTCCACCACCACCTGATGGCCTTGCTCGCCCAGAAAGCCCTGCAGCAGCGTGGCCTGCTTGCGCGTCCACACACGCAGGGGCGAGCCCTCCTTGGTCCAGATGCTGGCGTACTTGGCGGCCGACTTGGCAGGGCGCACGCGCAAGATGATGCCGTGCAGGATGGGCCACCAAAGCAGGCGCGGAATCTCAACGACACGGGGGTCGCTGAGGAATTGCGCCAGATAAGGTCGCAAGGCCGTTGCGGTCGGGGCCTCAGGGGTGCCCAGGTTGACCAGCAGGATGCCGGTGCGGGCGGGCTGGCCGTGTTGATGTGATGGTTCTGAATTGACTGCGCTCATGGCGCAGCATTGTCGCCTCTGGCGGCCAGCCTGCACAGCTCGGTGGTCACGGCCACGATGTCGATCGGTTTGGTCCAGTAACCCGTGAAGCCAGCGGCCTGGGCGCGGGCCACGTCATCGGGCATGGCATCGGCCGAGCACATGAAGGCGGGCGCATCGGCCAGATTGGGCAGGGAACGCAGAGCTTTGAGCACGTCGAAGCCCGACATGCCGGGCAGGTGGGCGTCCAGCACCAGCACATCGGGTGTGCGGTCTCGGGCCATGGACAGGGCCATCTGCCCGTCTTCGGCGATCACCAGGTCGATTTGAGGGAAAGGGCGCAAAGCCTCTTCGAACAGCATCGCGTTGATGCGATTGTCTTCAACGTACATCACGTGCAAGGCCGGCAAGGGCTGTGCACCGTCTGAAGTCAGGTCAGTCGGCATGGTCGGTTCGAGCGAGCTGCCCGAGTCCGACAAAGGCGGATAGGCAGAGTCTGGTGCGGAAGAATCAAGTTGAGGCTGCGCGTGGCCAGCCAGCGGGAGGACCAAGTTGACCCGGGTACCGGCACCGGGTTGGCTTCGAATATCCATGCGACCTCCCATGGCTTCGAGCAGCGAGCGCGTGATGATAAGGCCTAGACCGGTCCCTTCGATATTTGAGGTCTCACGCCCTAGTCGCTCGAAAGGTTGAAACAGCTTGGACAACTGTTGGGGGCTCATGCCGGGACCAGCGTCCTCGATTGTGAGCACAAGTTCGTTTTCAGGCAAGGCTTGTGCATACAAACGCACGGCGCCACCGCTCTGGTTGTACTTGATGGCGTTGGAGCCGATGTTCATGATGACCTGGCGCAGGCGCTGGCGATCGGCCATCACGGGCCAGGGCTGATCCAGGGCGTTGACCAGGGTGATGTCGCGCTTGTCGGCCATCGGCGCCAGCATGGACAGGCACTGTTTGACTTCTTGCGCCAAAGACAGGCGTTCGGGCTTGAAATTGAGGATGCCGGTTTCCACCTGCTGAAGGTCGAGCACATCATTGACCAGGCCCATCAGGTGGCGGCTGGCATGCAGGATCTGCTCAACGTAATTGCGCTGCCCGGCCTGCGCGCCATGCTGCGTGAGCTGCAATTGCAGCAGCTGCGCAAAACCATTGACGGCGTTCAGGGGCGTGCGGATTTCGTGACTCATACGCGAGAGGAACTCGGACTTGGCGGCGCTGGCCGCTTCGGCTGTCTGCTTCTCCCGCAGCGCGCGCTCCGCCTGCTTCACAGGGGTGATGTCGGAATGGGTGCCGACGACGCGCAGCACACGCCCATCGCGGTAGCGGCTGACCACCTTGCCGCGCGACAGGATCGACAGATAATGGCCGCTCTTGTGCTGCAGGCGGAACTCGATCTGGTGAACCCCTTCGCTGCCTTGCAGATAGCGGTTCAGGCTGTTGGCGACGAGTTCCCGATCGGCAGGATGGACCCGGTTGGAGAACTCCTCGGCCGTGTTGGCGATCTCGTGCTCGTCAAAGCCCAGCATGGTCTTCCAGCGCTGCGAGTAGTAGACCCGGCCTGTGCTGAGATCCCAATCCCAGACGCCGTCGCCAGCGCCTTCCAGCGCGAACTTCCAGCGCTCCTCGCTGAACTGGAGCTCCTGCTGTGCGTGGCGCTCCAGGGTGATGTCGCGCAAAGTGGCCATGGCCGCGAAAGGATGCGCGTCAACGCCCACGCGCAGCAGGTGGCAGGACATCTGGACCCATAGCAATTCCCCATCCGCCCGGCGCAGCGGGTACACGCGGTTGTCCACGCGCTGGCTTGTGCTGAGCACCTGGGTGATGGGCCACTGCTCGACGGGCAAGGGGGTGGCCAGATCGTCCTGCAGCAGGGTCAAGCCTGGCAAGGCAGGCGAGGTGAGGTCGATCAACTGCTCGGGTGAGACGCCCAGGATGCGGCTGGCGGCCGGATTGAGCGCCACCACGCGGCCGGTCAACTCGACGATCACGAGGCCGTCGCTGATGGTCGCGGCCACCGAACGGTAGAGCTCCTCGCTGACGCGCAGTTTCTCGGCGGCCAGTTGACGCTCGGTGATGTCGCGTGTCAGGAACAGGGCTTGCCCGTCCGGCATGGGCGTCATGCGGGCTTCGAAGTGCCGCGCCACGCCGTCGCGCATGACGAGGTCATATTCGAAGCGCTGCGGCTGCCCGGTTGTTTGCAGGCGCTGCAGAGCCTGGATCTGCAACTGGGCTGTTTCGGGTGGCAGATGCTGGCCCAGCGGTGTCTTCTTCAGCTCCGACAGCGGCCGCACCAGCAAAGGGTGATCGGCATGGCCGTCCGTGTAGCGGCCCTTCTGATCAATCACGAACCACAGGTCGGGCAGGGCGTGCAGCACCGCGCGCAGGCGTGCCTTGGTTTCAGACAGGGCTTTCTGCTTCTCACGCAGCTTTTCGGCGTCGCGTTTGCTCTGGGTGATGTCCATGGCGAAGTGCACGACGCTCTTGTCGGGCAACTGGTGGTCCTTGACCAGGAGCCATCGCTGACCGACCTGGACCTCGCTGGCCTCAGGCTCCTGATGGAGGTTCAGCCGCCAGGCCATGTAGGCCTCTTCACGCCCCACAGCCTGCGGGTAGGCCCCTTGGCGGATCAGCTTGCGCATGGTGTTGGCCCAGTAGGGGTGGGCCTCGTCATGTGCCTCGCCGACATGGTCGCGCCATTGCTGGTTGGACAGCACCACGCGCCCTTGCGGGTCGGTGATCACCACACTGATATTGAAGGACTCGATGGCCTGGCGCAGCAGCTGGTCGGCGCGCCTGGCTTCCTGTTCTGCATTGACCTGGCGGGTGATGTTGCGGCTGGCCCCGCGGTAGCCCATGAACTTGCCACGGCTGTTGAACACCGGCGTGCCACTGATGCTCACGGTGAGAGGGCCACGAGGCGTCATGCGCACGCCAATGGCATCGCTGAACGGTTCGCGCCTGGCACGTGCCTGAACGAACCGATCCCAGCTGTCGAGGGCATCTTCGCGCGGAGTGTAGATGTCAGCCCCCTTGAGCCCGATTTCGCTGGACGGGTCCAGACCAGTGTGCTGCTTCAACCCGGCCGACACCCATTGCAAGATGCCATTCTTGTCGGTTTCCCACAGCCAGTCGCTACCGGCCAGGCTGGCGGTGCGAACCCGTGCTTCCATCTTGCGCAGACGTTGTGCTTCCAGTCTTGCCAGCACCAGCCCGGAGGCCGCTGCGGCCAGGTCCAGCAGGGTGGCGGCTTCCTGTTGGCTCCATTGGCGAGGCTGCAGGTCCATGGCGCACACGGTACCCAGTGCGTGGCCTTCGACGATCAGTGGCATGCCGACGTAGGCACGAACCTGCGCCGGCCCCGTTACCAGTGGCGAGTGTCTGAACAGCTCATGATGCGTGGCATCTGCGATTTGCAGGCCGGCCTTGCGCGACACGACCTGATGGCAAAAGGCATCGGCGAGCGGTGTCTGCCTGGCATCGAGCCCCTGCATGGCCAGACTCCAGACGCGATCGCTGTCCACCAGGTTGATGGCGGCGATGGGGCACTGCAAGGTGCTGGCTATGAGGCGCTCGATGGCCTGGAAAGCCGGTGCGACCTCGGTATCCAGCAGCTTGGTGGCGTGCAGCAGGGCCACACGCTCGCTTTCATCTGATGGAACTGCGTGCAAGGTCATGAAGGCGTCGTGGTGAGACGGTCAAACAGCCACTCTAGCCCATCACGCGCTGCTCACCACTACGCGTCAATACTGAGGCAGCGTGTCGGAAAAACTGAGCACTTCAAAGTGGATCTGGGTGCTGGTGGGGTCTGTAGGTGGTGCGCCGAGGCTGATCACGCCACTGCCGTGCAGCGTACAGGTGCCGCGCCTCAATGTGAGTACCTGATCGTCGTGGTCGAATTTGACATGCGTACCGTTGTAGCTGAGGTCCGTCAGGTAGAAGTGACCACTGTGCGATTCGATGCGCGCATGCGAGCGTGAGGCGCGCGAGTCGCTGACGCAGAACGAGGCCTGCGGACTGCGGCCCAGCACCAGCGGCATGCTGGCGGGTGAGAAGACGCGCTCGGTACCCAGCCAGGTCAGGCGCACGCCATCGGGCATGTCGCTGGGCGCGGCCTCCATGATCATGGTGGACATGGTGTCGCCAAAGCGGCGGCTGTCCATGCGCAGCACGGCAACAGGCTCCTTGCGACCTCGCAGGTGCAGTTTGTCGATGCTGCGAAAGCGCTCGTGCTGATCGGTGGGAAGCTCGCGCAGCAGCTGGGCCGTGGTCAGCGTTTCGTTGTCGCCCGACAGATCGAGCAGGCGTGCGGCCACGTTCACGGCATCGCCGAAACAGTCGCCGTCCACCTCGACCATCTCGCCCCAGGCGATCGCGACCTTGAGTTTGATGGCCGCTGCCTTGACGGGCAGGCCTTCGCCAACCGGTGCGATGCGCTCCAGCGAGTCGTGCAGGCTGATGGCGGCCTCGACCGAGCGCTCCGCATCGTCGAACACGGCCATGAGGCCATCGCCCAGCGTCTTGATGACGCGTCCGCCTGCGCGGGCAATGATCTGCCCCAGCATGGCCAGGCTGTGCGTGACGACGGTGGCCGCCTCGGTGTTGCCCAGTTTGAGATAGAGCGCCGTGCTGCCCCGCAGGTCAGCAAAAAGGATGGCGCGTTCCTTGGTGGTGCCCATATCGCATTATGGTGACGCGAATGGGCGAACGCCAGCGTGAAGAATTGCACGGTTTTTGGCTGGGAGTTCAGTCGGGCTTGGGCTGGCGGCAAGAAAAAACCCGGCGCGTGGCCGGGTTTGTCTTCTGGGTGAAACCGAATCAGAGGTTGTCCAGGTATGTGCGCAATTTGTGGCTTCGCCGCAAGCTGTGCATCCATGGCTTCGCCATGGCCACCGCTGTCGCAGTGCGTATCCGGCCAATCACAGATTGTCCAGATACGTGCGCAGCTTGTCGCTGCGGCTTGGGTGCTTGAGCTTGCGGATGGCCTTGGCTTCGATCTGGCGGATGCGCTCGCGGGTGACGTCGAACTGCTTGCCGACTTCTTCCAGTGTGTGGTCGGTCGACATCTCGATGCCGAAGCGCATGCGCAGCACCTTGGCCTCGCGCGGGGTCAGCGAGTCGAGGATGTCCTTGACCACATCGCGCAGACCGGCCTGCATGGCGGCCTCGATCGGGGCGGTGTTGTTGGTGTCCTCGATGAAGTCGCCCAGGTGGCTGTCGTCGTCGTCCCCGATGGGTGTTTCCATCGAGATCGGCTCCTTGGCGATCTTCATGATCTTGCGGACCTTGTCCTCCGGCATCTCCATCTTGGCGGCCAGCGTGGGGGCGTCCGGCTCGAAGCCGAATTCCTGCAAGTGCTGACGCGAGATGCGGTTCATCTTGTTGATCGTCTCGATCATGTGAACCGGGATGCGGATGGTGCGGGCCTGGTCGGCGATCGAGCGGGTGATGGCTTGGCGGATCCACCATGTCGCGTAGGTCGAGAACTTGTAGCCGCGACGGTATTCGAACTTGTCCACCGCCTTCATCAGGCCGATGTTGCCTTCCTGGATCAGATCCAGGAACTGCAGGCCGCGGTTGGTGTACTTCTTCGCGATCGAGATCACCAGACGCAGGTTGGCCTCGATCATTTCCTTCTTGGCATCGCGCGAGGCCTTTTCGCCCTCGTTCATGCGCTTGTTGATCGTCTTGAGGTCTTCAATGGGCACGACGGCCTTGGCCTGCAGGTCGATCAGCTTTTGCTGCAGCTCTTGAATCGCAGGCAGGCTGCGGCCCATGACGGCGCTGTAGCCCTTGCCGGCGTGCGATTCCTTCACCGCCCAGTCCAGGTTCAGGATGTTGGGCGGGAAGTTCTTGATGAACTGGTCTTGCGGCATGCCGCACTTGTCCACCACGATCTTGCGCAGCTCGCGCTCGTAACGACGGACATCGTCCACCTGCGAACGCAGCACGTCGCACAGGCGTTCAATGGTCTTGACGGTGAAGCGGATGGTCATCAGCTCCTGGCTGATGGCCTCTTGGGCCTTGTTGTAGGGGCTGGAGCGGTAGCCGTCCTTCTCGAAGGACTTGGCCATCTTGTCGAAGCTGGCGCGCAGGGCGTCGAACTTGACCATGGCCGCGTTCTTCATCTCTTCGAGCTTCTTGGTCAAGGCCTTGGAGCCGCCGTTGCCGTCGTCATCGTCCTCTTCGTCGAACTCGTCGAAGTCTTCTTCGGCCACATAGTCGTCGGCCTCATCGGCGGCAACGAAGCCATCGACCACGTCGGAGATCGGCAGCTCACCGGCCTTGATCTTGTCGGCCAGCGACAGGATTTCAGCGATGGTGGTGGGCGAAGCCGAGATGGCCAGCATCATGGCCTGCAGGCCACCTTCGATGCGCTTGGCGATTTCGATTTCGCCTTCGCGGGTCAGCAGCTCGACGGTGCCCATTTCGCGCATGTACATGCGGACCGGGTCGGTCGTGCGACCGAATTCGGAGTCCACGGTGGACAGCGCGGCTTCGGCTTCTTCTTCGGCTTCTTCCTCGGTGGCCGTGCTGGTGGCCGAGTTGGTCAGCAGCAGGGTGGCGGCGTCAGGTGCCTGTTCGTAGACCGCCACCCCCATGTCGTTCAACATGGAAATGATGGCCTCGAGGATTTCGTTTTCAACGAGCTTTTCGGGCAAGTGGTCGTTGATTTCCTGGTGCGTCAGGAAACCACGGGTCTTGCCCATCTTGATGAGGGTCTTGAGCTCCTGGCGGCGCTTGTTGACTTCTTCCTCGGTCAGCGTGGTGTCGTCGATGCCGAATTCACGCATCAGCGCGCGCTCCTTGGCGCGCGAGACCTTCATGCGCAGGGGCTTGGCCTTGGGCTTGTCTTCGCCGCTTTCCTCACCACCTTCGACTTCACCGACGTCCAGGTCGGCTTCAACGTCGGCCTCGATGTCACCCACATCGTCTTCGTCGAAGCTGGCCTTCTTGGCGGCTTCCTTCTTGGCAGGCTCAACCGTTTCCACAGCCGCAGCCTTGGGCTTGCGACCACGCTTCTTGGGCTCGGCAGGGGGAGCGACTTCAGCTGTATCCGCACCCTTGGCCTTGGCGGCCCGGGTCACAACCTTGTCCGATGTCTTGTCAGCGACTTTGGTAGTCGACTTTGCTTTGGCCGATTTGCCGACGCTTTTGTCGGTCAGGCCACGGTCCAAGCCACTGTCCAAGGTATCCAAGGCGGGATCAGCTTTTTTCGCGGTTTTTTTCGCGGTCATGCGCTTCCTCGAAAGAGAATTCTGGGTGCTATCGAACCTTCCATTATCGCTCAATGGAAGGGGGGCGTCAAAAAACCGTTTTGATGGATTGGGCACCTGACGCGGAATTATCCAGAGATGGGTCGGTTTTGACTGATTTCAAGTTTGAGCGCAATCGACCTGCGCGTTAAATCAATCTTTTGAGCGTTCGCCTCATCTGACAACTCGCCCGACTCGTTCAGGAGCTTCAATTCCTCTAGAAGCGCGTCGAGTTCTACCGAGCGAATCAACGGTATCAACCCCGTCAACGTTTCTTTGTCCTCGGGTACGTCCCTCAGGTGTCTAGAAACGCGCCCGGCAAGTTCTCGCAAAGCCGATAGTTCATCGCCAGCCTCATCTTCGGCTTTCTGCATAGCCGCAATGACGTCTTCGGCAGGGGCTGGACCATCCCTTTGAATCCCGTTGTCCAGCCATCTGAAAAACAAGCCATATGGAAGAGGTTGATCACACAACAGATCGTGTACCGAAGCGGGTAATTCCTCCCAGAATTCATTGTGAAGGACCAGCGTTCGGACGATGCTCTCCAGCGGCGTGGCTGTTCTGGGCATAGGGCGACGTTCCACGGGGCTGCACCTGATCTGCCAACGTGAGCCGCTGCCGCTCTTCGACGTCTTCCAGGGCTGTCCGTCCCGGCGCCGCTCGCCGCTCCACGCTTGGCGTTTGTATGACCCGCCTTGCCCCTCGTAGGACCAGTCTCTTCCGGATCCTTCCGTGCCGTCGGGGTCGAACACGGGGACGTCGCCGACATGGCCATCCCAATTCGAGGCCGAGCCACCATGCTCGCCAGACGGTGCCCCTGAACCATGGCGCTCCCGGCCTGGGCCGCTGTGACGCGCCTTTTGCTGGTGCTCGGTCAGGCGCCGGCGCACCTCCTCGGGTGATGTGCGGGCCATTTGCGCCAGCTCGTCGGCCACCAAGCCTTGCAGCGCACCCTGAGGGAATTGGGCGATGAGCGGGATGGCCTGCACGAGCAGCCGGGCACGGCCTTCGGCGCTGTCCATGTCGCAGTCCTGGGCGGCGTGCTCGAGCACCTGCTTGGACAGCGGCACCGCCTGTTTGACGTACTGCTCGAAGGCCTCCGGCCCGAATTCGCGAATGTAGCTGTCGGGGTCGTGCTCGGCCGGCAGGAAGAGGAAGCTGATGCGGCGGGTGTCCGTGGCGTGGGGCAGGGCGGCTTCCAGCGCGCGACCCGCTGCACGCCGGCCGGCCGCATCCCCGTCGAAACTGAAGACGACCTGGTCCGTGAAGCGAAAGAGCTTTTGCGCATGCTCGGCGGTGCAGGCCGTGCCCAGCGTGGCCACCGCATTGCCAAAGCCCCATTGCGCCAGCGCCACCACGTCCATATAGCCTTCGGTGACGATGGCGTAGCCCTTGTTGCGCAGCGCCGAGCGGCCCTCATACAGGCCGTAGAGCTCGCGACCCTTGACGAAGACGGGCGTCTCGGGCGAGTTGAGGTACTTGGGTTCGCCCTTGTCGAGCACGCGCCCACCAAAACCGATGACCTCGCCTTGCGGGTTGCGGATGGGGAACATGATGCGATCGCGGAAGCGGTCGTAGCGCTTGCCCTCAAGCTCGCCCGGCTCGGGGTCGTGGGCGATGACCAGGCCGGACTCCACCAGCAGCGGCTCGTCGTACTTCGGGAAGACGCTGGCCAGGCCGCGCCAGCTGTCTGGTGCGTAGCCCAGCGCAAAGCGTGCCGCGATCTCGCCCGTGAGCCCGCGGCCCTTGAGGTAGTCCACGGCGCGCGGCGATTTCTTGAGCTGCTGCTTCCAGTGCTGGGCCGCCTTGGCCATCACGTCGGTCAGCGTGGCCTGCTTTTCCTTGACCAGGCGCTGCCGCTCGCGCTCCTCGGGGCGGATGTTGTCGTCCGGCACCTGCATGCCCTGCATCTGGGCCAGGTCCTTGACGGCATCCACAAAACCCTGGCCGCCGTACTCCATCAGGAAGCCCACTGCGTTGCCATGCACGCCGCAGCCGAAGCAGTGGTAGGTCTGGCGCGTGGGGCTGACGATGAAGCTGGGCGACTTCTCGCCGTGAAAGGGGCACAGGCCCTTGAAGTTGATCCCGGCCTTTTTCAACGTGACGTAGCGGCCCACGACATCGGCGATGTCGGTGCGGGCCAGCAGGTCCTGAATGAATGACGGTGGGATCACGGCGGTGAACTTACAGCAATTGGTACTTCAAATACAACGGCCCCGACGCGGCGGTGCGGCGGGGCCGTGGTTGTCAGCCGTGTCTGGCCGACCGGGGCTTACTTGGACAGGGCGTCCAGCGCGCGGCTGGTGATGTCGTCCACCGAACCCACGCCGCTGATCTTGCGGTACTTTGGGGCGACTGCATCACCCGTGGCGGCCCATTGGCCGTAATAATCGACCAGCGGACGCGTCTGCTGATGGTAGACGTCTAGGCGCTTGCGCACGGTCTCTTCCTTGTCGTCATCGCGCTGAATGAGGTCTTCACCGGTGACGTCGTCCTTGCCGGCCACCTTGGGCGGGTTGAAGGTGACGTGGTAGGTGCGGCCCGAGGCCACGTGCACGCGGCGGCCGCTCATGCGCTCGATGATCGAGGAGTCGGGTACGTCGATTTCCAGCACGAAGTCGATCTTCACACCGGCGGCTTTCATGGCTTCAGCCTGGGGAATGGTGCGGGGGAAACCGTCGAAGAGGAAGCCCTTGGCGCAGTCGGGCTGGGTGATGCGGTCCTTGACCAGGCCGATGATGATGTCATCGCTGACCAGGCCGCCTGCGTCCATGATCTTCTTGGCGGCCAGACCCAGTTCGGTGCCAGCCTTGACGGCTGCGCGCAGCATGTCGCCGGTCGAGATTTGGGGAATGCCGAATTTCTGGCACAGGAATGCAGCTTGCGTGCCTTTGCCGGCGCCGGGCGCGCCCAACAGAATGAGTCTCATGTATCTCCTCGGTATCCGGTCTTACTGGACAGCGGGTAGCCGGCCAGTCCTATCAAGGGCGGGAGGATAGCATGGGTACCCCTGCTTATGGCCGGGACTTACCGCATGCGAACCCCTTACGACAGCAATTGGCGTACCCGCATACAGTACACCAAACAGGCGCCCGTCCGTGGCGCTGGGTTTCAGCGGAAATGCGCGCGGACGCGCTCCAGGTCTTGCGGCGTGTCGACACCTGCGCCAGGCGCCTGTTGCGTCACGTGCACGGCGATGCGCTCGCCATGCCACAGCACGCGCAGTTGCTCCAATGATTCGGCCGCCTCCAGCGGGCTGGCTGCCAGTTGCGGAAAGCGCCGCAGGAAGCCTGCTCGGTAGCCGTAGATGCCGATGTGGCGCAGGGGCCTGGCCGCGCCGGTGGCGGGCTGCCCGGTCGTTGGCGCATCGCGCCACCACGGAATCGGTGCACGCGAGAAGTACAGCGCACGGCCGAGCGCGTCGAGCACCACCTTGACGACATTGGGGTTGCCAAAATGCGCATCGTCTTCGATGGGGTGCGCGGCGGTGCTCACCACGCAATCGGGGCGCTGCAGGAGTTGATCGGCGCAGGCGTCGATCAGGGCCGGGTCGATCAAGGGCTCGTCACCCTGTACGTTGACGATGGCGTCTTGCCCATCCAGACCCAGGAGGGTGCAGGCTTCGGCCAGACGGTCGCTGCCGGTGGGGTGGTCGGCCCGCGTCATGACGCAGCGCACACCGTGCTGCTCGCAGGCCTGCCGGACGCGGGCGTCATCCGTGGCCACGGTCACCTGGCTGGCCTGACTCAGCGCAGCACGTTGCGCCACGCGCACGACCATGGGTAGCCCACAAATGTCGGCCAGCGGCTTGTCCGGCAGCCGCGTGGAAGCCATGCGCGCCGGGATCAGAACGGTGAAGCCCATCTTGCTCAGAGCCCGGTCGGCGCGGCGGGCGCGGGGGTGACAGGGTTGTCGTTGTCGTCCAGCGGAACGGCTTCGTTTTCCAGCATCACGGGGATGCCGTCGCGGATGGGAAAGCCAAGCCGGTCTGCCGGGCAGATCAGGTGCTGGCCCTGGGGACGGCGTTGCAGCGGGCCCTTGCAGACGGGGCAGACCAGCAATTCAATGAGTCGAGTATCCATAGCGTTCATCGGCCAGGTTGGTGGCGAGCCTTGAGCTTGGCGAGCGCTGCGTCGAGCGTGCGCCAGAAAGCATCTTCAGGGCGCAAGTCTAGTGCGGCAACCCACACGCGGCAGCCCGGTCGTTCACGGGCCACCCGTTCGGGGTCGAGTTTGACGGCGTCTTTTTCGGTGACGATGAGGTCGCGCGCTTCGCTCGGCCAGGGCAGGGTGCTGAAGTCGGCGTGATCGTCCAGCGCGATGGTGTTTGGGCTGAAGCCAAGCTGGCGCAGTGCGTCAAAAAAACGTTGAGGGTGGGCAATGCCGGCCAGAGCCCACAACGATTTTGGACTGGTGTCTTGGGGCTGCAAGATGAGGTCCGATGCCTGTCCTTGCCACCAAGCCGTCAGCGGGCGCAGCGCGGCCATGCTGGTGCGCGAGATATGTCCAGGCAAGCGCGTGGTGGCATGTGCGGCGTTGTAAAGCACCAGAGCTGGTGCCACCAGGCCTGAAGAGGGCAGTGTGTCGATGGGCTCACGCAAGGGGCCGGCGGGCAGCAGGTAGCCATTGCCCGCGCCACGGCCGTCGAACACGATGATGTCGACGTCGCGTCTGAGCCTCAGGTGCTGCAGGCCGTCATCGCACACGAGGATGTCGATCTCTGGATGGGCTTGCAGCAGCGCCTGTCCGCCTGCCACCCGATCGCGCCCGATCATGACGGGCACGCCGGTGCGGCGCCAGATCAGCATGGGCTCGTCACCGGTCTGATGCGCGTCAAGCGTGGGAGCGCTTGTGGCATCGAGCAGCGCGCCCTGCGAGCCCGGCGGCAACGCAGCCTTGTAGCCACGGCTAAGCACGCCTGGGCGCCAGCCGTGTGCCTGCAAATGCGCGAGCAGGGCGATGGTGGTGGGTGTCTTGCCTGCACCGCCCACCACCCTGTTGCCGACCACGATGACAGGAACAGGCAAGCCAAAGGACTTCAGCCAGCCCTGGCGGTATGCCAGATGACGGCCCGCTACCAGCAAGGCCATCAGCCCGGACAGCGGCATGAGCAGCCAGACCAGCGGCCCTTTGCCCAGCCAGGCCCGATTGAGGTAGGCGGCGATGCGGGTCATGCCCCAGGTTTACTGCCCGTCGCCCGCCGAACCTGGCTCCGTCTGCCCCTGCGTGGCGAAGGTCAGCTGGCTCAGGCCCACACGACGGGCCGCGTCCATCACGTTGATCACGCTCTGGTGGGTGGCCGAGGCATCTGCCGTGACCACGACCACGGTGTCCTTGGTACCGCCTGCGGCCGAGGCAAGGCCTGCAGCCAGCACGTCGACGCTGCGGCCCTCGATGGGGCGCTGGTTGATGGCATAGCGGCCGTCTGCCGTCACCACCACGACCAGTTCTCGGGGCCTGGGCTTGGAGGCCTGCGCATTGGCGCTGGGCAGGTTGATCTTCAACTCTGTGAACTTGGAGTAGGTCGTGGTCAGCATCAGGAAGATGAGGATGACCAGCAGCACGTCGATGAAGGGAATGAGGTTGATCTCAGGCTCCTCCTCGCGCCGGTGGTGCTTGCGGAAATTCATCGACATGATTGGCGCCTTTGCGTGCTCAGCGGCGGCCTGAGGTGAGGCGCAGCAGGTGCGGCACCATGCGCTCGGCGGCTTGCTCCATCGACACGGTGTAGGCGTCGATGCGGGCGCGGAAATGGCGGTAGAACATCAAGGCCGGGATGGCGATGATCAGGCCGAAAGCCGTGTTGTAGAGCGCCACCGAGATGCCATGGGCCAGCTCCATCGGGTTGGCGCCGCCGGAACCCGTTGCGGCACCAGAAGCACCGAAGATTTCGATCATGCCGATCACCGTACCCAGCAGGCCCATCAGGGGCGCGGCACTGGCGATGGTGCCCAAGGCGTTCAGGTTGCGTTCCATGTGGTGCACGGCGTCGCGCCCTGCGGCTTCGAAGGCGCCACGCAGATTCGCTTCGCTGATGCGGGCTTCCGCCTGGGCGGCACGCAGCCCCTGGGCGAGCAAGGTGCCCAGCACGGAGTTCTCGGCCAGCTTGTTGATGGTGTCGGCCGAAGGCAGGCCGGAGCGGGTCACGGAGATGACTTCGTCCACCAGGCGTCCGGGGGCGACACGCGCCTCGCGCAGACTCAGAAAGCGCTCGATGATCAAGGCCAGGGCCACGATGGAGCACAGCAGAAGGGGAATGATGGGCCAGCCGGCGGCTTGAAGGATCGACAGCAACAGAAGACTCCCGAGGGCGAAGCACCGTCCGCGCTAGATGGTGGTCTGGCGCGCTCTGACAAGTGCGGTAAGCCAGTGATTATGGGGCTGAAATCCGGGCCTTCCGTGCGGTGGCCCGTTGTCAAGCTGGCTCAGGACTTTCCCCCAGTGAGGGCCAAACCGCCATTTCAGGCACGCGTGTTGCGATGCGGCAAAATCATCCACCAAACCTGTGGATAACTTTGTGGGTAAATGGCTACCGACGCGCCCAAACCCGCGGAAATTCACGGCCTTCGTCAGATTGCCTCATTTTTAAGCAATAAAAATCCCTTTTAAATCATATGCTTAGAACATTATTAAGGCCTTGTGACAGGGGTTCTGAGTCGAGCGAGGTGTACGCCTGGGGGTGTGGACTTGTCCCCTCGTGCACCCGTGCTGGCGCCTCAAGTCAAGACAGGCGTTTGCAGCCAATGCGGGATGAGCCCAGGGAGGCGTTGGCATGAGCAGTGGGATGCCAGAGCGGCCCGCCGGCCCGTCGCGCGTGTGGGGCGTGGCGGCGCTGGTCCAGGCAGTGGGCGACACCTTGGCGACGCGCTTTGCCTCCTGCACCGTGCGGGGCGAGATCAGTGGCTTCACCCGTGCGGCCAGCGGCCACGGCTACTTCACTCTCAAAGACGAGTACGGCAATGCCTCTCTGCGCTGCGCCATGTTCCGGCGCGCCCTGTCACAAGTGGATTTCACGCCCGCCGAAGGCATGCTGGTCGAGGCACGCGGCAACCTGGCCGTGTACGAGGCCCGGGGCGAGTTGCAACTGGTGGTCGAGGGGCTCACGCGAGCCGGGGCGGGTGCGCTGTACGAGCAGTTCCTGCGCTTGAAGGCGCGCCTGGAGGCCGAAGGGCTGTTCGACGCAGCGCGCAAGCGCGACATTGTTCGCTTTCCCCGTCGTGTGGCGGTCGTGACCTCGCCCGCAGCGGCCGCCTTGCGCGACGTGGTCACCGCTCTGCGCCGGCGTTGTCCGCACGTGGAGGTGGTGATCTCGCCTTGTGCGGTCCAGGGCGCCGAGGCGCCGCCGCAGATCGTGCAGGCACTGAGCAACGTGATACTGGTGCACAGGCAAGGGCAGGCGTTTGATGCCGTCATCGTGTGCCGGGGCGGCGGCTCGCTGGAGGATCTGTGGTCTTTCAACGACGAACGCGTGGTGCGCGCCATCGCGGCCTGCCCGATCCCCGTCGTATGCGGTGTGGGGCACGAAACCGACTTCACCCTGGCCGACTTCGCCGCTGACCTGCGCGCGCCAACGCCAACGGCTGCAGCCGAGCTCATCGCCCAGGACCGGGAGACGGCGCTGGCGCAAATCGATGCGGTGCAGCGGCACATGCAGCACCGCGTCCACCAGCGTCTTGACGGCTTTGCACAGCGGCTCGATCAGGCTGCGGTTCGCATGGCCAGGCCTGCGCAGGTGCTGAGTCAGCATGAGCGCCAGTTGAGCTTGATCGCGCACCGCATGCTGGCGGCTTGCCGCGATGCGGTCCGCTCCAATCGGCAGCAGCTGCCTCAATGGCAGGCGCGCATGACGCGGGCCATGGCCACGCAGCGGGCCCGACAGCAGCACGCCTTGCAGGCCTGGGATGCGCGCCTGTCCGCGCTCGACCCGCGCAAGGTGCTGGAGCGTGGCTTTGCCTGGCTCACCACCGACGAGGGCCTGCCGGTGACGCGGGCCGCGCAGACCAAGGCGGGCATGGCAGTCCGGGGCGTCATGGCGGACGGCTTGTTGCGCCTGAACGTCAGCGAGGTGGCACTGGATCCGGCGCCAGCTCCCCGACCTGGCGAGGACGCTGCTTGAGCACGCATGGCCCAGTCGATTGGACAGATAAAGCCCCCATACCCTGCTTGAGCGCGCCTGCCGTGCCTACAATCGCCGATCGAATTTCTTCACACTCATCAGGAACAAGCACCATGGCACACACGCTTCCTCCTCTGCCGTTCGCGCAAGACGCGCTGGCCCCTCACATGTCGAAGGAAACCTTCGAATACCACTACGGCAAGCACCATCAGGCCTATGTCACCAACCTGAACAACCTGATCCCCGGCACCGAATTCGAGAGCCTGTCGCTGGAAGACATCGTGAAGAAGTCCAGCGGTGGCATCTACAACAACGCCGCCCAGATCTGGAACCACACCTTCTTCTGGAACTGCCTCAAGCCCAATGGCGGCGGCGCTCCCACCGGCAAGCTGGCCGATGCCATCAACGCCAAGTTCGGCAGCTACGACGCCTTCAAAGAAGCCTTCACCAAGTCGGCCGTGGGCAACTTCGGTTCGGGCTGGACCTGGCTGGTCAAGAAGGCTGATGGCTCTGTCGACATCGTCAACACGGGCGCGGCCGGCACCCCGCTGACCACCGGCGACACCGCGCTGCTGACCATCGACGTGTGGGAACACGCCTACTACATCGACTACCGCAACGCCCGTCCCAAGTTCGTGGAAACCTTCCTGAACAACCTGGTCAACTGGGACTTCGCCGCCAAGAACTTCGGCTGATCGCCCACCCGCATCGACCGGCGCTCGCCTGTGTGTGTCGCGCAGGCAACGCCAGCATCCGAGCCAGGCCCTGTGCCTGGCTTTTTCTTTGATCGGACCTCATCAAGCGCCAGCCCAATGTCCGTGGTCTTTCTGTGATTTCCGTGACAGACCATGGCGTATCACTGGTTCGGTGGTACAGTTGCATCCGGTTCTTATCAGGCCCTTCCCGTCGCCCTTGCTGGATTTGAGATTCTCAGCAGTCAGCAAGGCGGGTCGCAATCCGCCAACCGGTCAAGCCGTGTCGCGGAAGGTTTTTCAACCAGCCAATGTCCCGGCAGACCCGGGAGCGAGGTGAGCGAAATGATGCAGCAGTTCAGGTCGAATTCGTACCTGTTCGGGGGCAATGCCCCATACGTTGAAGAGTTGTACGAGGCCTATCTCGACAACCCCGGTTCCGTGCCAGAGAACTGGCGGTCCTACTTCGACGCCCTCCAGAACGTTCCCGCCGCCGATGGCACCGATCACCGCGATGTGGCGCACGCGCCCGTGGTCGAATCGTTCGCCCAGCGTGCCAAGGCCAATGCCTTCATGGTTAAGACCAGCTCGGCTGATCTGGCCGTGGCGCGCAAGCAGGTTCACGTTCAGTCGCTCATTGCTGCCTATCGCTTCCTCGGTTCCCGCTGGGCGGACCTCGATCCCCTCAAGCGCCAGGAACGTCCCAAGATCCCTGAGCTCGAGCCCGCGTTCTACGACCTGACCGAGTCCGACCTGGACATCACGTTCAGCGCCACGAACACCTATTTCACCAAGGCCGAGCACATGACCCTGCGCGAGATCGTGCAGGCCCTGCGTGAAACGTACTGCGGCAGCATCGGCGCCGAGTACATGCACATCACCGACCCGACCGAAAAGCGCTGGTGGCAGGAGCGTCTGGAAAGCATCCGCTCCAAGCCCACCTTCTCGGTCGAAGAAAAAAAGCACATCCTGGATCGCCTCACCGCAGCCGAAGGCCTGGAGCGCTTCCTGCACACCAAGTACGTCGGCCAAAAGCGCTTCTCGCTCGAAGGTGGCGAGAGCTTCATCGCCGCCATGGACGAGTTGATCCAGCGTGCCGGCGAGAAGGGCGTGCAAGAAGTCGTGATCGGCATGGCTCACCGCGGCCGTCTGAACGTGCTGGTCAACACCCTGGGCAAGCAGCCCGCCGAGTTGTTCTCGGAGTTCGAGCATACCGCCCCCGAGAGCCTGCCTTCCGGCGACGTGAAGTACCACCAGGGCTTCTCCAGTGACGTGACCACGCCTGGCGGCCCCATCCACCTGTCGCTGTCCTTCAACCCTTCTCACCTGGAAATCGTCAACCCGGTGATCGAAGGTTCGGTCAAGGCCCGCATGGACCGCCGTGGCGACCACAAGGGCTTGCAGGTGCTGCCCGTGCAGGTGCACGGTGACGCGGCCTTTGCCGGTCAGGGCGTCGTGATGGAAACATTGGCGCTGGCCCAGACCCGTGGTTACTACACGGGCGGCACGGTGCACATCGTCATCAACAACCAGATTGGCTTTACCACCTCCGACCCGCGCGACAGCCGCTCGACGCTGTACTGCTCGGACGTGGTCAAGATGATCGAAGCGCCGGTGCTGCACGTGAACGGCGACGATCCCGAAGCCGTGGTGCTGTGCTCGCAACTGGCGCTGGACTATCGCCAGCAGTTCAACAAGGACGTGGTGGTCGACATCATCTGCTTCCGCAAGCTGGGCCACAACGAGCAGGACACGCCTGCCATGACCCAGCCGCTGATGTACAAGAAGATCGGCCAGCACCCGGGTACCCGCAAGGTGTACGCGGACCGCCTGACTGCCGGCGGCACGCTCGCAGCCAATGTGCCGGACGACATGGTCAAGGAATACCGTGCCGCCATGGAAGCGGGCAAGCACACGGTCGACCCGGTGCTGACCAACTACAAGAGCAAATACGCCGTCGACTGGACGCCCTATCTGGGCAAGAAGTGGACGGATTCAGCCGACACCGCGCTGCCCCTGGCTGAGTTTCGCCGCCTGGCCGAGCGCATCACCACCATCCCCGCCAACTTCAAGCCGCACCCGCTGGTGCAGAAGGTGATCGATGACCGCGCCGCCATGGGCCGTGGCGAGATCAACGTCGACTGGGGCATGGGCGAGCACATGGCGTTTGCCTCGCTGGTCGCTTCGGGCTACCCTGTGCGTCTGTCTGGCGAAGACTGCGGCCGTGGCACCTTCACCCACCGCCACGCCGTGCTGCACGATCAGAGCCGCGAGAAGTGGGACACCGGTACCTATGTGCCGCTGCAGCACGTCGCCGAGAACCAGGCCCCGTATGTGGTCATCGACTCCATCCTGTCGGAAGAGGCCGTGCTGGGTTTCGAGTATGGCTACGCCGGCTCCGACCCCAACAGCCTGGTCATCTGGGAAGCGCAGTTCGGCGACTTCGCCAACGGCGCCCAGGTGGTGATCGACCAGTTCATCGCCGCCGGTGAAGTAAAGTGGGGCCGTGCCAATGGCCTGACGCTGATGCTGCCGCACGGTTATGAAGGCCAAGGCCCAGAGCACAGCTCGGCCCGCCTGGAGCGCTTCATGCAGCTGGCTGCGGACAACAACATGCAGATCGTGCAGCCGACCTCGGCTTCGCAGATCTTCCACGTGTTGCGTCGCCAGATGGTGCGCATGTTCCGCAAGCCGCTGGTCATCATGACGCCCAAGTCGCTGTTGCGTAACAAGGATGCGACCTCACCCTTGACCGAGTTCACGCGCGGCGAGTTCCGTACTGTGATCGGCGAGGTGGACGAGAGCATCGACAACAGCAAGGTCAAGCGCATGATCTGCTGCTCGGGCAAGGTCTACTACGACCTGGTGAAGAAGCGCGCCGAGAAGAAGGCTTTCGATACCGTCGTCGTCCGTGTCGAGCAGTTGTACCCCTTCCCGCACAAGGCCTTCGCTGCCGAGGTGAAGAAGTACCCTGGCCTCACGGATCTGGTGTGGTGCCAGGACGAGCCGCAAAACCAGGGCGCCTGGTTCTTCGTGCAGCATTACGTGCACGAGAACATGGTGGATGGTCAGAAGCTGGGTTATGCGGGCCGTCCCGCGTCTGCTTCTCCGGCCGTGGGTTACGCCCACCTGCACCAGGAACAGCAAAAGGCTTTGCTGGACCAGGCTTTCGCCAAGCTCAAAGGCTTCGTTCTCACCAAATAACGTTGAGGCGCCACTGTGTGACGCCCTGACTGTCCAGGTTCGACCCGCGCTTTGCGCTCGTCAACCTGGCCGGTGAGCGGCGAGCGTGGTGCCCGGAGATACACATCATGGCAATCATTGACGTCAAGGTTCCCCAGTTGTCCGAGTCGGTGGCGGAAGCCACCCTGCTGCAGTGGAAGAAAAAGCCCGGCGAAGCCGTCGCGGCCGACGAAATCCTCATCGAGATCGAAACCGACAAGGTCGTGCTCGAAGTGCCGGCACCCGCTGCCGGCGTGCTGGCCCAGCTCGTCAGGAATGACGGTGACACGGTGGTGAGCGACGAGGTCATCGCGCGCATCGACACCGAAGGCGCCACGGCTGTGAGCCCGCTGGAAGTCAAGGCCGTGCCGGCACCTGCCGCGACGCCCCCCGTACCGGCAGCGGCCGCTGCAAGCGGTGGCAGCAAGGCCGATGTGGCCATGCCCGCCGCAGCCAAGCTGTTGGCCGACAACAACCTGAGCACCGCCCAGGTGGCCGGCACAGGCAAGGATGGCCGCGTCACCAAGGGCGATGTGCTGGCCGCCGTGGCCACTGGTGCTGCCTCTGCAACCAAGCCTGCCGCAGCCGCGCCGGCCGCGCCCGCCATCCCGACGGGCGTGCCCACCTCGGCCTTGCCCGTCGTGCAGGCGCCCAGCACCGGCTTGAACCTGAACGATCGCCCCGAGCAGCGCGTGCCGATGAGCCGCCTGCGCGCCCGCGTGGCCGAACGGCTACTGCAATCGCAGGCCACCAATGCCATCCTGACCACGTTCAACGAGGTGAACATGGCGCCGGTGATGGAGATGCGCAAGAAGTTCCAGGAGAAGTTCGAGAAGGAGCACGGCGTCAAGCTGGGCTTCATGAGCTTCTTCGTCAAGGCGGCCGTGCATGCGCTCAAGAAGTACCCCGTGCTGAACGCCTCGGTGGACGGCAACGACATCGTCTACCACGGCTACTTCGACATCGGCGTGGCCGTGGGTTCGCCCCGTGGCCTGGTGGTGCCGGTGCTGCGCAACGTCGACCAGATGACTTTCGCCGAGATCGAAAAGAAGATTGCCGACTTCGGTGTCAAGGCCCGTGACGGCAAGCTGGGTCTGGACGACCTGACCGGTGGTACCTTCTCGATTTCCAACGGCGGGGTCTTTGGCTCGATGCTTTCCACGCCCATCATCAACCCGCCGCAGTCGGCCATCCTGGGCGTGCACGCCACCAAGGATCGTGCCGTGGTCGAGAACGGGCAAATCGTGATCCGTCCGATCAACTACCTGGCCATGTCCTACGACCACCGCATCATCGACGGCCGCGAAGCCGTGCTGGGCCTGGTCGCGATGAAGGAAGCGCTGGAAGACCCGGCACGCCTGCTGTTCGACATCTGATTCAACACTGATTTTTGCGGCCGGGCGGGCCTCACAAGGGCCCGCTCCGGACTTGCAAAGCCCCATGCCGGCTCGACAGGAATCCAAGCACCATGTCTCTTGCTGACGAACTCGAACGCATCGCCGCGCTGCACGAACGTGGCGTGCTCAGCGATGACGAGTTCCAGCAGATCAAATCGCGTCTGATCCACAACCCCATGCCCCCGTCGGGCGACGGCTTACCGGCCGGCGACTCCGACAGCCTCCAGGTCAGCCAGCTGCGTCGTTCACGAGACGACCGCTGGCTGGGTGGCGTATGTGGTGGGATCGCGAGGCTGACCAGGATGGAGTCCTGGGTCTGGCGGCTGATCTTCGCGGCCATGTTCATGCTCTGGGGCACAGGCTTATTGCTCTACATCCTGCTGTGGATCTTCGTACCCGACGACTGACTGATACCGGGCACACCAACACGGCACAACAAGCGGATCGACACCCATGTCCACCAATCAATTCGACGTCATCGTCATCGGCGGCGGCCCTGGCGGCTACATCGCTGCCATTCGCGCGGCGCAACTGGGCTTCAAGGCGGCCTGTATCGACGAATGGAAGAACGCCAAGGGTGGCCCCGCACCTGGCGGCACCTGCACCAACGTGGGCTGCATCCCGTCCAAGGCGCTGCTGCAATCGTCCGAGCACTATGAGCAGGCTGCGCATCACTTCGCGGACCACGGCATCACCGTCGAAGGCCTGAAGATGGACGTGGCCAAGATGATCGGCCGCAAGGACACGGTCGTCAAACAGAACAACGACGGCATCCTCTACCTGTTCAAGAAGAACAAGGTGAGCTTCTTCCATGGCCGTGGCGCTTTCGTGAAGACGACCGATGGCGGCTATGAGATCGCCGTGGCCGGCGACAAGCCCGAGACCCTGGTGGGCAAGCACATCATCGTGGCCACAGGCTCGAACGCACGCCAACTACCTGGCGCAGCCTTCGATGAAAAGCTGATTCTTTCCAATGATGGCGCACTGGCCATCGGCGATGTGCCCGCCAAGCTCGGTGTGATCGGCTCCGGCGTGATCGGGCTGGAGATGGGCTCGGTGTGGCGCCGCCTGGGTGCCGAGGTGACCGTGCTCGAAGCCTTGCCAACCTTTCTGGGCGCGGTGGACGAGCAGGTGGCCAAGGAGGCCCACAAGCTCTTTGTCAAGCAAGGTCTGAAGATCGAGCTGGGTGTGAAGATCGGCGAGGTCAAGACCGGCAAGAAGGGCGTGAGCGTGAGCTACGCCAATGCCAAGGGCGAAGAGCAAAAGCTCGATGTGGACAAGCTCATTGTGTCCATCGGCCGCGTGCCCAACACCATTGGCCTGAACACAGAGGCTGTCGGCCTCAAGCTCGACGAGCGCGGCGCCATCCTGGTGGACGACGACTGCAAGACCAACCTGCCCAATGTGTGGGCCATCGGTGACGTGGTGCGTGGCCCCATGCTGGCGCACAAGGCCGAAGAAGAAGGCGTGGCCGTGGCCGAGCGCATTGCCGGCCAGCATGGGCACGTCGATTTCAACCTGATTCCCTGGGTGATCTACACCAGCCCGGAGATCGCCTGGGTCGGCAAAACCGAACAGGCGTTGAAAGCGGAAGGACGGCCCTACAAGGCTGGTTCCTTCCCCTTCATTGCCAATGGTCGCGCCCGTGCCTTGGGTGACACGACCGGCTTCGTCAAGTTCCTGGCCGATGCCACGACCGACGAAATCCTGGGTGTCCACATCATTGGGCCGTTCGCCAGCGAGCTGATCGCCGAAGCCTGCGTGGCCATGGCCTTCAAGGCCAGCGCGGAAGACATCGCCCGCATTTGCCATGCCCACCCCAGTTTGAGTGAGTCGACCAAGGAAGCCGCTCTGGCGGTGGACAAGCGCACCTTAAACTTCTGAGTCTGGCGCAAGCTTCTCAAAACAAGGGGCGGCCGGGCTGCCCCTTTTTCTTGGCTTTTCACATTGTCGTATGCCTGCGTCCGCGATCTCCGTCACCGACCTGTACCAAAAGAGCCTGGCCGAGCGGGGCTACAAGGCTGATGCCGCACAGCTCAAGGGCATCGCGGCCCTGCAGCGCTGCCAGGATGAGTGGACGGGCTACAAGCGTCAACGCTCCAATGCCTTGACCAAGATGCTGCGCTACCCCGATCTGCCCAAGGGCGTCTACATGTACGGCGGGGTGGGGCGGGGCAAGAGCTTCATCATGGACTGCTTCTTCCAGGCTGTTCCCTTGCAGCGCAAGACGCGCCTGCACTTTCACGAGTTCATGCGTGAGGTGCATCGCCAGCTGCATGAGCTCAAAGGCGTGCAGGATCCGCTGGAGGTGCTGGCCCAGCGCATGTCGCGCAAGCACCGGCTGATCTGTTTCGACGAGTTCCATGTCGCCGACGTGACGGACGCGATGATCCTCTACAGGCTGCTGGATGCGATGTTCCGCAACCGCATGAGCATCATCACCACGTCCAACTTCCACCCTGATGCGCTCTATCCCAACGGCTTGCACCGCGACCGCATCCTGCCGGCCATCGAGCTGCTCAAGAGCCAACTGGAGGTGGTCAATGTGGACAGCGGCACCGACTACCGCCGCCGCACGCTGGAGCTGACCAATCTCTACCTGACGCCGCTCAACGACGACACGGCCAAGGAGATGGGCGACATCTTCAGCAAGCTGGCCGAAACCGCTGACGAAGACCCCGAGCTGCACATCGAGTACCGCGTGCTCAAGGCCAAGCGCCGCGCAGGCGGTGTGGTGTGGTTCGACTTCCAGACACTGTGTGGCGGGCCGCGCTCACAGAACGATTACCTGGAGCTGGCCTCGCGCTTCCACACGGTGATGCTGTCGGACGTGCCGCACATGCCCGTGCGCATGGCCTCCGAGGCCCGGCGCTTCACCTGGCTGGTCGACGTGCTCTACGACCGCAAGTGCAAGCTGGTGATCTCGGCCGAGGTGGCGCCCGAGGCGCTCTACACCGAAGGGCCGATGTCGCACGAGTTCCCACGCACGGTGTCGCGTCTCAACGAGATGCAGTCCAAGGAGTACCTCAGCGAGGAACGCCGGGTGGTGGACACCTCGCTGACCTGAGTTCAGGCCATGCGGATCAGGCAAAGTGCCGCTTGAGCCGCAGGAAGTGCACCTCATAGAGGTTGTACGAGAGCCAGGCCAGGGCGAATGTGACCAGGCTCAGGCCCACATAGTGCAGGCAGGCATTGAAGATGTGGCCCGAGGTCTGGATGCCCAGGCGGGTTAGTACAGTCTGGCTGAACAGATCGTGCAATGGCTTGTGGATCACGTACATGCCATAGCTGTACTTGCCCACCTTTTGCAGCGGTGACAGGCACAAGAGGCGATGCCACCGTGGCGTGCGAGTCTGACTACCGTGGCCGTCATGCTTGGCCGCCGCGTAGATGGCCACAGCAAAGGCAATGGCCAGGATCGAATAGCCCTCGACCATGCCGTGCAGCGAAAGGCGCGGGTAGGCGTGCGTCCACAGGAAGCCTGCTGCGACCAAACCCAACGTGGCCAGCCCCAGCTTCAGCGCATGGGCCTTCACCCAGGCCGAGGCTTGCGACATGCGCCAGATGAGGGCGGCCAGACTGCCAATCGCCAGTGAGTCGACACGGCAGATGGTCCACTCGTAGACGATGTAAGTGCTGTAGCCTTTGGTGAACAGCACATAGCGGCAAATCGGAGCCGCGATGGCGATCAGCACGCAGGCGATGGCGATGCGGCCCTTGTTGCGCAGGGCGTAGACCAGCAAGGGCCAGAACAAGTAGAACTGCTCCTCCACGGCCAGGGTCCAGAAATGGGGCAGGTTCATCGGGCCGATGCCCATGGCATCTGTCCAGTTCGACAGATAGGTCCACAGCCAGACCTGATAGGGCGCCTGGGCCCGGTACATCTCGGGCTGCATGCCGATGAAGGGCAGCAGCACGAAGATCAGGAAAAGGGCGCCGTAGTACAGCGGAAAGATCCGCAGGGCCCGCCGGACAATGAAGTGGCGCAGCCCGTGAGCCTGGCCCATGCCATCGAGCAGGATGCCGGTGATCAGAAAGCCGCTGAGCACGAAGAACAGCGGCACACCGATCCAGCCGAAGTTCAGCAGGAACTGGGTCAGTGCCACGGCGCCATGCATCTGCGGCGCATCAAGCATCTGCACGTTGTGCGCGATCACCAGCAGAATGGCCAGGCCACGGATGCCGTCCAACGATGGCAGATGAACAGCGCGTGTCACCCTGGGTGCTCCGATCGGCGTTCAGCTGGGTGATTCGACGCGAACCAGGGCCAGGGACAGGTTGTCGCCGCCCGCACGGGCACGGTGACGGGCCTTGCCCACCAGCATCTCGGCTGCCTCGCGCGGCGGCAGGGTGTGCACGATCGCCCCCAACTCCTTCGGGGTGAAGTAGTGCCACAGGCCGTCGGAGCACACCAGCAGGCTGTCGCCCACTTCGAGTTGATGGATGCGGTGCGTGGTGACGGGCGGGTCCTGCTGGGTGCCCAGGCAGCCGGTCAGCAAATTGGCCTGTGGGTGGACATTGGCCTCTTCGTCGGTGATCTGGCCTTCGTCGACCAGACGCTGAACGAAAGAGTGGTCCTTGGTGCGGTGAACCACTTCGGGGCCGCGGAAATGGTAGACGCGGGTGTCGCCCGCGTGGACCAGGTCAGCCGACAGGTTCGGATTGACGATGAAGGCACCGATGGTGGAATGAGGTTCTTCCTCAAAGGCCAGCGCCGTCAGCTTGATCATCAAGTGCGCCTCGTTGACCAGCTGCGACAGCACTTCGACGGAGTCGTCCTTGCTGGGCACGTAGCGGTCAAACACCTGGCGCGCGGTCATGATGACCTGGTCAGCCGCTTTGCGTCCGCCGCTTTTGCCCCCCATGCCGTCCGCCACAACGGCAAGCAGGCATCCCTGCACCCGAGGGTGAGGGATGATTTCTACCTGGTCTTGCTGATAGGGCCTGTCCCCCCGGTGAATGCCGGTGGCAGCCACCAGTCTGAAACTGGACGGTGCATTCATCATCATGGGAAAACTATAATCGCTAATTAGTAGGATCCGGGGAAAGGCGGTGCCCCGGGGCATCCCTTGTTCAAGCGCCTCTAGTCATGGAGCCTTGTGGCGTCCAAGATGCAAGAAAACCTGCACTCTCCCCATCGCCAGCTCATCGAGCTGCGCATGGAGCATGCTGATCTCGATAATCTGATTGACCGTGCCTCGGAGCAAAGCCCCGTCGACGAACTGTCTTTGCGCCGGCTCAAGAAACGCCGTTTGCTGTTGCGCGATCAGATCGCGAGGCTGGAATTGCTGCTGGATCCCAAAGAACCAGCTTGACCGCATCAAGCGGCCAGCGCATCCAGCAATTCCGTTTCCAGCGTCAGCTGAAGCCTGTCCTGGCGCAAGGCATCGCCTGTGACCAGGAAGGTGTCTTCCACGCGCTCGCCCAAGGTGCTGACCTTGGCCAGTTGCACGTTGACCTGATGGCGCGCCAGCGTGCGTGCGATGACGTAGAGCAGACCGGATCGGTCGCTGGCTGAGACACTCAGCAGCCAGCGTTGGGCGCGCTCATCGGGGCGCAGGCTCACGCGCGGCTTGACCGGGAAGGACTTCACGCGACGTGACAGCCGGCCTCGGCTCGGATCGTGCAAAGGCTCGCTGGACGCGGCGGCTTCGGTCAGTTGGGTTTCAACAAGTGCGATCAGATCGCGGTAGTGCACACCTTCGAATGCCATGTTGTCGGCCGCCAGGATCTGGAAGGTGTCGATCGCGTAGCCTGACTTGGACGTGTGGATGCGCGCGTCCTGGATGCTGAAGCCGGCCTTGTCGAAGTAGCCGCAGATACGGGCAAAGAGGTCGGGCTTGTCGGGCGCGTAGACCAATACTTGCAGGCCTTCGCCGACAGATGACAGGCGCGCGGCCACGATCGGCTGCTCGGTCTCGACATGGCGCCACAGCATGCGCGTGTGCCAGGCGATGTCGGCGGAATCATGGCGGGCGAAGTAGCTCATGTCCAGCGTCTTCCACAGCGGCTCTTCGGTGCCGGGCGGCATGTAGTAGAGCGCCATGGTGTGGCGGGCCTGCTGCTTGCGGGCCTCGATCTCGGCGTCCATGTGCGGGCGGGCCCCACCCAGGGCGCGCAGGGTGAGCTTGTAGAGGTCTTCCAGCAGCTTGCCCTTCCAGGCGTTCCAGACCTTGGGGCTGGTGCCGCGGATGTCGGCCACGGTGAGCAGGTACAGCGCGGTCAACGTGCGTTCGTTGCCCACACGCTTGGCAAAGGCCTGGATGACGTCAGGGTCCGAGAGGTCTTCCTTTTGCGCGATGCGCGACATGGTCAGGTGCTGGGCCACCAGGAATTCGATGAGCTTGGCATCGTCACCCGTGATGTCGTGGTCGCGGCAGAAGCGGCGCACCTCCACGGTCCCGAGTTCGGAGTGGTCGCCGCCACGGCCTTTGGCCACGTCGTGGAAGAGAGCGGCCACGTACAGCACCCAGGGCTTGTCCCATTCGGCGGCCAGTTGCGTGCAGAAGGGGTACTCATGCGCATGCTCGGGAATGAAGAAGCGCCGCACATTGCGCACCACCATCAGGATGTGCTGATCTACTGTGTAGACATGGAACAGGTCGTGCTGCATCTGGCCCACGATGCGGCGGAACACCCAGAGGTAGCGGCCCAGCACCGAGGTCTGGTTGAGCAGGCGCATCACGCGGGTCTGGCCTTGCTGTTCGCGCAGGATGGCCATGAAGGCCTGGTGGTTGACAGGGTCCTTGCGGAAGGCGCCGTCCATCACGTTGCGGGCGTTGTAGAGCGCGCGCAGGGTGCGTGCCGACAGGCCCTTGAGCGTGTTGTCCTGCTGCAGGGCCAGGAAGGTGGCGAGGATGGCGTGCGGGTCGCGCTGATAGAGATCGTCGCTGACCACTTCGAGGAAGCCGCCGCGATCCAGGAAGCGTTCATTGATGCGGCGCATGGGCGCGTTCTGCGATCCCTGCACACGCTCCTCGATGTTGAGGATCAGGATCTGGTTGAGCTGGGTGACGGCCTTGGCTGCCCAGTAGTAGCGGCGCATCAGGGCCTCGCTGGCGCGCAGGGCCGGCGTGTTGGTGTAGCCGAAGGACTCGGCCACAGCGGTTTGCAGGTCGAACACCAGGCGGTCTTCACGGCGGCCGGCGATCTGGTGCAGGCGCGTGCGGATGAGCTTGAGCGTGCCTTCATTGCGCTGAAGCTGGCGGGCCTCGAACGGTGTCAGCAGGCCGTTCTTGGCCAGCTCATGCCAGGTCTTGCCCAGACGGGCCGCACGGGCCAGCCACAGCACCACCTGCAGGTCGCGCAGGCCGCCTGGGCTTTCCTTGCAGTTGGGCTCCAGCGAGTAGGGCGTGTCTTCGTACTTGAGGTGGCGCTGGCGCATCTCCAGCATCTTGGCTGTCATGAAGGCCGGCACGTTCATGTGCTCCAAGGTGGCATGCTGCAGCTCCTCGAAGCGTGCGCGTGAGCCGCAGATGATGCGTGCTTCCAGCAAGGCCGTCTGCACGGTGATGTCGCGTTGCGCCTCTTCGCCACATTCCTCGACGCTGCGCACGCTGGAGCCGATCTCCAGGCCGATGTCCCAGCAGGCGCTGATGAAGCTCTCGACGCTGGGGGCCAGGCTTTCATCGCCGATCACCGAGGGCGAGACGGGCATGAGCAGCAGCACGTCCACATCGGAGTGCGGGAACAACTCGCCGCGGCCATAGCCGCCCACGGCTACCAGGGCCGCGCCTTTGGGCATGGCGTGCGCATCCCAGATCTGGATGAGCGTGCGGTCGACCAGGCGCGCCAGTTGCGTCAGCAGGCGGCCGGCTGTGACCGTCGAGGCACGGCTTTGCTGGAACTGGTCCAGAAGTTCGGTCTTGGCGGTCTTGAACTGCGAGCGAAGGGCGGCGACGTCCAGGGGCATGTTTTCGAGCGGTACTGCAATGACAAAGGCCCTGCGGTGAGGCAGGGCCCGTAGCGGGATCAAGTCTTGGTGGACGTGATGAAGTCGGGCGGGGGCGGGCTGCCTGCGGACAGGGTCAGCACCTCGAAGCCGGTTTCGGTCACGAGCACGGTGTGTTCCCACTGGGCCGACAGGGATCGGTCCTTGGTGACGATGGTCCAGCCGTCGCCAAGTGATTTGATGTCGCGCTTGCCGGCGTTGATCATGGGCTCGATGGTGAAGGTCATGCCGGGCTTGAGCTCTTCCAGCGTGCCCGGACGGCCGTAGTGCAGCACTTGAGGTTCTTCATGGAACTTCTGGCCGATGCCGTGGCCGCAGAACTCGCGCACCACCGAGAAGCCCTGGTTCTCGGCGAAGGTCTGGATGGTGTGGCCGATGTCGCCCAGGCGAACGCCGGGACTGACCTTGGCGATGCCGCGCCACATGGCTTCGTAGGTGAGGGCGCAGAGGCGCTTGGCCGCGATGGAGCCATTGCCCACCACGAACATGCGGCTGGTGTCGCCATGCCAGCCATCCTTGATGACGGTGATGTCGATGTTGACGATGTCGCCGTCCTTCAAGACCTTCTCACTGGGGATGCCGTGGCAGACCTGGTGGTTGATGGACGTGCAGATGGACTTGGGGTAGGGCGTGTGGCCACCCGGCGCATAGTTCAAAGGTGCAGGGACGGTGCCCTGTTCCTTGACCATGTAGTCATGGCAGAGCTTGTCCAGCTCTTCGGTGGTGACACCGGGTTTGACGAAGGGCGTGATGTAGTCCAGCACCTCGGACGCCAGTCGTCCAGCCAGACGCATGGCGTCGATCTCGGCGCCTGTTTTGATGGTGATGCTCATAGGATGCGAATTATCCGTATTTCGTGAGTGCCGCGACGCGGTCAGGGGCATGAGAAAGGCATCGAAATCGGGCTTTTGAGGTTGGCGAACGGTAAAATGCGCGTTTTTCCTGACGAACGCTCGACCCACGCGATGTCCAAGCTGATGCACTTCGAGGGCGGCAACGCCCTGGCTCCTCACCAAGTCCAGGCACTGCTGCCCAAGCTGCAGGCGATCAACCCCCGTATCCAAGGTGTGCATGCCCGCTTCGTGCACTGGGTCGATCTGAATCAGGACCTGAGCCAAGGCGAGCTGGACAAGCTGTCCTCCCTGCTGAGCTATGGCGATGCCTACGAGGGCCCCTGCGAGGGCGACCTGATCGTGGTGGCGCCCCGCATGGGCACCGTGTCACCCTGGGCGTCGAAGGCAACCGACATCGCGCACAACTGCGGTCTGGCGATCCACCGCGTGGAGCGTGTCGTTGAATACCGCCTGAGCGTCAAGGCAGGCTTGATCGGCGCACTCACAGGCGGTGTCAAGCCCCTGGCCGAGCAGGACCTGCAGGCCTGCGCTGCGCTGCTGCATGACCGCATGACCGAAAGCGTGCTGCTGGCGCGCGACGAGGCCCGCCACCTGTTCGATGAGAAGCAGGGCGTCCCGATGGCGCACGTGGACGTGCTGGGCCAGGGCCGCAAGGCATTGGAAGAGGCCAACGTGACCTTCGGTCTGGCCTTGTCGGATGACGAAATCGACTACCTGGTCAGGGCCTTCACGGGCCTCAAGCGCAACCCGACGGACGTCGAGCTGACGATGTTCGCCCAGGCCAACAGCGAACACTGCCGCCACAAGATCTTCAACGCGCAGTTCACCATTGATGGTCAAGCGCAGGCGCTGTCGATGTTCGGCATGATCCGCCAAACCGAGAAGATCAGCCCGCAGCACACGGTGGTGGCCTACTCCGACAACGCCTCGGTGATGGAGGGCCATCGGATCGAGCGCTGGATGCCGGCAGGCTACACCAATGCACCGCAGTACCAGGCCCGCGAAGAGCTGGCCCACGTGCTGATGAAAGTCGAAACGCACAACCACCCCACCGCGATTTCGCCTTTCCCTGGTGCCTCGACGGGCGCCGGTGGCGAGATCCGCGATGAGGGTGCCACGGGCCGTGGTTCGCGCCCCAAGTCGGGCCTGACGGGTTTCTCTGTGTCCAACCTGAACCTGCCGGGTACGCAAGAGCCCTGGGAGGCTGAGCAGTTCGGCAAGCCCGAGCACATTGCCAGCCCGCTGCAGATCATGATCGAGGGCCCCCTGGGCGGCGCAGCGTTCAACAACGAGTTCGGGCGCTCCAATCTGGGCGGCTACTTCCGCGTGTTCGAGCAGACCGTGGGTCACGGTGACCAGGCCATCCGCCGTGGCTACCACAAGCCCATCATGATCGCCGGTGGCATCGGCACGATCAGCAGCGAACAGACGCAGAAGATCAAGTTCGATGCGGGCACCTTGCTGATCCAGCTGGGCGGCCCCGGCATGCGCATCGGCATGGCTGGCGCGGCAGCGTCGTCGATGGCGGCGGGCACCAATTCGGCTGCGCTGGACTTCGACTCCGTGCAGCGTGGCAACCCCGAGATCGAACGACGCGCGCAGGAGGTCATCAACCACTGCTGGGGCCTGGGCGACAAGAACCCCATCCTGGCCATCCATGACGTGGGCGCAGGCGGTATCTCCAACGCTTTCCCTGAGCTGGTGGACGGCGCAGGCAAGGGCGCCCGCTTCGATCTGAGCAAGGTGCCGCTGGAGGAGTCCGGCATGGCGCCCAAGGAGATCTGGTGCAACGAGAGCCAGGAGCGCTATGTGCTGGCCATCGCGCCGGGCGACCTGCCCATCTTCACCGAGATGGCCAACCGCGAGCGCTGCCCTTTCGGTGTGATCGGCGTGGCCACCGAAGCCTGTGAGCTGATCCTCGAAGACACCACCCGGCCGGATGGCGACAAGCCAGTCGACATGCCCATGGACGTGCTGCTGGGCAAGCCGCCCAAGATGCACCGCGACGTCAAGCGTGTGCAATGGGATGGCGGCCAGTTGGACTTGACCGGCGTGACGCTGGAGAAAGCCGCTTTCGATGTGCTGCGTCACCCCACGGTGGCCAGCAAGCGCTTTTTGATCACCATCGGCGACCGCACCGTGGGCGGCCTCAATTCACGTGACCAGATGGTGGGCCCATGGCAGGTGCCCGTGGCCGATGTGGCTGTGACCCTGGCCGACTACAAGGGCTTTGCCGGCGAGGCCATGGCCATGGGCGAACGCACGCCGCTGGCATCGGTCAACGGGCCGGCATCGGGCCGCATGGCCGTGGGCGAAGCCATCACCAACCTGCTGGCCGCACCCATCGAGTTGCCTCGAGTGAAGCTGTCTGCCAACTGGATGGCGGCTTGCGGTGAACCTGGTGAAGACGCCGCGCTGTACGACACCGTCAAGGCCGTGGGCATGGAACTGTGCCCGGCGCTGGGCATTTCCATCCCGGTGGGCAAGGATTCGCTGTCCATGCGCACGAAATGGAAAGAGGGTGGGAGCGAGCAAGGCCAGACCAAACAGGTGACCGCACCCGTGTCCCTCATCGTCACGGCCTTTGCCTCGATCGCCGATGTGCGCCCGACGCTGACCCCGCAGCTCATCACCGTCGAGAACGGCCAAGCGCTGGACACCAGCCTGATCCTGGTCGACCTGGGCGAAGGCAAGAAGCGCATGGCCGGCTCCATGCTGGCCCAGGTGCTCAATCAGTTCGGCAACGAGGTGCCCGACGTCGACAACCCCGAGACGCTCAAAGCCACCGTGGCCGCCGTGAACGCCCTGCGCGCGCAGGGCAAGCTGCTGGCCTACCACGACCGTGGCGATGGCGGCCTGTGGGCCACCGTGTGCGAGATGGCCTTTGCCGGCCACACCGGTGTGAGCCTCAATGTGGACATGCTGGTCACCGAAAGCGAGGGCATCAGCGACAGCCGCGCCGAAACGGGCGATTCGAAGAACTGGGCCAGCCAGGTGGGCGAGCGCCGCAACGAATTGACGCTCAAGGCGCTGTTCAACGAGGAGCTGGGCGTGGTGCTGCAAGTGCGCACAGCCGAGCGCGACGCCGTGATGCAGACCCTGCGCGAGCACGGCCTGAGCAAGCACAGCCACGTGATCGGCAAGCCCATCCTCAGTGGTGCGGGCCAGCACGAGGTGCAGGTCTGGCGCGACGCCAAGGCCGTGTTCAGTGCGCCGCTGGAACAACTCCACAAGACCTGGGATGAGGTGAGCTGGCGCATCGCCCAGTTGCGAGACAACCCCGCCTGCGCCGACAGCGAGCACGCCGCCATCGGCAAGCCCGAAGACCCCGGCATGCACGTGAGCCTGAGCTTCGACCCGCTGGAAGACGTGGCCGCACCTTTCATCCACAAGGCAAGGCCCAAGGTGGCGATCCTGCGCGAACAGGGCGTGAACTCGCACGTGGAGATGGCTTATGCCGTGGCGCGAGGCGGTTTTGACACCTTCGACGTCCACATGAGCGACCTGCAAGCCGGCCGCGCACGTCTTGACCAGTTCCAGGGCTTCATCGCCTGCGGTGGCTTCAGCTATGGCGACACGCTGGGCGCTGGCGAAGGCTGGGCACGCTCCATCATGTTCAACCCCAAGCTGGCCGAGCAGTTCGCGGCCTTCTTCGGCCGCAACGACACCTTTGCGCTGGGCGTGTGCAATGGCTGCCAGATGCTCGCGGCCCTGAGCCCCATCATTCCGGGCGCACAGGACTGGCCCAAGTTCACGCACAACCAGAGCACGCGCTTCGAGGCGCGCCTGAGCCTGGTCGAAGTGCTGGAGAGCCCTTCCATCTTCTTCCAGGGCATGGCCGGCAGCCGCATGCCCATCGCCGTGTCGCACGGCGAGGGCTTTGCCAACTTCTCGCAACGCGGCAATGCCGCCAAGGTGCACAAGGCCATGCGCTTTGTGGACAACACGGGCGCGGCTACCGAGGTCTACCCCTTCAACCCGAACGGCTCGCCGGGCGGCTTGACCAGCGTGACCACGGCGGACGGCCGCTTCACGGCCATGATGCCGCACCCCGAGCGCGTGTTCCGCAACATCCAGATGAGCTGGACCAGCGGCGACAAGAGCGCAGCGAGCCCCTGGCTGCGCATGTTCCGCAACGCGCGCAAATGGGTGGGTTGAGGGGTGGGCTGAGCGCCCCCTCAGCGCAAGGCTGTGGCCCGATCCCGCAGCTCATCGAGCTCGAACCACAGCTCGCGGCGCGCCAAAGGCGTGCCCGCAGGCAGCGTGGGGTTCTTGAGCATGATCACCGTCCGCTTGTTCAGCTTGAGCCCCTCCAGCAGGGGCAGCATGTGCCGCTTGAAGAGCTTGGCGAAACTGCCATCGGCGATGGCAGCTTCCAGGCCCTTGTTGAGGTCGGCGCCCAGGTCCGGCCGCTTCTTGCTGACGAAGAAGTAGTAGGCAGCCGGGTAGCGGATCATGACCGCCTCGTCGAGCACCAGGGGCATTGAGTCGTGCGCCTTGAGCTCGTTGCGCACCTCCATGACCGATCTGGGGAAGTAGTCGATCCGGTTGGAGGCCAGTTGCTTGAACAGGCCTTCGTAGGTGGGTGAGGCCTCCACGTTCAGCCCGTTGGCACGCAGCACGGCCGTATCGGGCCAGTCATGCATCTGCCCGGCCTTGTACTGGCTCAGCGAGGCCTGGTCCTTGACGCCACCCAGCAACTGGGCGTGTTGCGCGTTGAGCAGGGCCAGCCTCCATCCGATCAAGCCCCGGTCTACCGGGATGCGGATCGGCAGCAGCAGTTCTTCCCGCTCGGGGTTGGTCATCGTCCAGATGACATCGACGGAGCCGGTGTTGGCCGCCAGCTCGGCAATGCCGCGGCTTTGCACCATCACCGTCGACGACTGCTTGAGCTCATAACGTTTGCCGGATTTGGACAAGGCCAGTCGCAGAACTTCCAGCATGTACTGGAGCTGCGGGTCATTTTCCGCCTGATGCTTGGGGTAGGTGACGACCTGAGCGCCCGATGTCACCCACGTGCCGAGCAGCCACACCAGCATCACCCACCCACGCAGCATCCGGATCATCGTTGCCTCACTGCTACCGTCATGAATGGGACGATACCCCCCACGGGCATGGATGACAACCGGGCCAACTGGCAGGCGGCAAGGGGCGGGCCTCACCTCAGGTGTGCACAAAGCCCATGTGCGAGGCCCGCGAATAGGTGGGCTTGTGGGGCAGATCGGCGCCATCAGCCCGGGGAATCCACCACGGCTGACGCGGGGCGGGTAACGGACAATGGCATGGTTTTCCACGCTCACTGCTTTGGCGCCTGTCCTCAAGATGTCCTTGATTCCTCACGCGGTCACCTTCACGGGTGACGCCGATAGCTACCGGCCGATCTGGCGCAGGAACATGCTGCTGATGCTCCTGACGGCGGGGATCGCCTTGCCCTGGGCATTGGTGGGGCGTCTGCGCTACTTCTACCAGCACACCTACGTGGCCGGCGCCAACCTGGACTACCACGCCAACCCCTGGAAGATGTTCGCGGGGAACATGGTCGCCACCGTGATCCTCAACCTGATCTACTACGGCATTTCCTTGCTGGGGCCTTACCGCCTGTGGGGCGTGGGCGCGATGCAGATCCTCACGGCTGCCATGTTACCCATCGGCCTGCACGGCTATCTCGAGTTCCAGCTGGCGCACACGAGCTGGCGGGGCCAGCGCCTCAAACTGGCCGCGACGCCTGCAGATGCCATCAAGGCCATGGGCCTGCCCACCTTTCTCTATATCGCAGGTGGTGTGACGGCGGTATGGGCCGTGATCGCTGGCATGGGCGGACGCACGCAACTGGCCTATCTGCTGGGCGGGCTGGCGGCCACGGCGCTGTGCATCGCCTTGCCCTGGGTCTATGTGCAGTTCAAGCGCTACCAGCATCGCCATGCCGTGCTGGGTGACTGGCGCAATGAGCGCACCTCCAGCCTTCAGCGCAAGGAGGCCCTGCATGTGACCTTGCGCACCGGCGTGCTGGCCCTGCTGGCCCTGCTCGTGGTGATCCTGCCCTTGATCTGGGGCCTGTCTGAGCTGGTGGGGCTGGACTGGGCGACCGTGGCCCGCATGAAGCAGGACAAGCACACGGCCGAATCCATCCGGTTGGCGCTGGTGCTGGCGCCAGGTGTCATGCTGCTCATCGTCATGATGATGGCGCTGCCCTATCCCTATCTCAGCGTGCGGCTTCAAAACAGCCTGTGGTCCGAGACGGCACATGAGCAGATCCGCTTTAAGAGCACGGTCCCAGTGGCCGACCTGCTCAAGCTCACGACCCGCAACTGGGCCCTGATCGCGCTGACACTGGGCTGGTACTACCCGAAGGCGGCCATCAGCGAGGCCAGGCTGCGACTGCACTCGGTTTCGGTGTGGGTGCGGCCCGAGGTGGTGGCCGAGCTGCCGGCGTCGGCGCTGTCATCAGCCCTGGTGACACCACCGAATCACCAGCATCCACTTCATCAGCACAGTGCCCAAGCGCATGCACGCCAGGTCGGGCTCGTGATGCCGGGGTCCGCTGCGCCGACACCCCAGCAGTGATCAGTGGGGTTTGGCGGCCGCTTGTTCCGCCAGGTCGATCATGCCGCAGACCAGATCGGTCAATTGCCTGTTGGCGGTTTCGAGTCGCGACAGCCACAGCGATTGCTTGGCCGACAGCGGCTCAATCCGCAGCAGATGCGCGAAGCCGACGATCTGATGCAAGGGCGTGCGCAGCTCGTGCGACACATTGCGCAGCAAGACCATCCTGGCCTCACTGGCGACTGCCTGTGCTTGTGTCAACTCTTCCTGGGCCCGCTTGCGCCAGCCAATGTCCTCGATGACCGCCACGAAGTAGTCAGGCTCATCGGGCTCATTGCGCACGCATGACAGGGTCAGACTAGCCCATGCCTGGTCGCCGTTCTTCTGCCGGAAACAGGTTTCCAAGGAACGGTTGGCGAGCTCGCCCCGCACCTTAGACATCAAGCCGGTGATGTCGGCTTCGCTGAGATCCTGAAGCCGGTGTTGCCGCATCTCCTCGTCGGTGTAGCCCAGCGTATCGCACAGCTTCTGGTTGGCGTACAGGCACTGCCCGTCCAGGGACAGATGGGCGATGCCGATGGGTGTCTGCGCCAGCGTCGCTTGCAGACGCTTTTCCAGCACGCGTGCACGCCGGCCCATGCGCGCGCGGTCTTTGATCAGGCTGCCGATGCGAGCCAGCAGCTCGTCTTCGGCAAAGGGCTTGGTGATGTAGTCCTGCACGCCATCGCCCAGCAGCTGCACGCGCAGCACGTCATCGGCCTTGGCCGTGAGCATGACGATGGGTGTGTCGGCCATCTCTGGATGCGCGCGTATCGCCGCGACCATCTGATCGCCACTCATGCCCGGCATCATCACGTCGCTGAGGATCAGGGCGGGGCAGCGTTCCAGCGCGAGCTGGAGGCCTTGCTCGCCGTTGGCGGCTGTGCAGACCGCGTGATGTCGGCCGACCACGCTGGCAATGTAGGCGTTCATGTCGGGGTTGTCTTCGACCACCAGGACCAGCGCCCGGGCATGCGGTACATCGTTTGCAACGGGTGCGTCGCCGCGAACGTCTCGCAGCTCGTCAACGGCTTGGGCCGCCATGACGGGGTCGAGCGAGGAGGTCTCGTCCTTCACCATGGCGCCGGCTGGTGCCCGCAGCGGCAGCCTGATGCCAAAGCGCGCACCGCCGCCAGGCGTTTCGTCAAGGGCGATGGACCCGCCGTGCAGGTCCACGAATTCCTTGACGATGGCCAAGCCCAGTCCGGTGCCGCCATGACGGCGCAAGATGCTGTCATCACCCTGGCGAAAGCGCTCGAACACGGTTTCGCGCAAGTCGGGTGCAATGCCCGGGCCGTTGTCTTCCACGGTGAGCAAGGCCTGCCCATCTGCCTCGCGCAGCTCGACCGAGATGGCGCCACCATCAGGCACGAACTTGAAGGCGTTGGCAATGAGGTTGAGCTGGATGCGCTCGCTTTTCTCGATGTCCAGCTCGGCGTGCAGCACATCGGGTGTCCGCACTGCGTAGCGGATGTGCCGGTCATCGGCCACGGTTTCGAAATTCGAGGCCATGCGGCGCACCAAGCGGGCCAGGTCCACGCGCCCATAGTGCATGCCCATGCGCCCGGCTTCCAGCTTGGCCACGTCCAGCAGGTCGACCACATGGCGGTAGAGCTGGCGGGCGTTGCGGTTGACCACCTCCAGGTTGCGATGCATCTCGGTGTCTGAGGGTGTGGAAGCCAGCAGCCGCGCCACGGGGCCGAGGATGAGCGAAAGCGGCGTGCGCAATTCGTGGCTGACGCTGGCGAAGAAGCGGGTCTTGATCTCGTCGATTTCTCGGGTCTTCTGGTAGAGGCGGGCCAGTTCCTCATTGGCGTCCTTGAGGCGGGCGCTGGTAGCGGCCACTTCACGAGCACGGGCGAAGACCTCGGATTCCGCCTTGATGGCCTCGGCGCGCAAAGTCTCGTTGAGGCGGCTTTGCTCGACCCCATGCTGCTTGAGCCGCATGAACTCCGTGACGTCTTCGACCCGGTGGATGATGTAGGCCAACTGGCCGCTCCTGTTGCGGATCGGGGTGTTTCTCGGGCTCCAGTAGCGCTCCTCGAAACCACCACCTTCTGAATCAGGCTTGCGGATGTCGTACTGCTGCACGGGCATCGCGTCTGGCTCGCCGGTTTGCAGCACGCGTTGCAGCGAAGCCTTCAGGTTGCGCACCCCCGCTGCCTTGGGGTCATCGGGGTTGTCGGGGAAGACATCGAAGATCCAGCGCCCCAGGATGTCTTCGCGATGCGTTCTGGTGGCTTGCACATAGGCATTGCTCACCGCGACGATGACCAGTCGCGGATCCAGGATGAGATAGGAGTCGGGCGAGCCTTCGAACAAGGCTCGGAAATCGACCGGCGCGCCAGCGGTGTCGCCCTCGTTTTTCATCAGGCTTACCTCAAAGTGCCGATGACTGACGCAGGATACGCCTCGCGCCGGGGCTGCCAATCCCTAGATAGAAGTCACATTGATTGAGCGCCATGCCGCAGCCAGCACAGGCGCCATCTCGATGGCATTGCTCTCGTGGGCGATGCAGTCCGTGCTCCAGATGTGGCGCACCCCGGCCAAGCGGATGAGCGACAGGGCGTTACCCGCGAAGAGCGCGTGGGTCACGGCCACATCCACCGTGGCCGCGCCAGCCTCAAGCAGCAGGCCGGCGGCCACGGCCAGGGTATGGCCCGAGCTGGCCATGTCGTCGAGCAGCACCACCGCGCGGCCTTTGACGTCCACAGCGGGAAGGGCGATCTCGACGGCCTTGTCGCCATGACGCTGCTTGGTGCACACGCCGTGATCGAAGCCATGCACCTGGGCGGCGGTTTCAATCCACTGGGCGGATTCGGCATCCGGCCCGATCAGCAGCGGCTTGTCGTGGTGGCGAGCGATCAGGTCGGCCAGCATGGGCGCGCCAGACAGGCTGATCGCATGGGGCAGGGGGATGGCCTCGTCCAGCGTGCGGATGCGGTGCAGATGCGGGTCCACCGTGATGACCGCATCGAACAGGTCGGCGAGGAAGCGGCCCACGATCTTCTGGCTGACGACCTCACCCGGGTGAAAGGCCATGTCCTGGCGCATGTAGGCCAGGTAAGGTGCCACGAGGATGAGGCGGCGCGCACCCAGTTCGCGGGCCTGGCGTGCCACCAGCATCAGCTCGATCAGCTTGTCGTTGGGCCGGTCAAGACTGCGGTAGAGCACGAGTTGCTCGGGCAGCCGGCCTTGCGCATCGAGTGGCAGGCGCAGGCGCAGCTCGTCGTCGGGAAAGCGATGGCGTTCGATGCAGGCGGCCGGGATGCCACTGGCCTGGGCGAGTCTCGCGGCCGGGGCCTGCTCGTCGTCGAAATGAAGCAGCAAGGTCGCCATGGCCTCAGAACTCGACATAGAGGGGCGGCACGTCTTGCGCATGGCCCAGCCTGAAGCCTGTGCTGCGCTCGCTGGCCTGTCTTGCAAAAGCCAGATCAGCTGGGAAAGCCGCGTAGACACGGTACAGCGGCTCGCCGGCCTTCACTGGTTCGCCCATCTTGCGCAACAGGTCCACACCCGCGCCTTGCACCTTGGGCGCGCCGGCCAGGCGGGCAATGCGGGCCAGTTGCAGGTTGTCGATGCTGGTGACCACGGCATCCTGTTGGGCGAGCACATCGAAGTTCAAGGGGGCCAGCTTGGGCTGTTCGGGGTCGAAGGGCTTGGCGCCCTGGGCCTCGATGATGGCGTTCATCTTGTTCAAGGCACGGCCCGAGTCGAGGATGTCGCGGGCAATGGCAAAGCCGTCGCCACCACGCACATCGGGGTCGAACTCTAGCATGCGCCCGGCCAGCCGCAAGGCCTTCTGGCACAGGTCCTGCGGTGCGCGTGGGTCGTTGCGCAGCACGCGCATCACATCGCGGGCCTCCAGTACCGGGCCGATGCCCTGGCCCACGGGCTGGCGGCCATCGGTGATGACCACGTCCAGCGTCAAGCCAAGGCGGTTGGCCACGAACTCGAAGAGCTTGCGCAGGCGTTGGGCCTGGGGCATGTCCTTGACCTTGGCCGTGGGGCCGATGGGGATGTCCAGCAGCAGGTGGGTGGAGCCGGCGGCCACCTTTTTGGAGAGGATGGAGGCCACCATCTGCCCGGGCGAGTCAATGGACAGGGGGCGCTCCACGGCGATCAGCACGTCGTCGGCAGGCGAGAGATCGCTGGTGCCGCCCCAGGCCAGGCAGGCGCGGTGCTCGCGCACGATGTCCCACAGGCGCTCGAACGGCGGGTCGACATGGGCAAGCACCTCCATGGTGTCGGCGGTGCCGGCCGGCGAGGTGATGGCGCGCGAGGAGGTCTTGGGGCACAGCATGCCGTGGGCCGCCACGATGGGCACCACCAGCATCGAGGTGCGGTTGCCGGGGATGCCGCCAATGCAGTGCTTGTCCACCACCGGGTGCTCGCGCCAGTCCAGTTTGCGGCCTACCGAGGCCATGGCATCCGTCAGGTAGTAGACCTCTTCGCGGTCCAACTCGCCCTGGTTGGACGCCACGACGAAGGCGGTCAGCTCGATCTTGGAGTAGCGGTGCTCGGCGATGTCGCGGACGATGGCCTGAAAGTCCCCCCGCCCCAGCCGCTCGCCGGCGATCTTGCGGTGCAGCGCGGGGATGGAGGAGGGCGGCTCCGCCTGGCTGACCAGTGCGGGGTGGCCATCTTCCACGGCCAGTTGCGCAAAGGCATCTTCAGAAACACCCAGCTCGTCCACCCCGACGATGCCGCTGTCGTCCACCACATTGAGGCTGGCCAGGATGCGTCGGCCATTGGCCCGCACCTCCACCTTGGACAGCGCCTGAAAGCCTTCGGCGCGGTAGATGGCGCAGTCGCGGTGGAGGTAGGCGACGTTTTCGCGGTAGGTGTCGATGGCCACCCGCTTGAGCTTGAGCAGTGGCGCAGGGGTGTTGTCGTTGTGGGCGGCGCTGGGAGCTTGGTTCATGTGGGAACGCAATGACGACCTGGCTTCATCGTATCCCCGAGGCCCCGCAGACGGTCAAGCGGGTATCAACTTAACCGTGTAGCCATGACCTGTATCAAGGATTTTGATGAGGCGGTCGATATTGGGGTGCTTGCCGGGGTGGATGCGGGCATCTGCCGTGTGCTCGGCGTAGATGTCCAGGCCCTCCTGCGCGGCGGCCGCGTTGATGGCACCGTGCTTGGCTGCCAGGGCGTGGTAGACGGCCAGGGAGCCGGCCTGACCAGGCTTGTTCTGGATGGTGACGACATGCTGGCCGTCGGCGTCGATCAGCTCCAGGCCGGCCAGATGGGCCACGGAGGGCAGTTGTTTGAGGTTGTCGGCGAAAGCCATGATGGGCACTCCTTGAAGCAAGGGGCGCTATTTTGCCGCAGACCGCTTGACTTCTTGAGTGTGGGGGCGAGCCTGAGAATCAGGCCGCGACGGCGACAGCGCGGCGTGTAGTGCGCATGGCCATCACCTCGGCCCAGTCCAGGATTTCAAGCTGGCCATCGGGGTGCTCGACCAGGGCTGTGAGGCTCTCCACCCAGTCGCCATCGTTGCAGTAGAGGATGCCGTCGATGTCGCGCATCTCGGCGTGGTGGATGTGGCCGCACACCAGGCCTTCGACGCCGCGCTTGCGTGCCTCGCGTGCCAGGGCCTGCTCAAAGTCGCCCACATAGCTCACCGCCCGCTTGACCTTGAGCTTGAGGTACTTGGAGAGCGACCAATAGGGCAAGCCCATGCGCGCGCGCCAGGAGTTGAGGTGCCGGTTGAGCTTGAGCGTGAACTCATAGAGGTTGTCGCCCAGCAATGCCAGCCAGCGCGCAACCTGGATCACCCCGTCATACAGGTCGCCATGGGTGATCCACAGCTTTCGGCCGTCTGCCGTGGTGTGGATCCACTCTTCGGCCACTTCCACGCCACCGAAGGAGTGATCGAGGAACTTGCGCGCGAACTCGTCGTGGTTGCCCGGGATGAAGATGACGCGGGTGCCCTTGCGGGCCTTGCGCAACAGCTTTTGCACGACGTCGTTGTGGGCTTGCGGCCAGTACCAGCTGCGGCGCAACTGCCAGCCGTCGATGATGTCGCCCACCAGGTAAAGCGTGTCGCACTCGACGTTCTTCAAGAAGTCCAGCAGGGCATGAGCCTGGCAACCGGGCGTGCCCAGGTGGACATCCGATATCCAGGCCGCGCGCACCTTGTGGCTGGGTGCCTTTTCGTCTTCTTGGGGGGAGACGGTCCGTTCTCCCAAGCCGGTCAGCTGACCAGCAGGCGATGTCAAGGCTCTCAGCAGAGGGGCATTGATCCAGGGCCGCATGCGTGGATGATGCCCAGGCCATGTGACAGGCTCGCGACGGCTACGTGAATGTTTGATTCAGCACAAGCCTGCGTCGGCTTTCAACTTGGACGTCGTCGCCCATCGGAGTAGGCTGTCCTCATCGAGTTGCAAACGGAGGAATCAACATGTCCCACTACCACGCCGTTGTCTGGCTAGACCGTTCACAAGCCCGCGTCATGCACGTCAGCCCGGAGGATGTGGAAAAGGCTGTCGTGAAGCCTGAACATCCCCACAAGCACCTGCACCACAAGCGCGGGACCATCGAAAAAGGGGATGTGGGAACAGGGCGATCGCCGGAGGACCAGTACTATTACCACGCCATCATCGAGGCCTTGGCCGGCGCCCAGGAGGTCTTGATCGTGGGGCCCGGGCAGGCCAAGTTGGCGTTGCTCAAGCATGCCCATTCGCATGACCCCAAGGTGGCCGACAAGATCGTTGGCATCGAAACCGTCGATCACCCGACGGATGGGCAACTGGTGGCCTATACCCGCAAGTACTTCGTGGCCAAGGATCGGATGCTCTGATGCCTTGGGGCAGTAAGCAGGCAGGTCAGGCGCTGGGCCTTGTCTTGTAGAACTGAATGGGCGCGGCCGGAATCTGGTTGAGCACCGACTTCTTCATCTTGCCCACCACGTGCATTTCACAAGGCTTGCAGTCAAAGCGCAGGGTCAGCTTTTCCTTGCCATTGATGAGTTGCAGCGGCTCGGCCTTGACGGTGCCTTGCACACCCGTCACACCCTTGGCCTGCTTGGGGCACAGGCTCAGTGAGAAGCGCACGCAGTGTTTGGTGATCATCAGGCTGACTTCACCGAGCTCTTCGTGGCTCTCGTAGGCGGCTTCGATCACCTTCACGCCGTGCCTGGCATAGAAGTCGCGGGCCTTGTGGTTGAAGACATTGGCCAGGTAGCTCAGTGTGTCTTCCGGATAAGGCGCAGGTGGCTCGACGGGCAGGGCGCGTTCCGGGCGCTGGTAGGCCTGGGCGCGGTTGGCCTCCAACGCAGCAATGGCATCCCGCCGCAAGGCGTTGACGGCCGAAGCGGGCACAAACCAGGGCTGGGCCAGGTTCAGGCTCACGTCTTGTGCCGTGAAGATGGTGGCGCCCAGCTTGCCCACGTGTTCGCGCAGGCTGGCCTCGGCCTTGGCTGCATCCTGTGGGGCCTGCTTGTCGCAGGCCACGGTGGCGGTGCCGGTGTGGCCGTTCTCGTCGATGACGGTCAGGCTCAGGCCATCGGCGGTGTCGCTCAGGTTCAGCCACACGCCGATGCGCCGGTCGGCCGACTTCTTGGCCAGCAGGTTTTCCCAGGCACGGTCGCCATTGCGGTTGACGGCCACACCGACCTTGAGGTCCTTGAGCGTGTCCATCGCTTCATTGGGGTAGACGCGCCAGATGCGGCCTGTCTTGCCAATTGCCTCGGCCACATTGACCTTGAGCCCGACGACGTCCTTGGTCAGCGTCAGGTAGTTGATGCCGTCGCCATTGCTCATGCCAAAGACCTGCTGCGCTTCGTTCAAGGCGATGTCGAACCACTTGTCGCCCACCTTGGCGACCTCGCCCAGCGGCAGGCCGAGGAACTTCGGCGACTCGAAAGCCCCGATATCTTCCTTGCGGCCATTGACGAAATAGTCCGTGCTGCCACGGTTGAAGTTGCGGTCGGGCTCAGGCTCGAAGGTGAAGGTGGCCTTGCCCGATGAGGCCGGCTGCAGCTCGGGCCGCTCTTCGAGGATCTCGTCGAGCAGCTGGCGGTAGTGGGCGGTGATGTTCTTCACATAGCCCATGTCCTTGTAGCGGCCTTCGATCTTGAAGGAGCTCACGCCAGCGTCGATCAGAGCACGCAGGTTGGCGCTCTGGTCGTTGTCCTTCATGGACAGCACGTGCTGCTCGAAGGCCACGACCTGGCCGGCGCCATCGAGCACGTTGTAGGGCAGGCGGCAGGCCTGCGAGCAATCGCCCCGGTTGGCGCTGCGGCCCGTGTGCGCGTGGCTGATGAAGCACTGACCGCTGTAGGCCACGCACAAGGCGCCGTGGATGAAGAACTCGATCGCGCAATGCGTGTTGGCCGCCACGTCGCGGATCTGCTTGAGCGTGAGTTCGCGCGCCAGCACGATCTGGCTGAAGCCCACGTCCTGCAGGAACCGGGCTTTCTCGACCGTGCGGATGTCGGTCTGGGTGCTGGCATGCAGCTGGATGGGGGGCAGGTCCAGCTCCAGGATGCCCATGTCCTGCACGATCAACGCATCGACCCCGGCGTCGTACAGCTGCCAGATCAGCTTGCGGGCGGGCTCCAGTTCGTCGTCACGCAAGATGGTGTTGAGCGTGGTGAAGATCCGCGCGTTGTAGCGGTGCGCGTGCTGCACCAGCCGGGCGATATCGGCCACCTCGTTAGAGGCATTGCTGCGCGCACCGAAAGACGGCCCGCCGATGTAGACCGCGTCCGCGCCATGGTTGACCGCCTCGATGCCGATCTCAACAGTACGGGCGGGTGCAAGCAGTTCGATTTCGTGGCGGGCGAGGGACATGGGGCGGCGATCCGGCAGGGGACGAAAGAGCAAACCGCCGATACTATCGCCATGCGTACCCGAAAAGGCCAATCACCCCAGAGAAAACCTCGTGACGGCGGGGATGCGGCAGGGAGCGCGCCGCCAGCGTCACCAGAACCGGCATCGAGCACACGTTACGACCGGGTCGACGCCCTGCGCGGCTTCGCGCTGATCTGGATGGCGTTCTTTCATTTCTGCTTCGACCTGAGCAACTACCGCTTGCTCGACGCGAATTTCTATTCAGATGCGCTGTGGACCAGCCAGCGCACCTGCATCCTCTCGCTGTTCCTGCTGTGCGCGGGCGCGGGGCAGGCCATCGCCACCAGCCAGGGGCAGAGCTGGGCGCGCTTTTGGCGCCGTTGGGGCCAGATCGTCGGCTGCGCTTTGCTGGTTAGCGTGGGCAGCTGGTTCATGTTCCCCAACAGCTACATCTACTTTGGCGTGCTGCACGGTATGGCGGTGATGCTGATCGTCGCGCGGCTCACGGCATCTTGGCGCGCCTGGCTTTGGCCGCTTGGCCTGCTGGCCGTGGCGCTGCCTCGCTTGGTGGCCGATCCCTTCTTCGACACTCGCGCGACCAACTGGATCGGCCTGGTCACGCACAAGCCCATCACCGAGGACTATGTACCCGTGCTGCCCTGGCTGGGCGTGATGTGGTGGGGACTGGCGGGCACGCAATGGATGCTCGCTCACCGGCGGCCATGGTTGTCATGGGCGCTGCCCGGGCAGGGCGCTCAGCCGCTTGTTTCGGGCGACAATGCCGGCCTGGCACGCGTGCTGCTGGCGGTCAGGCAAGGCCTGGCCATGCTGGGCCGATGGAGCCTGACTTTTTACATGGTGCATCAGCCCATCCTGATCGGCGGCCTGCTGGCGTGGATGACGCTGACCGGCCGACCAGTTCCCTGAAGCGGTACGCGATGCACCTGATGACCCGATTGACACGACAGCCATGACCCAAGACGAACTCAAGACCCTGGTGGGCCGCGCCGCCCTCGAATACGTGCAACCCGGCAGCATCGTGGGCGTGGGAACCGGCTCGACGGTCGACAAGTTCATCGACGCCTTGGGCGAGGCGCTCAAGACCGAGCCCGGTCGTGTGGCTGGTGCCGTGTCCAGTTCGGTGCGCAGCACACAGCGTCTGGAAGCACTGGGCATCAAGGTGCTGCCCGCTGAAACCGTGACGTCACTGGGTGTCTACATCGATGGCGCCGACGAGATCGACAACAAAGGCCACATGATCAAAGGCGGTGGCGCCGCGCTGACCCGTGAAAAGATCGTGGCCGACCTGGCCGAGCAGTTCGTCTGCATCGCCGACGAATCCAAGCTGGTGCAGACCCTGGGCAAGTTCCCACTTCCCGTGGAAGTGATCCCGATGGCAGCGGCGCAGGTCATCCGCGCGTTCGCCAAGCTTGGTGGCACGGGCAAGGTGCGCGAAGGCGTGACCACCGACAACGGCAACCTCATCGTCGACGTGACAGGCTTGAGCATCAGTCAGCCAGCTCAGTTCGAGTCCGATATCAACCAGATCCCAGGTGTGGTCACGGTGGGTGTGTTCGCCCGCAACAAGGCGTCGGTCTGCCTGCTGGGTACCGCGCAGGGCGTCAAGACCCTGCGCTTCTGAGCGCCTCAGCCGTCAATCAAGGCTGAACGATGATGGCCTTGAGCCACTCGGCCGCCAGGATGCGGTTGGCTTCGGCCGTCGGGTGGTTGTTGTCCCAGAACAGGTAGTTGTCGGGCTGGCTGCAAGCCACGCCGGGCACCTTGCTGGGGTTGAGCACGTCGATGGGGAAGCAGGCGTCGGTCACGTTCTTGCCGCTGGCGCGTGCCTGCTCGATGGCCACCTTTATATAGGCCAGCGTGTCGAACGACATGATGTGCGCGTCAGGGTACTTGGCGCGCAGGCCGTCCAAGCCCTTGGTGAGCACCACCGAGAACTGCGCGCTGTATTTGGCCGCACTGGCGATGTAGCCCTTTTGCTGCTGCTCATGGATCCTGGCGCTGGGCGTGATGCTCAGGTCGGGCATGGTCGGCACGAAGAAGTAGCGGGCACCGCCGTTGTACAGCGAGGTGATGGCCTGCTGGATGTTGGCCGTGGCCGAGTAGGCGGTCAGCGCGTTCATGCCGCCGCTGTAGTAGTCGTCCGGGCCGGCCCAGATCAGGTGCAGGGCTTTTGGGTCGGCCTGCCCCGAACCCAGTGCGATGCTCAGCACAGGGCTCACGATCGGGACCGTCGTGATGGTGGGAATGAGATTGTTGTTGTTCAGGTACTCGTTGACCTGGGTCAGCACGCCTTCGGGCACCACGATCAGGCTGCCGTAGCTTGAGGTGGCACCAGCGAAGGCGTAGTCTTCGATCGGGATGCCCAAGCCATTGGCCAGATCCTCAACCGCCACCAGACCATTGCAGAATCGGCCATTGTCAAAAGGCGCAGCCGGGTGAACGGACCCTGTGGCTGCCTTGGAGTAGGCGCCGTAGCGGTGGTTGTCCGACATGCTGTCGCTGAACACGACCAGCCGGGAATACTGGGCCCATGCGGGTGCCACCGAGGCCAGGGCCAGCGCCACGCCGGCTGCCCATTTGATCAATCGGGGAGTCTTCATCGCGATCTTTCTGAAGTTTTGGTCAATCAGATCCAGAAAGATCGTATGGCTTTCCCCGGCCTTCGTTAATCATTCAGTCCGGTGGGTTTGTCAGCTTTCCTTCCGTCAACCACTGCCACGCTCCCAAACCCGCCACACGACCTGTTGCCATGCTCGCGGTCAGGAGGTAGCCACCAGTGGGCGCTTCCCAATCCAGCATCTCGCCGCAGCAGAACACGCCGGGCATGGACTGGAGCATGTTGTGCGCGTCCAGTGTCTCGAAGGTGACACCGCCGGCCGTGCTGATGGCTTCGTCGATCGGGCGCGGACGAGCCAGATGAACCGGCAGGGCTTTGATGGCGCGGGCCAGTGCGGTGGTGTCGTTCAACTCGGCCGAGCTCATAACTTCGTGGAGCAAGGCCATCTTGATGCCCTGCAGGCCCAGGCGGCTCTTGAGATGGGTGGACAGGCTGCGTGGGCCACGAGGGCGGCTGGTTTCGGCCAGGACCTGGTCCAACGTGTGATCGGGCAGCAAATCGAGCAGCACGGTGGCCTGGCCGCTGCGTTCGATCTGGTCACGGATGCGTGCCGAGAAGGCGTAGATCAGGCTGCCCTCGATGCCGGTGTCGGTCAGTACGAACTCGCCTTGCTGGCGGATCAGTTCTCCGTGTTCGTCTCGAAACAGCAGGGCCACGGGCTTGATGGGCTGGCCGGCGAAACGCTGTATCAGATGAGGGCTCCAGCCGGTTCGGTCAGGGCCCGTGGGCAGGACATCGAAGCCGCAATTGGCCGGTCGCAAGGGCGCGATAACGGCACCCGATCTTTGGGCGAGCGGTGCCACCCAGCTGCCATCGGAGCCCAGCCGCGCCCAGCTGGCGCCGCCCAGCGCCAGGACCGTGGCCGAAGCTTTGTGCCGCAACTCGCCCGACGGTGTCTGGAAGACGAGCACGCCATTGGCGGCCCAGCCACTCCAGCGGTGCCGCATGTGAAAGCGCACACCGGCCTGGCGCAGGCGGTGCAGCCAGGCACGCAGCAGCGGTGCGGCCTTCATGTCAGTGGGGAACACGCGGCCCGACGTGCCAACGAAAGTCTCGATGCCCAGGCCTTTCGCCCAGGCTCGCAGCGCATCGGGCGTGAAAGCGCCAATCTGCGGCGCCAAGGCGGCCTGGCGCTCGGCAAAGCGGGTCATGAACGCAGGCAGAGGCTCGGAGTGCGTGAGATTGAGGCCGCCGCGTCCTGCCAGCAGGAATTTGCGGCCCACCGAGGACATGGCATCAAACAGGTCGACTGGGATGCCGCGCTCGGCCATCACTTCTGCGGCCATCAGGCCTGCCGGCCCTCCGCCGACGATGGCCACGCGCGCTACAGCGGACGGCGCATCGGCTGGCGCCGTCTGGGTGGTCACGTCGTTCAAGGTGCGAAAGAGAAGTTAGAAGCGAAAGCCCGGAGGGGCGCCGCCAGCGGCCGGCGCACTGCGCTCGGGTGCGACAGGAGGCGTGGCCCTGGCTGGCGTCGATGCCGCCGGGGCCTGGGAGTCGACTTGCGCCAGGGGCGAAGCTTCCGGCCAGCGGTAGTTCAGGGGCAAGGCCGATTTGGGTGGGTAGCCAGCGGCATCGATGTAGCTGGTCCATTCGGCCTGGTTGTAACCCAGCATCTGTTTCTGGCCGATGCGCACGGAGGGCAACTGGTCGGTGCCTTCCTGCTTAGAGTAAGCCTTGGCGTCGTCTGACGTCGAGATGGTCTTCTCAGTGAAAGGCACGCCGCGGTCTTTCAACAGCTGGCGGCCGGCATCGCACGGGGCACATTTGGGGCCGGTGAACAGGCGCACGGGGTAGCGGCTCACCACCTTTTGCAACTCGTAGGGCAGGTTTTCAGACGAGCCCGTCGCGCCATTGGGCTGGAGCGTTTGCGTGGGCCGGTCGCCTGGGGCACGGTCGGTGTAGGTGACACGCCCATCAGGGCCGACCACTTTGTACAGTGCCCAGGCTGGTGTGCCGAACTGCAGGGCCAGCACAGCCAGCAGAGACAGGGGTACAGCGCGATGCATCTTCTTCCTAAATTTGTGAATCAGAATCAGCTCATGCCTTGATGCCGCAACAGGGCGTCGATCCGAGGCTCGCGGCCTCGGAAAGCCTTGAAGTTCTCCATGGCCGAGCGGCTGCCGCCGGCCTCCAGGATCGCCTCGCGGTAGCGGCGGCCCACCTCGGGGTTGAGCACGCCCGTGGCAGGCGTTGCGGCCTCTTCGAAGGCGGCATAGGCATCCGCAGAGAGTACCTCAGCCCACTTGTAGCTGTAGTAGCCGGCCGCGTATCCACCTGAAAAGATGTGTGAAAAGCTGTGCTGGAAGCGGTTGAAGGCCGGCGGGATGTTGACGGCCACCTCTTGGCGCACTTCATCGATGACCGACTGCACATCGCTTTCGCGGCCGGGCTCGGCGTGCAGACGCATGTCGAACAGGGCGAACTCGATCTGGCGCAGGGTCTGCATGCCGCTCTGGAAGTTCTTGGCGGCTGTCATCTTGTCGAACAGTGCGCGAGGCAGGTGGGCACCCGTGTCGACATGGCTGGTGAGCTTTTGCACCACGTCCCATTCCCAGCAGAAGTTCTCCATGAACTGGCTGGGCAGCTCCACCGCATCCCATTCGACGCCGCCGATGCCGGACACGCCCAGGTCCTCCACCTTGGTCAGCATATGGTGCAGACCATGGCCGAACTCGTGGAAAAGCGTGATGACGTCGTCGTGGGTGAGCAGGGCGGGTTTGTCGCCCACACCCTTGGCAAAGTTGCAGACCAGGTGGGCTACCGGGGTCTGGGTGGCGCCGTTGTCAGGGCGCTTCCAGCGGCCGCGCACGTCGTCCATCCAGGCGCCGGGGCGCTTGCCGGTGCGTGCATACGGATCAAGGTAGAACTGGCCGACCAGCTGCTTGTTGCGCTCGATGCGGAAGAAGCGCACGGACTCGTGCCAGACGGGTGCCGTGTCAGGCTGGATGCTGACGTCGAACAGCGTTTCGATCAGGCCGAAGAGGCCCTTGAGCACGGTGGGCTCGGTGAAGTACTGCTTGACCTTCTGGTCGCTGAAGGCATAGCGGGCTTCCTTGAGTTTTTCGCTCACAAAGGCCACGTCCCAGGCTTGCAGATCGTCGATGCCGCATTCCTGCTTGGCGAAGTCGCGCAACTCGGCCATGTCCTTCTCGGCGAACGGCCGGGCGCGCTTGGCCAGGTCGCGCAGGAAGTCCATGACCTGCTGAGGACTGGTGGCCATCTTGGGCACGAGGGACACATCGGCAAAAGTCATGTAGCCCAGCAACACGGATTCTTCCTGGCGCAGGGCGACGATCTCTTTCATCAGGCCCGTGTTGTCGCGCTCGCTGGGGCCGAACTCGCTGGCCCGCGTGCTGTAGGCGCGGTAGAGCGTTTCGCGCAGGTGGCGGTTGGTCGCGTACTGCATCACCGGCAGGTAAATGGGCATGTGCAGGGTGAGCTTGTTGCCTTCTTTGGCCTCACCCTCGGCCATGGCGCGCGTGGCCTGGATGATGTCCTCGGGCACACCGTCCAGCTCCTCGGCGCGGACGTAGTGTGCATAGGCATCGGTCGAATCCATCACGTGCTCGGAGAAGGCCTGCGACTTGGCGGCCTGCAGCTCCTGGATCTCGGCGAAGCGCTTCTTGGGCTCGCCTTGCAACTCGGCGCCGCCCAGCACGAAGGCACGCAGGGCGATGTCCAGCGCACGCTGGCGGGCGGGCGTGAGGCGCTGCTCGGCGGGCAGGCTCTTTTGGGCCTCATTGAGGGCGTTGTACTTGGCGTATAGGCGCTCGTCGGCACCCAGGCGTGTGTAGAACTCGGTGATGCGGGGCAGGTTTTCGTTGAAAGCGGCGCGCAGCTCGGGGGTGTCGGCCACGGCGTTGAGGTGGCCGACCGCGCCCCAGGCTCGGCCCAGCTTCTCGGTGGCGACATCCAGCAGCAACGAGAGGGCATCGTAGTCCGGCGGCACATCAGGGCCCACCACTTTGCTCAAGGCTGTTTCGGCCTCGGCCAGCAAGGTGTCGAGCGCGGGCGTGACGTGCTCGGGCTTGATCTGGTCAAACAGGGGCAGGCCGGTGGTGTCAAGCAGTGGGTTGGTGCTCATGGTGTCCTGATATGCCGATGGAGTTGTGCTTTAGACGCGGGCAGCCGCGACGCGTTCCGCGGCTTCGATGGTGTTGACCAACAGCATGGTAATCGTCATCGGGCCGACACCGCCGGGAACCGGGGTAATCCAGCCGGCCACGTCCTTGACGCCGGCAAAGTCCACGTCGCCGCAGAGCTTGCCTTCTTCATCGCGGTTCATGCCCACGTCGATGACCACGGCACCAGGCTTGACCATGTCGGCGGTGAGCACATTGCGCTTGCCCACCGCCGCCACGACAACGTCGGCCTGGCGGGTGTGATGGGCCAGATCAGCCGTGCCGCTGTGCGTGACCGTGACGGTGGCGTTGGCTGCCAGCAGCATCATGGCCATAGGCTTGCCGACGATGTTGGAGCGCCCGATCACCACGGCGTGCTTGCCGCGCAGGTCCTTCATGCCGATGGATTCCAGCATCTTCATGCAGCCATAGGGCGTACAGGCCTTGAAGCCGGGCTCGCCCACCATCAAGGCGCCCGCGCTGGCCACGTGGAAGCCGTCCACGTCCTTGAGCGGAGAGATGGCTTCGATGACCTTGTGGTCGTCGATGTGCTTGGGCAGAGGCAGCTGGACCAGGATGCCGTGAATGGCCGGGTCATTGTTTAGCGCTTCGACCCGGGCCAGCAGCTCGGCCTCGGTCATGGCCGCGTCGTACTTTTCCAGCACGGAGTTCAGGCCGCTGTCCTCGCAGGCCTTGACCTTGTTGCGCACATAGACCTGGCTGGCGGGGTTGTCGCCTACGAGAATCACGGCCAAACCGGGCTTGAGCCCCAAGGCGGTGAGCTTGGCTGCGCGGGTGGCGACTTCACCGCGCAATTGTTTGGACAGGGCGTTGCCGTCGATGAGTTGGGCTGTCATGGGCTGCTCCGGGGGAGGCTGAACGGGGGATTGAATGCAAATAACTAAAAGCAAAAGGCCGCCACGGCAGAGTTGGGCGGCCTTTCAGGTGAGGTCTTGGATGAGATGGCCAGACAGGTCCAGGCCGTCTTTGGTCAGAGGTATTGGCTTTGGACCTCGATCGATCTGATGTGGCTTACTTGGTGGCAGGCGCGCCGCCGGCAGCCGGGGCGTTGGCACCCAGGGCGATCTTGAGCAGGTCAGCCACGGTGTTGGCGTTGAGCTTTTCCATCACGTTGGCACGGTGGGCTTCCACTGTCTTGATGGAGATGCCCAGGTCATCGGCGATCTGCTTGTTCAGGCGGCCGGCCACGATGCGCTCCAGCACCTGGGCTTCACGCGTGGTCAGTCGCGAGAGCAGGGCTTCGCGGCTGGCGGCTTCCTGCGACTGTGAGAAGGCGGTGCGGGCCTGATCCAGCATGCGCTCGACCAGGGCGACCAGGGCGTCTTCCTTGAAGGGTTTCTCGATGAAGTCCATCGCGCCCTTTTTCATGGTGTTCACGGCCATGGGCACGTCCCCGTGGCCGGTGATGAACACAATGGGCAGGGGCGACTTGCGCTCCAGCAACTTGTCCTGCAGCTCCAGGCCGCTCATGCCGTCCATGCGGATGTCAGCGATCAGGCAGGCCACCTCGCGGGGGTCGAAGCGTGCCAAGAACGATTCCGCAGAATCGAAGCAACGGACGCGGTAGTCCTTGCCTTCCAGCAGCCACTGCAACGAGTCGCGCACGGCCTCGTCGTCATCAACCACATACACAGTGCCTTTTTTGGGGATCAAGCTCATGGGTTATCGGCAAGTAAGTCGTTGGAAGGGGGGGTGACCGTATCGGAGAAATCCGCATCAGCCCCACTGTCTACGGGCAGGGTGAATGTGAAACGACACCCCGCAACCATGGCCTCATTGTAGATGTTCTCGGCCTTGATACGACCATGATGTGACTCGATGATGGAGCGACAAAGACTAAGGCCTATCCCTAGGCCCTCGGCCTTGGTTGAGTGAAAAGCCTCAAAAAGTCGCGAAAGCATCTCCTCTTTCATGCCCGGACCGCCGTCGGTGACGGTGAATTCGATGACCTGGCCGAGTTCTTCTGTCTTGCGTTGTTGCACCCGCAAATCGATGATGCGGCGCGATTGCGGCATCTGGGCCGAGTCGATGGCCTCGGCGGCGTTTTTCAGCAGGTTGAGCAGCACCTGCTCGATCAGGATGGGGTCGGCCATGATGGTCGGCAGGCGGTTGGCGACCATGGAATTGAGCGTCACGCGGCGGCGCTTCATCTCGAAGACGGCCAGCTCCAGCACGGCGTCGGTGATGTCGCGCACCTTGGCTGGTTGGCGCTGGGGCTCGCTGCGCTTCACGAACTGGCGGATGCGGTGGATGATCTGGCCGGCCCGTTGCGCCTGGCGGGAGGTTTTCTCCAGCGCGCCCACCAACTGCTCGTTGTCGATGTTGCCGTTCTGCACGCGGCTGATCAGGCCGCTGCAATAGTTGGAGATGGCCGCAAGCGGCTGGTTGAGCTCGTGCGCCACGGTGGAGGCCATTTCGCCCATGGTGATCAGTCGGCTGGTGAACTGCGATTTCTCGGCCTGACGGGCGGCGGCTTCCTCGGCCTGCTTGCGTACCGTGATGTCGGTGGCGATCAGCATCTGGGCCAGGTGGCCGTCGGTCCACTGCACGTAACGGGCACGCACGTCGAACCATTTCTGGACGCTGTCCATGAAGATTTCACGGGTGTCGCTGCCGGCGTTGGTGAGCGCCTGGGTGGGCAGGCCGCCGAAGTGGTCGACGGATTCATCACCGTCGAGCACCTCGTCCGGTGTGATTTCCCCGCCAGTGAGCTGGCTGTGGGCGTCCGGGTTAGCGCCGAACCACAGGCGGTAGGAGCGGTTGGCAAACAGCAGCTCCCCGCGTTGGACGGACACCACGGACACGGCCGCGTCCAGCCCTTCCAGCACGGTGGTGAAGCGTTCGTGGGCAGCGGTGAGCTGGTCGCGCACGCGTTTGGCCTCGGTGATGTTGGTGACGGACGTCATCCAGCCGGTCTGGTCGCCCTGGGCGTCGATCAGGGGCGAGACGTACATGCGGGCGTCGAACTGGCTGCCGTCGCGCCGCTGCATCACCACCTCGATGCCGCCCATGGGGCTGCGGCCCAGCAGCTCTTGCTGGAACATGCGGTTGAACTCGTCCAGGCGGTCCTTGGGCCAGTAGGGGTAGGGCGGCACACAGCCGATCAGCTCTTCCTCAGAAAAGCCGGTCATGGCACAGAAGGCGGGGTTCACGTAGGTGATGCGGCCTTCCAGGTCGATGGTGCGCATGCCGGTGAGCATGGAATTCTCCATCGCCCGGCGGAAATTGGTTTCCTGCACCAGCGTCTTCTGGATCTGGGAGCGCCGCCGCATGTGGCGCAAAGTGCCCATCAGCGTCCAGACCGTCAGGGCCGAGAGCGCCACCACCATCCAAAAGAGCGTGTTGCCGATCAGGTTGGACGAGGTTCTGAACCCCATGCCGCGCAGCATCAGGCCATTGCCAACCGGGGTGACGATGACGTCGTAGACGAAGGTGGGCTTGACCGCCGAGCCGTCACCGCCCACGGTGCTGGTCAGTATGTCGCCGTCAGCCTGGATCAGGCCCATGGCATGGCGCCCCGATACCTCGCGGGGGACCAGGTAGCGCAGCAGGGAGTCCAGCGAGTACTCGGTCACCAAGGTGCCGATGAAGCCACTGCGGTCGATCAGCGGGATGTGAACCTGGATGACCTTGCCGCCCATCTGGTTGGCGTAAGGCTTGGAATAGATGGGCTGGTTGCGCTCACGGGCCAGCCGAAAGGCGCTTTGCGGCTCCTTGCTGATGTGCAGCGGGTCGTAGGGCTCGGTATGCCCGCCCAGCGGGTCCATGTCCATGGCCTGACCCGGGTCGAGCGGCAGACTCAAGGTGGTGCGCGCGGCCTTGACGCTCTCGTCGGCCTGCACCCACGAGACGCTGATAACCTCGGGGCGGGCCCGAACGAAGTCGCCAGCCTGGCGCATGAACTGCTCGGGCGTGACGGCCTTGACGCTGATTTCGCGGCCCAGGCGCAGCAACTGCTCCTGGTTTTCGATCAGGCGCAGGCGGATCTGTTGCTGAACCACCTCGGTGTCGCGTTTTACCGACTCCTGCTCCCGCTCCAGCTCCTCATTACGCAAATACCAGAACGCGGCAATGATCGCCGCCAGGAACAGCAGCACGGAAACCAGCGGCCCCAGCGTGGCATACCGGTCTTGCTGCGAAGGGGACTGCTTGCGCCACCAGCGCCAGAACAAGCGGTTGGTCTGACCGGGGGCTGCCAGAGGCAAATTCGCCGGGGAGTTGGTGGATGCGGAAAAGGTCATGACGAAATTATCGGTGTGGTCTCCCACAATTTGAGCGACGCGGTTCGAGCGTATATTTCCCGCAGCATGCAAAGCGCAGCCTACCCAATCGCTTTGAGGCGTCCTAGTTTGCGGCGTTTATCGACGCCAGCGAGCTTCCGGCTTATGTCCATACTGTGAAATAAGCCTCATCAACAGGAGACTGAACCAATGTCTGCACTCGATCCAATCCCGTCCGCATCCATGGACATGGATCCCCAGGAAACCCGCGAATGGCTGGATGCCCTCAGTGGCGTCATCGAGACAGAGGGCCGCGCCCGCGCCCACGACCTGCTGGAAACCTTGCTGGACCACGCCCGCCAGGCCGGCATCGACATGCCGTTTTCGGCGACCACGGCCTACGTGAACACCATCGCGGTCGAAGACGAGGCGCACTGCCCGGGCAATCTGGAGATGGAAGAGCGCCTGCGCGCTTACATGCGCTGGAATGCCATGGCCATGGTGGTGCGCGCCAACCGCCATAACCCTGCTGACGGCGGCGACCTGGGCGGCCACATTTCCTCGTTTGCCTCGCTGGCGACCATGCTGGGCTGCGGCTTCAACCACTTCTGGCACGGCGACCATGAAGGTCATGGCGGTGACCTGCTCTATATACAAGGGCATTCGGCGCCTGGCATCTACGCCCGTGCGTTCCTGGAAGGGCGCATCACCGAGGCGCAACTGGAGAACTTCCGCCAGGAAGTCGGCGGCAAGGGGCTCTCCAGCTACCCGCACCCCAAGCTGATGCCCGAGTTCTGGCAGTTCCCGACCGTCTCCATGGGCCTGGGCCCGATCATGGCGATCTACCAGGCGCGCTTTCTCAAATACCTGCATGCCCGTGGCATCGCGGATACGTCCAAGCGCAAGGTCTGGGTGTTCTGCGGCGACGGCGAGATGGACGAGCCCGAATCGCTGGGCGCCATCGGACTGGCCGCGCGCGAGAAGCTCGACAACCTCATCTTCGTCGTCAACTGCAACCTGCAGCGCCTGGACGGCCCTGTGCGGGGCAACGGCAAGATCGTGCAGGAACTCGAAGGCGAGTTCCGCGGCGCGGGCTGGAATGTGATCAAGCTGCTGTGGGGCTCGTACTGGGACCCACTGCTGGCGCGCGACAAGGACGGCACGCTGCGGCGCATCATGATGGAGATGGTCGACGGCGACTACCAGGCCTGCAAGGCCAATGACGGCGCCTTCGTGCGCAAGCATTTCTTTGGCCGCGACCCCAAGACGCTGGAAATGGTGGCGCGCCTGTCGGACGATGACATCTGGCGCCTCAACCGCGGCGGCCATGATCCGCAGAAGGTGTATGCCGCCTACCACGCGGCGGCCAACCACACGGGCCAGCCCACGGTGTTGCTGATCAAGACCGTCAAGGGCTTTGGCATGGGCAAGAGCGGTGAAGGCAAGAACACCGCGCACCAGACCAAAAAGCTCACGGACGAGGACATCAAGGCCTTCCGCGACCGCTTCAACATCCCGGTGGCCGACGAGGACATCGCCAAGCTGCCCTTCATCAAGCCGGCCGAGCACACGCCGGAGATGACCTATCTGCACGAGCGCCGCCAGGCCCTGGGTGGCTACCTGCCCAAGCGCCGTCCCAAGGCCGAAGAAACCTTGCTGGTGCCGGATCTGAGCGCCTTCCAGTCGGTGCTGGAGCCCACTCAGGAAGGCCGCGAGATCTCCACGACGCAGGCCTTCGTGCGTTGCCTCACCCCCTTGCTGCGCGATCCCGCCCTGGGCCCACGCGTGGTACCCATCCTGGTGGATGAGGCCCGCACCTTTGGCATGGAAGGCCTGTTCCGCCAGATCGGCATCTATGCCCCCGAAGGCCAGAAGTACACCCCGGTCGACAAGGACCAGGTCATGTACTACCGCGAGGACAAGGCGGGCCAGATCCTGCAGGAGGGCATCAACGAGGCCGGCGGCATGAGCTCGTGGATCGCGGCGGCGACGTCTTATTCGACGAACAACCGCGTGATGATCCCGTTCTACATCTACTACTCGATGTTCGGACTGCAGCGCGTTGGCGACCTGGCCTGGGCGGCTGGCGACATGCAGGCGCGCGGTTTCCTGCTGGGCGGTACGTCGGGGCGCACCACGCTCAACGGGGAAGGCCTGCAGCACGAAGATGGCCACAGCCAGCTCGTGGCCGGCACCATTCCGAACTGCCTGAGCTATGACCCGACCTTCGCGCATGAAGTCGGCGTCATCATCCAGGACGGCCTCAAGCGCATGGTGGAGAAGCAGGAGAACGTCTTCTATTACCTGACGCTGCTCAATGAGAACTATGCGCAGCCGGGGCTGAAGGCGGGCACCGAAGCCGAGATCATCGCCGGCATGTACCAGCTGCAGGAGGCCGACGCGGCCGTGGTGGCCAAGAACAAGCTGCAGGTCAACCTGCTGGGCGCGGGCTCCATCTTGCGTGAGTCGATGGCGGCCAAGGAGCTGCTGGAAGCCGATTGGGGCGTGGGCGCGCATGTGTGGAGCTGCCCGAGCTTCAACCAGCTGGCACGTGATGGCCAGGACACCGAGCGCCAGAACCTGCTGCACCCCACGGGCGAGCAGGGCTTGCCTTTCGTGACACGCCAACTGGGCCGCACCAGCGGGCCTGTCGTGGCCTCCACCGACTATGTGAAAGCCTTGCCGGAGCAGATCCGTGCCTACATCCCCAAGGGGCGCAGCTACAAGGTACTGGGCACCGACGGTTTTGGCCGCAGCGACTTCCGCTACCGCCTGCGCGAGCACTTCGAGGTCAACCGCCACTACATCGTGGTGGCAGCGCTCAAGGGCTTGGCCGACGACGGCCAATTGCCGCTGGCCAAGGTGGCAGAGGCGATCGCCAAGTACGGCATCGACACCAACAAGATCAACCCGCTGTACGCCTGAGGCGGGGAAGGCAGAAATCTCATCATGGCTGTGATTGAACTGACTGTGCCCGACATCGGCGATGTGTCCGATGCCGCGGTGATTGAATTGCTGGTCAAACCGGGCGACGCCATCAAGGCCGAGCAAAGCCTGATCACCATCGAATCTGACAAGGCCTCCATGGAGGTGCCCTCGTCCACGGGCGGGGTGCTCAAGGAGTTGCGCCTGCGCCTGGGGGACAAGGTCAGCCAGGGCTCGGTGATCGGGGTGCTGGAGACGGCTGAAGGTGGGGCGGCGGTGGCTGGTGCGCCGGCAGCCTCCGCACCAGCGCCCACCGTGGCGCCAAACACAGAGCTGGCGCCGGTGGCTACGCCTGTTCCCGCTCCTGTTGCAGCGAGCGCACCCGCCAGTGTGCCCACGAGCACTGAACGTACGCATCCCACGGCGGCCTTGGCGGGCACGGAACCCGCACCGCTGAGCGCCGTCTCGCATGCCTCGCCCTCGGTACGCCGCTTTGCCCGCGAGTTGGGCGTGGTCCTGCAAAAGGTGCAGGGCACGGGGCCCAAGGGCCGCATCACCCACGTGGACGTGCAGAACTTCGTCAAAGGCGTCATGGCTCGTGCTGATCAGCCTGCTGCTGCCGTCTCGTCTGGCGCGGGCTCGGCCGACCTGGGCGGCATGACGCTGCTGCCCTGGCCCACAGTGGACTTCGCCAAGTACGGCCCCATCGAGCGCCAGCCGCTGTCGCGCATCAAGAAGATCTCGGGTGCCAACCTGCATCGCAACTGGGTGCGTATCCCGCACGTCACCAACAACGACGAGGCTGACATCACCGAGCTGGAAGCCTTGCGCGTCAAGCTCAATGAGGAGCACGCCAAGGCGGGTGTCAAGTTCACCATGCTGGCCTTCCTGCTCAAGGCTTGTGCGGTGGCCTTGAAGAAGTTCCCGCAGTTCAACGCCTCGCTCGACGGCGACGATCTGGTGCTCAAGCAGTACGTTCACATCGGCTTTGCGGCCGACACGCCCAATGGCTTGGTGGTGCCCGTCATCCGCGATGTGGACAGCAAGAGCCTGACGCAACTGGCTGGTGAGACCGCCGCGCTGGCAGCCAAGGCCCGCGAAGGCAAGCTCTCACCTGGCGAGATGCAAGGCGGCACGTTCTCGATTTCGTCACTGGGCGGCTTCGGGGGCACGACCTTTACACCCATCATCAATGCGCCCGAGGTGGCCATCCTGGGCGTGTGCCGCTCGGCCATGAAGCCGGTGTGGAATGGTCAGGCTTTCGAGCCGCGTCTGATGCTGCCGCTGAGCCTGAGCTACGACCACCGTGTCATTGACGGCGCGTCTGCGGCCAAGTTCAACACCTATCTGGCCAGCCTGCTGGCCGACTTCCGCCGCGCGCTGGTTTGAGGGACGGGAGCACAAGCACATGGCATTGATCAACATTCCCGTTCCCGACATCGGGGACATCACAGACGCGGCCGTCATCGAGATCCTGGTCAAACCCGGGCAGACCATTGCCGCAGAACAAAGCCTGATCACGCTGGAGTCGGACAAGGCCTCCATGGAAGTGCCTTCGCCGCAAGCTGGGGTGGTCGGCGAGATCAAGGTGAAGCTGGGCGACCGGGTCGGTCAGGGGCAGGTGATCCTGACGCTGGAGGCAGCGGCTGAGGATGCGCCATCCGCGTCGGCTCCGGTACCTGCTCCAGCCAGCGCACCGACACCAGCGCCCGCATCGGCACCTGCCGTCGCGGCTGCATCTGCAACATCGATCACACCAGCTGCGGTCAACGCGCCCGCCGACACCGATTGCGACGTGCTCGTGCTCGGTGGTGGCCCTGGCGGCTACAGCGCGGCCTTCCGCGCCGCCGACCTGGGGCTCAAGGTGATCCTGGTGGAGCGCTATGCCGAGCTCGGCGGCGTGTGCCTCAATGTGGGCTGCATCCCGTCCAAGGCATTGCTGCACGTGGCCGCCGTCATGGACGAGGTCCAGCACTTCGATGCGCTGGGCGTGAGCTTTGGTGCGCCCAAGCTCGAACTGGACAAGCTGCGTGCGCACAAGAGCGGCGTTACCCGCAAGCTCACCACCGGTCTCGCCGGCATGGCCAAGGCCCGCAAGGTCGAGGTCGTGCGTGGCTACGGCACCCTGGTCGGGGCACATCAGGTGCAGATCGAATTGACCACGGGTACGGGACAGGAGAAGACCGGCGAGACACGCACGCTGAGTTTCAAACGCGCCATCATCGCGGCGGGCTCGCAGGCTGTGCGCTTGCCCTTCCTGCCCGATGACCCGCGCATCATGGATTCCACCGGCGCGCTGACCTTGCCTTCGCTGCCCAAAAAGATGCTGGTGATCGGCGGCGGCATCATCGGCTTGGAAATGGGCACGGTCTACTCCAGCCTGGGTGCCCAGGCCGGGACCAAGATCGATGTGGTCGAGATGAGCGACACGCTCATGCCTGGCACGGACCGCGATCTGGTGAGCGTCTGGCAGAAGTTCAATGCCAAGCGCTTCGACCGCGTCATGCTGGCCACCAAGACCGTGGCAGCCGAGGCCACACCGCAAGGCATCAAGGTGAGCTTCGAATCGGCCAAGCCCGGTGTCGATGCCCCTGCGCCAGATGTCTATGACCTGGTGTTGCAGTCCGTGGGCCGCAGCCCCAATGGCCGCAAGATCGGTGCGGACAAGGTGGGGCTCAACGTGAACGACCGAGGCTTCATCCCCGTGGACAGCCAGATGCGCAGCAATGTGCCCAGCCTGTTTGCCATTGGTGACATCGTGGGGCAGCCCATGCTGGCGCACAAGGCAGTGCACGAGGGCCATGTGGCCGCCGAAGTGATTGCCGGTGAACTGCTGGGCGACCAGGCCCTGGCCAGCGAGCGCTTTGACCCACTGGTGATCCCGAGCGTGGCCTACACCGACCCCGAGATCGCCTGGGTCGGTCTGACGGAAGACCAGGCCAAGGCACAAGGCAAGGCCATCACCAAGGGGCTCTTTCCCTGGGGGGCTTCGGGCCGCGCGCTGGCCAATGGCCGATCCGAGGGCTTCACCAAGCTGCTGTTCGATGCCAGTCCAGAAGGTGGGCACCGCATCGTGGGTGGCGGCATCGTGGGCACGCATGCGGGTGATCTCATCAGCGAGATCGCCCTGGCCATCGAGATGGGTGCCGACGAGGTCGATATCGGCCGCACCATCCACCCACATCCAACCCTGGGTGAAAGCGTGGGCCTGGCCGCAGAAGCCGCACATGGCTCCTGCACCGACCTCATGCCGGTGCGCAAACGTTGATGCATGCGGCTGGGCCTCCATTCAAGGCCCCGCCAGTGCCCCCAAGGCTGCACGCCCCGGTTTGGCTGAGGCCGGCCGGGGCACGATGCCCACGCCATCCTTGTACTGGTGCTGCACCAGCAGGTTCTCCCCAATGGCGCCTGGCGGCGTGAAGCTCGGGCCTTGGTCGGGCTGATCGAGCACGGGTGAGCCTGGCCTTGGTGTGCCGTCTGCCGCCAGCTTCGGGTCCTTGCCGGTCAGCAAGCTCGCGCGCTCCTTGCGCACATCGGCCTTCAGCGTGGGGTTGGTCGGGTACCAGCCCGTTGGCACGTAGTTCGTGCCGGTGAACTTCAAGGTGCCGGCCTGGCTCAGAAAGCGCCACTCCGTATCGGCCTGCTGCCAGAACACATTGGACGCAGCCTCCACCGTGGCGCCGGCTGGGGCCATGTCGTCGCGCCCGATCTGAAAGGGCACCACGTACCAGAAGGCCTTTTGCGCCACCTTGCTGATCACCGTGTTGTGATAGAAAAACAGCGTGCCGTTGTGGCCTCGCTCGATGGTGTTGTCAAAGCCCCAATGCACCAGGTTGACGGAAAAGCCCGCCGGCGCCGCACTGTCGTTGATGAAAATGTTGCCGTAGACCCAGGCATAAGGGTAGAGCGGGTCGGGCTGCAGATTTTTATAGACCTCTTCTTCCGTCTCGACCAGGTCCAGCGCACGCGCACTGGCCAGGATCTTGTTGTAGCGGATCACGGGCCCGCTGCTGCGGTCTTTCAAGGAGGAGCCGCCATAGGCCTGCCCGATGAAGTTGCCTTCGTACAAAGCACGCCTGGCCTGCACATAGAGGTTGTGCTCGGTGTAGCGGTCTGGGTTGCCATTGAGGTAGAGCAGGTTGCGCCGGATGATGACGTTGGCACTGTATTCGCCCGGCGAGTCGCCCTTGGTGTTGGTGAACACGCCCAGGCCATTGCCGGTGATCTCGCAGTTCTCCACCGTCAGGTCGTGCACGCGCACGGCGTAGATGCCTGCGGAGAAGTTGCCGTAGTTCTGCGGCACACCCGCCATGTTGTAGAAGCGGTTCTTGCGGTTGGCCCCTGTCAGCTTGAGGTTCTGGATGACGATGTGCCGTGGCGTGTAGGTCTCCAGCGGGTCATTGGGCAGCTTGTAGATCAGGATGAGGCCGGCGTCTTCGATGACCTTGCCGAAGCCCGACATGCGCATGTCCTTGGCGGTGACGGCGCTGTCGCCAGAGAGGGTGGGGCGTTGGCACTTGTCGTCGGTGACACCGTTGATGACAACCGGTGCATCGGCTGTCCCCTGGGCGCGCAGGCCGAATTTGGTGCGATAGGGCTCGCTGCGGAAGTGGATGTTGACCACGTCGCCGGCTTGCAGGTCCAGCCACGGGACGTCGGTGAGTTCGGTGTACTTCTTGCCCGGGCCAACGTCGAAGGTGGCGTGGCTGCCAGTCAGCCTGCCGGCGCAGGCGTTGGGGGGCGAGAGCTTGGGCGGCGGGGGCCAGTCTGCGGATGTGGCAGGGCTTGCAGGGGACGCCGCGCGGGCAGGCGGGCATGCGCTCACGGCGATGGCCAGCACAAGCATCAAAGAGGGAAGGGTGGGGATAGGCAAGGGCTTGTCCTGGGTTGGCGCGAACAAGGGTTTGAGCACTGTAGCGTCCGAGACAAGCTCATGAACGATGCAGACAAGGCGCTGATGCCTGAGCTTAGAATTTCTGCATGCCTGAAAGCAAGCTGACTCGAGCAAGAAACCCAGCCACCGTAAAGGCCGATCACACTGTATCGTCGTTCAAGACCGAGTACGGTCAAGGTCGGCGCAAGCTGCTGGACGCCGCTGCTCATCTGATCGCCAGAGAAGGCAGTGCCCGCTTGACATTGCGCGAACTGGCCAAAGAAGCGGGCATGAGCCACAACTCGATCTATCGCCACTTTCAGAGCGTGGAGGACATGTTGCCTACGTTGATTGGTGACTTCACGCTCAACCTCCGTGAAGGCTTGCGAAGAGCGCGCGGTCAGGTGCCACCCGGCGCACTGCCTGCTCGCACGGTGGTTGCATGGCTGCTTGACCATGCCTTGTCCAACAAGGACGTGTTTGTCGTGGCCATGCGAGAGCTACAAGGCCCGATGGGGCCGGCCAGACAAGCCATCAAGCAGGGGGCCAACGACATCCTGGCGGACATGCGCCAGGATTTGGGCTCCGCGGGGCACCTGCCACCTCTGCCTGATGACAAGCTGGATCTCGCCCTTCGGATCATCTTGCAGCAAACCTTCCAGCTGTGCCTGGCCTGCATTGAAGCGCCAGAGCGCCGCGAGACCCTGCTGTCTGAGGCAGAGCTCATCTTTGCCTGGTGCCTGACGGGCGCCATGGCGGTATCAGGGCGGCCCAGCTAGTTGCGCTTCACCCAATGCCCAGTCTCTTTGCCAGCCGTGGCAGTTGAGCCAGCGCGTTGCCTCGGTCAACAAGCAGGCGCTCCGTCGCATTGAAGCTGTCGTTCAACTCCGAGTTGGGGTCGCCAGGCAGTTTGAGGCTGTAGACGATGCCTGCATACGGGTAGTCCGTGCCCAGCAGGATATGGCTCACGTCGGTCACCTTGCGTACAGCGGCCATGGCGGGCGGCGCAGCGGACAAGGCGGTGTCGTAGAAGAGCCGTGAATAGGAACTGCTGCGCGGGTTCAGATTCAATGCCAGCAAGGCGCTTCGGTAGGACAGAAAGGGAATGGTGCCACCCGCATGAGCCGCCTGCCAGCGGATGAACGGATAGCGCAAGAAGATGCCCTTGTAGAGCATATTGGTCACGGCCCGCGTGGTCTCGAACGGAAAGTCCAGGACGAACTTAGCCATAGACAGATCAGGACGTACCGGCGGAGAAACAGGGTGGATGAACACATAGGCACCCAACTCATTGAGCGTGTGCATCAGCGGTTCCAGTCGCGGATCTCCGAGATAGACGCCGTTGTAGCTTGAAAAGATACCGATGCCGTCCAGACCCAAGGTTTGGATGGCTCGCGTAGCTTCGGCACAGGCAGCAGCCACTTCACTGGCATCGTCAGGGTTCCCAAGCGGTAGCGAGGCAAAGCCGCCGAATCGCCGATACAGCTGTGAAGCAGGTGAGACGTTGATGAGGCCGTCGCGGATGTAGTCGTTGATTTGCCGGGCCATCTGTTCCCTGGCGCTGCGGTCCGGCAAAAAGGCAAAGCCAGGGTCCGATACGGACACCACCTGGGTCTGTATGCCGAACTTGTCCATGAAATTCACGGCCGCAGCGGGCGACCAGGACGGCAGGGGTATGCCGCCATCGTCGGCCACGCCGTAATCGGTCAGTGCCTGACGATAGAAATCAGGGATCAAATGGGCATGCACATCAATGCGTGATGGTGCGGTGCCCGCCTTGACCACCAGTGGGGTCAGGCCGCCGGCGGCTATGGCGCCAAGCCCCAAAGTAGCCTTTAAAAGACTGCGGCGTGCCGTCGTGCCGCGCTGGTCGTCGTTCGTCATTCATGCCTCCGTTCAAAATGCCTCAAATGGCAAGAAGTGTACAAATGTACACATCAATGGAGGCGCTGGCGCCCGGGTTTTCACCCGGGTGAACGAGGCATGGCCTGCCGGCCACCAGCGCGAGACCTCCTGGCGCGCCAGCCGTCAGGCCTTCCGTACGCGCTCGGCCACAAACGCCTGGTAACGCCGCATGGGGTGTCCCAGGATTTGCTCTAGCTGCTGAACGGCGCCCTCGGCCGGAATCTGGCCAACCTGCTGGATGCGGTTCATCATCAGGCGCAGGTCATACGCCATCCAGGCAGGAACCTGGTTCTGGATCAGCTGGGCTTCGAAGGCATTGACGTCGTTGCCGCCGTAGTGAATCTGGCGGCCGAGCGCCTGGCTCCAGACGGCCGCAGCCGTCTCGCCCGTGAACACCTCATTGCCTGCGACATCCAGCGTAAGGGCCGGCAGCGGCTCGGCTGTGCGGTCGCGGCGCAGCAGTTCTGCGACCGCAATATCGGCGATGTCTCGCGCGTCGACCATCGCCACGCCCTTCGAGCCGATGGGCATGGGAAAGACACCGTAAGCCTCGATGACTGGCTGGATGGCGATGTCGTTCTGCATGAAATACGCCGGGCGCAGGATCGTCGCTGGCAGTTGCAACTGCTCGATCATCCGTTCAACAGTGTGCTTGCTCGCGAAATGGGGGACATCGGGGTACTGGTCAGCGTTGATGACCGACAAGTAGACGATGCGCTGGATACCGACCTCGCGGGCAACGTTCAACGCCTGAAGGGCTTGAGTGAGTTCGTCGGCCGACAGCGCGTTCAGCAGGAACAGCGTACGAACGCCTGCCATCGCCTTGCGCAGCGTCGCGACATCGGTGAGATCGCCAGCGATACCCTGGACGCCGGGTGGCAGCGACGCTTTGCCAACTTGACGAACCATGGCGCTGACTTTTGCGCCTTGCTTGGCCAGGCCTTGAACGACGAGAGAACCGATGGTTCCGGTGGAACCGATGACGAGGATGCTCATTTGAAACTCCGTGAGAAGGTGAGTGGGTGGGAAGGAGAACGAAAGATAAGCCGTTGCACTTTATAAACAAAGACTCCAAAATGGAGACACCTTGTCTCAATACCGGAATACATGGACCTGAACGCACTGGCCGACTTCAATCTGGTGGCGACCCACGGCGGCTTCGGACGCGCCAGCCGGGCCAGCCGGCGATCCAAGGCCACCTTGTCCCGCCGCGTCGCTGACCTGGAAGAGCAGCTCGGCGTGCGGCTCATCGAGCGCAGCGTCAAGGGGCTGGAGCTCACCGAAGCAGGTCGGCAATTGCTCAGCCGGACCGAGGGGCCCATGAGCGAGGTGGCGGATGCGTTCACTTCGGCGCGAGAAGGCAGCGGGAAGGTCAGCGGACGGCTTCGGGTCGCCGCCCCGATTCTTTTTTCTCAGCTTGCGATGGGGCGCATCTGTGCCGACTTCCGGGTGCTCTACCCGGACGTCACCGTTGAAGTCGTGGCCGAAGACCGCGTGGTGAACCTGGTCGAAGAACAGTTCGACGTGGCGATTCGCCCCAACCCCAGCGCGGACACGGCACTTGTCGGACGCAGCTTCGCCAAGGACCGGCTCGTCGTGGTGGCCGCACCCTCGATCCCGATGCCCAAGTCAAGCAAGAAGCCTGTGCGCGTGCCCGCCATCGTCAATGCGTTGCGCGACGGCGAGACCTGGGCCATCGACGGTCGCAGCCTGACCATCGAGCCCATCCCTGCGCTGCGCCTGTCGTCGATGCTCATGCTTCGCGACGCCGCGATCGCGGGCGCAGGCGTCACGCTCGTGCCGCAGTCCATCGTCTGGAAGCAACTTGAAGGCGGCGAACTCGTGCTTTGGGGATCGGTCGGAGGACGAGAGGTGGACCTTTGGGTGCTGCACACCTCACGTCGACTGGCCAGCCCAAAGGTGAAGGCTTTCGTGGACTTCATGAGCTCGCGCTACCCCGAAGGCACGCTGGTATTGACCGGCTGAGGACATGAAACGACAGCCGGCGGCTGCGTCTGAGACATGGCGCTACCGGCCCGAAACAGGCGGCGATGGCTTGTATGTCAATGGCCAGTCAAGGCTTGTTGCTGCCGCACGGGATTCGAAACCGAATGTCGGCAACGTCCTAAAGCTGACCTTGATGGCCTCAGCTTGCATAAGACATGTCTACGCCTGAACCGGTAGACCGTCGATCAAGTCGCATTCAATGATTCAAAGTACGCGCCATCCACGACCATAGGTGGTCAGCGCATGCGCTCGTGCCGCGCTGACCTTTGTCTTGCTTACTCTGCCACACCAGGCAAAGCACGTGTGCCTTCAAGTTGTACCGACTTCAGTCGGTCAGCAGGCAAGCCCAAAAGCTTGAGGATGGTTGGGGCAACTCGCGTGGTTTCCACCGGTGCACGTACTTCAGCTGCGTGGATGCCGTTGCCAAACACGACCAGGCCCACATGGCGATCCTCAGCAGCATCACCGCCGTGCTCCGCAATTTTAGAGAGTTTGGCGCCACCATAGACACTGCCTTGTTTGGCGATCCCAATCACATCGGGCACACGATCATCATGGGCGCTCACGCCAATGAATTCAGCTGCCTCGTGGCCAGCCAATATCTTCTTCAAACCTGCGCTGGTGAAGCTCTTGGCCACCTTGTTGCCAGCAGCATCTGAGCCGATACCAGTGCCTGCATAATGCACGAGGAAGTCAGCCGCGAATTGAGCCGCTGCTTCTGAGTGATCGTTGAGCCACAGCAGCACGCCGTCGTCGTCCATCGCGTGCGCCACCAACGGCGTCACAGCAGAGCCTGTCTTGCTGGCCCATGCTGCATTCAGGGCATCAATCATGGCGCCATCGTTGATGATCGTCAGCTCTTCACGGGCCTGTGGAGATTGTCCGTGCTTGGCCGTCACGATAAACACGGTCTTGTTCAAGTCCGCAGCATTGAGCAACTGGCCGATTTGCTGATCAACAAACGTGAGTGCGCCTTCCAGAACAGGGCCAGGTACCGTCTTGCCGTTGGCGTCAATCACGTAGCCCGCCAAACCGCCGGCAACAACTGTGGAGGTCTTGCTGTCCAGATAGCTTGACACATTGAGCTTTTGTGCGGTCGATACCGACTGGAAGTTCAAACCGAACAAGGCAGGCGTGCCCGGCTTGCTGTTGCCGGCATGATCATGCCCTTGGATCCAGTTCAGAACGGCCTTGACCTTGAGGCTATCGTAGCGTTGCGTGTTGAGGTTGTCCTTGGTGAAGTCGGGCCCCGCACCTCCAGGCAAGCTGGGGTCGGTGACCGAACTGTTGATCTCGGGTGTAAAGAGGTCGTCAATGCCCACACCAGATGGGCCGTTGAGGATGTCATACGCCGCGTGCTTGTCAGACCAGGCAGTGTGCAAGCCGTTGGCATGCAGTACTTCAAACACCGTATTGACCTTGATGTACTGATGCGGATAGACCGGTGTGCAGGTCTTGGGATCAACCGGCAGTTGAGCCGGATCGATCAGATCCTTGGCAGGATGCGCGCTCAGCGTCGAGATCAAATCGAGATTGTTGTACAGACCGGGAATGTTCTGCCCTGCATCCAGCCGGTCCTGGTTCTTGTCCACGTTTTCTGCGTATTGGACTTCAGCGCCGGGCGTTGCATGTGCGCAATCCGTCGCGCCCACGGGCAGCAGCTTGCGGCTGTAGGCATCGTCGTAGTAGACGCCCGTTGTGCGTGGGTTACCCCCAGTGACCAAGCCCACCATGCCGGGAAAGGAGTCAGAGGGGAAGGGCGTGCGTGCATTCTTGAAGCTCACTCCGCCATTGACCATGCGTGCCAGGGCTGAGTTGGGGTGTGTCTTGACGAACCAGTCCAGATCGTTTTGGTGCAAGCCATCGACCGAGATCAGCAGCACGCTGCTGGCTGAAGGCTTGATGGGCTTCATGTTGTCTGCGCTATGCGCCACACCAGACAGGGCCACGGTGGCCAACACGGCCAGGGAGAGAGCTGATTTCTTCATGCCTACCTCATGCAAAGTGAAGCGGACATGCTCGACTTGGCAGATGACAGCCAGATTTCATGGCATGTAAAGAAACGTGGCCCAGGAGTCTGGAGCTGAGCTCCCTGGCGCAACGCGTGCAACTGTATCTGGTCGGGGAGCTGATTCGCCGTGGCTGGGTTCGCGAATGATCTGCAGCCTAAGCCTGCGCTAAGTCGATATCAACAGACTGTAGGCAACGCGCATCTATCTGCGGAGCAGTTCATGAACAACTTGCCTGCCCAGCCGTCCAGGAGCTGGCTGAACAAAGTGCCGGAGGTCACGCTGGCCTTCTGGATCATCAAGATCATGTCCACGACGGTTGGTGAGACAGTGGCTGATTTCCTCGCTGTCAACGCGGGGTGGGGGCAAGGTGCAACCCGTTCGGTCATGGGCGCGTTCTTGATGGCCGCCTTGATCATGCAACTCCGTACGCGGCGATACACGCCGTGGATCTACTGGCTGACCGTCGTGCTGATCAGCGTGGTCGGCACTCAAATCACCGACCTGCTGACAGATGGCCTGGGCGTCAGCCTGTATCTCAGCACGGCCGCGTTTTCCGTTGTGTTGGCGGCCCTGTTCTACACCTGGTATCGCGTGGAGCGCACCTTGTCCATCCATGAGATCGTGACGAGGCGACGCGAGCTGTTTTACTGGGCCACGATCTTGTGCACCTTCGCATTGGGCACCGCTGCAGGCGACCTGGCCACGGAAGCCCTGGGGCTGGGGTTCACGATTGGCGTGATGGCCTTCGGTGCCTTGATCGGCATCACGTTTGCGGTTTGGCGCATGGGCGGCCATGCTGTCTTGACGTTCTGGATTGCCTACATCCTGACCCGTCCCTTTGGTGCTGCGCTTGGTGACCTGCTGACCCAGGACAAGGTATACGGCGGACTCGGCCTGGGTGCCATGTGGACCAGCGCCTTGTTCCTGTCGGTCATTGTCATGCTGGTTTCCATCGCACAGCGCCATGCCAGATCTACTGAACCTGTACCCGCTTCGCGTTAAGCCGCTTTTACCCACCCTTCAAAGTACGTCCAACATGCTGATTCAAAGAACCTGCCTCCGCCCCGCCATTGCTGCCTCAATGGCCTTGCTCCTGGCATTCGCCGCAGGCTGTACGAAGCCTTCCAGCACACCCACCGCGTCAACGAATGCGCAGGCGGCTCAAAGCGTTGGTGCGTCCAAGCTGGGTGACTTGTCCGCGTTCCAAAGCATCGCCGCCGATGTGTCGGCGCTGGTGGACAAAGGCGAGCTACCCAAGGCCAAAGCGCGCATCAAGGATCTTGAAGTCGCGTGGGATGCGGCCGAAGCTGGGTTGAAGCCTCGTGCGGCCGAAGACTGGCACAAGCTCGACAAAGCGATCGATCAGGCCCTTGAGGCCCTGCGAGCCGATACGCCCAGTCAGAGCGCTTGCAAGACAGCCATGACCAACTTGTTGCAGACTTTTGGCGTATTGACAGGCAAGCGCTGAACCGAAAGGACCGCACCATGACATCCACAACCGAGCGTGCACTGACCAAAGTGCCCGAGGTCACACTGGGCTTTTGGCTCATCAAGGTTGCCGCCACCACGCTTGGAGAAACCGGTGGCGATGCCGCGTCCATGTCCTTGAATCTGGGCTATTTGCTCAGTACGGGCATTTTTGCTGCTGTATTCCTGGTCGCCGTCATCGCGCAGGTCAAAGCCCGGAGATTTCACCCTGGCCTGTACTGGACCACCATCGTTGCGACGACGACCGTTGGCACAACCCTGGCAGATTTCGCTGATCGTTCCCTCGGGATTGGCTACGCCGGTGGCAGTTGTCTGCTGCTGGGGCTGCTGCTCACCTCGCTGTTCATCTGGTATCGGTCGATGGGCTCTGTGTCGGTGAGTGCGGTGAACTCGCCCAAAGCCGAGGTTTTCTATTGGATCACGATCATGTTTTCCCAGACCTTGGGCACCGCTCTAGGAGACTGGACGGCCGATACCGCTGGCATGGGCTACACAGGTGCGGCCCTGCTCTTTGGTGGCCTGCTGATATTGATCGCGGCAGCCTACCGGTGGACCAACATCTCCAGAACGATCCTGTTTTGGAGCGCCTTCATACTGACACGCCCGCTGGGCGCAGTGGTCGGCGACTTCCTGGACAAGCCTCTGAGCAGCGGTGGCCTGGCATTGAGCCGATACGGCGCTTCCCTTGCCTTGTTGGGCTTCATGGCTGGTTGCATGCTGGTGTTCAGGCAGCGCGCGGCATCGGCTGCGCACTGATTACACTCTGGATAAGCGAATAGATGATGGGGAGCACATGCGGGTCCTGCTTGTAGAAGATGATCCGATGATTGGCGAGGCCATCCAAGTCGCCTTGAAGGACGAGTCCTATGCGGCCGACTGGGTCCGCAATGGCTTGACAGCTCTGGGCTCACTGAAGGGCCAGCATTACGACCTTGTGCTGCTCGACCTGGGTTTGCCTGGCAAGGACGGTTTGGAGGTGCTGCGCAGCGTGCGTGCGGCCGACAATCCTGTGCCCGTGCTTGTCATCACTGCCCGAGACGGTCTGGATGACCGGCTGCAAGGCTTGGATGGCGGCGCCGATGACTATGTGCTCAAGCCTTTTCGGATGGCCGAACTGCTGGCGCGCATGCGCGCTGTCTTGCGGCGCAAAGGCGGTCACGCGACGCTAGTTTTAGGCAACGGGATCGTTTCACTCGATTCTGCCACCAGGCAGGCTCAGGTGCGCGATGCCGCAGCCATTCAGTTGTCCGGGCGCGAGTTTGCGCTGCTGCAGGCATTGCTAATTCGCCCTGGAGCTATCTTGTCGCGCAGTGAACTGGAAGACCGCATCTACGGCTGGGGCGAAGAGGTCGAGAGCAATGCAGTGGAATACCTGATTCACGCCATCCGGCGCAAGTTGGGTGCTGACATCATCAAAAACGTAAGGGGGGTGGGATGGATGGTTTCCAAGCCCGCTTGAGGGCTCAACTGACGCACTCCCTGCAATTCAGACTGTCTTTCTATCTCGCTGCTACCAGTCTCATTGCTGCACTGGTTGCAGGCATTGTGTCGTTCAGTGCGGCCATGGCCGAGGCGCATGAGTTGCAAGACAGCATGCTCAAACAAATCGCGGTCTTGGCGGCGATGACACCAGGCCAGAACGTGGGTCGCGTGTATACAGATTTATCGACGCCCGATGCAGATGAGGAAACCCGCGTTTCGGTGCAATGGTTGCACCACAGCGGCCAGCCTACGACGAGTTCACCCTCAGCTTCCAACTTGCCCATCCCCACGGGCATGGGCGATGGTCTTCACACCTTGACCGTGGATGGAGAAGACTATCGCGTTGTGATTCGATCCACAACAGACGGTTCTCGCGTGGTCGTTGCCCAGGAAGCCGGCATGCGCAATGGAATTGCCCGAGGCAGCGCTTTGCGGACGATCGCGCCCATGCTGCTGCTGGCGCCACTGCTGGTTCTGATGGTCACCATCATGGTCAGACGTCTGTTGAGCCCCGTTACGCAGCTATCGAAGGAGGTCAACGCGCGCTCCGAACAAGCTCTGCATCCTGTAGAAGCGAAGAACGTGCCCGTCGAGCTGCGCCCATTCCTGGCCGCCATCAATGGGCTGCTGGCCAGAGTGAAGCAATCCATGGACATGCAACGACGCTTCCTGGCTGATGCAGCCCATGAGCTGCGATCGCCGCTGGCGGCGCTGTCCTTGCAGACCGAGCGTCTGGCTCAAGCCGAGATGTCCGCCACCGCCCAGGATCGTTTGATCACCGTCCGTGCGGGCATCGAGCGTGGGCGTCATCTGCTTGAGCAGTTGCTGTCGCTGGCTCGCGCTCAGACGGACGCGCCGGGACAGGCGACTTCATCGGTGTCAGTGAGCAGTCTGGTACGCCTGGTGATTGAAGACTTCATCAGCCAGGCAGAGGCCAAAGGTATCGATCTGGGCATGACCGACAGCGATGAGGCTGTGATCGATACCAATGAAATGGCGCTCATGACCGCCGTGAAGAACTTGGTGAACAACGCCATTCGCTACAGCCCAAAGGGCAGCCAGGTCGACGTCGGCGTGCACCTGAATGCCGAGCGGGTCTGCATCGCTGTCAGCGACCACGGTCCCGGCATTCCTGCAGCAGAGCGGGCGCGCGTTTTCGAGCCCTTTTATCGGATCCTGGGTACCGAGGAAAGCGGCTCCGGCCTGGGCCTGTCCATCGTCAAGGAAAACGCTGTGCGACTGGGCGCCGAAGTCATCCTGACGTGTACGGATCCAGCGCATGATCGTGGCCTGACGGTGACGCTGAGTCTGCCTTGCCGGCCCCTATCGTCCCAGACCCATGTCCTATCCCTTTGATCGATTCATCGAGAGAAAGGTCGTTCTGGCCTTCAGCTTCTTGTGCGCACTGACATGGTTGCTGGTCAAGCTCACCAGCGAGGTTATCGAGGGGGACGCTCTGCGCGTCGACCAGATAATCGTGCAAGCGCTCAGGCATGCAGACAACACGCCCATTGGTCCTCCGGCGCTCGTCGATATCGCGCGAGACATCACGGCCTTGGGCAGCCCGATCGTGTTGTCATTGCTGGTGATCGTGACGACGGTTGGGCTGCGATTGGCGCAACAGCAGCTCATGGCTGGCGCAGTGCTGATATCCAGTATGTCGGGCTTCGGCGCGACCTTGCTGATGAAGACGGCGATCGCCAGAGGGCGGCCTGCTGCCGCTTACAGACTCATCGAGGTCAGTGGTATGGGCTTCCCAAGCGGACATGCGATGATGTCCTCTGTGATCTATCTCACTTTAGCCATTCTGGTGGCTAAGGCGAGCCGGGAGGTTCGCATCAAGTTGTTTGTTTTGAGTGTGGCCATGACGTTGGCCGGTCTGGTAGGCCTGAGTCGCGTTTACCTTGGCGTGCACTGGTTTACCGACGTGGTCGGTGGCTGGGTCGCCGGAGCTGTATGGGCTCTGGCTTGCTGGATCGGGGTGGACAGGTTGAGCCAGGGCGTGCAATCCTGACGACACGCTTGTGAACTCAGAACCGATGGGTTGACTGGATGAAGTACACAGCGAGTTCGGTGTCGCTGTCTTCGTTTTCGTCTGGCTCCCAAAGCCACCCTTGTGCGGTATGCAGGATGGCCAAACCTGAGAAGACCAGCAACATCAGAGTCATTAGTCTGCGTGACATGTTGGAGCGGGTTTTGCAAAGACATGCTCCAGGCTATCCGGGAATACTTAGCAGTAAGTTAGCCTAGCCCGCGCCCGACCCGGCGCTCATGCCGGAAGGCCCGCCAGATGGCGAGATCGTATGAGATCTTGAGCACTCCGCACAGTACCAAGGGGGCGGCCAACATGCCAGACGCGAAAAGTGCTCCGCCAATGGTTGGTGCGGCTGCTGAAGCGAGACTCTTGGGGACCAGCGTGAAGCTGGCCGCAGCAGCGCGCTCGCCAGGTGTGACCACCACCATCACGAACGCGCTGCGGGCGGGCACATCCATCTGCGACAGCAGCGACCGGACGATGAGCAAAGTCAGCGCAACATGAAGGCTAGGGACGAATGCTGCCGTGATGAGACAAATGCTCGCCGGGATGTGTGTGAACACCATGGTGTTGACCAGTCCGATCCGGCGAGCCAGGCGAGGCGCTGCAAGTTGGGATGAGGCTGAGCACAGTCCGGACCAGAAGAAGAACTGAGGTTGCCCTTGATTGCCGGAGTTCTTAACTCATCGATTACGCGGCCTTCTTGTGCTGTGCCGCGTGCCAGCGTTGCTCGTACTGCATCGGACTGAGATAGCCCAGTGTCGAATGTAGCC
>Ga0194137_10000020_pt1 | contig 113650 bp, 93 predicted proteins | sample TARM_MetaG_T3_14_FD_134025 | JGI IMG/M metagenome (GOLD analysis project Ga0194137, IMG submission 134025) | Freshwater microbial communities from Pennsylvania, USA, analyzing microbe dynamics in response to fracking - TARM_MetaG_T3_14 (version 2) | ecosystem: Environmental > Aquatic >...
GGCGCTGGCGGTGCTCCTGGGAGGCGGGTGTCGAGGGGCTCAGGGACTTGTCCTTGCTCATGGAACGGGGCAATCCGGTTATCGGTGTCATCGCTGGTACTTGACGGTACCACTTTGCTGCGATAAGGTCACGTCTGTTGTTGGTACCAATTGGTACCAAGCCTGTTTCAGACCGAGGAGACCCTTCATGCAAACCATCTCATCGCGCTGGCATCCGGCTGCGGCGCTGGTCACGTTCACTGTTTTGCTGGGCGCCAGTGGCGCTGCATTGTCTCAGTCGGCCGGTATACCCGAGGCCAAGCCGTACACGGTGGTGGACGCCAGCTTTGCCTGCCAGCAGACCACCTGCGATGCCGAGATGTGGCTGCCCAATCGGGCGACTGCATCTGCCAAGCCCCCGGTGATCGTCATGGCGCACGGCTTCGGGGCGCTCAAGGAATGGGGCTTGCCGGCATATGCCGAGCGCTTCGTGAAGGCCGGCTTCGCGGTCGTGCGCTTCGACTATCGGGGATTCGGCAAGAGCGGCGGTCAGCCGCGACGTGTCGTGGACGGCAAGGAGCACGTCAAGGACTGGCTGTCGGCCATCGACGCGATCAGCCAGCGGCCGGAGGTGGATGGGCAGCGGCTGGGCATCTGGGGCACGTCCTACAGTGGCGGGCAGGTGCTGGTGGCGGGGGCGGAGCGTCCGCAACTGGTCAAGGCAGTGAGTGCGCAGGTGCCGTTCGTGAACGGCCTGTCCAGCAGTCTGCGCTATCCCATCAAGTACCAGCCTCTGGCAACCTGGTATGCCTTGCGCGACATGCTGCGAAGCGACAAGGAAGAGCCGCTGTATGTGCCCATCATCGCCAAGGATGCGTTTGCGGCCCTGGTGTGCGACGAGTGCGTGGAGGGTTACAAGTCCCTGAATAGCAAGGGGCTGGGCGACGAAGACAACAAGGTGGCCGCGCGCGTCTTCATGAGCCTGCCTTTCTTCTCGCCAGGTGACCGCGCCAAGGACATCCAGGCGCCCACACTGATCATGGCGGCCGAAAACGATGGCCTCATCCCGGTGGAGAAGGTGCGTTCGGTGGCCAAGGCTTTGCCGCATGGCGAGTATGTTGAACTCAAGGGGGCACACCACTTCTCGCCCTACAGCGGGCCCTTGTTCGAACAAGTGGTGAGCAAGCAGACGGCGTTCTTCGTGGCGCAGTTGAAGCCTTGAGATTTTTTGCTTTTGTACGCAGCGTTTTGAGCGCTTTTCGGGGTAGCGCGGGGCGCGGACCGAGTCGGTGTTGGGCGGGGCTTCGATGTTGGTGGTCCCGCTTTTCAAGCAGGACTGCCCTGCGGTGCTCGCAAGGAAGTGGCGCCGGGGAACTCGCTGCGCGAACGCTGTTCGCTCCGCTCGGACAACCCCGGCGAGTCAGATGACGAAGCACGCTGCGCGTGCCCACTTCCTTGCTGCGCTCCTCAGCACCAACAAGGCGCCCCGCCCAATACCGACTCAGTCCTTTTTGCGCCCCGCTTGATGCATGCGACGAGGAGTCCTGCAACGTTGCAGGCACTTGACCACAAGGCAGTGGTAGCCGAGCAAACAAACCTGCGTATACCCCAGCCTAAGAACCTGTGCACGCCACGAGCAGGTCGGACAAGGGGCTGAGGGGGCATCCGGCGGGGCGCCTTGTTGGTGCCGAGCAGCGGAGGGCCAAGGTGGGCGCACGCAGTGCGCGTCAATCATCTGACTCGCTGGCGTTGTTTGAGCATAAGGGCCAGGGGCCCTGGAGCGAGTTCGCCAGCGCCACCTTGGCCTGAGCAGCGCAGGGCAGTCCTGCTGGAAAAGCGGGACCACCAACATCGAAGCCCTGCCGGAAGCCCCCTCAGCCACCCGACCTGCGGCCACCCCGACAAAGCGCTCAAGTGGGGCAAGTAGGTCAGGTGGCGCTACCCGTCCAAGCCGACGTATCATGGTTGGTTGCTTTGTGCCCAGATCCAGCCGATGTCTCGCCCTGATTCCCCAGACGCCGCCGTCCCGTCTTTCGCGTCCCCTTCGTCCTGTTCATCCGGTGCCACCGACAGGGGCACCTCCCCTCGAGGTGACAGCCCGCAGATCCTGATCCGCGGTGCACGCACCCACAATCTCAAGAACATCGACCTGGATCTGCCGCGCCACCAGTTGGTCGTGATCACCGGCCTGTCGGGCTCGGGCAAGTCCAGCCTGGCCTTCGACACGCTCTACGCCGAAGGCCAGCGCCGCTATGTGGAGAGCCTGAGCGCCTACGCCCGCCAGTTCCTGCAACTGATGGACAAGCCCGATGTGGATGTGATCGAGGGCCTGTCGCCGGCGATCAGCATCGAGCAGAAGGCCACCAGCCACAACCCGCGCTCGACCGTGGGCACCGTCACCGAGATTCACGATTACCTGCGGCTCCTGTACGCCCGTGCAGGCACCCCCTTTTGCCCAGACCACCACCTGCCACTGCAAGCGCAAAGCGTCAGCCAGATGGTGGACATGGTGCTGGCCTTGCCCGAGGACACCAAGCTGATGATCCTTGCACCCGTCGTGCGCGACCGCAAAGGCGAGCACGCCGAGCTGTTTGCCGACATGCAGGCGCAAGGCTATGTGCGCTTTCGCGTCAATGGTCAGATCGTCGAGGCGGCGGACATCAAGCCCCTGGTCAAGAACGAGAAGCACGACATTGACGTGGTGGTGGACCGCCTCAAGGTGCGTACCGACATGTCGCAGCGCCTGGCCGAAAGCTTCGAAGCCGCTTTGCGCCTGGCCGATGGCCGCGCCATTGCCTACGAGATGGACACGGGCACCGAGCACCTGTGCTCGGCCAAGTTCGCCTGCCCCGTGTGCAGCTACTCGCTGGCCGAGCTGGAGCCGCGGCTGTTCTCCTTCAACTCGCCCGTCGGGGCCTGCCCCACCTGCGATGGCCTGGGCCATGTGATCGCCTTCGATCCGCAGCGCGTGGTGGGCTTTCCTTCGCTGAGCCTGGCCAGCGGCGCCGTCAAGGGCTGGGACCGCCGCAACCCCTATACCTACAGCCTCATCGAGTGCCTGGGCAAGCACTACAAGGTCGACATGGAGCAGCCCTTCGAGGCCCTGCCCGCGCACATCCAGCAGGTGGTGCTGTTCGGCTCGGGCGATGAAGAGATCGAGTTTGTCTACGAGGCCGAAGGCAGCAATGGCAAGAAGCGCAAGGTCAAGCGCAGCCACCCCTTTGAAGGCATCGTGCACAACTTCGAACGCCGCTTCAAGGAGACGGACTCGGCCGCCGTGCGCGAGGAATTGGCGCGCTACCAGCAGCCCAAGGCCTGCCCCGACTGCCACGGCACACGCCTGCGCACCGAGGCCCGCAACGTCAAACTGCTGGACGCCGAAACGGGCGCGACCCGGGCCATCTACGAGATCGGGCACTCGACCCTGGCCGAAGCCCAGCACTACTTCGAGCACTTGCACCTGCATGGCGCCAAGGCCGAGATCGCGGCCAAGGTGGTCAGCGAGATCCGCTCGCGTCTGCGCTTCCTCAACGACGTCGGCCTGAACTACCTGAGCCTGGACCGCAGCGCCGATACCTTGTCGGGTGGCGAGGCCCAGCGCATTCGCCTGGCTTCACAAATCGGCTCGGGCCTGACCGGCGTGATGTACGTGCTCGACGAGCCCAGCATCGGCCTGCACCAGCGCGACAACGACCGCCTGATCGGCACCTTGCAGCACCTGCGTGACCTGGGCAACAGCGTCATCGTGGTCGAACACGATGAGGACATGATCCGTGCGGCCGACCATGTGGTGGACATGGGGCCAGGCGCGGGCGTGCATGGCGGCAAGGTGCTGGCACAAGGCCGGCCGGCGGACATCATGTCCAACGCAGACAGCCTGACGGGCCAGTACCTCGCACGTGCCCTGCGCATTGAGGTGCCGGCCAAGCGCCATGCCTTCACCAAGGACACGCCGCATCTGCGCGTGGTCAACGCCAGGGGGCACAACCTCAAGGGCGTCACGGTGGATGTGCCTGTGGGCCTGCTCACCTGCGTGACGGGCGTGTCGGGCTCGGGCAAGTCCACCCTGGTCAATGACACCTTGTACGCGGCCGTGGCCAAGAAGCTCTACCAAAGCCACACCGAGCCCGAGCCGCACGACGAGATCGAAGGCCTGGAGCTGTTCGACAAGGTCATCAACGTGGACCAGTCGCCCATCGGCCGCACGCCGCGCAGCAACCCGGCCACCTACACGGGCCTGTTCACGCCCATCCGCGAGCTGATGGCCGATGTGCCTGCCGCACGCGAGCGCGGCTACAACGCGGGGCGCTTTTCTTTCAACGTGGCCGGTGGCCGCTGCGAGGCCTGCCAGGGCGACGGCGTGCTCAAGGTCGAGATGCACTTCCTGCCCGACGTCTATGTGCCTTGCGATGTATGCCAGGGCAAGCGCTACAACCGCGAGACGCTGGAGGTCCTCTACAAGGGCAAGAACATCCACGAGATCCTGGACCTCACGGTCGAAGCCGCGCTGGCCTTCTTCAGCGCCGTGCCCTCGATCGCGCGCAAGCTGCAGACCTTGATGGATGTGGGCCTGGGCTATATCCGGCTGGGGCAGGCCGCCACGACCTTATCGGGCGGTGAGGCGCAGCGCGTCAAGCTCGCGCTGGAGCTGTCCAAGCGGGACACGGGTCGCACGCTCTACATCCTGGACGAGCCCACCACGGGCCTGCACTTCCACGACATCGCCTTGCTGCTCAAGGTGCTGCACCAGCTGCGCGATGCGGGCAACACCATCGTCGTGATCGAACACAACCTCGACGTCATCAAGACGGCCGATTGGTTGATCGACATGGGGCCAGAAGGCGGCTCGGGCGGCGGCACCTTGCTGATCGCCGGCACGCCGGAAGACATCGCCGCGCACCCGGGCAGTCACACGGGCCGCTATCTGCAGCCCATGCTGGCCGAGCAGGGCGGCGCTCAGGCCCGCAAGAAGCCCAGGTCATAAGCCGAGCTGTTGAACTGGCTCAGGTTGGGCAGGATGGCCTGCAGATTGCTGTCTGAGACACCCATCCACTTGCCCAGCGTGTAGGCGTACTGGTCCACCGAGGTGCTGGGGATCAACACGCCGTTCTGGATCTGGTCGGGGCTGCTGAACACGCCTTGGCTATTGGCCGTGCTGTAGGTTGGGAAGGTGCCGTAGACCTCGGTGCCGATGACCGCGCCGCCCATGATCAGGTGATGGCCGCCCCAGCCGTGGTCGGTGCCGTCGCCATTGCTGGTGAAGGTGCGGCCGAATTCCGAGGCCGTGAAAGTGGTGACTTGCGAGCGCATGTCGCCAGCCGGCATATTGCCCAGCACACGGTCGAAATAGGCCATGGCATGGTTGAGCTGGGCCATTCTTTCGCCGTGTTCGCCGATCTGCCCGTTGTGGGTGTCAAAACCATTGAGGTTGACCATGAACAACTGCCTGCTCATACCCAGGCTGGCCGTGCGATTGGTGTCGATCAGCCTGGCTACCATTTGCAACTGGAGCGCCAAGAGATTGAGCTTCTGGCTGCCATCCACTGGGCTGGTATACATCAGCATGGGATCTGCGTACGGATTGGTGGCGCCGCCGGTGCTCCATGGGGATACTCCCAGTGGGGCCAGCGCACTGTTGAGCAGATCTGAAGCCTGCAGGCCACGTTGCGCAACGGCTTGCATATCCGATGCGAACAGGTTGCCGGCCGACACCGTGGGTGTGCCTTGTGCAGACAGCTTGCCCAGTACGTTGGCCACGCCTTGATACAGACGGCTGTTGCCGTAGATTTGGCTGCCATATCCCAGCTGCATCACGTGCGTGGGGTGGCTTTGATAGGGCAGCACATTGCGTCCACCCAGCCAGATGGCCGAGCCAGAGGGGGTCATGCAAGTGAACGACTTCTTGATCAGGGCAACGTTGGCATCGCTGCGACCTGCGCCATTGCCTTGCATCAGCAGGTCACCCATCAGGCCACCCCAACCCGGCGAAGCTCCCTCAGGATTGAACGTCTGCCAAGTGGACTGCTGGTCATTGTGCGAGAACAGCTTGACCGGTTTGCTGGCACGCGCGTCAGACCAGTCTGCTTTGCTCGTCGGGCGTGTCAGCGGGCCCACGTTGGCGAGCACGGCTGCACGCCCGCTCTGGTGTAGCTGCTGCAGCTGGGTCATGGCCGGATGAAAAGCGAACTGACGGCCAGCGTGAACGGCACGTCCCGCATGGCTGATGGGCAGAACGCCGCCGAGCCGATCAGGACTGGTTCCTGCCGCACTGGCATTTGGCACCACACCAGGTTTGGGCAGGGCAATTGGCGCACTGCCATCGGTTGGCTGGCGTTGGGCGACATAGCTGCTCCACGAACTGGTGTCGGTGGCCAGCACGGTATTGAAGGCGTCATTGCCACCTTGCATGAACACGCAAACCAGAGCCCGATAACCGCTGCTGCTGGTCGATTGGGCCGCAGCAGCGGTGATGGCGCTCAGGTTGATACCCAAAGGCAAGGCCGCCCCCATCGAGCACAAGTTGGTGGTTTGACGCAGGAAATGGCGTCGACTGATCTGGTTCATACCCTTGAATCCTCTGGCTTTACTGCTGAATCACGAAATCAGGAGACACCGCGACGAACAGGATCGCAGCTTGTATGCGCTGGCGGCGTTGCTGTGCTGTGCCAGAAGGCATGTTGCTGATTGAGGCGACTGCTTCTGCCTGCACATCGGCAGCCATGGGTTTGCCCAATAGTGCCAATGAGATGGCGTTGACAAGATCCGTGGGGTTGCTGGCCTTGCTGTTCCATGGGCTCAGGTCGAACTGGATGTCCCAGCGGTTGGTATTGCCGTTCCATTGCCCCCAGCCGACATCCAGCACGGTGCTGATGGCGTTGGCGTAGCCCAGCACCGACGTTTCATTGGTGATCTGCATTTCCGGTGCAACAAGGCCCGCTGCAGCAATTTGCGTTTGCTGAGGTGTAAAGCCAGGTCGGAAGAAATTGAATACCGACGGTGCATTCATGGGTGTCTGTCCCAGCTGCGTACCAGGGTCACTGGTGTCATCGGACAAATAGAAGGCCAGCTGACCTGAAGAATTGGCCGCTGCATATGTGTCACTTGTATGGGGCAGAACCCGAAGCAGATGGCTGAGTCGCAGAACCGGCTCACGTACCTTGCCATAGGTGCTCAGGCCGGCTGTAGTCGGATGACGCGCCTCGTTGTGAAGCAAGATGGCCTTGACCACAGCGCCGATATTGCCCTGTGTGGCACGAAAGACGCTGGTGATATCCGACACATAGGTGTCGCTGGGATTGCTGGTTACCAGTCTTTGAATCAATTGCTTGCTGATGAACGGTGCCACATTGGGATGGCTTGCCAATCGGTCTAGTGCGGCCTTCAGGCTGGCGGCTGGATCCGCGACCGCTTGAGCTGGTATGGTCACACCAAGGAACTGCTTGACCGAAGTGGAATGTTCCTGCACATAGCTACTCATCGGCATGACGGCGTAACTGTCATCGAGGCACTCCGGTGTGCGCCAGAAGCAGACCCACCAGTTCAGTGAAGCCTTGCTGTCAGGGCGATACCAGCTGAAGCCGGTGAAGACTTTGGCCATGCCCTTGATGTCGTCTGCCGTGTAGGTCTCGACGGGATTGCCGTTGACCAGCCTGGGATGACCGCTGTCATCGAGCTCGTACAGGCCAATCGAAAATAGCTGCATCACTTCCCGAGCAAAGTTCTCGTCAGGGACACGGCCGATGCTGGGGTCTTCCTTGCGATTGGCGAGATGGGATAGGTACAGGCCCATGGCCGGGTGCATGGCAACTGACTGAAGCAGATCTCGGAAATTGGCATCAGCCTTGTTGGTCAGCAAGTCCAGGTAGCTGGCCACCATGCGACCATTGTCCAGAGTGCTGGTTGACACCACGAAGATCTCTGATAGTGCGAAAGCCACGCGTTGACGCAATTGCGCGGGGTCTTTGATGGCGTGGGTCCACCAGCTGTAGAGCAGATGATTGGGGCGCGCCGCTGCGGAGGACTGTGCGGTAACAGCGGCGTCTACCATCTGCACATGTGTGGATTGCAACTGCATCCCGAACTGCTCGTCGATCCAGTTGTCGTAGCCGATGGCCTTGACACGGGCTACGTCATCGCTGGTCGGGCCGAACGTGGCTTGCGTCAGAAAGCGATAGGCATCGGCATCGGACGAGGGCATCATGCCGGCGCTCAGCGTCATGCTTTGACGCGGTGCCGAGGTGGCCGAGTCGGAGCCGCCGCCGCCACCTCCACCACCGCAGGCCACCAGCAAGCCGCTTAGCGCGAGAACCGAGGCCAGCAGAAGGTGGCTGAGCGTGGTGTGATCACCAACCCTTTGAACGGGCGGGTGACCCGATTTGAACAACAAGTAAGCAGAAAAGCGCATGAACACAACCGCGATGACAGTGGGTGGTCATTGCGCTGCGTCTGGCCTCTACCTGCTTTGACTGAACGTGGGCGCTGACCCATAGGTGGCGAATTTGCCTATGGGTTATCGGTTCATGTGAAGCGATCTTGCGTCCTTTGTAAGTGAACGCAAGCCAGTGTGCATGAAGTCGGCGATGCCGTGATTTACGTCACAGCAGCGGGGCCAGCGCCCGTTCGGCTTGCGTGTGCGAAAGACCGGTTCGCAAGGCCCAGTCTTCCAATTGATCGCCCGCGATCTTGCCGACATTGAAGTAGGCCGCTTCGGGGTGGGCCATGTAAAAGCCGCTCACGCTGGCTGCGGGCATCATGGCCAGGCTTTCGGTGAGGTGCATGTGGATGTCATGTGCATCGAGCGCGCGGAACATCTCGCGCTTGACCGTGTGGTCCGGGCAGGCGGGGTAGCCAGGTGCCGGACGGATGCCGCGGTACTGCTCCTTGATCAGCGCCTCCTTGCTCAGCGCCTCACCACCGGCATAGCCCCACAAGTCCTTGCGCACGCGCTCGTGCATGCACTCGGCAAAGGCCTCGGCCAGGCGGTCGGCCAAGGCCTTGAGCATGATGGCCGAGTAGTCGTCGTGCTGGGCCAGGAACTCGGCTTCCTTTTTCTCGATGTTCAGGCCGGCGGTCACGGCGAACATCCCGATGTAGTCGGGCTTGGCTTCGCGCGGCGCAATGAAGTCGGCCAGCGAGCGGTTGGGGCGCTTCACCCCATCCACCACTGGGCGCTCTGTCTGCATGCGCAGCGGGTTCCAGGTCATGAGCACGTCGCTGCGAGACTCGTCACGGTAGATCTCGATGGTGTCGTCATTGACCGTGTTGGCCGGATACAAGCCGATCACGCCATTGGCCGTCAGCCAGCGGCCATCGACGATCTTCTTGAGCATGGCCTGCGCATCGGCATAGACCTTCTTGGCTTCCTCGCCGACTACCGCATCGTCGAGGATCGCGGGGAAAGGGCCGGCCAGATCCCAGGTCTGGAAGAAGGGGCCCCAGTCGATGTAGGCGGCCAGCTCTCCAAGATCGTAGTTGTGGAACACACGGCGGCCGATGAACTTGGGCTTTTCAGGCGTGTAGGTCGCAAAGTCCACCTGGGCCTTGTTGGCACGCGCCTCGGCCAGCGTAACCATGGGTGTGGCCTTCTTGTTGGCGTGCTGCACGCGCACCCTCTCGTAGTCGGCGTTCAACTCGCTGATGTAGGCCTGCTGGCGCTCGGCGCTCAAGAGCTCGGAGCACACGCCCACGGCGCGTGAAGCGTCGGGCACATAGACCACGGGGCCGCTGAAATTCGGCGCGATCTTCACGGCGGTGTGGACGCGCGAGCACGTTGCACCACCGATCAACAAGGGCGTCTGGTGCTCCTTGAAGTAGGGGTCGCGCTCCATCTCGGCGGCCACGTACTGCATCTCTTCCAGACTGGGGGTGATCAGGCCCGAGAGGCCGATGATGTCGGCGCCTTCTTCCTTGGCCTTGTCGAGGATGTCCTTGCACGGGACCATCACGCCCATGTTCACCACCTCGAAGTTGTTGCACTGCAGGACCACCGTCACGATGTTCTTGCCGATGTCGTGAACATCGCCCTTGACCGTGGCGATCACGATCTTGCCCTTGGCCTTGGCATCGCCGCCGGCTGCGATCAGCTGCTTCTTTTCTTCTTCGATATAGGGCAGCAAATGGGCCACGGCCTGCTTCATCACGCGGGCGCTCTTGACCACCTGCGGCAGGAACATCTTGCCCGCGCCGAACAGGTCGCCGACGATGTTCATGCCGTTCATCAAGGGACCTTCGATCACATGCAGCGGGCGTCCGCCAGAAGCCTTGACCTTCTGCCAGACCTCTTCGGTATCCTGCACGATGAACTCGGTGATGCCATGCACCAGCGCATGGCTCAGGCGCTCCTCAACCGGTGCGGGCTGCTCAGCCGTGCCGCGCCAGGCCAGCTTGGCCGAGTCGTCCTTGGCCGTGCCCTTGACCTGCTCGGCGATTGCCAGCAGCCGTTCAGTGGGCGTTTGCGACGTGTCCTCGCCGTCCTTGAAGACGGGCTTGCGGTTGAGCACCACGTCCTCGACCAGCTCGCGAAGGCGAGGCTCCAGGTCGTCGTACACACCCACCATGCCGGCGTTGACGATGCCCATGTCCATGCCCGCCTGGATGGCGTGGTACAGGAAGACCGTGTGGATGGCCTCGCGGACCGGTTCGTTGCCCCGGAAGCTGAAGGACACGTTGGACACGCCACCGCTGACCTTGGCGCCGGGCAGGTTCTGCTTGATCCAGCGCGTGGCCTCGATGAAGTCCACAGCGTAGTTGTCGTGCTCCTCGATGCCAGTGGCCACGGCGAAGATGTTGGGGTCAAAGACGATGTCTTCGGGCGGAAAGCCCACTTCATCGACCAGGATGCGGTAGGCCCGTTCGCAGATCTCGATCTTGCGGGCATAGGTGTCGGCCTGCCCGGTTTCGTCGAAGGCCATGACCACGCTGGCCGCGCCGTAGCGCTTGATCAACTTGGCCTGGTGCTTGAAGTTGTCGACGCCTTCCTTCAAGGAGATCGAGTTGACAATGCCCTTGCCCTGGATGCATTTGAGACCGGCCTCGATCACCTCCCACTTGGAGGAGTCGACCATGATCGGCACACGCGCGATCTCGGGCTCGCCGGCGATCAGGTTCAAAAAGCGCACCATGGCGGCCTTGCTGTCGAGCATGGCCTCGTCCATGTTGATGTCGATGATCTGGGCGCCATTTTCGACCTGCTGGCGCGCCACGGACAGCGCATCCTCGAAGCGCCCTTCCAGGATCATGCGGGCAAAGGCCTTCGAGCCCGTGACGTTGGTGCGTTCGCCCACGTTGACGAACAGCGTGCCGGCGCCGATGTTCACAGGCTCCAGGCCCGACAGGCGCATGGACGGCACGGCGGCCGAAGAGGGCTGAGCGCCCGAAGGCGAAGAGGAGAATGTGGAGGGGGCAGACGCGGTCATGGGCGCCATTTTACGAGGCACCCGTGCTCACCTTCAGCTCTGATCACGCCCTTAGCATGGCGTAGAGCTCGTCCTTGAGCGAGCAGCGCAACTGCTTCTTGTGCTCCAGCTCCATGCTGGAGGCATGTTCCAGGCCGTTTTCCAGCCGCACGATGGCCTTGTCGACCTCTTCGTATTCCTTTTCCAGGCGCACGAAGTGCGTGCTGGTGGCTTTGAGCGCGTGGATCTTGTCGCGGAACTCGGGGAAGTCCTTGGCCAGCGGGTGGTGGTCTTGCATCATGCGAAGGTCCTTTTCAGCTTGACGGCGTTGCCGATGGGCACGCGCCGTGTCCTTGCCATCTTCATGGCCATGCGGACCTTGCGCCTTGTGGTGGATCAAGCCTTTTGGTGGCCCGGCGCCAGGAAGACCGCGTCGATGTCGAACGTGCTGTTGTGGCCCACCTCCTCGCGGTGTGCCTTCAGCCATTGGCCCGCCGCGCGATGGCCCAGTCGGTGAAGCTCCTGCAAGAACGCCCAATCGGTGTTGAATTTGCTCGACGCGTTGTAGGGCAGCATGCCCTGATCGTCGGCCACCATGTGCATGTGCAGGTCCTTGTAGCGGCCGCGGTCCAGCTTCTGGTCCTTGAGCAGCTTCTTGACGAAGGAAATCGCGCGCATCTCGCCTATCAAGCTGGCATTGAAGGTGATCTCGCTGAGCCGGTCAATGATGTCGATGCTGCGTGTGGGGTTGTCATCGCGGCGCAGCGGGTTGATGCGCACCAGCATGATGTCACTCAGATCCGTGTTGTAGATCAGCGGGTAGAGCGCCGGGTTGCCGGTGTAGCCGCCGTCCCAGTAGGGCTCGCCGTCGATTTCCACGGCCTGGAAGACGAAGGGCAGGCAGGCGGATGCCATCAGGGCGTCCAGCGTGAGTTCCTCGGCCGTGAACACGCGGGCCTGACCGGTGTGCACCGAGGTGGCCGTGACGAACAAGGGCACGCCGCAGTGCTGGCAGCCCGTGTGCAGGGCGTCGACATCCACGTGGCGGCGCAAGACGTCTTGCAGCGGGTTGAGGTTCAGCGGGTTGAACTCGTAGGGGCTGAACGAGCGCATGAACAGGTTCAGCCACTGGTAGGCCGGAAACTGGTCGAAGTTGAACTGGTTCTTGATCAGGCCGTTGGACTGGATCGTCAGGGGCGAAAACAGCGGGCCGTGCTGGCTCACGTCTCGCCAGAAATCGTGCAGGGCTATCTGGGCTTGTTTGCGGGCCTGGGTCTCGCCGCCGCCTTCATGGCCTTTGACATAACCCGTGAGCAGCACGGCACCATTGAGCGCCCCGGCGCTGGTGCCCGAGAGCCCCGCGAAGTCCAGGCCATCGTCGTCCAGCAGGCGGTCGAGCACGCCCCAGGTGAAGGCACCGTGTGAGCCGCCGCCCTGCAGCGCGAGGTTGATCAGGGGGCGGCCAGAGGGGCCGGTGGTGCGGCGGGCCGGCGCTTTCTTCTTGCTGGTGGTTTTGGCGGGCGCCTTCCGGGCGGCGGCCGAAGGTTTGCTGGTGGAGCTGCTTGTTTTGCGTGCGGCTTTGCGGGCGGGGTGGGGGCTCGTCATGGTGACAGTCTAGCGGTAGATGTTGCGGTGCAGCAAAACCGGGGCCAGGGTGTGTGGACCAGGCTCGCGAACATCCCCCACCAGGGGGAGCAAAAAATTTCCCAGAAGCACTGTACAAACATCCAGGCTTTGCCATAATGGCGCTCACATTCAACAACCCGCATCCACGGAAACATACGGAGTCACCCACATGGAAGCCACCAAGTCCGCCCTGAGCACTGAAAAAGCCAAAGCCCTGCAAGCCGCCCTGGCCCAGATCGAAAAGCAGTTCGGCAAGGGGTCCATCATGCGTCTGGGTGAAGGCGAGGTGATCGAAGACATCCAGGTCGTGTCAACCGGCTCGCTGGGCCTGGACATTGCCCTGGGCGTCGGTGGTTTGCCGCGTGGCCGCGTGGTCGAGATCTACGGCCCTGAGTCTTCCGGCAAGACCACGCTGACGCTGCAGGTCATCGCTGAAATGCAGAAGCAGGCCGGCGTGTGCGCCTTCATCGATGCCGAGCACGCCCTGGACGCCCAGTACGCGCAAAAGCTCGGCGTCAACCTGCAAGACCTGCTGATCTCCCAGCCCGACACAGGCGAGCAGGCCCTGGAAATCGTGGACGCGCTGGTGCGCTCCGGTTCGGTCGACCTGATCGTGGTGGACTCGGTGGCTGCGCTCACGCCCAAGGCTGAACTCGAAGGCGAAATGGGCGATGCCTTGCCCGGTCTGCAAGCCCGCCTGATGAGCCAGGCCCTGCGCAAGCTGACCGCCACCATCAAGAAGACCAACTGCATGGTCATCTTCATCAACCAGATCCGCATGAAGATCGGCGTGATGTTCGGCAGCCCCGAAACCACCACCGGCGGCAATGCGCTGAAGTTCTACGCGTCCGTGCGCCTGGACATCCGCCGCATCGGCTCCATCAAGAAGGGCGACGACATCATCGGCAACGAAACCAAGGTCAAGGTCGTCAAGAACAAGGTCTCGCCTCCGTTCAAGACCGCCGAGTTCGACATCCTCTACGGTGAAGGCATCAGCCGCGAAGGCGAAATCATCGACCTGGGTGTGAACGCCAAGATCGTCGACAAGTCCGGCGCCTGGTATGCCTACAACGGCGAGAAGATCGGCCAGGGCAAGGACAACGCCCGTGAGTTCCTGCGTGAGAACCCCGAGCTGGCCCGCGAGATCGAAAACAAGATCCGCGAATCGCTGGACATCGCGCTGCTGCCCACCTCGCCCGCCGCCGATGCCGGCGAAGCCTAATCAGCTCTCTCTCAAGGGCCGGGCACTGAAATACCTCGCCGCGCGGGAGCACTCCCGCGTCGAGTTGACACGCAAGCTCGGCCCCCACGCTGAATCCGGCGAAGACATCGAGCGCGTGCTCGACGAGCTGGAAGCCAAGGGCCTGCTCTGCGCGCAGCGCTTCGCCGAGTCCGTGTTGCACCGCAAGGCCGCCAAATTCGGCGCGGGCCGCCTGCAAGCAGAGTTGGCCCAGCACCAGTTGCCCGCCGACATCGCCCGCGAACTCGCCCAGTCCCTACGTGACACCGAGTTTGAGCGTGCCCATGCCTTGTGGGCGCGTCGCTACGGTGAAATCCCTGAGACGCCCGAAGCCAAAGCCCGACAGATGCGCTTTCTCGCAGGGCGGGGCTTTTCAGGCGAGGTGATCCGCCGCGTCATCCGTGGCGAAGGTTTCACACATTCCTGACGCCATCGCCGCCTAGCGCGCCGGGCTTTTCCGGGCGGGCGGGCCTGCGGTGCTATGCTGCTTGCTGCACTGCAAACAAGTCAACCTTGCGCGCGGCGCTTCCGCTAAAACCCGATCGGTTTTGGCGGCTTTTGTCATGTTCGACAAGAACGCAACACCTTCCTGCGAGTTCCCCCATGAAGATTCATGAATACCAAGGCAAAGAGATCCTGAGCCGATTCGGTGTGCCGGTCCCAAGAGGTATCCCGGCATTTTCTGTAGACGAAGCCGTCGCCGCCGCCGAAAAGCTGGGCGGCCCGGTCTGGGTGGTGAAAGCCCAGATTCATGCGGGTGGCCGCGGCAAGGGCGGTGGCGTGAAGGTCGCCAAGTCCCTGGACGACGTCAGGCGCTTGGCTGGCGAGATCCTGGGCATGCAGCTCAAGACCCACCAGACCGGCCCTGAAGGCCAGAAGGTCAACCGTCTGTATATCGAAGACGGCGCCGACATCCAGAAGGAATACTACGTCTCGGTCGTGACCGACCGCGGCACCCAGAAGGTCGCCATCATCGCCTCCAGCGAAGGCGGCATGGACATCGAGGAAGTCGCGCACAGCACGCCCGAGAAGATCATCAAGGTCTTCGTCGACCCGATCGAGGGCCTGACCGACGCGCAGGCCAAGGAAGTTGCTGACGGCATCGGCATGCCCTTTGATTCCATCGCGCAAACCGTCGACATCCTCAAGAAGCTCTATCAGTGCTACATGGAGACCGACGCCTCCCTGGTCGAGATCAACCCCCTGAACCGCGACGGCAAGGGCAAGGTCATCGCCCTGGACGCCAAGTTCAACTTCGACGCCAACGCACTGTTTCGCCACCCCGAGATCGTGGCCCTGCGCGACCTGGACGAAGAAGACCCTGCTGAAATCGAGGCCTCCAAGTTCGACCTGGCCTACATCCAGCTCGACGGCAACATCGGCTGCCTGGTGAACGGCGCCGGCCTGGCCATGGCCACGATGGACACCATCAAGCTGTTCGGTGGCGAGCCCGCCAACTTCCTGGACGTCGGCGGTGGCGCCACGGCAGAGAAGGTCACCGAGGCCTTCAAGATCATGCTCAAGAACCCGGACGTCAAGGGCATCCTGGTCAACATCTTCGGCGGCATCATGAAGTGCGACACGATCGCCGATGGCGTCATCACCGCCTGCAAGGCCGTGAACCTGACCGTGCCGCTGGTGGTGCGCATGAAGGGCACCAACGAAGACCTGGGCAAGAAGATGCTGGCCGATTCCGGCCTGCCCATCATCTCCGCCGACTCCATGGCCGAAGCAGCGACCAAGATCGTTGCCGCCGTGGCCTGATGACCCACCCCCGAAGCGCCTGCGGCGCTCCCCCTCAAGGGGGCGTCGCCAGCAGCCCGGCAAAGCCGGTTCTGCGGCGCCCGCTGGGATCAATATCTTCGAGTTAGGTACTTCAAATGAGCATTTACATCAACAAAGACACCAAGGTCATCACCCAAGGCATCACGGGCAAGACCGGTCAGTTCCACACCCTCGGCTGCCAGGCCTACGCCAATGGCAAGAACGCTTTCGTCGCCGGCGTGAACCCCAAGAAGGCCGGTGAGAAGTTCTCCGACATTCCCATTTACGCCTCGGTCAAGGACGCCAAGGCCCAGACCGGTGCCACCGTGTCGGTGATCTACGTGCCGCCCGCCGGCGCCGCTGACGCCATCTGGGAAGCCGTCGAGGCCGACCTGGATCTGGTCATCGCCATCACCGAAGGCATTCCCGTGCGCGATATGCTGATCGTGCGCAACAAGATGAAGGCCAAGGAAGCGGCCGGGGGCAAGAAGACCCTGCTGCTGGGCCCCAACTGCCCCGGCCTGATCACGCCCGAAGAGATCAAGATCGGCATCATGCCCGGCCACATCCACCGCAAGGGCCGCATCGGCGTGGTCTCGCGCTCCGGCACGCTGACCTATGAAGCCGTGGCGCAGCTGACCGAACTCGGCCTGGGCCAGTCCAGTGCCGTGGGCATTGGCGGCGACCCCATCAACGGCCTGAAGCACATCGACGTCATGAAGGCCTTCAACGACGACCCCGAGACCGATGCCGTGATCATGATCGGCGAGATCGGCGGTCCCGATGAAGCCGAAGCCGCGCAATGGTGCAAGGCCAATATGAAGAAACCCATCGTCGGCTTCATCGCGGGTGTCACGGCGCCTCCGGGCAAGCGCATGGGCCACGCCGGCGCGCTGATCAGCGGCGGTGCGGACACGGCCGATGCCAAGCTGGCAATCATGGAAGAATGCGGCTTCAAGGTCACGCGCAACCCCTCCGAGATGGGTAAGCTGCTCAAGGCGCTGCTCTGATCGTTGCAGGCTGGACACGGGCTCTGTCGCCAATCTTGCAGAGTCCGTGTATTCCTGCCCCCGGTGCCGGGTAGTGCACCACGTTCAGCCCCTACACTCAGGGGCTGAATCATTTTGGCGAGACATGGAAGCATTGATGACCCCCCAGTTCTGGCTCGCAGTGGGCCAGATCGTGATGATCGACATCCTCCTGGGTGGCGACAATGCGGTGGTGATCGCGCTGGCCTGTCGCAATCTGCCGTCCGATCTGCGGACCAAGGGCATCGTCTGGGGCACGGTGGGGGCCATTGGCCTGCGGGTCGTGCTGATCTTCTTTGCCATGTCCCTGCTCAAGCTGCCCTACCTCAAGCTGGTCGGGGCGCTGCTGCTGCTGTGGATCGGCGTCAAGCTGCTGGAGCCTGAAAACGACGACCATGGCGATCTGCCAGCCAGCGACCGCCTGCTGGGGGCCATCAAGACCATCATCGTGGCTGACTTCGTCATGAGCGTAGACAACGTCATTGGGATCGCCGGTGCGGCGCAGGGCGCAGGCCACGAGGGGCACGAAATGCCACTGGTGATTTTCGGTCTGCTGGTGAGCATCCCCATCATCGTGTGGGGCAGCACCCTGGTGCTCAAGCTGATGGACCGCTTCCCCTTCATCATCACGGCGGGTGCCATGCTGCTGGGCTGGATTGCCGGCACACTGGGCGTGGCTGACCCGGTGGTCGACCCATACTTCCCGGATGGCGAGATGACGCGCTACCTGGCTGGTGCACTGGGGGCCTTGCTGGTGCTGGCGCTGGGCACCCTGTGGGCGCGGCGAGCCGTGCGCGCGAAACCGCAGGCCTGAGCTTCATGCAGTCCATCTGGCTCGCGCTTGTCATCGTTCTGCTGGTGTTGACCGGCGTGCTGCTGGTGATCTGGTTGCTGCGTCAACGACGCCTTGCCCCGCTGGCGCGCAATGGCTTCGTGCACACCCGCCCTGTGTTTGTCGACACGGACCCCGTGACCGGTCGCCGCCAACCCGGCCGCAGCCTGGGCGATCACGACGACACCGAGCCCAACCCAGACGCGGGCCCGGAGACCGTGCTGTCCTACTTGGATGTACCCGCCAATTCGGCCTTCCACTCCCAGTTCTCCAACAGCATGACCTCGCTGTTCCACGAGGACTTTGCCCCGACGACCCTGCCCCAGGCGCTGACGGCCAGTGTGCCGAGTACGCCGTCCGAGCAGATGGGCGTGGCGCGCATCCACCGGGCCTTGCAGGCGCTGGGCGATGGGCCGGTCGACCAGGCCTGGCAGACCATGCAGGGCTTCTTCCCCGAAGCGGGCAACCGCCACGCTGCCCTGGAAACCTTGGAGCGCATCGCCGTGGCCTTCGAGCGCGATGCGCGCTATGACTGCGCGCGAGACGTCTACGAGCACATCGCCGACATCGACCCCGAATGGCACCAGGTCAAGCTGCGGCTGATGCGTGTTCGCGGCCTGGCCCAGGCCGCCACGGCCAACACCTGGGGCACGGTGCCGCCGCGTCCGATGCCCACGGTGGCGCAAGGGCAGATGGGCAAATACATCGTCGAAAAGCAGATCGGCAAGGGGGCCATGGGCGCGGTCTACTTGGGCTACGACCCGGCCACCGACCGCAAGGTGGCGCTGAAAACCATGGCCCTGGCCCAGGAATTCAGCGGCGCCGAGCTGGCCGATGCCCGCAACCGCTTCCTGCGCGAGGCCGAGATGGCCGGCCGCCTGCAGCACCCCGACATCGTCAGCATCCTGGATGCGGGCGAGCAGGGCGGTGTCGCCTATATCGCGATGGAGCTGATCGAGGGCATCGACATGAGCCACTACGCGCACCCCGAGCGCCTGTTGTCGCTCAACCAGCTGCTGCCCATCTTGGCGCGCGTGGCCGATGCCCTGGCCTATGCGCACACGCGGGGCGTCACCCACCGCGACATCAAGCCGGCCAACATCATGGTCGATCTGGCGCGCGGCCTGGTCAAGGTGATGGATTTTGGCGTGGCCCGCGTAGCCGATGCGACCCGCACGCGCACGGGCGTCGTGCTGGGCACACCCACCTTCATGTCACCCGAGCAGCTGTCCGGCCAGGCCATCGACGGGCGAAGCGACCTGTACTCCCTGGGGGTCACCATGTTCCAGTTGCTAACCGGGCAGTTGCCTTACCGCAACGATTCCATGGCGGCCCTGATGCGGGCCATCGGCCGGGAAACCGCACCCAATGTGTGCAGCATCCGCGCGGATCTGCCCGTGGCGCTGGGCGATATCGTGGCGCTGGCACTGGAAAAGCACCCCAACACGCGCTATGCCACGGGCCAGCAGATGGCCGAGGACTTGCGTGCCGTGGCACAGTCGCTGCACGGCGTGGACCTGGACCTGGGCTGAGCCACCCCCTATGTCTAGCCGTCATCCCTGATCAATCCACCATGAAAACCCAGCGACAATCTCGCCATGGACTTTGAGTTCTTTAGCCAGACCGACACCGGGCGGGTTCGATCCAATAATGAAGACGCCATCGCCTTGGACGAGGGGTGCGGCGTGGCTGTGCTGGCCGATGGCATGGGCGGCTACGCCGCGGGCGAAGTGGCCAGCGGCATGGCCTGCGACTTCATCAAGGGCGAATTGGGCCGCTGGTTGCAGGAGGCCTCGGTGAACGCCAGCGACGGCGACGTCAAGCGCGCCATGGACATCTGCGTGGACAACGCCAACCGGGCGATTTTCGGGGCGGCCAATTCCAATCCGACCTATGCCGGCATGGGCACCACCCTGGTTTTGGCGGTTTTCCGCTCCGGGCGCCTGATATTGGGGCATATTGGGGATTCCCGCGCCTACCGCCTGCGCGACGGGCAGTTGCAGCAAATCACAAAAGACCATTCGTTACTGCAAGAACAGATCGATGCTGGCATCCTGACGCCTGAACAGGCGCAATTCGCTGCCAACAAGAACCTGGTGACGCGCGCCTTGGGTGTGGAGGATCTGGTCCTGATGGAAACGCACCTGCACGATATCCAGTCCGGCGACATCTACCTGATGTGCTCGGACGGCCTCTCCGATATGCTTCGTGATCAGCAAATCGCCGACGTCATGGTGGGCCACACCAGCCTGCCCGACATGGGCGCGGCCCTGATCGCGGCAGCCAATGAGGCCGGAGGGCGGGATAATATTGCTGTCGTGCTGGTGCGGGCCCAGGGAGTGGCCGATCCGGCACCCAGGTCCTGGTGGCCTTTCAAGCGCGCGAGTGGTTCGAATTAAACGCCAATTAGAGCTCTATACCCGAGAGGTTTCGAATGGGAAAACTGGTCGTCTCGCTAGACGGGGTCGTCATCAAGGAAGTCCAAATCACCAAGGACAAAACCTCGCTTGGGCGCCGCCCCTATAACGACATCGTGATTGACAACCTCGCGGTCAGCGGCGAGCATGCCGTGCTGCAACTGGTCGGCCACGACGTCTTCATTGAAGACCTCAACAGCACCAACGGCACCTACATCAACGGCAAAGCCGTCAAGAAGCAGCTGCTGCAGCACAACGACACGGTCGAGATCGGCAAGTACAAGATCAAGTACCTAGTCGAAGAGGGCTCCGACTACGAAAAGACCATGATCATGCGCCCCGGCACGCCTTTGCCCACGGCCCTGTCGGCCGCACAGCAAGGTGGCATGGGCAGCAGCATCCCCATGTCGCCGCCATCGACGGGCACACCTGCGCCGACCTACGGCGGTGCCATGGGCGCGTCCTCCCTGGGATCAAATTTCGGAGGCCTGGGTGCCCAGTCGCCCGCCTCGATCAAGGTGCTCAACGGTGCCGCGGCCGGCCGTGAAGTGGCGCTGACCAAGGTGGTGACCACGGTGGGCAAGCCTGGTGTGCAGGTGGCCTCCATCACCAAGCGCCCTGGCGGCTACGTGTTTGCGCATGTCGAAGGTGGGGCCCGCCCCACGGTCAACGGCAGCCCTGTGGCGGGCGATCCGGTTCATCTCAAGAACGGTGATGTCATTGAACTGGCTGGCACACAAATGCAATTCATGCAGGCCTGAATTCCATGATCCGGGTATTGGGCTGTTCCGGATCGATTGCCGCGCGGTGTCACACCACGGCCTTCCTGCTTGATGACGACATCCTGCTGGACGCGGGTAGCGGCGTCGGCGAATTGCGCCTGGATGAGCTGGCACGCATTGATCACATCCTGCTGAGCCACAGCCACCTCGACCACCTCCTCAGCATCCCCTTGCTCGCCGACAGCGTCATGAAGCTGCGGGCCGGCCCCAATGGCAGCATGGCCGAGTTGCGGCCCATCCACGTGCATGCGCTGCCGGCCACGCTGGAGGCCATGCGCCAGCACATCTTCAATGGCGTGATCTGGCCGGACTTCACGCGCCTGCCCAGCGCGGCCAAACCCATCCTCGTGTTCCATGAAATCGAGGTCGGCCAGATGCTGACCTTCCCGGCGCGCGGTGGCATGGCTGATCGCCAGATCCATGTGCTGCCGGCGGCACACACCGTGCCGGGCGTGGGCTTTGGCGTGGACACGCCACAGGGCTGGTGGGTGTTCTCGGGCGATACCGGCCCGAACCCTGCCTTGTGGAAGGCCTTGGCCGGCCACCGGATCTCGCAGCTCGTGATCGAAACCGCCTTTGGCAATGAAGAGGCGCACCTGGCGCACATCAGCGGCCACCTTTCACCACAGAGCCTGGCCAAGGAGCTGGCGCAGCTCGATGGCGAAGTCAGTGTCTACATCACCCACCCCAAGCCAGGCGAGGTGCCGGCGGTGCTGGCCCAGATCCTGGCGCTGGATACACGACATCGCATCGAGCCGCTGCGCGAGGGGCAGCGTTTCAATGTGCTGCTTGAAGACTGACAAGAATTGTCAGTGCTTGGGGTTGTGTGACGGTTTCTGGCGCCCGGTCAGAAACAAGGGTGACCAAAGCGGTTGGTGAGGCGTCCGCCCCTAGGGGAAAGCGTGAAGCAAATCACGTTTTTTCAGACAGCGAAAGCTGGCATGCTGCCTGCGTTGTATGGAGCGTGGCCCCCGACGGTGTGGGGTCGGACAAAGGCAAGTTCTTACAGCGGGTCGCGGCCCAAGGAGTTAATCATGCGAGTGATGAAGCAAGTGCAAAAGGGTTTCACCCTGATCGAATTGATGATCGTGGTGGCCATTATCGGTATTCTGGCTGCGGTGGCGCTGCCGGCTTATCAAAACTACATGATCAAATCTCGATTGTCAGAAGTGACGGCGGCGCTGGACGCAAATAAAGCTGCTGTCGCTTCCAATTTTGCGGAGAATTTGACATGGCCTATCGCTAGCGCGATTCCTGGTGTCCCGGCTAATGCACTGTATATCAAAACCCTTACGTACAATCCTGGTACGGGTACAACGGCTGGGGGCTCGCTCGTTGCGACGATTCAAGCCATCGGCAACACAAAGGTGGATACCCACATGCTGGCTTTGTTTGGTACGGGCCAGACAGACGGCACAATCAAGTGGACCTGCGGTACGGCCAAGGCTGTGACCGATGTGTCGGCGCAAAACGATACCGCTCTGTTCCCCTTCATCCCTGCAACATGCCAGTTCTAATTTAATTTGTTCCTAAAAGGGCACCTAGGTGCCCTTTTTTATTTTGCCTAGCGGTAGGTATCTATGCGTAGCCGTTTTCTGGCTTTTGCCTTTCATCTTGGCAACTCAATGGTGCTGGCCCTGATAGCCATAACGTTGGTCTATCTCGTTTGGTATCCTAATCCAATTGCTGCAGCTGTGGGTGTTGGCGATGTATTTTTGATGATGTTGGGTATTGATGTCGTCCTTGGACCCGTGATGACCTTCATTGTTTACAAACAGGGCAAAAAGACCTTGGTACTAGATTTAACTGTCATCGTATTGATTCAATTGGCGGCATTTGGCTATGGGCTGCATGCGATAACTGCGGCCAGGCCGGCTTGGCTGGTATACAGCGGAAGTCGGTTCGATCTGGTGCAAGCGAATGATCTGGTGTTTCGCTACTCTGATCAAACCTCCTCTGAATTTAGATCTGTCCCGTGGTGGGGACCCAAATGGGTTGCTGCTCGTCTTCCGGGAGACGTCAAAAAGCGCAATGAATTGATGATGAGTGCCTTTGGTGGACGGGAGGACCTGCCTCAGCGTCCGGATCTATATGTGCCCTTGGAGCGAGAGATCGACGCTATGGCCGCGAAGGCGCAGCCCATCTCCAAGTTGGCGGCCTTGAATACCCCTGAATCCGTTCAAAAGATTTTGGCCAAATGGCCCCGCGCGGACACCTTCATGCCGCTGATCACCAAAGGCAGGCCTTTAACCGTGCTGCTCAAAAAAGGCCAGGCCCAGCCCATCGCCATCGTGGACCTCAAAGCCTTCTGAGGTCAGGGCGATCCAAAGCGCCGCGCTCCCGCGCTGACAGGCCGCAAACAGGCCCACAAACCGCGCCGAGCAATCATCTGGGCACGGATTCGGCCGAAATCGTGGCGCGTTAGAATTGGCGTTTCGCCTCACGACAACCCACCCTTTCCACCATGCCCAACTCCACCAAGAACATCACCGCCATGGCCAACGCCATCCGCGCGCTTGCCATGGATGCCGTGCAGCAGGCCAATTCCGGTCACCCCGGCGCCCCGATGGGCATGGCCGATATGGCCGTGGCGCTGTGGAGTCGCCATCTGCGTCATCACCCCGCCCAGCCGCAATGGGCTGACCGCGACCGCTTCGTGCTGTCCAATGGCCATGCGTCGATGCTGATCTATGCCTTGCTGCACCTGACCGGCTACGACCTGCCGATCAGCGAGATCAAGGCCTTCCGCCAGATGCACAGCAAGACGCCGGGCCACCCCGAAGTCGGCATCACCCCGGGCGTGGAAACCACCACCGGCCCGCTGGGGCAGGGCATCACCAACGCCGTGGGCATGGCGTTGGCCGAGAAGATGCTGGCCACCGAGTTCAACCGTGAAGGCCACCGCGTCGTCGATCACCATACTTACGCTTTCCTGGGCGACGGCTGCCTGATGGAAGGCATCAGCCATGAAGCGGCGGCACTGGCCGGCGCCTGGAAGCTCAGCAAGCTCATCGCCCTGTACGACGACAACGGCATCTCGATCGACGGCCAGGTCGCGCCCTGGTTCGTGGACGACACGCCCAAGCGCTTCGAAGCCTACGGCTGGAACGTGGTCGGCCCGGTGGACGGCCATGATGTGGATGCCGTGGACGGCGCCATCGAGAAGGCCAAGATGTGCACGGACAAGCCCACGCTGATCGTGTGCAAGACCGCCATCGGCAAGGGCTCGCCCAACCGCGCCAACACGGCCAAGGCCCACGGCGAGCCGCTGGGTGGCGACGAGATCAAGCTGACGCGTGAAACCCTGGGCTGGCCGCACGACGCCTTTGTGATCCCCGAGGAGGTCTATGCTGACTGGAATGCGAAGGCCGATGGCGAGCAACTGGTCAATGACTGGAACCAGCGCTTCGCCGCTTACAAGACGGCGTACCCCGAACTGGCCGCCGAGTTCACCCGCCGCATGGCCGGCGAGCTGCCCGCCAACTTCGCCGAGATCTGTGTGCAGGCCGTGGCTTCTGCCCATGACAAGGCCGAGACGGTGGCCTCCCGCAAGGCCAGTCAGATCGCGCTGGAGTTCTTCACGGCCGGCCTGCCCGAGATGCTGGGCGGCAGCGCCGACCTGACCGGCTCGAACCTGACCAACACCAAGAGCACGCCCGCCTTCCGCGTGGACGAAGACGGCGCCGTGGTGCTGACCGACGGCAAGCCCGGCCGCCACATCAACTACGGTGTGCGCGAGTTCGGCATGGCCGCGATCATGAACGGCGTGGCCCTGCACGGCGGCTACATCCCCTACGCCGGTACCTTCCTGACCTTCTCCGACTACAGCCGCAACGCCATCCGCATGGCCGCGTTGATGAAGCAGCGTGTGATCCACGTGTTCACGCACGACTCCATCGGCCTGGGCGAAGACGGCCCGACCCACCAGTCCGTCGAGCACGCGGCCAGCCTGCGTCTGATCCCCGGTCTGGACGTCTGGCGCCCGGCCGACACGACCGAGACGACCGTGGCCTGGTCCATCGCCCTGGCCAACAAGAACCGGCCCTCGGCCCTGCTGCTGTCGCGTCAAAACCTGCCTTACGCACCCAAGCAGGATGCCGACGTCATCACACAAGGCGCCTACATCCTGGCCGAGCCCTCAGAAGTGGGGTTGAAGAAAAAGGCGGTTGCCGTGATCATCGCGACCGGTTCTGAAGTGCAACTGGCACTGCATGCGCAGGCCGAGCTGGCCAAGTTGGCCATTCCGGTGCGCGTGGTGTCCATGCCATCGACCACCGTGTTCGACCGCCAACCCGTGGCCTACAAGAAAGAAGTGCTGCCTGCCAACCTGCCGCGCATCGCGGTGGAGGCGGGTGTCACCGACGGCTGGTGGAAGTACGGCTGCGCGGCGGTGGTGGGTATCGACACCTATGGCGAGTCGGCCCCGGCCGGCGTGCTGTTCAAGCACTTCGGTTTCACCACGGACAACGTGGTGGCCACCGTTCGCAAGGTGCTGCAACTGAAGAAGTGATCCCTCGCTCGTCCTTCCACAAGAAGCATCGGCAAAGTTTTCGTTTTCAACTGACAAGGTATTCGCAATCATGGCTATCAAGATTGGTATCAATGGCTTCGGTCGCATCGGCCGCATGGTGTTCCGCGCCGCCATCCAGAACTTCAATGACATCGAAGTGGTCGGCATCAACGACCTGCTGGAGCCCGACTACCTGGCCTACATGCTGAAGTACGACTCGGTGCATGGCCGCTTCAAGGGCGAGGTCGCTGTCGACGGCCACACCCTGATCGTCAATGGCAAGCGCATCCGCCTGACCGCCGTGAAGAACCCCGCCGAGCTGAAGTGGGATGAAGTCGGCGCCGACGTGGTGGTCGAGTCCACCGGCCTGTTCCTGACCAAGGACACAGCCGAGGCTCACCTGAAGGCCGGTGCCAAGAAGGTGATCCTGTCGGCTCCGTCGAAGGACGACACCCCGATGTTCGTCTATGGCGTGAACGACAAGACCTACAAGGGCGAAGCCATCATCTCCAACGCCTCGTGCACCACCAACTGCCTGGCCCCGATCGCCAAGGTGCTCAACGACAAGTGGGGCATCAAGCGCGGCCTGATGACCACTGTGCACGCTGCCACCGCCACGCAAAAGACTGTGGATGGCCCTTCCAACAAGGACTGGCGCGGCGGCCGCGGCATCCTGGAAAACATCATCCCCTCGTCGACCGGTGCCGCCAAGGCCGTGGGCGTGGTGATCCCCGAGCTGAACAAGAAGTTGACGGGCATGGCCTTCCGCGTGCCCACGTCTGACGTCTCCGTGGTCGACCTGACCGTCGAGCTGAACGCCGATGCCACGTACGAAGAGATCTGCGCCGAGATGAAGGCCCAGTCGCAAGGTGCGCTCAAGGGCGTGCTGGGCTACACCGAGGACAAGGTCGTGGCCACCGACTTCCGTGGCGAGAGCTGCACCTCGGTGTTCGATGCCGAAGCCGGTATCGCCCTGGACAAGACCTTCGTAAAGGTCGTCTCCTGGTACGACAACGAGTGGGGCTACTCCAACAAAGTGCTCGAAATGGTGCGTGTCGTCGCCAAGTGAGATATGTCCGTTTTGTGACATCGTGATAAGCTGAAAGACAGGGCCCTTGCGGCCCTGTTGTTCATGGGAGGCTTGATCGCGGTCATGGGGAAACGGTTGTGGCTGGTGCTGTGGACGGTGTTCGTCCTGGTGGGGCACCTGCTGTTCGATGCGCACACGCTCTATCAGGAGGCCTTGTCGCAGCAGTCCGGCGCGTATCGCCTGAGCGATCGCCGCTTGACCGATCGCGTCGTGCTGGTGGTGCTGGACTCCTGGGCCGAGCGCACCCTGGCCGATGGCCACTACATGCCCAAGCTGTTTGCCCGCCAGCAATCGGGCGCTCATGGCGTGTTGTGGGCGCCGCGCCAGACCGCCACCATCCACGGCATCCTTTCACTGAGCACGGGGCGTTCGCCCAGCGGCCTGGCGGCGATCGGCCTGATGTCGTCCTCGCGCTTTGAGGGCTGGACCATCTTCGATGACGTGGCCGCGCGCGGCGAGAACGTGTCTTTCCATGGTGGGCCGGCCTGGCTGCCCCTGTTTGGCGACCGTGGTCAGGGCCATTTCCGCGAGACGGGGCATGGGCCCAACTTCCGAGATGAGGACATGGAGGGGCTGCGCCATTCGCGGCAGGCCTTGCTGTCGGGTCACCCACCGGCGCTCAGCGTGGTCCACATCACCGAGACCGATGTGGCGGCCCACCAGTACGGCACCGAGCGGCCGGAGTATGCGACCGTCCTGAAGTTCTGGGACGATGCGCTGGACGACTACCTCCAGCAGGTGCTGGCCAAGCCCGGCACCACCGTGGTCATCACGGCCGACCATGGCAACGACCTCAACGGCAGCCACGGTGGCAGCGAGACCATCTACCGGCGCGTGCCCGTCGTGTTCCTGGGGCAGGGGATCGCGCACGATCCGCACATCGAGATGAACGCGGCCGACATGCCAGCGACGATCGCGGTCTTGCTGGGTGTGCGTGCGCCCAGTGGTGCCGTGGCCTTGCCAGCTGCGCATGCCTTGCAGCTGTCGACCGTGGAGCGTGGCCGGGTGGTGCTGACGGCCTACTTTCACAGCCTGCTGAATCGGGCAGCCCTCAAGGAGCGGCCCGAGTGGCTGGCCAAGGCGCGCCGTGCCCTGCCCACCAACCTGGACGAATCCCACGTCGACAAGCTCTCCGAGCCCGAGGTCATGGCCATGTTGCCTGGCGTGATGTCGACCTTTCGCGAGCTGGAGGAGCATGTGGGCCTGGTGCGCATGGTGAGCGGCGTGGACTGGGCCTTCGTGGCCACGACCTTTTTGCTGTCCGTGCTGATGCTGTGGTCCGTGGAGCCGGCGACAGGGGCGATTCGTCCGCCGGACTGGTCGGGCGTGCTCACGATGGCGGGCCTGGTGCTGCTGATCGAGCTGCTGTTTGGGGTGCGCATCACGCAGGCCGACGCGCTCAAGGGCTGGCTACACGGTGGTGGGCGGGCTTCCTTGATGATGCTGGCTGGTGGCGTGGCGGCTGCGGGTTTGTTGATCGGTGCGATCGCCTGGCGCCTGCGTGCCCGCTTGCTCCATGCGGTGCATGCGCAGCGCTTCCTGCTGGTGGTGCTGGCTTATCTGCTCACCAGTGTGCTGTACCCGGTCAACACCATGGGCCTGATGGTGGCCATGCTGCTGGCGGCCTGGTTGTGGCAGAGCCCCATGTCGCCCACGACACGCTGGCGTTTCATGGTGCTGGGCTTGGCTGTGTTGCTGGTCAGCACCAAGGTTTGGACGCTGCTGGGCGAGAGTGTGCCGCCGCGCATGGCCGTGGGCACGAGCCTTGCGGTGCTGGTGGCGGGGCTGATGGTCTGGGCCAGCCGCCGCATGGCCATCAAGCCGGGCTTCTGGCCGGCCGCCATGGGGCTGGCGCTGCTGCTGTCGCCGTTTTCCTGCTTCAATGTGCTGGATTTGACGACCCAGTCTCAGCTGATCCTGGCCACGGTCATCGTGCTGGTGTTGGCGGGCTGGGCGTGGCGCATCAGCGCGGGCGACAACTGGCTGGTCTGGCCGCTGCTGCCGGTCCTGTGGTTCTGGTGGTCGGGCGTGTCGCACGCCTGGGGCTTGTACGTGGCCCTGGCACTCGGTGCTGGGCTGGCCGTCATAGCGGGGATGGCTGCGACAGTGGGCGCGAACCTGCGGACCTCGCGGCATGCGCGTTTGCTGGTGGCCATGCTGGGGCTGCTGCTTACCCTGAGCGCGCCGCTGCACGTGCCTTCCCTGATGGGCTTTTTGCTGGTGGTCTTGGCCTTCTTCCAGTGGCGCCCGACGAGTACCCAGCGCTGGCCGGCCGTGGCCATGGCGGCCGTGTTGCTGGTGGCGGCACGCTATGGCCTGTTCGATTTCTACGGCTATGCCGATTCACCTTTGCAGGTCTACGCGCTCAAGCATCTGGATCTGGCTGCGGCCTACCTGGGCGACGATTCCCGCTCCATTCTTGGTGCAGTGCTGATGGTGGTGTTCAAGATCTGGCTGGCCGGCGCCGTGCTGATGCTGGCGGCGGCCTTCGTTCCCCACTGGCGGGTCTGGCTGGATGATGTGATGACGGTGGGCGCGGTCTTCCTGCTGATCCAGGTGGCGCAGTCTGCGGTGCGGGCCAGCCTGGCTTTCGATGACCGCTCGCACCAGTACGACTTCGCGGCGTTTTCCATGCTGGTCCATACGGGGATGCTGATCCTGAGCCTGCTGGCCTATGCGCCACTGCGCCGGTTTTTTCGCGATGAGGGAGCGCGCGTATCGGCCTCGTGACGTTTTGTGCGCATTTGTCACGGCTGGCCTACGCTGGCGAATCGAAAGCGCTGCGTGCAGAGATAATCCGCTCACTTCGGTGCCAGTGAGCACCATCTTTGTGCGCCATGTAGAGCGTGAAGGTCAGGGCAGTGGGATGGCAGTGTCGATGAGGCGGGCTTGGCGTCTGTTGGGGGCGGCCTGCCTTGGTTTCGCAGGGATGTGGGTGGTGGCAGGCGGTGCGGTAGCGGCAACGGCTGACGCGTCGCCGCGCATGGCCCGAGGCCTGATCGTCAAGCTCAAGGATCAGCAAGCGGCCCAGCCGTCCAGGACATCGCTGGTGCGACTGCAAGCCGCCGCAGCGCCGACGGAAGGCTGGTCCAGCACACGCACGCACATGGCCATGGTCGCCCGGCGCACTGGCGTGAGCTATCTGGTGCACCGGCAGACGGCCTTTGCGGCGCAGTTGATCCACGCGGGCAAGATGGTCCCTCTTGCGCAAGCGCAGGCCGAGGCGGCGCGTCTGCGCGCCGACCCCGACGTCGAATGGGTGGTGGTCAACGAGATGCTGCACCCCGCGGGCGTGGTGTCTCAAGCTTTCGATGACCCAGCCTATGCGCAGCAAACCTGGTTGCAGGAGCGCGAGTCGGTCCAGGATGGGCGCCAGGGCGTGGCCAATATCGCGGCTGCCTGGGATAGTTTGCTCGACTGGACGCAGAACCAGGGCAAGACTTTATCGCCCGTGGTGGTGGCGGTGTTGGACAACGGCATCTTGCCAGCACCTGACATGGCTGGCCGCGTCCTGCCGGGGTATGACTTTGTCTCCGAGCTTGACTACTCGGGCGACGGTGATGGGCTGGACAACGATCCTACTGATCCCGGCTTTTCGCTGTCGAAAGTGCCGGCTTCGCTGCGCAGCGGTTGCAGTGGCCCGGCCGCACCATGGCACGGCTTGCGCATTGAGGCCATGCTGGGTGCGCAGGCTGGCAACGCGCTGGATGGCGTCGGCATCCTGGCGCCGGTGGCGGGGCAGGTGATCCTGCCGGTGCGCGTGGGCGGCATGTGCGGGGCGGCGGTCAGCGACATCATCGAAGGCATGCTGTGGTCGGCAGGTATCAGCTACCAGGGGTCTCCGGCGCGCAATCCTTATCCGGCCCGCGTGCTTAACCTGAGCTTCGGCGGCGATGGCAGCTGCGCCGATACCGGGCAGCATGATGCTGCCTGGCTGTACCGGGACGCCATCAACACGCTGGAAAGCAAGGGGGTGTTGGTGGTAGCCTCTGCCGGCAATGGCGACGCGGCCACCTTCCTGGGTCACGCCCTGCCCACGCGTCCGGCGAGCTGCCCGGGCGTGCTCGCGGTAACGGCACTCAACCAGCGAGGCTACAAGGCGCGTTACGCGAATCTGGTCAACAGCAGCCAGCAAAGTGCCGTGGCCGTGGCCGGTGGAGACATTGATGCGGTGACCGATGGTTCGGGCAATGTGACCTATCCCTTGACGGATGACGGCATCGTGTCGCTGACCAACACCGGCGATGCGTTTCCATCCACGGACTACGTGATGCAAAGCGCCGTGGGCACCAGCTTTTCCGCGCCCACGGCAGCGGGTGTCGCGGCCTTGATGTTGGCGGTGGACCCCAGCCTGACGGTGGCGGAGCTGCGCACGGCCCTGACGACGCAGGTGGCGCCCTTTCCCACGGTGTTCTCCAATGCGCTGCCAGTCTGCCAGATCGGCGTGAACGGACAGGGCAACTGCGTCTGCACGTTCCAGACTTGTGGCGCCGGTGTGCTGGATGCCCAGCGCGCCGTGGTCTGGGCCATGGCGCATGCCAGTGCGAACAGCGGCAGCGCACCGAACAACGCGACAGCCGCATCGGCCGACAGCAACTGCTTCGTGCCTGACCGGCTTGGCGGGCACTCCTGTGCTTCAGGTAGTGACGGCGGCGGTGGCGGCGGAAGTGCGGACGAGATCCTGCTGGGCTTGCTGGCCGGTGGCCTCGCGCTCAGCCTGATGCGCCAAAGGTCTGCGCGGGCTTGGGCTCTCAAGGGCGGCAGGCGCTGAAGCCCTTGCCCTGGGGCAGCTTCAAGCCGGCCAGCGCCACCTGCATGCTCACGGAGGCCTTGGGGACTTTCAAGACCTGCACATCCATGGTCGGCCGCACGTTCACAACCTTGGCCGTGCGGATGCCCCGGTTGCGGAAGGTGAGCAGGGCGGCGTCGGCATCGTCCTGTTTGTTGTAGCGGCCCAGCGAGATGCCCATGGCCAGGTTGGCTGGCGTGCGGACTTCTTCGAAATTCAGGCCTTTGATGCGGCGCAGCTCAGCCTGTTTGCGCTCCAGCATGTCGGCGTCGCTGTAGGGGCCCATGTAGACCAGCCACAAGCCCTGGATGGATACCGTGTTGCCGCTCCAGCTGCCGGCAGGCAGGACGTGGCGGACATTGGCCTCCGCGCTGGCGAACTCGGTGGCACTGAAGGGGCCGGCTTCGACGCATTTGCTGTCCTTGCTGTCATCGCTGCTGGACGAAGCCACGGTGGCCTTGCCGGGCATCGAGCCGGCTGCGGAGGCTGTTGTGGCAGTGGACGTGGCAGCGGATGCGACGGCAGCTGCCTCAGACGCGGCGGCACTGGCAACGGTATTTGCGCCTGGCGAGGAGCCGTCGGCATCGTATTCGCCAAGCTTGTCCGTGGCGTCGTCGGCACCCTTGGGCGCCAGCACCACGATCTTGTCCGCATGGATCTGCTGGCTCAGGCGCTGAGGCTCATGCTGCGCGTTCGGCTGCACGCCCACCATCTGGTTGAGCCAGCCCTGGCTCCACGCAAAGAACGCGGCGTTGACGATCAGCAGGATCAGCACCAGGGAACGCAACATGGATCGATATGGGCTTTGATGGTGGAGGATTCAAGCATGGGCTTGGGGGCGGACGCTGACCTCGCCCGCGGTCCAGGACTGGAGGCCCTTGTCAGTATGCACGAGCAGGGCGCCGGTTTCGCTGACGCCCTGGGCCAAGCCAATGTCGCTGGGCGGGTGGCCGCTCATCGGCGTCTGGCCGGGCGTGGCCCACAGGCCCACGGTCTGGCCGGCCAGCACGTCACGCTGGCTGTAAGCGGCCTGCAAGGGCGCGAAGCCCTGCTGCTCGAAAGCGCGGACCTGGTTCAGCAGGCGCGGCGCGATCCAGGCCCACACCAGGCCGGCCGTGAGCGCCTGACCGCCCGCCTGTGGCCAGGCCGATTGCAGGGCCGCCGAGCCCGATGGCGCCTGACCCAGCCGGATGTTGAGCCCGATGCCGATCACCACCCAGCGTTGACCTTCGTCCAGGCCGGGCGCGGGGCTGGCTTCGATCAGGATGCCACCGAGTTTGCGGCCATGCAGCCACAGGTCATTGGGCCACTTCAGGCCGATGGCGGGCGCCGTGGGGTTGTCCGGCAGGCTTTGCAGGCCGGTTTCCAGCGCCTGCGCCACGGCCAGGCCGACCGCCAGCGACAAGGCGCTGCCGCCACCGGGGATCTCATCCAGGCGCAAAGGCAGTCCCAGCGAGAAGGTCAGGCTGTCGCCAGGAGAGGACAGCCAATCGCGCCCTTGACGGCCCCGTCCCATCGTCTGGCGGCAGGCGGCCAGCAGGGTCGGGCTGAGCTCGCCCTGGCGACCCCGGTTCATCAGCTCGGTGTTGGTCGAGCCGATCTCGGGGCGCACCTCCAGGCTGAGCGTGGGCCAGGCGGGCGAGGCCGCCTCCCAGATGCGCTCGGCTGCAGCATGGAGGTCTGCGAGCACGGGGCCCAGGTTGGCGCTGACGGTGGTCATGGCTGGCAGGCAGCGCTCAGCGGCGACGCGTGGCCAGCATGGTGCCGCGGCACTTGGGGGAGCCGCACCAGCAGGCGTATTCCTTCTTGAGCTTGGCCGTCAAGCGGGCGTCGATCACCAGACCGTAGTCAAAGAACAACTCTTCGCCAGGTTCGATGTCGCGCAGGGCCTTCAGGAAAACGCGGTTGCCATCCTGCTCGGCTTCCAGATTGGGGTCGCAGGAGTGGTTGATCCACTTGGCGGAGTTGCCCTTGTACTTCCCGTCGATGACGTGGCCGTCGTCCAGGTGGAAGTAAAAAGTGTGATTCGGTTGTGACGGGTCGTGCGGATGGCGGTCCAGCGCCTCTTCCCAAGTGATGATCTCGCCCTTGTATTCCAGCACGGTGTCGCCCGCCTTGAGGGGGCGGATGGCGTACACGCCCTTGCCGTGAATGCCCGACTCGCGGACCTGGGTTCGGCGGTTGCTGCTGCTGTCGGGGACGAGGTGGGGGGCCGTGCGGGCGGCAGGCTTGATTTTCTGAGCGGCTTGCGTCATCGGCCAGTTTGGGTACATTGAATTGGTGGGCGCGCGTGCCCGCGTGTGCACATACGTGCACAGGCGGGCGTGCGCGCGAGAAGCCTCATTGTAAGAAGAGATATAAAGACGCCCATGAGCAAAGCCCTGGTCATTGCAGAAAAACCTTCGGTTGCCCAAGACATCGTGCGCGCGCTGACGCCGGTGGATGGCAAATTCGAGAAGCACGACGAATATTTCGAGAGCGAACACTATGTGGTGAGCTCCGCCGTCGGTCACCTGGTCGAAATCAAGGCGCCCGAGGAGTTCGACGTCAAGCGCGGCAAATGGAGCTTCGCGCACCTGCCCGTCATCCCGCCGCACTTCGATCTCAACCCGATCGACAAGAGCAAGGGCCGGCTCAACGCCCTGGTCAAGCTGATCAAGCGCAAGGATGTCACCAGCCTCATCAACGCCTGTGACGCGGGCCGCGAGGGTGAACTGATCTTCCGCCTGATCGTGCAGTACGCACAAGACAGCACCGCCACCACCAAGGCCAAGGGCCTGGGCAAGGGTGTGCAGCGCCTGTGGTTGCAAAGCATGACGCCAGCGGCCATCCGCGATGGCTTCGCGCAACTGCGTACCGATGAGCAGATGCAGCCGCTGGCCAGCGCTGCGCGTTGCCGCTCCGAAGCCGACTGGCTGGTGGGTATCAACGGCACGCGGGCCATGACGGCCTTCAACTCGCGTGACGGCGGCTTCTTCCTGACCACAGTGGGCCGGGTGCAGACACCCACGCTGTCCATCGTGGTGGAGCGCGAAGAGAAGATCCGCAAGCACATCTGGCGCGACTACTGGGAAATCAAGGGCACGTTTGGTGCGCAGGCCGGGGCTTACGAAGGCAAGTGGTTCGATCCGGATTTCAAGAAGGACAAGAACGCAGCGGAAGGCTCGGCCGAGGCCGAGTTCAAGGCCGATCGCGTCTGGAGCGAGGCCCAGGCCAAGGCGATTGCCGATGCCGTGCGTGGCCAGAAGGGCACGGTCACCGAGGAGTCCAAACCGTCGACCCAGGCCAGCCCTTTGCTGTATGACCTGACCACGCTGCAGCGTGAGGCCAACTCGCGTTTCGGCTTCTCGGCCAAGACGACCTTGTCGCTCGCGCAGGCCCTGTACGAAAAGCACAAGGCCCTGACCTACCCACGTACCGATTCGCGCGCGCTGCCCGAGGACTATGTTGGTGTGGTCCAGCAGACCATGGGCATGATTGCCGATGAAGACATGCCCGGGCCCTTGAAAGCCCTGGCCCAGCACGCCCGCAAGGCCCTGAACGACGGCTATGTGAAGCCCACCAAGCGCGTGTTCGACAACGCCAAGGTATCGGACCACTTTGCCATCATCCCGACGCTGCAGTCGCCCAAGGCCCTGACCGAGGCCGAGGCCAAGCTCTACGACATGGTGGTCAAACGCTTCATCGCGGTGTTCTATCCGTCGGCGGAGTTCCAGGTCACCACGCGTGTGACCAAAGTACCTGCGGCGGGCAAGACCTATCACTTCCAGACCAATGGCAAGGTGCTGGTCAAGCCTGGCTGGATGGCGGTGTACGGCAAGGAGGCGCAGGAGGAAGGCGATGAGCGCACGCTCGTGGCCGTGCAGCCAGGTGAGACCGTGTCCAACGAGGATGTGGCCGTCAACGCGCTCAAGACCAAGCCGCCGGCTCGCTACACCGAAGCGACGCTGCTGTCGGCCATGGAAGGCGCGGGCAAGCTCATCGATGACGAAGAGCTGAAAGCCGCCATGACCGAGAAGGGCCTGGGCACGCCAGCCACGCGCGCGGCCATCATCGAAGGCCTGATCACCGAGAAGTACATGCTGCGCGAAGGCCGCGAGCTGATCCCCACGGCCAAGGCTTTCCAGTTGATGACGCTGCTGCGCGGCCTGGGTGTGGAAGACCTCACCAAGCCCGAGCTCACCGGCAACTGGGAGTTCAAGCTGGCCGAGATGGAGAAGGGTCGCCTGAGCCGCGAAGCCTTCATGGCCGAGATCGCTGCCATGACCCAGCGCGTGGTGCAAAAGGCCAAGGAATACGACCGCGACACCATCCCAGGCGACTACGCGGTGCTCAAGACGCCCTGCCCGAACTGCGGCGGCGTGGTCAAGGAGAACTACCGGCGCTTCACCTGTGTGGGCAAGAATGGCGACGCCGCGGCCAGCGGTGATGAAGGCGGCGCGGGCTGCGGCTTCAGCATGACCAAGATCCCTGCGGGCCGCAGCTTCGAGCTCGACGAGGTGGAGCAACTGCTGCGCGAGCACAAGATCGGACCGCTGGAGGGCTTCCGCTCCAAGGCGGGCTGGCCCTTCACGGCCGAGCTCAGGCTGGTGCGCGACGACGAGGCCCACAACTGGAAGATGGAGTTCGACTTCGGCGAAGACGCCAAGAAGGACGAAGAAGCCGGCGAGGCGGTGGACTTCTCCGGCCAGAGCAGCCTGGGCACCTGCCCCAAGTGCGGTGGCCAGGTCTACGAGCACGGCACCAACTATGTCTGCGAGCACACGCTGGCTGCGGGCAAGGCCAAGTGCGACTTCAAGAGCGGCAAGATCATCTTGCAGCAGCCCATCACGACCGAGCAGTTCACCAAGCTGTTGGAAACGGGCAAGACCGATCTGCTGGAGAATTTCGTGTCCAACAAGACGCGGCGCAAGTTCAAGGCTTTCCTGACCTGGGATGCCAAGGCGGGCAAGGTGGGCTTCGAGTTCGAGCCGCGCGCGCCCAAGGCTGCGGCCAAGAAGGCGCCCGCCAAGAAAGCGGCTTGATTGCCCTGGCGCATGAGCCGATTGGCTCATGCATGCTGACACTGGTGTATCTTCGCGGCTTCGTCAATTGGTTGTTGAAGTTGCGGGCGATGCAGTCTGGTTCGGTTTGGGTGAAGAAGTTCGGGGCCTTGGGTGTGGCCTGGTGCCTTGGGGTGATGGTGCTGGCCGCCCATGCCGAGGTGCAGATCAAAGGTGCGGGCGCGAGCTTCCCGTCGCGCGTGTATGAGCGCTGGGCGCTGCGCTTTGCCGAGCAGCACCAGGGCGTGGCCTTGCGCTACACCCCGACTGGCTCGGGCGATGGTGTCAAGCAGATCAAGGCCCGCACCGTGCAACTGGGCGGCACCGACAACCCGCTGACGCCTCAGCAATTGAGCGAGAGCAAGCTGATCCAGATCCCCATGCTGGTGGGTGGGCTGGTGCCCGTGGTGAATGTGCAGGGCATCAGCGCCAACCAGCTGGTGCTCAGTGGCGAGGTGCTGGCGGCGCTCATGCAAGGGGAGATCGCGCGCTGGGACGACGCCCGCATCGCGGCCCTGAACCCGGGCATGAAGCTGCCCGCGCAGACCGTGACGCGCATCGTGCGCGAGGACGCCTCGGGTTCGACCGAGGTCTGGACGCGCTTTCTGGGGCAGGCCTCAGCCCGTTTTGCCGCGGTGGTGCCGGCGGGTCAGAAGCCCGCGTGGCCAGGCAGGCCCTTGACGGCCAAGGGCAATGACGGCGTGGCGGCCCTGCTCAAGGAGACGCCAGGTGGCATCAGCTATGTCTCGTATGACCGCGTGCTCAAGGACAGGCTGGCGGGCGTGAAGCTGCGCACGCCCTCGGGTGCCACGGTCATGGCATCGGAAGAGGCTTTCCGTGCGGCCATCCTGTCGTCCGACATGTACAAGAAGGGCGAGGACACCGCCGGCTTGCTCAATGCACCGCGCGCTGATGCCTGGCCACTGACGGCCACCAGCTACGTGCTGCTGGACGCGGCGCCCCAGGACATGGCCACGGCCGAATGGGTGGCGCGTTTCGTGTACTGGTGTTTCATGCACGGCGACGAGCTGACGCGCGGCACTGGCTTTGCCCCCTTGCCGGAGCGTGTGCAGGCCAGGCTGTCGGGGCGCCTGCTGCAGATCCATGGCCCTGGTGGGCAGGTGCCCAAATTCATCGCTCCCTGAAGCGAGGGCGCTGGCGCGTGTAAGGTTTGGGGCAGCTGACGCGACTGAGGCATCATGATTGAACTCAGTCGATGGCGTCTTTTGTGGGCGCCTCATCCAGCAGGAGCCTGACCATGTCTTTGATTCGCACATCCCGCCACGCCTCGCATCCGGACAGCGGGATGACCGTTGCCGCGCCCAGCGAGATCACGCCACGCCTTGTGTACGATGGCCGTCGCAGCTGGCTCAAGGAGGCCGCGGTGCTGGGTGGCGGACTGGCTTCCGGGTTGCTGTCACTGGATGCGGCCCAGGCGCAGGCGGGGCAGGTGGTCAAACGCCCTGGCAAGTTGGCCGCCTTGCCTGGTGCGCACAGCGCCGTGCCCAATGCCTATGCCATGGACAAGCTCACGCCCTATGAGGACGTGACCAGCTACAACAACTTCTACGAGTTCGGTACGGACAAGTCCGACCCCGCCGAGAATGCGCACACGCTTAAGCCCCGCCCCTGGGCGTTGAGTATCGAAGGCGAAGTGGGCAAGCCACTCAAGCTGGGTCTCGATGACCTGCTCAAGCTGGGTGCGATGGAAGAGCGCATCTACCGCCTGCGTTGCGTGGAGGGTTGGTCCATGGTGATCCCGTGGGTCGGATATTCCTTGTCCACCTTGATCCAGCGGGCGCAACCCACAAGCAAGGCCAAGTACGTCGAGTTCGTCAGCCTGGCCGATGCCAAACAGATGCCGGGCGTGAGCCGGGGCATCCTGGACTGGCCCTATGTGGAAGGCCTGCGCATCGACGAGGCCATGCACCCGCTGGTGATGATCGCCTTTGGCCTGTATGGCGAGATCCTGCCCAATCAGAACGGGGCGCCGCTGCGCCTGGTCGTGCCTTGGAAGTATGGCTTCAAGAGCGCCAAGTCCATCGTCAAGATCCGACTGGTCGAGAAGGAGCCGCTCTCCTCATGGACCAAGGCCAATCCAAATGAATACGGCTTTTACTCGAACGTGAACCCCAAGGTGGACCACCCGCGCTGGAGCCAGGCCACCGAGCGCCGCATTGGCGACGGTGGTTTCTTCACGCCGCGCAAGGCCACGCTGATGTTCAATGGCTACGAGGCCCAGGTGGGGCAGCTCTATGCCGGCATGGATTTGAAGAAGTATTTCTGATGAAGCCCTCGACCCCGAACCAGCGCTTGAATGTGCTGTTGCTCAAGCCTTGGGTGAAGCCTCTGCTGTGGCTGTTGTGTGCTGTGCCTTTCATGGTGCTGTTGGGGCGGGCCCTCACTGAGCAGCTGGGCGCCAACCCGGCTGAAAAGCTCATCCGCAACACGGGCGAGTGGACCTTGCGCTGGCTGTGGCTGACCCTGGCCATCTCGCCCTTGCGTGATGTGGCTTCACTGCCCGCCTTGCTGCGCTACCGGCGTGCCTTGGGTGTCACGGCCTTTGTGTATGCTGTGCTGCATTTCCTGTCATATGCTTGGCTGGACAAGGGCCTGATCATCGATGACATCGTGCGGGACGTGGTCAAGCGCAACTTCATCCTGGTGGGCATGCTGGCCTTGATTCTGATGACCCCGCTGGCGCTGACCTCGTTCAACGCGGCCATCCGCAAGCTGGGTGGCAAGCGTTGGCAGGCTTTGCACAAGCTGGTCTACCTGATTGCCATGCTGGGCCTGCTGCACTTCTACTGGAAGAAGGCGGCCAAGAACGATGTCGCGGAAGTCATGGTGTATGCGTTGATCCTGGCTGTGCTGCTGGGGTGGCGTGCCTTGCGAAAAGGTGGTGTGATGGGGATGTTGCGCACGCGTTGACGACCATGATCACTTTGCACCGATTCCTTGCCTGCTGCACGCTGTGGTGGCTCAGCGCGGCACAGGCTCAAACGCCCACGGCAGACAAGCCACCCGAGATACCGCCCTTCTTCATCGAGGCGGCCGATTGCACGGCGGCATTCGAGGCCAGCGTCAAGGTTCGCTTGAGAGAGGCCCGCACGCCGGCGCGTGACGAGGCCATCCTCCGCGACACCGAGAAGGGCTTCATCTTCGTGGGCATGGCCTACAAGCAGGGCCTGCGCAACCCCGAGGCAGATCAACTGCTCCATGCTGCCGAGCAGCGTTGGGAGAAGATGGGCAAGGAGGAGCAGGCCAAGCGCCTGGCTTCGTGTGCATCCAAGGCCCAGGTGTTGATGGACGATGTGAGCTTCATCGAGCGCTACATCGTGCGCAACCGCGCACAGGCACGTGTGGATCGGCTGCTGAGCAAAGAGAAGCAGCCCTGAGCACATTGACTTGGAGAACAGGCATGGCCTTGACGCTGCAAGACTGGTTGTCGATAGACTGGCCCCTCATCCAGGCCCCGATGGCGGGTGTGCAGGGCAGTGCCCTGGCCATCGCCGTGGGGCAGGCTGGCGGATTGGGCTCGCTGCCCTGCGCGATGCTGACCCCGGATGCCATGAAGCAGGAGCTGAGCCGCATCCGGGAGGCACTGGGTGGCAAGCCCTACAACGTCAATTTCTTCTGCCATGCGCAGCCCGCGGCCGATGCGCAGGCCGAGCGGGGCTGGCGTGAGGCGCTCGCGCCGTACTACGCCGAGTTCGACGTAGACCCTGCGCAGATTGGTTCGGGGCCGGGGCGCCTGCCGTTCAGCCATGAAGCCGCTGACGCGTTGGAGGACTTCAAGCCCGCCGTGGTGAGCTTCCATTTCGGCTTGCCCACGCCGGATCTGCTGGCGCGTGTGAAGGCCTGGGGCGCCAAGGTGCTGTCTTCGGCCACCACGGTGGAGGAGGCGTGCTGGCTGGTTGCGCATGGGGCTGATGCCGTCATCGCGCAAGGCCTGGAGGCGGGTGGGCACCGGGGGCACTTCCTCACTGATGACCTCAGCGTGCAGATGGGCACGATGGCCTTGTTGCCGCAGATCGTGGCTGCGGTCGATGTGCCGGTGATCGCCGCCGGTGGCATCGCCGATGCCGAAGGCGTGGCGGCGGCCATGGGCATGGGCGCGGCTGGCGTGCAGATCGGCACGGCCTACATGCTGTGCCCCGAGTCGACGACCTCGGCGATCCACCGTGCGGCGCTCCAAAGCGAATCGGCGCGGCACACGGCCTTGACCAATCTGTTCACGGGCCGACCGGCGCGGGGCATCGTCAACCGGCTGATGCGGGAGCTGGGGCCGATCAGTGCGGTGGCGCCAGCCTTCCCTTTGGCGACAGGTGCGATCGCACCTTTGCGTGCGGCTGCCGAGCAGCGTGGGCTGGGCGATTGCTCTCCTTCGTGGGCCGGGCAGAACGTCACCGGTTGCCGGGCCGTGCCTGCGGCTGAGTTGACGCGCGAGCTGGTGCGCTATCTGTGATCGACCTGCTGCTCCTGTTTGTTCCTTTCTTTGTGCTGGTGCTGCTGGGCTGGGCGGCGGCACGGGGCAAGCTCCTGCCTCTGGAGGGCATCGGTGCGCTCAACAGCTTCGTGCTGTACTTCGGCCTGTCGGCCATGGTGTTTCGTCTGAGTGCCAGCGGGGCCTTGATGCAGCCTGGTCTAGCGGGCCTGTTGCTGGCCTATGATGTGGCGGGCTCGGTGGTGGCGGTGCTGGCGCTGATATGGGGTGTGCGTGTCGGGCTGGTCCGGCGTGACAGTGGCCTGGTGGCGCTGGTCACGGCCTTTCCCAATACGGGCTTTCTGGGCCTGCCTTTGTTGACCGGGCTGCTCGGGCCGCATGCGGCTGGCCCCGTCGCGGCCACCTTGATCATCGACGTGCTGATCCTGAGTTCACTGTGCCTGGCCTGGGCGCACTCGCATGCGGCACGCGAGGTGTTGTCACCGGGCGCAGACTCGCATGAGGCCTGGCATGCGGCCCAGGCTTCGCTCAAGGGCGCCTTGCGCAACCCGCTGCTGTGGTCCATGGCTGTGGGCATGCTGGTGGCGGTCTTGGGCCTGCACCTGCCGCATCCGCTGGACGAGACCATCCGCCTGCTGGGCTTGTCGGCCACGCCCACGGCGCTGTTCACGCTGGGGGCCATGCTGGCGCGTGCGCAGATGCAGCCGCATCAGGGCGGTGTCTTGCCGGCCATCTGGGGGCCCGCGCTGCTCAAGCTGGTGCTGCACCCGGCCATGGTGTGCGGTGTGGGTTGGGGCTTGCATCGTGCCGGTGTCACGCTGACCGATGCGGGCTTGCTGACCGTGACCATGGCGGCGGCCCTGCCATCGGCGAGCAATGTGTCCATGCTGGCGGAACGCGAAGGGGCCAATACCACGCTGGTGGCCCGTGTGATCCTGTGGACCACGGCGCTGGCGCTGGTGTCGATCGCGGTGTGGGCGCGTGTGCTCGGGGTTCAGGCGGGGGCGGCCACGACCTGATCGCGTCCCGCGACCTTGCCGCGATAAAGTGCGGCATCGGCACGGTTGATGGGCGCATCTACGGGCTCGTCGTTCTGGTGGCTGCTGACACCGAAGGTCATGCGGACCTTGATGTGTGTGTCGTTGAAGGGCACCTCGATGGTCGAGATCTGTTTGCGCAGGCGCTCGGCCACGCTTTGGGCCACCTCCAGAGAGGCGTCGGGCATGAGGACGAGGAACTCCTCGCCACCCCAGCGGGCCACGCTGTCTTGCTCACGCAGGGCCTGGCGCAAGGTCTGGCTGACCGCTTGCAGCACGGCGTCGCCGGCCGCGTGGCCATGCTGGTCGTTGATGGATTTGAAGTGGTCGATGTCGGCCAGCACGAAGGCCAGTGGCGCGGGGTGGCGCTTGCGTTGCAAGAGCTCGTACTCGGCCACTTCCAGCAAGCTGCGGCGGTTGAGCAACTGGGTGAGCGGGTCGGTGGTGGCCAGCAGGCGCAGCTCGCGCTCGGCCTTCATCACCAGCTTCATGTAGATACTGGCCAGGTAAGCCAGCAGCAGGAAGGTCGTGGCGATGTTGAAGTAGCGCAGCATCGACAGCATGTCTTTGCTCAGCACGTCCAGCGGCGGCAACTCGCGCATGGTGTAGTCCATGCCGATGTAGAGCACCAGCAGCAGGCTGATCAAAGCCGCTCTGAACCAGGGCAGTTTCATTCTGCTGATGACGACGACCGGTACGGTCACCAGCAGGTAGTAGTGGAAGCCGCTGTCCCAGCCGATCACGCGCACGGCCAGCATGGCGTGCCCGAGGATCTCCAGCACGATCAGGCTGGTGGCCAGCATATTGCGACGCAGCCGCAGGCAGACGTAGCTGAAGCCGAACAGCAGCACGCTGCCGACGTTGATCAGGGCCAGGGTCTTGGCACCCATGCCGTAGAACAGACCGACGAAGAGCACATGCGTGGCGCCGGCCACGAGGGCGATCTGGTACATCAGCTTCCAGAATGCGGAAGCGGTCTTGGATGGCCCGGTGCGCTCTGGTGTGGGGCGCGCGGGCGTTCGGGCGGTGGGCGGGCTGCTCGACATCGTCTCCGCTTATCGGCGGCGACGTGTCGGGCTTGAGTCCGTTTGCCTGGGCTGGCTGAAACTTCGCGGGCTAAACCGAGATGGACAGCGCGATTTGTCCGGTATAGCCGGCTGCCACGCTGCTGCTGCCCGCCTCATGCTGCTGCTTCATGTGCGCTTGGTGTCCGCTTTGACATGGTGGTGGCCGCCGCTGCGATGCAGCACGCCCTTGAGCGCCACGCCAGTGTGCGTGCCCTTGGCGACGATGTCATCCGGCGTGCCCTGGGCTGCGACCTTGCCGCCGCCTGTGCCGCCTTCGGGGCCCATGTCGATGATCCAGTCGGCTTCTGCGATCAGGTCGAGGTCGTGCTCGATGACGACGACGCTGTGACCGCCATCGACCAGGCGGTGCAGCACGCGGATGAGCTTTTCTACGTCGGCCAGATGCAGGCCCACGGTCGGCTCGTCGAGCACGTACAGCGTGTGCGGTGCTCGGCTGCGCCGGGCCGCCCCAAGCAGCCGATCTCCCTCGGGGGGCGACGCCGAAGGCGTCTGGGGGTCGAAGGTTTGGCCACGACGCGTGATGTCGTCGCGCACCTTGCTCAGCTCGGTCACCAGCTTGATGCGTTGCGCCTCGCCGCCCGACAGCGTGGGCGAGGGCTGGCCCAGCGTGAGGTAGCCCAGGCCCACGTCCTGCAAGAGCCTGAGCGGGTGCGCGATAGAGGGCATGGAAGCGAAGAACAGGGCGGCCTCGTCCACCTCCATCTTGAGCACGTCGCCGATGTGCTTGCCGCGCCAGGTGGCGGCCAGCGTCTCCGGGTTGAAGCGCATGCCGTTGCAGGCATCGCAATGCACCTTCACATCGGGCAGGAAGGCCATCTCGATGGTGCGGATGCCCTGGCCTTCGCAAGCCGGGCAGCGGCCCTCACCCGTGTTGAAGCTGAAGCGGCCTGCCGCCCAGCCGCGTGCGCGGGCTTCGAGCGTGTCGGCAAACAGCTTGCGGATGGTGTCCCAAAAGCCGATGTAGGTGGCCGGGCAGGAGCGCGGGGTCTTGCCGATCGGGGTCTGGTCGACCTCCAGCACGCGGTCCACAGCCCCCCAGCCTTCGATGCCATCGCAGCCGATCCACAGCGGCACGGCCTTGGCGCGGTCCTTGGGCGGGATGCTGACCGCAGTCTGCACATTGGCCAGCAGCACGTCGCGGGCAATGGTGGACTTGCCCGAACCCGACACGCCCGTGACGGCCACCAGGCGCTGCAGCGGCACCTTGACTGTGACCTTGTCCAGGTTGTGCAGGCGTGCCTTCTTGATCGTGAGATGCGGCATGCTGGCCAGCACCTCGCGGCGCGTGCCGCCATCGCCGTGCAGAGGGTGCTGCATGGGCGCACGCAGGCAGCGGCCGGTCACGGAATGCTCGGCGGCCATGATCTCGGCCACCGTGCCTTCGGCCACCACGGTGCCGCCACGCACTCCGGCGCCGGGGCCGATGTCGATGATGTGCTCGGCGCGGCGGATGGTGTCTTCATCGTGCTCGACCACGACGAGGGTGTTGCCTTCCTTACCCAGCGTGTGCAGGGCATCGAGCAGCAACTGGTTGTCGCGCGGGTGCAGGCCGATGGTGGGCTCATCGAGCACATAGCAGACGCCTTGCAGGTTCGACCCCAACTGGGCGGCCAGGCGGATGCGCTGTGCTTCGCCGCCCGAGAGCGTGGGCGCGGCGCGGTCCAGGCTCAGGTAGCCCAGGCCGACCTGTTCCATGAAGCTCAGGCGGGACTTGATCTCGCTGACGATGTCGCGGGCGATGGTGGCCTCGCGGCCATCGAGCTTGAGCTTCTCGCCCCACTTGCGCGCGTCCTTCACCGACAGGGCCGAGAGCTCGGCGATCGACTGGCCGCGAAGCTGAACGGCGCGTGCCACGGGGTTGAGCCGCGCGCCATGGCAGGTGCCGCACTCGACATCTTCCACGTCCTCCACATCGGGCTCGGCGAAGGTCTGCTCGCGCCCCTTGTCTTCATCGGACTGTGAATCGTCCAGAGCCTTGCGCTGCTCGCGTGTCAGCGTCAGGCCCGTGCCCACGCAGTCGGGGCACCAGCCATGCTTGCTGTTGTAGGAGAACAAGCGCGGGTCCAGCTCGGGGTAGCTGGTGCCGCAGTTCGGGCAGGCGCGTTCGGTCGAGAACACCTTCACGCGGCCCATGTGCAGCGTGGACTTGCCCGTGGCCAGCGCATCGGCCAGGCCATCGAGCCCGGTGATGAGGTGGACCACGCCTTTGCCATGTTCCAGGGCCAGGGCCAGCAGCTCGCGCAGACGGGCTTCGTTTTCTGGCTTGACCACGACATCGCCAACGGGCAGCTCGATGGTGTGTTCGCGGTAACGGTCGATCTTGGGACCGCCGGCCGTGCCCCAGCCGGCGCTTGGCAGGAATTCGCCGTCCACGCGCAGGTGCGTGAAGCCGCGCGAGGAGGCCCACTTGGCCAGCTCGGTGTAGATGCCTTTGCGGTTGACCACGAGCGGGGCCATCAGGCCGATATGCTGGCCGCGGTAGTCGCGCACCCATTGGGCCGCGATCGCCTCGGGCGTTTGCGGCAAGACGGGAATGGGGTGCCCATCCGCATCGCGGCAGTTGGGGTTGGTGCAGTGCTGCACGCCCAGCTTGACGAAGAGCAGGCGCAGGAAGTGGTGCACCTCGGTGGTCGTGCCCACCGTGCTCTTGCGGCCGCCGCGCGAGAGGCGCTGCTCGATGGCCACGGTGGGCGGGATGCCATACACCGCGTCCACTTCCGGGCGACCTGCTGGCTGCACGAGCGAGCGCGCATAGGCATTGAGCGATTCGAGGTAGCGACGCTGGCCTTCGTTGAAGAGGATGTCGAAGGCCAGTGTGGACTTGCCCGAGCCCGAAACGCCCGTGATCACGTTGAACTTGCCGCGCGGGATGTGCACGCTCATGCCCTTGAGGTTGTTCTCATGGGCATTGACCACTTCGATGCTGTCGTGGCCTGGGGCCTTGGCGGCCGCTTCACGACGGCGCTCGCGACGCGCCTTGATGATGGCCTGCAAGGACGTGCCTTCATCGGTGCGCAGCTTGGCGCTCAGGCCCAGCTCATAGGCGGCCTCGCGTTCCATGGCGACCACGGCCGTGGTGGCTTCGTCGCTGGCCGTCACCTTGTCTGCCTTGGCCTTGCCTTTGGCTTTACCGGTCTTCCCGTTCGCCGCTGGCTCGCCAGGCACTTGCAGGCCCAAAGCGTCTTCGTATTCACGCAAGGCCAAGCCCGTGGCCGTGTCCTTGAGGCGCACTTCTTCGGGTGACCCAGAAGCCACCAGGCGGCCACCGGCATCACCACCTTCGGGCCCCAGCTCGATCAGCCAGTCGCAGGCCCGGATCACATCGAGGTTGTGCTCGATGAGGATGATGGAGTGACCCGCATCCAGCAGCTTGGCAAAGGCCCGCATCAGCTTGGCGATGTCATCGAAGTGCAGGCCGGTGGTGGGCTCGTCGAACATGAAGAGCGTGCCCTTCTTCGCCATGCGCTGTCCGCTCTTGCTCGTCTGCTGCGCGCTCTCGACCAGGTGGCCGGCCAGCTTCAGGCGCTGCGCTTCGCCGCCTGACAAGGTCGGCACCGGCTGGCCCAGCTTGACGTAGTCCAGGCCCACGTCGGCCAGGGGTTGCAAAGCGCGGACCACGTCCACGTCCTGGCCGAAGAGGCGCACGGCCTCGGCCACGGTCAGCTCCAGCACATCCGAGATGGACAGTTGCTTGCCCATGCGTTCGATCTTGACCTCGCGCACCTCCGCGCGAAAGCGCGTGCCGTCGCAATCGGGGCAGCGCAGGTAAACGTCGGAGAGGAACTGCATCTCCACGTGCTCGAAGCCCGAGCCGCCGCAGGTGGCGCAACGGCCTGTGCCGGCGTTGAAGCTGAAGGTACCGGCCGTGTACTTGCGTTCGCGCGCCAGCGGCGTGACGGCAAACAGCGCGCGCACCGCATCGAAGGCGCCCACATAGCTGGCGGGGTTCGAGCGCGCGGTCTTGCCAATCGGCGACTGGTCGACGAAGTTGACGGCGCTCAGCCAGTCGGCGCCCAGCAGCTCATCGTGCTCGCCGGGCGAGTCCGTGGCCTGGCCGAAGTGGCGCAGCAGCGCCGGGTGCAGGATGTCCTGGATCAGCGTGGACTTGCCCGAGCCACTGACCCCGGTCACGCCCACCAGGCGCTGCAAGGGAAACGCGATGTCCAGGTTCTGCAGGTTGTGCTGACGCGCGCCCTGCAGGATCAGCTTGGGCGTATTGGCTTCGACCGCACGGCGCAGGCCCATGCCGATGCTGCGGCGTGCACCCAGGTAGGCGCCGGTCAATGTCTCGGCCTTCTTGAGTTCATCGGGCGTGCCGTCGAACACGATGCGTCCGCCCTGGTGGCCGGGGCCGGGGCCCAGGTCGATGACACGGTCGGCGGCCAGCATCACGGCAGGGTCATGCTCGACCACCACCAGCGTGTTGCCGGCATCCACGAGCCGCTGCATGGCCACGTTGATGCGGTCCATGTCGCGCGGGTGCAGGCCGATGCTGGGTTCGTCCAGCACGAAGAGCGTGTTGACCAGCGAGGTGCCCAGGGCGGTGGTCAGGTTGATGCGCTGCACTTCGCCGCCCGAGAGTGTGCGGCTTTGCCGATCGAGCGTCAGATACCCCAGGCCGACATCGACCAGATACTTCAGCCGCGTGCGGATCTCGTCGAGCAGCAGTTGCAGGGCCTCGTTGTCGCCCTTGTTGGCCAGCGTCACGAAGGAGAAGAAGCGCTGCATCTGCGAGATAGGCAGCAGCATCACGTCATGCAGGTTCAGGCCGGGCAGGGCTTCGAGCACCTGACGCGACATGAGCGTGCCCTGCGGCTTGAAGCGCTTGCTTGCGGCCAGCACGGCATCGGCATCTTCTCGAGAACCGAGGCGCCACAGCAGCGATTCGGCTTGCAGGCGCGCGCCCTCGCAAGTGGGGCAGGTCGTGTAGCTGCGGTACTTGGACAAGAGCACGCGGATGTGCATCTTGTAAGCCTTGCTTTCCAGGTACTCGAAGAAGCGCTTGATGCCGTACCACTGCTTGTTCCAGTTGCCCTTCCAGGTGGGGTCACCGTCGAGCACCCAGGCCTTGTGCTCGGCCGTCATCTGTGCCCAGGCCGTGTCGCGCGGGATGCCGGCGTCACCGGCGTACTTGATCAGGTCCGCCTGGCACTCGGCCCAGGCGGGCGTCTGCAAGGGCTTGATGGCGCCGCCGCGCAAGGTCTTCTTCCCATCGGGGATGACCAGGCCCCAGTCCACACCGATGACGCGGCCAAAGCCTCGGCAAGCCGGGCAGGCGCCGGCAGCGGAGTTGAAGGAGAACATGCCCGGCGTGGGCGCGCTGTAGCGGCGGTGGCTGTCGGGGCAGTGCAGGCCGCTGGAGAAGCGCCACAAGTCTTGTCCTGTCTGCCCCCAGGTCTGGGCTGAGCCCAGCCCGCCCCCCGAGGGGGACAAGGAACCTTGGGACGGCCCGGCGGTTCCTTGGCTGCCGTCGCCCTCAGGCAAGGCATAGACCGTGATGTGCCCGCTGCCGCGCTTGAAGGCCACTTCAAGCGCTTCCATCACGCGGGGGCGGTCCAGATCGGCGCCGCTGGGGTCTGCGCCGATGCGGAAGCGGTCGGCCACCACATCGAGCACCAGGCGTTCGTCTGCGCCTGCGACGGCTTCCTCTGCCTTGGCTTTCTTGCTGGCCTTCTTCGCAGCAGCCTTCTTCTTGGTGGATGCGCCGGCGTCGGCTTCATCCGCCAATGTCTGCGATGACGTCAAGGCCGCCGAAGGCAGCAGGCTGGCCTTGACCACGCGCTGCGCCTGGATGCGCGAAAAGCCACTGGCCGACAACCACTCCTGCATCTGCTCAGGTGTGGTGTTGGCGGGCAGCTCCGCACCAAAGGTGATCACCACGCGGCGTCCGCCCGGTGTGGCGGCACAGCGCCGCAGCAGTTCTTCAAAAACCGACTGAGGTGAGTCCTCACGTACCAGCTTGCCCGTGTCCTGATCGAACAGCTGGGCGCCACGCGCGAACAGCAGCTTGAGGTGGTCGTTGAGCTCGGTCATCGTGCCCACCGTGGAGCGCGAAGTGCGCACGGGGTTGGTCTGGTCGATGGCGATGGCCGGCGGCACGCCTTCGACGCGGTCCACCGCAGGGCGGTCCATGCGGTCGAGGAACTGGCGTGCGTAGGCGCTGAAGGTCTCTACGTAGCGGCGCTGGCCTTCGGCGTAGAGCGTGTCGAACACGAGGGACGATTTCCCGGAGCCGCTGGGCCCGGTCACGACCGTCAGTTCACCCGTGCGGATGTCCAGATCGAGGTTCTTGAGATTGTGCTGGCGGGCACCGCGAATGCGGATATCGGACATGTAACACCTTGCGCTGACGAGCCGCCACGGAAGAATGTCCGAAGCAGGAGCGCAAACATTCTAGAGAGGGATTCATGACAGCGCCGGTGTGGGTCTTTCAGGCAGCTGTCCGAATGGTTTGGCCCGCAGTGACTTGTTTCATTTGCTGACCTCAAGTCGCCGGCAGGGGCGACGTAAACGGGGCACTGGACGACAAAAGGACAGCCAAGTGATGTCGACGTGGATTGCCAATCTGCCGCTGCGGCACAAGTTCATCTTGCTCAGCGTGGTGGCCTTGTTGATGGCTGGCGCGCCCTCGGCGCTGGTGTTGAGTGAGTCGGTGAGCAATCTACAAGGCCTGCGTGAGGAGGCCAAAGGCCTGGCGCCCTCTCAGGCCGTGCTCAGGCTGATTCGCCTCATGCAGGAGCACCGTGGCCTGTCGGTGGCCACGGCCTCCAGCCAGATCGCGCAGGGCAACTTCGATCTGAGCGCCCGCACCGAGAACCAGGCCTCATCGCTGCAACAGACGGCGTCGTCGATGGAAGAGATGTCGGCAGCGGTGAGCCACAACACGGCCTCGGCCCAGCATGCCAATCAACTGGCCCTGCAAGCCGCAGCCGAAGCGGCGCGCAGCGGCGAGAACTTCGCGCAGGTCATCGACAAGATGTCGGCCATCCAGCACTCCGCGCGCCAGATCGCCGAGATCAACGCCGTGATCGACGGCATCGCCTTCCAGACCAACATCCTCGCGCTCAATGCGGCCGTGGAGGCCGCCCGCGCCGGTGACCAAGGCCGGGGCTTCGCGGTGGTGGCCGGCGAGGTGCGCGCCCTGGCGCAGCGCTCGGCCCAGGCCGCACGCGAGATCAAGACGCTGATCAACACCAGCTCCGAAAGCGTGGAAGCCGGCTATGCGCTGGCATCTGAAACGGGCGCGTCCATCGAGCGCCTGGTGTCGCAGGTGCAGCAGGTCAGCAAGCTCATGTCCGAGATCGCATCGGGCAGCGAGCAGCAGCACCTGGGCATCACGCAGGTCAACCAGGCCGTGAGCCAACTGGATCAGACCACGCAGCAAAACGCCGCGCTGGTCGAGGAGTCGAGCGCTGCGGCCTCCAGCCTGCGCGACCAGGCCCAGCAACTGCTGCGCACCGTGGGACAGTTCAGGTTGGCCTGAATCATGTCAACATAGCGCCTGCATTGTTCATTCAATCAGGCGCTCAACCGACATGACCCTCGTCAAACGCATCCTCCTGGCCGTGCTCATCCTCGCGGTGCTGCCCACCCTGTACTTCATGGGCGCGCTCAAATGGAGCTACTCCGACGGCGAGCGGGCCGGCTGGGTGCAAAAGCTCTCGCGCAAGGGCTGGGTCTGCAAGACCTGGGAAGGCGAGTTGGCGCTGGTGTCGCAGCCCGGCGCGCCGCTGGAAAAGTTCGCCTTCACCATCTGGGACGAGCAAGTGGCCGATGACCTCAACCGCTTCATCGGCAAGCGCGTATCCCTGCACTACGAAGAGAAGGTGGGCCTGCCCACCAGCTGCTTTGGCGACACGCGCTACTACGTCACCAAGGTGACCGCCGTCGACGACATCTCCCTGTCGCCCGGCGTGGTGGTGCACACGGCGCCACCGATGGAGGCCGCCTCGGCAGCCTCAGCGCCGTGACCGTTGTGTGAAGGGCGCGTTCAGCGCACCAGCAGCACCGGCACCTTGCTGCGTGCCAGCACCTGGGTGGCCACCGAGCCGGTCACCAGGTTCATCAGGTTGCCGTGGCCATGTGAGCCCATGATGATCAGGTCGAACTTGCCCTTGTCGGCCAGTTTCGAAATGACTTCAGGCGGGTGGCCCGTCTTGGAGACGAAGGACGTGGCCATGTCGTGCTTGGCCGTGAACTTGCGGATGGGCTTGAAGATAGCGTCCGCCGAATCGTCGTAATAGGTCTTGAGCTGATCGGCCGGGAACATCGAGGCGGCATGCGGCGGGATCAGCGGCACCACGGTCAGCACGGTGTACTCATGAGGGGCGCTGAGCCATTCCTCATGCGTGGCCAGCCAGGCCAGCATGTGCTTGGTGTACGAACTGCCGTCAACGGGAAGCAGGATCTTCATGGGTCAGGTCTCCTTGGGGCCGCGTGGCGCCCTGTGTCTGGCCAGTTTAACCATGGCCATGGCGCTTGCCGCGTGAGCTGCATCCAACCTGATCCACATCAAGGCGGTGCGTGTTGCGGTGTCAGCGTGAACGAGAAGGTTGCCCCCTGGCCTGGGGCCGATTGCGCCCACACCTGGCCACCATGGCGCTGCACGATGCGCTTGACGATGCTCAGGCCCACGCCAAAGCCTTCATAGTGCTGCCCATGCTGGCGGGCAAAGGGCTTGAACAGGTTGCTGGCCTTCTCGGGGTCGAAGCCCACGCCGTTGTCCTTCACGTAGAGCACGGTGTCGTCGTCCACCCGCGTGGCGCCCACCAGCACCTGCTGCTGGCCGTTCTCGCGGCTGAACTTCAGGGCGTTGTTGATCAGGTTGACGAAGACCTGGGTCAGCATCTCGGCATCGGCGTTGACCTGGGGGAGGGGATGCTGGATGCGCACCGGCAAGGGCGCCTCATGGGGGTCAGCCATGCGCAGGCGGGTCACGAGGTCTTCCACGAAGCTGTCGAGTTCGATGTCGCGGCGGTTGATGGGCACGTCGCCCACACGCGCCAGTGCGAGCAACGCGGCCACTAGCTTGACCGAGGCATCGGCCTGCGCGGCGATGGCGTGCAGCAGGCGCGCGACGTTCTGGCTATCGCCCCGCTCGAGCGCATCCAGCGCCACCCGCGAGACGCCGGCGATGCCGCCCAGCGGGCCCCTGAGGTCGTGCGACACCGAGCGGTTGAAGCTCTCCAGCCCATCGATCATCTGTTGCAAGTCGGCCGTGCGCTGCGCCACACGCGATTCCAGCGATTCGTTGAGCGCGCGCAACTCGCCCTCGACCTGCTCGCGTCGTTGCAGCTCGGTCTGGGCGGTGCGCTGGGCGCGCTGCATGCCCACGAAGAGCAAGGTCACGCCCGCCATGCTGATCGGGATAGCGGCCAGGTAGCGCAGCAGGGAGGGGTCGATCCAGCCATATCGCGATACGACCGCGAAAACCGGAAAGACCAGCATGGCCAGGCACACCAGGCCGTAGCCCGCGCTCTTTTCCCTGATGGTGGCCCACAAGGCCAGGGCCGCCCATGACAAGACGAAAGCCGAGAACCAGATCGCCGCAGACTGCACGGGCATGGACGGAGGCAAAGCCAGAATGGCCAGCACCAGGCAGGCCAGGGCCGTGCCGTATTGCAGCCCACGTTTGGCCAGGCCGCTCAGCTCCACGTAGTCGAGCATGCCCAGTGTCATGCCCAGGATGGACGGCAGCACCAGCAGAATGCCCAGCGTGGTCGACTGCCCGTTGACCGGCTGCGTGAGGTGGTTGAGCCCGTAGCGCAGGGTGTGGAAGAAGAAGGCCACCGTGAACCAGGCGGCCCAGGGCTGGCGCCTGTCCAGCCAGAGCAGGCCATAGAGGATGGTCAAGGTCCCTACCGAGAGGGCACTGACCAGCGCATACAGCACATAGACATCCAAGGCGACCTCCCGTGGGATTGGCGGGGGTATCCGTTATAGCAGTCAGATGGCGATGCAGCAAAGACCATCATGGCCATCGGCTTCACCCTTGCGCGCATGGCCTCGCGCGTTGCTGACCACGCGGGTGACGCCATGCGCATGGGGCACGAGGTAGTCGTGCCGGCAATGCAGGTGGCCGTGGATCCACAAGGCCGCGCGGGGCAGCAGCTCATCGTCGGCATTGCAGAAGCTGGCCGTGCCGGGCTGGCCGCCATAGCGCGGGTCGGCGCTGCGCAGGCTGGGGCCGTAGTGGGTGATGGCCACCGTGGTGTCCCAGTGCTGATCGGGCGTGGGCTGCTGGGCCAGGGTGTCGGCCAGCCATTGGCGGCAGCGCAAGGCCTCCTCGCGGACCACCTCGGGCGCGAACGGTGCACCGTCACGCGTGGCCCGCATCACCTTGACGAAGTAGGAGGCCGCGCGCATGGCCCGGGCCTGCTGGTCGACGCCGAAGAGGTCGAAGTCCGACCAGCGCGTGGTGCCCACGAAGCGGATGTGGCGGCCATCCGGTGCGGTCACGATGCAGGTGTCGCGCTCCAGCAGCGTCAGGCCAAGTAGATGACAGCGTGCACGCAGGCCTGCGAGGGCCTCGTCCACATCGCGGCCGTCGAACTCATGGTTGCCTGGCACGTAGATCACGGGCACGGGCCACTTGGCGAACAGGCCCAGGCCGGCCCAGGTGCTGTCGATGTCGCCGGCCAGCACGAGCAGGTCCGCACCCGGCGCGGGGCGCGGCGTGTAGGCCTCGGTTTCGAGGTGCAGGTCGGACAGGAGCTGGATGTTCAAGCGATGCGGCGAAGGCCCGTCAATTCGCGCCGTGGCACTGCTTGTACTTGCGCCCGCTGCCGCAGGGGCAAGGGTCGTTGCGGCCGACCTTGGGCTGGTCGCGCACCACCGTCTCGACCTTGTGGCGCTGCTCGATGCCGATCTGGGCCAGGTCCACGATGTCGAACACCAGGGCCTCGATGCCTTCGTCCAGGCTGTCCAGGGGGTGCTCCTCGTTGAGCGCCTTGGTCATGGCCTGTTGGGTCTCGTCCTGATCGGGCAGGTGGCGCCAGATCGAGTCCAGCAGGTCCGGCACGCCGGGCAGGGCGGCGTCTTCCAGTTGCGGGAAGTTGGCCAGGGCCCATTCGAAGCCGGCCGCCCAGTAACCCAGCGCCTCCATGGCGTCCTTGCCTTCGAGCACCTTGCCGTCGTCGTCCTCGATCATCGGGATGATGGGGTCGAACCAGCCGTCTTCCAGGATGCCGCGCAGGATCTCGTCCTTTCGCCGCGTCATCAGGCTGATGAGCTTGTCGTGCTGGGCCTGCGTCCAGCCGGGGATGCCAGGCTCGGGCATGCCTTCGGTACCGAATATCGGTGGCAGCCACTGCTCGGGCGTGAGCACGACGGGCTGCACCAGCACGCCGGCGAGGTAGCCGTCCAGGATGACCGCGTCAACGGTTTCATACGGCTCGGGCACGGCAGCCAGCAGCATGTCGATCTCGTTGATGTCGGCGTCGCTCAGCGCGGGCGTGTTCTTCATTGTGGGAATTTTCGGTGCGTCAAAACCCGCATTGTGCCGGGAATGCTTTATGCGTGGCGTCCTTTCACATTGTCTATGCGGAAAGGAGCTGCACCATGCTGGATACGACGTCGAACAAGTTCTCTCACGTCCGGCCCGAGGATTCGGACTGGCAGGGGGGCGGTCTGCGCGATTTTTTCCTCTACAAGGACCTGGGCATCAAGGATGCGACCAATGGGCGCGTGATCGCGCACCTCGTCAAGGCGAACCTTGCGCCAGAAAAGGGCACGGGCTGGCACCGACATGAGGCCGATTTCCAGATCGTCATCATGACCAAGGGCTGGGCGCGCTTCATGTACGAAGACCAGGAGACCCTGGTGAAGGCCGGCGACTGCGTGCACCAGCGCCCTGGCGTGCGGCACTACCTCTTCGACTACTCGCCGGACATGGAGTACCTGGAGATCGTCAGCCCGGCGGATTTCAAGACCGTGGATGTCGCACCGGTCTGCGAGATCCCCGAGCCGACACCTTGGGACGGCCCGGAGGCCTGAGGCATTGCCCTGATCAGAACTCCACGTCCAGCTCATCGATGTCGATGGGCTCGGACTTCGCGCCCTTGATCCACTCCTTCATCTCGGGCTGGCCGAGCATCAGCTCGCAATAGGCCTGACAGACCTTGTCGAGCGGGACGTCGTAGGTGGCAAAGCGCGTGCACACCGGCGCATACATGGCATCGGCGATAGTCCTTTGCTTGCCGAACAGGAAGGGGCCGCCATAGGTTTCGATGCAGTCGCGCCAGATCGCGGTGATGCGGTCGATGTCGGCCTGCGCACGCGACCAGATCTTGAACTTCGGAAAGTGCCCGCGCAGGTTCATGGGCAGCGATGAGCGCAGGGCCGAGAAGCCCGAGTGCATCTCGCCGCTGATGGCGCGGCAGTGCGCGCGCGCCTTCGCGTCGGCGGGCAGCAGCTTGGCATCGGGGCAGACCTCGTTGAGGTACTCGGCGATGGCCAGCGTGTCCCACACGCTGATGCCGTTGTGGTTCAGGCAGGGAACCAGGATGGACGAGGACAGCAGCAGGATCTCGGCCCGCGTGGAGGGGTCGTCCGGCGGCAGCACATGCTCCTCGAAAGGCAGGCCGGCGAACCGCGTCAGCAGCCAGCCGCGCAGCGACCATGACGAGTAATTCTTGCTGGTGATGGTCAAGGTGGTCGCGCTGACAGGCGAGGCCTTGACCGACTTGGCCACGGTTGCCGATCCAGCAGATTTCTTCGCCGCAGCCTTCTTGGCAGGTGCTTTGGCAAGGGTGGCCATGGTGTCTCCTTCTCGGTGGGGGCCTGTGGATGCCGCAGGCCGGCGGAGCAAACCTGCAAGCGGTGTGCCATGTGCGTGCATGTGTGTGGCCATGTGCATGAAGCGCCGCGTTGAACGCAGGGTGGCTCGCAACTTGCAGATCAACCCGCAATGCCCCAACAGCGGAAGATTCGCATGCTTTACACCACCTATCAGGCGCAACACACTTTGCTGGAGCCCTGGCGCGCCTTGGCCGAGGGGCTGGCCGACTGGTTGCACCACACCCTGCCCGAGGGCCCGGCGCAATCGTCCATGGAAGAGCTGCTGGCCGGCGGCATGGTGGCCCGCAGCGTGGCCGCCGCCCACGAGGTGTTCGCCCGGCTGAAGCTTACCCACAGCCGCCCCTCATTCAACATCCCCTCCGTGGTCTGCCAGGGCCGCGAATACGCCATCACCGAAGAAAAGGTGATGAGCACGCCGTTTGGCACCTTGCTGCGCTTTCGCAAGGAGGGGGGCCCCGAGTTGCCGCGTGTGCTGCTGGTGGCGCCCATGTCCGGCCACTTCGCCACCTTGCTGCGCGACACCGTGCGCACCCTGCTGCAGGACCACGACGTCTACATCACCGACTGGCACAACGCCCGCGACGTGCCGGTGCGCCATGGCCCCTTCGGCCTGGATGACTACACCGAGCACCTCATCCGCTTTCTTGACCGCATGGGGCCGGGCTCGCACCTGATGGCCATCTGCCAGCCCTGTGTGGCCGCGCTGGCCGCCACGGCGCTGATGGCGCAGGACGGCCACCCCGCCCAGCCACGCAGCCTCACGCTGATGGCCGGGCCGATCGACTGCCGCGTCAACCCTACCGGGGTCAACGAGCTGGCCACCAGCAAGCCCATGAGCTGGTTTGAAGAGAACATGATCCACAAGGTGCCCTGGACGCAGCGGGGCGCCGGCCGCAAGGTCTACCCGGGCTTTGTGCAGCTGTCGGCCTTCATGGCCATGAACCACGAGCGGCACAAGAAGGCCTTTGAGGACATGTACGCCCAGATCGCGGCCGGCGAGCACGACAAGGCCGCGCACGCCAAGGCCTTCTACGAGGAGTATTTCGCCGTGGCCGATCTGCCCGCCGAGTTCTATCTCGAAACGGTCGGCAAGGTCTTCCAGACCTACGACCTGCCGCGTGGCAGCCTGAGCTGGCGCGACACCGTGGTCGACCCGAAAGCCATCCGCCGCACGGCCCTCTTCACGGTGGAAGGCGAGCGCGACGACATCTGCTCAGTCGGTCAGACCGTGGCCGCGCAGGACCTGTGCAGCTCGGTGCGCCCCTACTGGCGCAACCACCATGTGCAGACCGGCGTGGGGCACTACGGCGTGTTCAGCGGCCGCCGCTGGCAAAACGAGATCTACCCGCGCGTGCGCGATGTGATCCACCAGACGGCAGCTTGAACGCTCGTTCAGGAGCCCGTAGATGGGCTGCTGCTGGAGGCTGGGGAGGCGCTGTCGCCCGAGTTCGCTCCAGTTCCAACGACCTCGGTGGGGGTGGACTGCAGCGTCCAGCTGAAATTGGCGCTCAGCTTGATGGACTTGCCGGCCTGCAGCAAGGAGGGCAGCAACAGATTGCTGAAACTGATCTGGTGTCTGGCCGTGTCAATCGAGATGCTGGCCGGGCACAGGGGCACTTGGCTGTGGATGCTTTGGTTGAGCTGGGCAATTTCGGCGTCGCTCCAGGCGCTGCTGCGGCAGGCAAACACATCTTCCATCTGACCGGATGACGGTGCCAGGAGCACGGCGAATTTGGCGGGATGGGCCTGGGCAAAAATGAACTGGGAATCAAGGGCCGCGTTTTTGGGGTCAACCTCTTCCAGTTCGTCACCGTCGACGTTCTGTGTGGACGACGCGCCTTCGTAGCTGGTGTCCAGCTTGTACTGCCCTGTGGCGAGTGTGGTGTCTCCACCATTGATCGACAGGGCATTGCTGAGTTGTTGGGACGGCGTCGCGGCAGACTCGTTCAGCTTGTCGCTGCCACCGCTGGCACTGCCGCCGCCACCACAGGCGGTCAGCGTGATCGACATGAACATGGACATGGCGCACGCGATGATGGTGCGCAAGCAAACAGCTGACGACATGGCACTACTCTCCCTGAGTGCGTTGGTTGAACGCATCAGGGAAATGTAAGGTGGCGCGTGCCGCTGGCTACAAAAGCGGCCCCCTGGGAATAAGGGGGCTCAGTGCTTTACCGCCTCCTGCAACTGCTGCAAGGCGCTCGGGTCCTCGATGGTGGTGAGGTCGCCGGTCTCGCGGCCTTCACACACCGCCTGGATGGCGCGCCTCAGCAGCTTGCCCGAGCGCGTCTTGGGCAGCACGTTGACGAAGTAGACGCGCGCCGGGCGGGCGACCGCGCCAAGCTGCCGGTCCACGGTCTGCATGATCTCGGCTTCGAGTGCGCGGCGCCCGGGTTCATCGGCCACGCGGCTGGCATCGCGCGGCACCACGAAGGCCCGCGCCACCTGGCCCTTGACCTCGTCGGCCACACCCACCACGGCCACCTCGGCCACCGCCGAATGGCTGCTCACGGCCTCTTCGATCTCGCGCGTGCCAAGCCGATGGCCAGCCACATTGATCACATCGTCCGTGCGCCCGAGGATGAAGTAGTAGCCATCTTCATCGCGGATGCCCCAGTCGAAGGTGTTGTAGACCTCCTTGTTTTTGAAGGAGCGCCAGTAGGTCTTGACGAAGCGTTCGTCATCGCCCCACACGGTCTGCATGCAGCCAGGCGGCAGCGGGCCTTCGATCGTGAGCACGCCCTTCTGGTTGGGCTGCGTGAGCTCCTCGCCGGTGAGGTCGTCCAGCAGCTTGACCTGGTAGCCCAGCATGGGCACGCCGGGTGAGCCCAGGCGAGGCTGCGCAGAGGGGTCGATGCCGCGCGCCAGGCTCAGGATGGGCCAGCCCGTTTCGGTCTGCCAGTAGTTGTCGACGATGGGCTTGCCAATCGCGTCGCCGATCCAGCGCGCCGTGGGCTCGTCCAGCGGTTCGCCCGCCAGGAACAGGTGCTTGAGGCTGGAGAGGTTGTGGCGTTTCAGGCATTGCGGGTCCTGCTTCCTGAGCACGCGGATGGCCGTGGGTGCCGAGAACATCACATTGACCTGGTATTTCTCGACCAGCAGCCACCAGATGGCGGCATCCGGCCTGATCGGCAAGCCTTCGTAGATGATGGTGCTCATGCCTGTGAGCAAGGGGCCATAGACGATGTAGCTGTGTCCGACCACCCAGCCGATGTCGCTGGCGCAAAAGAAGGTTTCCCCCGGCTTGCCGCAGTAAATGTGGTCCATGGACGCCGCAAGGGCCACGGCATACCCGCCGGTATCGCGCTGCACGCCCTTGGGCTTGCCGGTTGTACCGCTGGTGTAGAGCGTGTAACTGGGGTGCGTGGCGTCGACCCACTCGCAGGGCACGATGGCGTCCAGCACGTCCTGGCGCACCGAGGCGTAGTCCACATCGCGGTTGGGCACCATCACACAGGGCACCAGGCCGCGGTTGACCATCAGCACGTGTTCGACCTTGTGCTGGCTCAGCGTCAAGGCCTCGTCCAGCAAAGGCTTGTAGGCGATGACCTTGCCGCCGCGCGAGCCTGCATCGGCGCTCACCACCACCTTGGGTCTGGCGTCATCGATGCGGCTGGCCAGCGAGTGGCTCGCAAAGCCGCCGAACACCACCGAGTGGATGGCGCCCAGGCGTACCGTGGCCAGCATCGCGATGACCGCCTGCGGGATCATGGGCATGTAGATCAGCACCCGGTCGCCCTTGCCCACGCCCATATTGCGCAGGATGGCGGCCATGCGCTGCACTTCCACGAAGAGCTGGCCGTAGCTGATGATCTGCTCGGTGCCTGTTTCGGTGGAGACGAAGATCAGCGCGGGCTGGTCCGGGCGGTGCGGGACATGCCGGTCGACCGCGTTGTGACAGAGATTGGTCTGACCGCCAGCGAACCATTTGGTGAAAGGGGGAGAACTGTGGTCGCAAACCTGTTCATGCGGTTTGTGCCATTCGATGCGGGCGGCCTGCTCGTGCCAGAAAGCATCACGGTCCTGGATGGAGCGTTTGTATACCGCTTCGTAGTTCATGTTGTCGAAACCCCTGGCGCATTGGGATGAATGCGTCTTCGTTGTCTCGACATCCTAGATAGGCCAGCGCACCCCTCAAACGAGGGGTATCCCCATGGCGGCGCCCTTGTGGTGCAAAAACGTCCTGATATGTCAGGAATTGGTCTGAAAAAGCGCTAAATAAAAACTGCTGCGCGGCGCAATATCAAAAGGCCGAAAAAGGCCAGGGCGAAGACCACGCCCCACTTGAGCACTTGCTGGGCGCGTTGCCGCCAGATGGCTTCGCCCGACAAGGTGTGCGCGGCCATGCACAGCACGAAGCCGAACACGAGCAGCAGCGTCAACAACCGAAAGACCGCACCCATCGCAGGCAGCCCCGCTTTACCAGGCCGGGGCCAGCTCGGCCATGCCGCGCGGCGCCTTGGCCTCGTCCTCGAAGGTGACGATCTCCCAGGCATCCTGTTGCGACATCAGCGCGTGCAGCAGCTTGTTGTTGAGCGCGTGGCCCGACTTGTAGGCCGTATAGGCGGCCAGCAGCGGATAGCCCACCACATAGAGGTCGCCGATGGCGTCGAGGATCTTGTGCTTGACGAACTCGTCGTCGTAGCGCAGGCCATCGCTGTTGAGCACGCGGTAGTCGTCCACCACGATGGCGTTGTCCATGCTGGCGCCCAGACCCAGGCCACGCGAGCGCATCATCTCGACGTCCTTGGTGAAGCCGAAGGTGCGGGCGCGGGCGATGTCGCGCTTGTACTGGCCGGAGGCGAAGTCGAACTCGACCCGCTGGCCGGTCTGGTCGACGGCGGGGTGGTCGAAGTCGATCTCGAAAGCGAGCTTGTAGCTGTTGTAGGGCTCCAGGCGGGCCCATTTGAGCGTGCGGCCTTCGCCTTCGCGTACTTCCACCGTCTTGTTGACGCGCAGGAAGCGCTTGGGCGCCTTCTGCAGCTCGATGCCGGCGCTTTGCAGCAGGTAGACGAAAGCGGCGGAGGAGCCGTCCAGGATGGGGACCTCCTCGGCTGTGATGTCGACGTAGAGATTGTCCAGGCCCAGACCGGCGCAGGCCGACATCAGGTGCTCGATCGTGTTGACCTTGGCCGCGCCGGGATCACCGTTGGGCGAGATGGTCGTGGCCATGCGCGTGTCGCACACCGAGTTCGGGTTCACGGGGATGTCGACCGGCTGGGCCAGGTCAACGCGCCGGAAGACGATGCCGGTGTTGGCCGGCGCCGGACGCAGCGTGAGCTCGACGCGCTGGCCGCTGTGCAGGCCCACGCCCACGGCGCGCGTCAGTGATTTGAGTGTGCGTTGTTGCAGCATGGCCTGGATTATCGCGGCAAACCCTTGCCCACCGCCTCGTCCCTGAAAAGCGAAAGCCCGCCGAAGCGGGCTTTTCGTTTGCAGCGCAGGCTTGAACGGGATGCCTGCGCTACCGCGTCATCATCAAGCTGCTTGGCGACGACGGCGGGCCAGCACACCAGCGACAGCCAGGCCGCTGACGGCCAGCGCCAAGCTTTCCGGTTCGGGCACGGCGGCCGCTGCCACATCGACGGTGTGACCTTGCACACGGGCGAAGAAGCCGATGTTGTTCAAAGCATCAGCACCGGTGGAGACGGATGCGAACTGGCGACCGTTGGCCGTCCAGTAGCTGTAGTTCACGCCATCGATCTGGTAGGCGAAATTGCTGCCCGTCAGGTAGCCCTTGCCGATGGCTTGAGCCTGATCGGCGGCGGCACCGAGTGCCACATCGGAGTAAGCGGTAGCCCCACCAGAGACGCTGCCGGCATTGCTGGTCAACCACGAGAACGTGACGCTCGAGTGGGCGGCCATGTTGAAGTGGGTTTCCCAAGAGGCGAAGGCGTAGGCCGAGCCACCTGCTGCCGGGGTCGACAACGAGATCGACAGGCTTTTTGCCGAGGCGGATGCCAGTGCGCTGCTGACGGTGCCACTCGAAGCCAGCGACATGGTGCTGAACGGCGAGCCGAAGGTCATCACGTCATTGGTCGGCGTCGTGACGACGTCGCTGGAGTTGACGTAGAGGCGAACGAAGAGGGCGTTGTCTTCGAAAGTCGGCGACCACGAGGCAGAGCCTTGCGTGATGGCCACGCCGAAGTCGGACAGGGAGGCCGTGATGGACGACGACGCCTGAGCGCCTGCGGCCAGGAGGAGTGCCGAAACAGCGGCTGCGAGGTGTTTTACTGCCATGACATCAGACCAATAGGTTGAAGGGAGGAGGAACAATGACCAAATGATGCTGCATTGTTCGCAAAAAGTAATCCCTCTGAATTGGTGGATTTACGAGCTCGAGTTTTGGTAGATGAAAACCGCGTTTACCCTTGTCCGGAAATGCGTAAGATGGGTGGCGTGCGTTAAAGAACCTCAGGAATACCCGCGGCCTGCCGTAGAAGCTCACATGAGTCCCCCGAATTTAAGGGGGGAAAGACGACATCCTTCACGGAACTGGGTGAGAACCCGTGCCTGCCCAAGGCGTTTATATGGGTATCCTGCAACTGTAAAGTTTTGTGATGCGGATTTTGTTGAGAGTTTCGCCGGACGCACGATGAAACTCATTTTGAAGAACGTGTGAACCCTTATGACTGTCGCATTGGTTGATTCCCGCAGAGGTGTTGCGCCTTTAAAGGCAGCCGATTCGGCACGCTCGCCTGGTGCGATGGCATTTATTAAAGACAAATTCAAGGAGCACGGGCTCGCCGGGTTGATGTCGAGCCTGAACCGATTCTGCGGTGTCCTGCTGACGTGGCGGCAGCACCAGGCCTTGGTGAGGGTGATCGATCAGCCTCAGACCAGGGCCGTCCGTGCCCGCTTCCCCAGGGTGCAGTACCGCTACACCTTGCCCTATTTGTCCACGAGCCTGGATTGGCAGGAGCGCTGGTCTGCCTTGAGGTCCCACTACGCGTTTGTCAATGCGGTGTTTGGCGCCGATTTCTCCCAGCGCGTTCTGGACGATAGGCTGGCGATTTGGCACAGCGAACAAGATGGCCACGTATTGAGCGTGCATATTCAAGGCCTGTGTCCAGTGACGAAACACAGGGAAGGTGAATTGACCCTGTGTTTTAAAATGGATGGGCTGCCCATTTATAAAATGTCCTTCTCCTTCATCCGTTGGGGTGATTTGAATCTGAATGACCTGGTTGGTACGGTGCCGGTTGAGCACGCGATGTATATCGGGCGTGTACAGGGCGTCTCTGGCGCCATGGAGTCGATTCGCCTGGCGACCGGTTTGCTGGGCGACATCGCCCCTCAGGATCTGCTGATGTCGGTGCTGTTCGGGCTGGCTTCGGCGCTGAACATCCGCAAGGTGATCGGCGTCAGCGACGAAACCTGCGTGTCCTGCGACACCATCGCGGTGTCTGACAGCAGCTTCAGCTACAAGCAGTTCTGGGACCGCTACAACGGCCTGCTGCTGTCAGGCGGGCATGTGCTGGTGAGCCTGCCCTTGGCAGAGAAGCCCTTGAGCGAGATTTCTTCCAAGCACCGCAAGCGCACCCAGCGCAAGCGTGACTTCAAGAAGCAGGTAGCGACGCAGTCGGAACAGGCCTTGCGCCTTGTGCTGGCCTGAGCCCTGGTGGGCTAAAGGCTGTGGCTGCGGTCGCCGTGGGCGAAGCCTATGGCATCGAACCAAGGCCCCTTGACGAAGCCGATCACCTTGAAGAGTTCGCCCATCTCGTGCTCGGCGACCAGCATCTGCATGGCGGCGCGAGCCTTGAGCTCGCTGGCCGTGCTGGCCTGACCGGTGCTGGCCAGCGCCTCGGCCAGGCCGCAGTTGGTCAGGAAGCGACCTTGCGAGGTGTAGCCAAGCACCTGCCAGCCGGCTTCTTGCCCGGCCAGGGCGATGCCGGTGAAGTTGACGTGGGTGGTGATGTCCTTGTCGCCCACCATGCGCAGCGGGTCCGGGTCGGCCGTGTGGGCGTGGTGGCACATCAGGGTGCCGCCGGTGCGCTGAGGCAGGTAGTACTCGCTTTCCGGGAAGCCGTAGTCGAGGAAGAAAGCGGCGCCACGACCCATGCGCCGGGCCAGTGTCGTGATGAAGGCCTCGGCTTGGCCATGCGTTTCGGTGACCGTACCAGGCAGGTAGGCGCTGTCGGGGCGCTCGGTGGGCGGGCGCGCACCCTGGGGTGCGGGGCGGTCGGCCCAGACGAAGCGCGCGGCAGTTTCCGGGTCGGGTGACAGGGCCACACCACGCTCCAGCCAGGTCTGGCCGTTCCAGCTCAGCAGGTGCACGGGGATGGCGTCCAGCACCTCGTTGCCGACGATCACACCCTTGAGTTCGTCCGGCAGGCTGTCGGCCCAGATCACCTTGTGCGCCAGGCCGGGATGGGCTTTGACGATCGCCTGATGCTGGCGCGCGCGCAGGCTACCTGACAGGTCCACGATGGTGTAGCGGCGGATGCGGTCGCCCAGTTCGCCGAGCAGGGTGGCGGCCAAGGCCCCACTGCCGGCGCCGAACTCCCAGATCTCGTCGGTGCCCGTTGCTTCAAGAGCCTGTGTCAACTGGCGCGCCAGGGCTTCGCCGAACAGGGGGGTCAGTTCCGGCGCGGTGACGAAGTCCGAGCCGTCCTGCGGGCGGTGGCCCAGTACGCGCCGTCCGCCGCTGTAGTAGCCCAGGCCGGGGGCGTACAAAGCCAGCTCCATGTAGCGCTCGAAGCTCATCCAGCCGCCGCGTTCACGGATCTCGCTGGCAATGAGGTCGGCCAGCGGATGGTGGGTGTGAAGGGTGGCCACTACACTGTGGGGCGTGTTCTGAGGGCTTTGCATGCCCCATTGTAGAAACCCCATGTCCGATTCCTCCGTTCAATCGCTGCAAAGCCCTCCATGTCGGGTGGCCCTGGTGACCGGCGCGGCCAAGCGGCTGGGCCGGGAGATCGCCTTGACGCTGGCGCGCCAGGGCTGGGACGTGGCCGTGCACTGCCGCCATTCGCGTGCCGAAGCCGAGGCCGTGGCGGCCGAGATCCGTCAGCTGGGCCGCGCCGCCATGGTGCTGTGCGCCGACCTGTCTGACGAGGCGGCCGTGCGGCAACTCGTGCCGCAAGCCGTGGCAGCGCTGGGCCAGCTCGACGCCGTGGTCAACAGCGCTTCGACCTTCGAGTACGACGATGCCTCGTCCTTCAGCTACGCCATGCTGGAGCGCCATCTGCGGTCCAACACGGCACCGGCCATCGTGCTGGCACAGACGCTGGCCGATCACCTCCGCTTGCGGCAGCAGCCTGGGGCAGTGGTCAATCTGCTGGACCAGAAGCTGTGGAACCCCAACCCGGACTTCCTGAGCTACACCTTGTCCAAGGCCGCCCTGGAGTCCGCCACGAGCCTGCTGGCCTTGGCCCTGGCGCCGCAGGTGCGGGTGGTGGGTGTGGCGCCCGGCCTGACCTTGAGCAGCGAATGGTTGCAAGGCGCCCAGTTCGAGCAGGTGCACAAGCTGTCGCCCCTGGGGCGATCGTCGACGCCGCAGGATGTGGCGGCCACCGTGGCCTTTGCCCTGGCCAATCAGTCGATGACGGGCACCACGCTGCTGGTCGATGGCGGCCAGCATCTCCAGCGCTTCGAGCGCGACTTTTCCATGATGCGAGAAAGCTGATGTCCATCACCAAAGGCGATCAGATCCTGACCCTCACCGGCCTGCGCTTCAACGCCAACCTCGGCGTGCTGGACCACGAAATCGGCACGCCCCAACCCATCCAGGTGGACGCCGAGCTGAACATGGGCAGCCAGCCCCTGCTGCCGCGCGACGACGAGATCCTCAATGTGCTGGACTACCGCAAGGTGCGCGCCATCATCATCGAGGACTGCACGGCCGTGCACGTCAACCTGCTGGAGACCTTGATCGGCAAGCTGTGCAAGCGCCTGATGGAGCTGCCAGGCGTGCTGGGCGTGCGCGTCAAGATCGCTAAGCTGGAGATCTTCGAGGACTGCGAGGTCGCCATCCGCATGGAATCCGGTCAATGGTGAGAAGCCCTGGTCTTGACCCCGTTCTGCGGGGGACGAGGCTTTCGCAATCGGGCCGGATCGGCGAAAATGGAAGGTTATGACCCAAGCTGCCCCCGTGACCCCCGATATGTCTGCTGAACTTCTCGCCGAGCATCTGTCTCGGGACGCATCTCAAGATGAGGCGCGTGCCAAGCGCCATGCCTTCGAGATGAACAAGCTCAGCAAGCGCCTGCACCGCGAGGTGGGCCAGGCCATCACCGACTTCAACATGATCGAAGACGGCGACAAGGTCATGGTGTGCATGTCCGGCGGCAAGGACAGCTACGGGATGCTCGACATCCTGATGAACCTGCAAAAGCGCGCGCCGATCAAGTTCGAGATCGTGGCCGTCAACCTCGACCAGAAGCAGCCAGGGTTCCCCGAGCATGTGCTGCCCGAGTACCTCACGAAGGTCGGTGTGCCCTTTCGCATCGAGGAGCAGGACACCTACAGCGTGGTCAAGAAGGTGATCCCGGAGGGCAAGACCACCTGCTCGCTGTGCTCGCGTCTGCGCCGCGGCATCCTCTACCGTGTGGCCACCGAACTGGGTTGCACCAAGATCGCCCTGGGCCACCACCGCGACGACATCCTGCAGACCCTGTTCATGAACATGTTCTTTGGCTCGACCATGAAGGGCATGCCGCCCAAGCTGGTGACCGACAACGGCGAGCATGTGGTGATCCGCCCCATGGCCTATTGCCGCGAGAAGGACCTGGCCACCTACGCCGAATGGCGCGCATTCCCCATCATTCCCTGCAACCTGTGCGGCAGCCAGGAAGGCCTGCAGCGCCAGCAGATGCGCGAGATGATCAACGAGTGGGACCGCAAGTTCCCCGGCCGCGTGGACAATATGTTCACGGCCCTGTCCAACATCGTCCCCTCGCACATGATGGACCGCAAGCTCTATCCCTTCGAGACCATCAAGGCTACCGGCCTGCCCATGAAGGGTGGCGACATTGCCTTCGACGAAGACGAGGGTTGCGGCGACTCCAACACTGGCCTGCCCGCCGAGACCAAGGTGTCGCTGTCGGCCATTGGGGCCATCGGCATCCGCAAGGCGGGTTGAGAGGCGCGACCACCATGACAAGGCCGAGCACGCGAATCTGGACGATGCTGGCCTGCCTCGTGCTGGCCATGCTGATGACCGCCTGTGCCGGGCCGCAGGCCATCACCAGCCAGGTATCGAGCGCGGGCAACTGGCCCGAGGGTCGCAAGCCCGGGCGATACGTGTTCGAGCGCCTGCCTTCGCAGCAGGCCCAGACCGAACTGCAAGACAAGCTGGAAGCGGCCGCCCAGTCCGTGCTGGCTGCCGCCGGCTTCGAACTGGTCACCGATGCCGACAAGGCGGAGATGAGCGTGCAAGTCGGCTCGCGCATCAATGTGGACCAGCGGCCAGCCTATTACTACGACCCGTTCTGGGGCCCTTACGGCCCATGGCGCCCGGGTGTGGGTGGTTACTGGGGCCCCGGTGGGCGCAGCGGCATGTCCTTGTCGATGGCGATGGAGCCGCCCCGTGTGACCATGTCGGTGGACCTGCTCATCCGCGATCATCGCAGCAACCAGGTTCTGTACGAAACCCACGCCCGTTACGACCGCTTCGGTGCGGCCGATGAGCGTTTCTATCCCTTCATGTTCGAGGCAGCGATGAAAGACTTCCCGCACCAGGCCGTGAGCCCGCGCGAGGTGACTGTCACGATTCCTCAAGACAATCGCTGATCAATCCACAGGTTTTTGCATGTCGCTTTCCATTGTCATCATGGCCGCGGGCAAAGGTACCCGCATGAAGTCCGCGCGTCCCAAGGTGCTGCACAAGCTGGCGGGCCGCCCGATGCTGTCCCATGTGATCGCCACGACGGCGGCCTTGCAGGCGCAGCAACAGGTGGTGATCACCGGCCACGGTGCCGAGCTGGTCGAAGCCGGCATGCAGGCGGCTTTCAAGGATGCGCCTTTGCGCTTCGTGCGCCAGGAGCCGCAACTGGGCACGGGCCACGCGGTGCAGCAGGCTGTGCCGGTGCTGCCCGATGAAGGCATCACGCTGATCCTCAATGGCGATACACCGTTGATTCGTGCCAGCACGGCCCAGGCCTTGGTGGACGCTTGTGGCGGCGACAAGCTGGCCCTGCTCACCATCAACCTGGCAGACCCGACCGGCTATGGCCGCATCGTGCGTGACCCCCGTGGCGAGAAGGTGCTGGCCATCGTTGAACACAAGGATGCCAGCGAGGCCCAGCGCGCCATCCAGGAGGTCTACACCGGCATGATGGCCGCGCCCACCGCGCGCCTCAAGCAATGGCTCAGCCGCCTGGACAACAACAATGCGCAAGGCGAGTACTACCTGACCGATGTGGTCGCGATGGCCCAGGCCGATGGCCTGACCGTGGTGTCTGCCCAGCCGCAAGAAGAGATCGAGGTGCTGGGCGTCAACAGCCCGGCGCAACTGGCTGATCTGGAGCGCCGCTACCAACGTGCCCAGGCCGACAAGCTGATGGAGCAGGGCGTGCGCCTGGCCGACCCGGCACGTTTCGATCTGCGTGGCGAGCTGCGATGCGGCAGCGATGTCGAGATCGACGTCAACTGCGTGTTCGAGGGCAGCGTGGCCCTGGGCAACGAAGCCCGCATTGGCGCCAACTGCGTGATCCGCAACGCCGTGATCGGCGAGGGCGTGGTCATCCATCCCTTCACCCACATCGATGGCGACAAGGACGGTGTCCAGATCGGCGAGGGCTCCATCATCGGCCCCTTTGCCCGTCTGCGCCCCGGTGCGAAGCTGGGCACCGAAGTCCACATCGGCAACTTCGTCGAAGTCAAGAACAGCACCCTGGCAGATGGCGCCAAGGCCAACCACCTGGCCTACCTGGGCGACGCCGACGTGGGCGAGCGTGTGAACTACGGCGCCGGCAGCATCACGGCCAACTATGACGGGGCCAACAAGCACCGCACCGTGATCGGCAACGATGTGCACGTGGGCTCCAACTGCGTGCTGATTGCCCCGATCACGGTAGGGGCCGGGGCCACCATCGGCGGGGGCAGCACCTTGAGCAAGGATGCGCCTGAAGGGCAGCTCACAGTGGCGCGCGCCAAACAAGTGTCGCTATCTGGGTGGCAACGTCCGCAAAAAATCAAGCGCTAGCGTGCTACCGGTGTAACGCCGCGTGTTGAGCCGCTAATATCGGGGGAGCAGACCAAGATTGCAGGATCCCCAAGCCGTGAACCACTATGAACGCCTGAAAGTCTCGCAGGATGCGCCGCCCGAAGTGATTCGCGCGGCCTACCGGGCCTTGGCGGCCAAGTTGCATCCGGATCGCCAGCAGGGGGTGGCCACGGGGCCTGACGACGTGGTGCACTCGCAGATGGCCGCGTTGAACCAGGCGTATGAGGTCTTGATCGACCCCAAGCTGCGACAGGATTACGACGCAACGCTGGCGCCTGCTCGCGCCCGTGTGAACGAAGAGCCCGAGCTGGACAGCGCATCGCCCGACGCAGCCCAAGGGCCCTCGACCCGCGTCGACATGGATTGGCTCGTACCCAAGCCTGCCGCGTCGCCCTTGCGTTGGCCGCCGTCGCGTCGCGTCATGATCCTGGGGGGCAGTGGCGTGGCGGCCTTCGTGCTGGCGGGGGGCGGTTGGCTGTGGCAGTTGCAAGGCCAGCACCAGATGGAGCGCGCCCTGTCCAAACAGTATGCGTCTGCCCAGAATGGGGAGTTGCCGCCTGATTCGCCAGATGCCATATCGCCAACCGAGGCGGCAGATCCACGCGCAGCGGAAAAAATCGTCGAGCGGGAACTGGCCGCCGTGAGTAAAGAGCCCGCTGGGGCAGCGGGCAGTGCAGCCGCACCAGCGCGACACCGTCCTACTGTAGACGAGTTGTCTCGCATGTCCGACGAGGAGCTGCTCAGGGTGCTGCCCACGCTGGATGGGCAGGACAGAGGCGGTGAAGCAGCAGCCGTGGCTGCGGAGCAAGGCAAGCGCGTCGCTACGGCGGCAAGCGCTCGCGGGTCTTCACGTCACCCGCTGGATGGCAAGCCCTTGAGCCTGCGTACCGACACGCACATCATTGAAACCTTGCCGCCAGACCAAGGTGGCAAGAACCAACGCGCCAAGCCCTGATGACTTGGCGTCGTGCCCAGGTCAGGGCCGTGTTGGCGCGCGGACCGGCAAGGGCCACTGCGTGCCGAACTTGGCCCGCTTGACTGCGAAGAAGGCCCGCACATTGCGCACCTGGCTGTCTTGTGTGAACAGGCGCTTGGCCAGATCCTGATACGCCGGCATATCGGGCACCTGCGCAACCAGGATGAAGTCCGGCCCCGGCGACACCCGCCAGCATTGCTGCACCTGCGGTTCGTCCAGCGCGCGCGCCTCGAACGCGTCCAGCGCTTCCTGCGTCTGCACATCCAGGCTGATCTCGACCAGGGCGCTCAGGCCCCAGCCCAGCGCATCGGCCAGCTTCTGCGGCGAGAGGATCGCCACCTGGCGTTCAATGAAGCCTTCGTCCTTGAGCCGCTTGATGCGGCGGTGACAGGTGGCCGCAGACAGCCCCACTGCCTCTGCCAGCGCCTGGTTGGACGGGGAGGCGTCTTCCTGCAGACGGCTCAGGAGTTGGATGTCGACGTCGTCCAGGTGCTGCATATCGAATTCGGTTTGAATGAATATTTCCTTTCGTGACTTTGATTGGTTGATTATTTCTTGTCAACATGGTGTATGGATTAATCAACCGAAAATGACGAAAAAAAGGAAGAACATTTCCATTCAACGCAGATAGCATCACAGCCTATTGCACTGCCCAAGCAGGAGTAGAGATCTATGTGTGGCATCGTCGGCGCCGTTGGTTCGCGCAACATCGTTCCCGTTCTGGTCGAGGGCCTCAAGCGCCTGGAATACCGTGGCTATGACTCCTGCGGCGTCGCCGTGCTGCAAGACGGCCAATTGCGTCGCTCACGCAGCACGCTGCGCGTGGCCGAGCTGGACTTGCAGGCCCGCGCCGAAGGCATCGACAGCACGCTGGGCATTGCCCACACGCGCTGGGCCACACACGGCGCGCCCGCGGTACACAACGCCCACCCGCACTTCTCGCACGGCCCTGGCAGCGATGCCGCCGCCACCAAGCCTGGCCGCGTGGCCCTGGTGCACAACGGCATCATCGAGAACCACGAAGAGCTGCGCCGCGAACTGCAAGCCAAGGGCTATGTGTTCCAGAGTCAGACGGACACCGAGGTCATCGCCCATCTGGTCGACCACCTGTATGACGGCGACCTCTTCACCGCCGTGAAGGCCGCCGCCATTCGCCTGACTGGTGCCTATGCGATTGCCGTTTTCCACCGCGACGAGCCACAACGCGTGATCGGTGCACGCCAAGGCTCTCCGCTCATCATGGGCGTGGGCGGCGTAGACGCCAGCGAACGCTTCCTCGCCTCTGACGCCATGGCCCTGGCCGGCGTGACCGACCAGATCGTCTACCTCGAAGAGGGCGATGTGGTGGACCTTCAGCCCGGTCGCCACTGGATCGAGCACCGCAAGGCCGGCGAAAGCCAGCACCAGCGCGTGGAGCCCGAGCAGCGCCCTGTGCGCACCGTGACCGTGCACAGCGGTGCCGTCGAGCTAGGCCCTTATCGCCACTTCATGCAAAAGGAAATCTTCGAGCAGCCGCGCGCCATCGCCGACACGCTCGAAGGCGTCGAAGCCATCACGCCCACGCTGTTCGGCCAAGAAGCCGAAGCCGTGTTCAAGCAGATCGACCGCGTGCTGATCCTGGCATGCGGCACCAGCTACTACTCGGGCTCGGCGGCCAAGTACTGGCTGGAGTCGATCGCCAAGATCCCCACGCAGGTGGAGATCGCCAGCGAGTACCGCTACCGTGACAGCGTGCCCGATCCGCGCACGCTGGTCGTCACCATCAGCCAGTCAGGCGAAACGGCCGACACGATTGCGGCTTTGAAGCACGCACGCAGCCTGGGGATGGAACAGACCCTGACCATCTGCAACGTGGCCACCAGTGCCATGGTGCGCGAGTGCAAACTGGCCTACGTGACGCGTGCCGGTGCCGAGATCGGCGTGGCCTCGACCAAGGCCTTCACCACCCAGCTGGCCGCCTTGTTCCTGTTGACGCTGACGCTGGCCAAGCTGCGCGGCCACCTCACGGCCGATGAAGAAGCCAAGCACCTGACCGCCATGCGCCACCTGCCTGTGGCCTTGCAAGCCGTGCTGGCGCTGGAGCCACAAGTGGTGGCCTGGGCCGAAGCCTTCGCCCGCAAGGACAACGCCTTGTTCCTGGGCCGTGGCCTGCACTACCCCATTGCCTTGGAAGGGGCGCTCAAGCTCAAGGAGATCAGCTACATCCATGCCGAGGCCTACCCGGCCGGCGAGCTCAAGCATGGCCCCTTGGCGCTGGTGACAGCCGAGATGCCCGTGGTGACCGTGGCGCCCAACGACGCCTTGCTCGAAAAGCTCAAGAGCAATATGCAGGAGGTGAGGGCGCGTGGTGGTGAGCTGTATGTCTGCGCGGACAGCGACACGCACATCCAGGCTGAGCCGGGCATCCACGTGATCCGCTTGCCCGAGCACTATGGGGCGCTGTCAGCGATCCTGCATGTGGTGCCGCTGCAGTTGCTGGCGTATCACACGGCTTGTGCGAGGGGGACCGATGTGGACAAGCCTCGGAACTTGGCCAAGAGCGTGACGGTGGAGTGAGGCGGGGTGGAGCAGTGACCTTTTGATGGCAACAAAGAAAGTCCGTCGGAAACAAACAAAGTCCGTCGGGACCTAGGTTTTGATCAACGCATCCAGCGTTCTTGGAAAGGTAGTGTGCCCAGTTCGTGTTTACGGGTAGGGCGAGTTATTTTTTGCCGATAACTTCTCAGACGCCAAAGATCAACGGCATCGTGTCTGCGAACAGGAGCTGCAGATGGCCATATCTTGGTGGCTACAGCAAGCCGGTTCGCAGATGCTCAAGGATGTTTTCGTCTGCTTGATCCACGCTCAAAGTCGCAGCGCCGGTATTGGATAAAACGATTGCTCCCGCTTTAGGCTCATCTAATCTGAGCTGAATGCGCTCCAAGAGATACCGGCGATTCGCCGCAAGCTTCGTGCTGGCCTGTCGCACATCTCGGGCACCCTTGATTACGACCTTCGCTACAACACCATCCTCAAGCTGGAAGTCACTCATTTGCAGTGAGTCGACATGGCAAGAAATGCCGGATGCGCTTTGGAACTTCGCAGCCCATGCCAGTACGTCCACCGTGTAGGGACTGATAGTCACCGCGAAATCTGTAGCCTCAGATAGCCTGTTCATGAGTGGCTGCACGCTGCGCGGAGGGTCGCGGATCTCGAGACCAGCGCCGTAGGCAGTCGCTCGGAAATGGGTTTGACGAAACTCAACACGCTCGAAGGAAAACTCTTTGCCGAATGGGTCGGTGATTGTCTCCGTGTATTCCACTCGCTCGACGTAGCGCGCCTCAAGCAAGTCGTCGCGAAGTCGCTCGATGACGAACCCATGCGTAGCGTCGCCCTGGAACTCTCTCGCTTTTAGCCTACGGCCCAACGTCTTCATACTGATCGGCCATTGGGACTTCAGCCACCTATACCGTCGCGCCATCGCTACCTCCCTCGGTCGGCGGATTTGCGTCCATTGCCTCATCCACCAAGTCTGCCAAAACTTGACGCGCGGTGGACTCGATCAGCGCCAGTAACCGTGCCTTCTCAGAGCCCTCCACATGCACTAACGTCTTGCGGTGTGCACCCTTGTGAGCCCGAAATGCTCCCTGGATCGCATATTTGAATCCTGTTCCGCGCTTTCGATCCTGAAAGCCGGCGTCAAACTGGACGATGTCGGGCGGATTTCCTTCCGCTTCTGACCGCCAGGAGATAGCCGTGATGTAGAAGCCGCGGGCTGTTAGATCTTTGTATTCCTGCGACTGAACAAGGTTCTGGCCGCTGAGTTGCATGCTGTGAACGACAGCAGCAAACATCTCTGCACCTGCTTCGGCTTCATAGTCGTCCTCCAAATCCAAAGCTTCATCTTCCTCTCCGTCCTCCGATAGGTGCGATGAAACTTTGAGGCTCATCACATTTCGAAGCCGAAAATTCGGTAGCGTAGAGATCAGTCGCGTGAAGAATTTCGAGCGCTGCTCGGGCGTCGTGAGACCAGTCAGCTCGACGCTTTCCTCTTCAATGATTGTCTTTCGGCGACGCTCCACGTTGTCTTTGAGGGCTGCAGCAATTTTTTTGGCCTTGTCTGTTGCAGGAAGGCGCACGACCGTATGGCCGTTCTCCACAAGGAACTCGATCTCTGCCTCTTGACGCTCGCGTTGCAACAAGCGAGCGCGTGAGCGGTTGAACTCGTCGTAGCCGACGTTCACGATGAATCCATCGTTGGCAGTCGGCCGGAAGACCACATTCTCCTTTCCTGCGACAACCCCGGCGTATTCGGCCGCCGCAGCCTTTAGCTCTTCGAGCGGCACAAGAGTGTTTAGACGGATGAAGGTCGTTTTTTCGCGGCGGTGACCGGGTTCCCGCCTCTGAATAATCGATGCAACATCGTGAAAGCCGTGCGGAAGCGCAGACAGATAGTCGGCAAGTTCTTCCCGACCTTCTTCGGGCGAACAGAAGATCCCTCGATCCCGTGCGAACTCACGGAGCACCGACTCCGTGAGCCGTTGCTTGCCGGAGATCAATAGATCGTAGATGTCATTGTCGTTTGCACTTAGGTGGTCCAGGAACTCGCTCATGCCCATGTCCCCAGATCAATGTTTGAGTACGTAGTCTTGATATGGACCATTGGCTCGTATCGGATCGCATTGACGTAGTCACCTAGATCCGTGGCAATGTTCGATCCCACGAGCCCCTCGATGTACTGCAGCTGAGCTTTCTGGAAGGTAGGTGATGAAATAGGCGAAGCGCCAAGCGTCTTGACGGTCACAGACGTACGGTCGTCCAAGAGCTCATACTTTCGCAGAGTGTCGATGAGGTACATGAATTCATCGACCGTGTCTCCCGGTCGGGAGTAGAAAACGATGACGCCACGCTGAGCACCCCCTTTGGGGTCGTGGTGTTCAAGGATGATGATGGGCGATGTCAGCGTTTCCAGCGTCGCCGCCTTGGCTTTGCGAACCTGGAGGTTGGCGCGTCGAACCAGTTGCGGGTGGAAGTAGAAGCAATGGTCATGGCCAGGGATTTCTGGCGATCTTTTCCCACGCATGCGCTGGATTTCGTCGCGGATGTTGTTCAGCCAGAATATCTCTTTAGGACCCAGTACGAACAGTCGGCTTCCCCTCGGCAGTTGGACGCTCTCTGCTGGGATATGCACGAGATTCTTCTGGAAGTCAGCCTCGTACTCTCCGTCATGGTTGTAGACGAACAGCAGCCCGTTGACTGAGAACGTAACGTTCTCATGTGTGTGCAGTTTGCGCCACGTCTCACTTTTCTCCGCGCATGAAACCTGCTTTGCCAGGCTCTCGACCGCGGATCTTACGGCCGCGGCAGTAATGGTGCCCTTCGCGTAGCTCTTCAAATCGCAATGCACGTAGGTTTGGCGCGCTGCGTAAGGCTCGTCGTAGTAGTAAACGACATCGCAAGGATGGTCCTTAACCTTGTGGCGCTCGGGATCCTCACATGGCCAATCGTGGTTTGAAGGTCCAAGCTTGTTCCAGAAAAATTCGCTGAACAGCTCACTGGCCAAAATCTCCGCCTGCTCAGCGGTGTTCTGTGTCTCTGCCAAATTCCCTCTCCCTGAGTGGATGCTCGCTTTATGGCGCGCTTACAACAGGATACGCGAAGATCGCCGCATATCGAACTCGGCAGATGTCGCTTGGCCGACAAGGTACCGCAGAGGCACAGCCATCGCTTTGGGCAGCGTCGATCTCGCCGCGCTCGACCTGGCAGAGATGCGCCCCTGGTAAGCTGGAACCAAGCACCAAGCACTGCATCAGTATCCCCACTCCTCATGCCTTACCGGCAGACTGTTGAGCCGCTTCCTCAACTGCTGCCAATGCGGTAAGTACAAGTCCATCAGATCGATGAAGCGCTGGTTGTGTGTGGGCTCCAACAGGTGCACCAGTTCGTGCACCATGATGTATTCCAGACATTCCATCGGCTTCTTGGCTAGGTCGGTGTTCAGGCGGATGTAGCCTGACTCAGGCGTGCAACTGCCCCATTTGGTCTTCATGCGCTGCACGAACACTCGCTGGGGCTTCACCTTTAGCAGGGGCTCCCACTTGGCCAGCAGCGCGGGCACAGCATCTCGCATCTGTTGTCGGTACCAACCGTCCAGCACTTCCTCGCACCTGGCCTGATCTGCGCCAGGCCGCACTTGCAGCTTGAGCTTGCGAGGCGTCAGGCTCACCACAGGCGCGGCGTCCACATGGCTGATCTCCAGCAGGTAGCGCTTGCCCCACAGGTAATGGCTTTCCTTGTTCAGGTACTCGCGAGGCGTTTCGCGCTCTTGCGCTTGCAGCTTGCGCTGTTGTGATCGGATCCAGCTCAGCTTCGAGATAACGAACAGACGGATGGTGTCCAGCGGCATGCTCTGAGGCGCCGCCACGCGAACTTTGCCCACGGGCGGTAGCACGCTCAGGTGAACATGCTTGATGGCCTTGCGGGTCACTTCTGCATGCAGTTCGCCCAGGTCCAGCACATCGCGCATCAGTACTCCTTCTGCGCAAACACGATTGGGAACAGGCGGTTCACTTCCTTGATGTCTTTCAGCACGCCGAACATGGCTTGCTTCACCATCTGCTCTTTGGCCACCACGCCGCGCCAGCCGTCGGGGCGTTTGGCTTTGATAGCCGCGTCCAGCAGCATCGCGATGTCCACGGCTTTGTTAGCATCGCCGTAGGGCACATCAGGCCGCTGTGCCGCGTCTGTGGCCACATGGTCCTTGAGGTTGTTGTATAGGGCCAGTTGGCCGGGGGTCTTCACTTGTTTTGGGGTGTCGTCGGCCTTGCCGGCGCTCACCTTCTTGGCCACCTCGGCAATGCGCGCCAGGTAGTCCTCGTACTCGATGGCTTTTTCCTTGCGCAGGCGGATGATCTCGTCCAGCAGGGCCGACATCTTCGCGAAGTAGGCTGGGTCGGTCAGCTGTTCCTTCAGGATCTTGCTGCGAACGTTGTTTTCAATTGTCTCAGCGATGGATTCCTGATTGCCCTTCATGTCGCTCAAGCGCTCGGCAATCGCGTCGGCAATACCTGTTTTCACGATCAGGTCGAGCAAGCCGATGCCATCGAAAGGCGAGATCTTGCGGGGTGCCTGCGCCTCAATGTAGGTGTCGATAAGGTGGCGCATGTCCGCCTCGTAGGGCTTCAGGTCCAGCGTTTCGCCAGATGCCTTGCGGATGATCTCGCGCAGGTTCAGGTAGTGCTTCTGCAGACTCTTCAGGTGCTCGATCTGCTCGGGCGTGTAGCCTGAGGCTTCCAGCTTGTCGGCGATGCCTGCAAACGCCCGCACCAGAGCCACCACGGCCTTGTACAGCGCCACACGGTGTGGCTCGCGGGCCTTCAGGTCGTCTGGGATCTCGGTGTTGCCACAGAAGTAGTGGATGTGCTCCAGGTCACCCTTGGGTGGCTCCACCGGCTCACACAGCAGGGCTAGCGCCTCAACCGCGTCGTCCAGGTGGGCGCGGCCAGCTTCCAGCCGGTCTTTCACCATGATTTCCGGGGCAGTGCCGCCCGCGCTGTGGTCCAGCTCGGCGGTGTACACGGCAATGGCTTTCTCGACCTTCTTGAACAGGTCCTTATAGTCAACGATGTAGCCAAAGTCCTTGTCTTCACCGTCGAGGCGGTTGGTGCGGCAAATGGCCTGGAACAGGCCGTGGTCTTGCATCGACTTGTCGATGTACAGGTAAGTGCAAGGCGGCGCATCAAAGCCGGTCAGCAACTTGTCGACCACGATGAGCAGCTTCATCTGTGCGGGCGTCTTGATGAAGCGCTGCTTCACCTCCTGCTCGTAGGATTCGGTCTTGTTCATGCCCGGGCTGGGCGTGACATCCTTCAGCAGCTCGGTGTAGGTGTTGTAGATGAACTGCTTGTCGCTCTCGGTGTTGGCGCCAGTCTCTTCCTTGCTGATGTCTGCGGCCTGCGGGTTGTACGAGGTGACGATGGCGCAGCGGCCTTTGAACACCGTCTTGCCGAACAGGGCAAAGTACTTGCAGGCCTCGTAGATGCTGGACGCCACGAGGATGGCATTGCCCCGCTCGTTCGACAGCCGAGGCTTGACGGCGAAGTCGAACACGATGTCGGCCACCACGCGGTCCATGCGCGCGCGTGAGCTGAGCACGTTCTGCATCGTGCCCCACTGCTTTTTCAGCTCGTCCTTCTGCCAGTCGTTCAAGCCCTTGGTCTTGGCCTCGAACCATTGGTCAATCTGCTCGGTGTTGCCCAGCTTCTGGTCGATGTCACGGGCCTCGTAGACCAGGTCCAGCACCACGCCGTCTTCCACAGCCTCGGCGAACTTGTAGGTGTGGATGTAGCCGCCAAACACCTCCAGGCTGGTCTGGGCATCTTGCTTGAGCAGTGGCGTGCCCGTGAAGCCGATGAACACGGCGTTGGGCATCATGGCCTTCATCAGCCGGTGCAGTTTGCCGCCCTGGGTGCGGTGGCATTCGTCCACGAACACGTAGATCTCGCCTTGCGTGGGGCTGGGCTGTGCGGCCAGCTCGCGCAGGAAGGCTTCGAAGTCGTCCACATCACGGCGGCCAAACTTGTGCACCAGCGAGCACAACAGGCGCGGGTTGGGCTGCGCCAGTTGGGCCATCAGGTCGCAGCCACTCTGACTTCGGTGGATGGTTTCGCCCGCATCCTTGAACACGCGCTCGATCTGGCGGTCCAGCTCATCACGGTCGGTGATGATGGCCACGCGGGCGGTGGGCTTGTTCTCCAGAATCCAGCGGGCCAGCAGCACCATCAGGATGCTTTTGCCCGCACCCTGGGTGTGCCAGATGATGCCGCCGCGTTTTTGGTCCACATGCTTCTGCGCGGCCTTGATGCCGAAGTACTGGTGCACGCGGGGCAACTTCTTCACGCCGCCGTCAAACAGCACGAAGTCGTGGATCAGCTCCAGCAGGCGGTGCTTGCTGCAGAGCTTGGTCAGGTACTTGTCGAGCTTGTAGCCGGTGTTGTCGGCTTCATCTTCCTTCCAGGTCAGGAAGTACTTCTCTTGCGTCTCGATGGTGCCGTAGCGCAGTCCTTCAGAATCATTGCCGGCCAGCACCAGTTGCACGGTGCTGAAGAACCAGTCGTTGAACTCGGGCAACTGGTTCGACAGGCACTGGCGAATACCTTCGCCCAGGCCCACACGGCTGTTCTTCAACTCCAGCACACCCACAGCGATGCCGTTGACGTACAGCACGATGTCAGGGCGGCGCTCGTGGCCGCCCTTGAGGGTGACCTCTTCGGCGATGGCGAAGTCGTTCTTGGCCGGCTCGGTCCAGTTGATCAGGTGAACGGTTTCGGTGGCCTGGCCAGCCTCGACGCGCACCGATACCCCGTAGCGCAGCAGTTTATAAACCGCCTGGTTGGCGGCATACAGGGTGCGGCCGTGCAGCAAGGCTTCAGACCTGAGCTTGTGCAGCGCAGCGCTGATGTGCGCGGGGCTGTAGCCGCTGCGAGTCAAGAAGGCGGTCAGGTAGCCTTCCTCGATGCAGTGGTTGTCAGCGCGCTCCGACCAGTCGCCCAGATACTGGTACTTCAAAGTGTCCGTGAACAGCTTGATCACCCGGTCTTGGGTGGCGCGCTCTGGCTTGCTGACATTGCTCATACAACTTACTCCCTGCTCAGCTCTTGGCGGCTGTTATCAGTGTTTGATTAACTTGAAGCTTACCTGGTAGCGATAGAAGCTGATGTTGGGCACCGCCAGCAGCGCCCAGCGCAGTTTCTGGTCATCGTCCAGCGCGATGATGGCGCCCTCGACCGTTTGATGCGGTTCTGCGATCTGCTCCTTCACGAAGCCCATGTAGCGCAGGATCTGGCCCACCACCACATCCGAGGCGCGGCCGCGCTTGAGTTCGACCACCAGCAGGCGCTGGCCGTCTTTGCTCACGGCCAGGATGTCGATGGGGCCAGCATCGGTGGCGTACTGCTGCCCCACCAGCTCGCCGTCTTCCTCGTAGATCTTGAAATGCTGCGCCAGCTCGGTCTGAGCCCAGTTCTTCACCAGGAAGTCTTCCAAGTGCTTTTCCATGGCGAAGGCCACGGGGTCTTCCACCACGGGGTCGGTGGCCACGATGTTGGGTGAGGCCTGGCCGGGCAGTGTGGAGAGGAACTGCTCGATTTCCTGGTGATGGTCGGTGATGTTGCTCACCGTGCCAATGGAGCCTGTGGAGTTGCGTAAAGCCTCGCTCATGGCGGCGCGGGCGATGGTGATGGGCAGCCAGTTGACACTACGGCGGTGTTGTAGCACTTGGCCTGGCACGTAGCGATAGCCGCCTTGCACTTCGCCGACGAGGTAGCTGCCCGTGCCATCGGGGCACAGCACGATGTCGCCTGCTTCGATGCCTTTGGCCACTGTCCACAGCGCACCGCAGGCCAAGCCCGCCGCGATCCTGGATTTGTCGGGGTTGTCTTCGAGGTAGATGGGGATGAATGTGGCATTGAATTGCCGCCACTCGTCAGGCAGTTGGCCGGTCAGGTCAATGTGCATACCGAAATCGGCACCGATGAAGCCGCCCGCGCGGCATTCGGCTGCGTGAACGCTCTGGCGGCCTAGCATGACTCGGTAGTAGCTTTTGGCAGGCTTGCTCATGCGGTGGGCTCCACGAGGCGAATGCGGCCGGTCAGCAGGGCTTGGGCCATGGCTTGTTTGAGGGCTCGGGCTTTGGTGAGGCGAGATTCGAGGGATTCAATTTCCGCGTCCATTGCAGAAAGTGCGTCCGCAATGGCACGTTGCTCGTGGACGATTGGCACCATGATCTCAAGACTACTAAGTAGCTTAGTGTTAAGCGATGCCATGGTTTGACCCACGGCTACTCGCTCGACTTGCCTTCTGAACGGTTCGGCATGAAAAAGGTAGCTGAGAAACTGTGACTCGATGTCAGGCGTCTTGGGTCTGAGCCGAAGAAGTCGTCCTGAGAAGAGCCAGCCTTCCTCGTTGGCGCTAACTCGCGCGTTTCTGTCAATTGATCCCACGCGACTGAAGACAATATCGCCCTCTTGAAGCTTGTATGCCTGCAGTCGTGCAACATCTTGGTCGCCAACCTGCGGCGCCCCGTCACCTTGGATACCGCGCTCCCCAAGATGTTCGACCGTGATGATTGGCGTGCCTGACTGAACGTAGTCCCGCTCATGCAAGGCAGAGCCGAAGGGACCAGTCTTCACTTCAGCGATGTCACCAATCGCAACCTTCATCCAGTCATTCGGCGGGCCAGGGACCGGTTCGGGTTTGGTCGAAGCGAACCCAGGCAACCGCCGCTTGCCGGTGAGGAGTTCCTGCATGGCGCCTTGCTTGATCTGGCGCTTCTTGGTCAGCAGTTGTTCCAGCGAGTGGATCAGGGCGTCGGCGTCGGTCAGCGCGCAGGCGATATCTTGTTGTTCCTCCACGCTGCAAGGCAGGACTACGGGGCACTTCATGAATACTGGATTCAATAGGTGCGTCTGGTTTACGCCATCATCAAACTTCAGGAAGTAAGGATTTCTGTTTAGGGCATAGAAAATATACTTTGCGTTGTCCCGATAAGGTGTGAGCGTACATACCCGCTGATTTACAGCGTACAAATCATCTTTATCTGCGACGAAAGCCTTTGCGAGCGCCTTCCCATTGGGTAGGTCGCTCATGACCATCATGATGTCGTTCTTCTTTGCCGGACAAAAATTCGCGCTTGTGTACTTCTTGACTTGGCCATTTGATGAAATGAACTTCGAATTCACGCACACGTACTTTCCAAATTCGGATACGAATTGTTCGTGAGCTTTCCCGCTTCGAAATTTGCAGACCTCCGGCAACAATTTGAAGGTCCAGTCTTGGGGAATAAGTCCGCCTTCGGTTTGCTTGAAGTCAGTCTTGAACAATCGGTGCGCTCGTCGCTTGCTCACTTCCATGCGAACCCCATCTTCGCCAGATGTCCCGCCACTCGTTCCTCCAGGTCGTCCACCTGCTGCGCCAGCTCCGGCATCGTTTGCCCATATCGCTCGGCCAGTTCCTTCACCCGCCCCGTCAACGCTTGGCTCAGGCGGTCCAGTTCCCCATGCACGGCGGCACTCAGCGCAGCCATCCACTTGTGATCCACCACCAGCGCAGTCACTTCATCGACGGTCAGCGTGGTGTAACGCGCCAAGGCCTTGGCATCCAGCTCAACATCCAGCGTCTTGATGCGCTTCTTCAGGCTGCTCACCTGTTCTGACAAGGTCAACCACTGCTTCAGCACGGCCAGCTCTTCCGCTGCATCCGGATCAGGGCCGATCTCCTTGATGCGCGACTTCACTTCCTTGTCGTTGATCTTGTCGAAGCCATTGAACACGGCGTCATCTCCGCTGTGTTCCTCTTCCAGCTCGGTCTGCGCGGTCTGGGCGCTTTCCAGCTCGGCCGTCAACTTGTCCAGCTCGGCCTGCTCGGCAGCAAAGTGGTGCTGCACCAGCAAGGCCTTGGGCACCAGGTCGCAGGCCCAGCCTTTGTCCACGGTCTTGCCGGGTGTGCCGTCTTTGTTCTTCTTGATTTCCAGCACGCGGTAGGGCTCGGCCTTCCAGCCGTCTTCGGCAATCAGGTAGGTGTCGTCTTGCATCGTGTTGGCCCAGTAGTCCATCAGGTGCTGGTACACGGCATAGGGGTCGATCAGGGCTTTGGCTGTGGGTTGGTGCGCGTAGTGCGCCAGCAGGCCTTCGGCCAGCTCATGGATCAGCTCTTTGGGGTGAAAGCTCGGCACCAGCGCTTTCAGGCGCTGGGCCACGGGTGTGCGCCAGGCCTCGAAGTGGCGGTTCATGGCTTGAGTGAAGGCCTGGAACTCGGCGTGCTGGTGGATGGTGGGCTTGATGGCCGCAGGCTCTACCGTCAGGTCCACATAGCCGGGGCGGCGGGGCTTGAACAGCGCCGCTTGCAGTTGCGGGCACACGGCCCAGTAAAGGCCCAGCGTGTCGGGCGCCTGCACATCGGCCTCGGGGATGCCGCCGTTCAGGTGGGCGTCGATGTCTTGCTGGTCTTCGGGCGTGCTGCTGTCGATGTAGCGCGGCAGGTTGAGGTTGAAGTCGTTCTTTTCGATCTCGTCCAGCCCCACCGTGCGGGCGTAGCGCGGGTCGCTGTCGTCCAGCTGGGTGAAGGTGTCTACGATGCGGTGGATGTCGCGCTCGCGCAGGCGGTTCTTGGGGCCGTCTTTCATGAAGCCTTGCGCGGCGTCGATCATGAAGATGCCCTTACGCGCCGCCGCACTTCCCTTGTCGATGACGATGATGCAGGCCGGGATGCCCGTGCCGTAGAACAGGTTGGCGGGCAGGCCAATGATGGCCTGGATCAGACCTCGCCGCACCAGGCTCTTGCGGATCTCGGCTTCGGCATTGCCACGGAACAGCACGCCGTGCGGCAAGATGCACGCGCCCCGGCCGGTGCTTTTCAGCGAGCGGATGATGTGCAGCAGGTAGGCGTAGTCGCCTTGCTTGTCAGGCGGGATGCCGTACCCATCGAATCGCTTGAAGCGCTTCTTGTCTACCGCCACAACGTCGCCGTTGCTCCAGCGCTTGTCAGAAAACGGCGGATTGGCCACCACGTAGTCGAAGGTTTTCAGCTGGTCGCCATCCAGGAACTTGGGGTCGGCCAGCGTGTTGCCTTGCTCGATCACGGCACCGGGGTTGTGGTGCAGGATCATGTTCATGCGGGCCAGGCCGCTGGTGACCTCTTCCTTTTCTTGGCCGTACACGCTCACCGCGGTGGGCGCGGCCTCGGCCACCTTCAGCAGCAGCGAGCCCGAACCGCAGGTCGGGTCGTACACTGTGGTGTCGGGGCTGGTCTTGGCCTTGGCAATGCCCAGCACCTGGGCCATCACGCGGCTGACTTCGGCCGGGGTGTAGAACTGGCCCTTGCTCTTGCCGCTTTCGGTGGCGAAGTGGCGCATCAGGTATTCATAAGCATCGCCCAGGATGTCGTCGCCATCGGCACGGTGGCGTGTGAAATCAAGGTCGCGCGATTCGAAGATGCCGATCAGGTTGGTGAGCTTGTCGACCTTCTCCTTGCCTGAGCCCAGCAAGGCATCGTCGTTGAAGTCGGCCTTGATGCGCAGGCGGTTGGCTTCTTCCAGCGGGTGAACGATCTTCTTGTTGATCTGGTCGCCAATGTCGCTGCGGCCCTTGAGGGCCACCATGTCGGCAAAGCTGGCGCCTTCGGGAATCTGAATGGGCGCAAACGGCTGGCCGGCGTACTTGTCGCTGATGTACTTGATGAACAGCAGAACCAGCACGTAGTCCTTGTACTGGCTGGCGTCCATGCCGCCGCGCAGTTCATCGCATGAGGCCCAGAGTTTGGAATAGAGGTCTGACTTCTTGATGGGCATGTGTTCTTGTCGTACTCGAAAAACTGTCGAGAAATAGAGGCGTAGCGCTTTTAGCGGAATCATCACCGGATGGCCACCGCGGGTCCAACCCTGGTGGCGATGCCTCTGAAGATTACCAGTGGTTTAGCTATGCATGTCCGTTCGCAGTTCGATGTGAACTTGCGCAAAGTTTTGCGTCACCGCCATATGCGGAAAATTCTTTTTACATATTCCGCAGCAATATGGCTATCATGCATCCATCGCCTCTCGATTGGACAACTTCATGAGTAAGCAAGATCCAAAGCAAGTTCGGAAAATCTCCGTCAAGATCTGGCGCCCCATCATTTCCAAGCTGGACTCCAAGATCGACGCAGCCTGCCTTCGGCGGGATGCCTACTTGGCAAAAGTGCTTGAGGGGGAGTTGGTACATTTGGACCGAGAGGTCTGCCTGCCTAATTCCCAGGCGGCACATGACCATGTTTTTGGTGAGCTCGATAAGCTGGACAGAAAGCTTGTCAGCCTTGCCTTGCCGTGCGCCGTGGCGGAGCGTTTGACGGAGATTTGCAGTCGCAAACGCATCGTGCGAGACGCCTTCTTTAACCGACTATTCTTGCTGCTAGCGGCGAACCCGCAAACCATCGACGCACTCTTCTTCTCTTCGTGGGACGAGGACTGGCGGGGGGCGGTGTGGACAGAGTACAAGCATGAGGGCCCATTCTTTCAAAACGGCTTTTACCCTTTGGAGGCCGCTGTCGATCCATTCTGGGCTATGCGTTGTGCTCTGGAACTGGCCGAGACAGACGGCGGTTCAGTAGAGTGGGTTAAAGATGCGATCAGCGGTCAAGAGGGGCGAGTAACCCGTGAGTTGACAGGTATGCGTTCGCCTGTTGAAAGCTTGTACACGAAGGTTCTCGACAAGAAGATCGGTGAGCATAGTTTGGTAGGGCTGTCCTGCTACCTGCCAGACCACATGATCCCAGGCCACGTCGCCGAGGAAAAACACAAGGCAAAGCTCGATGAATTGTTTGCATTGCTGGAGGATTCGAAATGAACAGCACCCAATCGACGGGGCAAGTGACTCCTTTCAGCGTAGCAGGTGCTACCTATCCTTTCGAGGAATTGGATGAATTGGAGAAGGTGATCACCTCATCGCGACAAATGCTGCAAACCCTCGAGCAAAGACGGGATCGTATGCTTTTGGCGCTTGATCAATTGACCAAGCCGGCCACACCAATTGAAAGCCCGACGATAAGGTGGGTTACACCGAGAGTGGAGTTCAGAGGCGAAACTCGATTGAAGTGGAGCTACATCGATCTGTATGTCTGCGCCCTAGAGTTCTTGTGGAAAGAGTGTTTAGACAAGCGCAAAGAGATGGCCGCAGCCATGGCGTCTTGTGGAAATACCCGGTGCTATGTCGCGCAGTATCGTGAAGAACTCTTTTCTGGCCAGTCTGCCAGTTGGGTGACGCAACACAGCCGAGAGCTCGTGGCGGGCTGGTACGTTGATACCAACATCAATCTTGAACGTATGCGTCGAGTGTTACTCGCGGCAGTAAGAGCATCTGGTTTGGTAATGGGCCAAGACATCAAGGTGTATTGGAAGAGCACCAGGGTTCCGCTCTGAAAATACGAACGCAATGGGGGGAAGCAGATGGCACATGAGCGGATTGAAAGCAAGCCGAACATCTTCTGGAAGAGCACGTGTGGTCTAGACACGCATCAACGCAGTTCCAATCACGCGCAGCTGGATACTCCTTGGAATGCGTTCACGGCTGACAAGCGAGCGCTGGTCAACACAATTTGGTCTGACCAAATCGTGAGGGTGACGGACTCGGTCGATGGCTCGGAGAGATGCTTTGTTCGGCTTGGTATGGTTTCATCAGAATGGAAGGGGGTCGGAAAAAGCCATGGCAAAGCGGCTCATGAAAACATCCGGAAGGCGATCGAGGAGCAGACGCCAATTTTTGGCTTTGAGGCTGAGCCCAAATCAGCCGTCTCTGATGGCGGCAGGCAGATCAAACACTTCTATCTGGATCGGGTGTCTCGGCTCAAGCCATGGTACGGGTTAAGGGGGGATGACTTGATTGAGCGGCTACATCTCAAGCAAGCTTTTAATAAGCAAATTGGTCTAGATCCTGAAAAATTTCTGCAAGACCAAGGGTATCTATTTGAGCTTGTCGAACCAGGCGGTGATGTTCCAGGAGCCTCAAGCTCCACGAGGCTTGATCAGCCCGGAGAAGATAAGAAAGTAAGTGATAGCGAAGTGCCATCGGCCGTCTCGCCAGAGTCGGGGGATGATGAAGAGCCCGTGGACGCAGATGCTTATGCTGCAAAGGCGTTGCCTGTTCTTGTCCACCACGTCTTGCAGCAGCGTGACAACCTGCTGGTGCCCATGACGTATCAACAACTTGCAGAACGAATTGGTAGACGCAACAAGCACGGGGAGCCATGGGCCAGAGGTTTGGGTCATATTCTTGGAAAGGTGACGCAGCTCGTTGAGGAAGCTTGGTGTGACGATCATGAGAAGCCACCTTACTTGACGACCATCGTGGTACTGAAAAGTAGTCACGACGACGGCTTGCCGGACGATGGCGTCAAGATCTATTGGCCCGATTACGAGCACCTCACCAAGGCGGAGCGGCGAACCAAGGTCCTACAAGAATATGAACGCATCCTGCATTTTGGTAGTGGGTGGAACGATGTGCTTCAGCGCTTGGGTCTCACGCCTATCGCTTCGTCCGATTTGGGGGATAAAGGAACCACTGGTGGCTGGGGGGGTGGTGAGTCAGATGCCCACAAAGCAATGGAGGAGTTCGTCGCCTCTCACCCTGAATTGTTTGGCGCAGACGCCTCGTTTACGACCCTTCAAGAGTACCCACTTCGATCAGGTGATGCGATCGATGTCTTCTTCAAGTCTGCCAAGGTGTGGGTTGGCGTTGAGGTCAAGTCAAAGGTGTCTGATGGGTTGCTGTCAGACTATCAACGAGGCGTCTATCAAGTAGTCAAGTACACCGCCGTACTGAAAGCACAGGCTATGGTTGATCACCCGCATGATTGCCCGAGCGTCAAGGTGTTACTGGCCTTGGAGAGTGGGATGCCACGTCAATTTGCCCTTGAGGCCAAATCCCTAGGTGTCGAGTTCATCGAGCATCTTGGGGGTGTGTGACGTAGGCGAACAAACGCAATTTATGTCGGCGCTCTACAGGAGTGATCACTGACTCTCTTGTTGCGTCGATGCGTGACCAACGGCAGCGCCCGCTGAGTCATTGGTAGCCGAGATAGTTGATACAAGTAGGCCTTTGGTTCCGGAATCAGTTGAAGCAACTACGGCATTGACCGGGTGATCGACTACGTGCTTCTGCACAAGTTGTGTCACTTGAAACGCCACACCCATAGTCGGCTTTTCTGCGCGACGCATCGAGAGATGCATGCCGGGCTGGGGGTCGGGCCAAGGATCGATTGGACGAGTCGGCGCAGGCGTGCCATAGGTGCTTCAACACCAAAGGTCTCCTGGTTATATGTCATCGGCTAGACAAATGCCTTTGAGAAAGTAGCACGGGCCCAATTGCCTCTATGACCTGTGCCAGAACGGCCGCAGAAGCGTCACTTCCATCCCACACCTTTTCGAGCGCCTGCTTGATTCGCTGGTTTCCAAGCGGATCAATAGACCGGCGCCTTACCGGTATGCGTGTTTCAAGGGTAATACCTGCATAAATTAACAGGGGCCGAATGGTCTCTGTGATGTTTTTTGTACGACCCGCAAGAAATCGTTGAACTGTCGACTGATTGACTCCCATTGCTCTAGAAAAGCAATTTGGATTGCTACCTATGCGCTCCAGGTAGGCCGCCAACTCTTGGCGCAAACGTGGCAGATCTGGGTGGGGAGGCTTTGCTATTCTTGGCATAAAAGGCATAATACTATGCATGAATGAAAGTGCAAATTGCATTGACAGTCGGGGGACAGAATGATCTTTGTCTTGCCTATGCCAGACGAGTTGTCCGCGGCGCATGCGGGGCGTTTTGGTAGTTTGAATCGATTGCCTACCTATAGAGTTCAATCAGCGATTAGAGTTGCTCTGACCGCTGAAGGTCACGCGATAGAGGATGGTTTGACCATGGTGGAGATGCTTGCATTGGCGTCGGGCATGTCGTCGATTGCCTACGCTCAAGCCCACTCAATGATGCCGGCGCTCCGCGTCGCGACGAAAGGCGATGACATTCGGCCTCATGGTCATCCAGAAGATCGAACCTACACCAGGAGATTGGGGATGATGGCTCCTAGGGAAGGGGGCTTCGTTTGTCAGAAATGTCTTGAAAAAGATCTCAAGCAGTTTGGCTTCTCATGGTTTAAACGCTCGCATCACCTGATTGGCGTGGATTGGTGTGTCGAGCACGGCGATCCACTGTGGCAGGTGCCAGGGCCTGACCCATTTTCTGCTTTGCCACATGTCTGGAAGGCAAGAGGCCTGTTGCGGAGGTTGGAAGCCTGCGCACCAAGTCTTGATGAAACCGATCCTTTCCTACAGCGATTTGTGGCCATATCAGCTTTCTTGTTGACGCATGCGCGGCCAATTCCAGTAGCTCGGTTGCACCGTCCAATTCGCAAGCGGGCGACTGAGCTCGGCTTGCGGCGAGCGCTGATTGGCAAACAGCCGCCATTGAGTGATCTGGTGCGAGACCTCGCGCCGTCAGAGTGGGTGCAAGCGCATGTGCCTGGCCTGCATGAAAAACCTGATTCTCTCTACATGAGTCGGATTGACGATCAATTGCTATCAGTCACTCCAGCGTCAGGCGATTCGTATGTCTTGGCGATGGCAGCTCTTTTTCCATCGGCCGAAGAAGCAATTGAAGCAGTACTGGTCTCCAGGCAGGATCTACCTAGAGCGGAGACCTCCAACCGCCAAATTCGTGGCGTGCAGTTCTGGCACGGCGAGGTCTGGCAGCATTACACAAGGCACAGAGGAGACCATCGCGAGATGGCTGAGGACATTGGGCTGCCAGTGAGCTATGTGACCCAACGCCTGTTGACATTGGGGTTGCCTGATCTGAAGGAAATTGGATCGAGCCCACTAGGCGCTGCGCTCAACGCGTTCTCCAGTGGCGAATCACTAGAGCAGGCCTGCACAAGCCACTCGGTTGATGAACAAGACCTTCAAGCGCTGTTGCGCGTAGCTTGCGCGCGCCTTGCCAAGGTGGTTGAGCAAATGGCGAGGGACGGCGAACGCCCGAGTTTGCGCAGGTATAGGGGCATTGCGTCGTCAAACAGCTTCAATTTTTCAAACCAAGGGGAAATAGCATCTCATCAGAATGATGCATCCGACGTGGATCCAACGGCGACAGGCTATGCGTCAATCGCATGATGTAGCGTCAAGGCTGTTTGTTATGGCTGCTTGTCCTCTTTGAAACGCCGGCCAGCCTCTTGTAGGCTGGCTATCGTAGGCTTGGCTCCTCTTCGTAGTTTGACCACCTTGCCTTGCGGCTTGTCGCCACCGCGACTCGTGCTGCTAACCGTGTTCAGTGCTTTGCGCTCGGCGACCGTCATGGATGCGTCGATTGCTGCAGCCACGACTTTGTTGGCTCTTGCATTTCTCAGCTCTGCCTTGTACTGTTCGACGGACTCGCTGCTCGCATCGTCTACGAAGGGGCACAACAGGTCCTGACGCAATGCGCCCCCCTGCGCAGCGTGAGAGATGAGCAGGCTCACGTCATCACGGGACTTTGAATATTCGACTGAGCTGTAGGCGCGGTCCACATCACTCCACTGGACTTCCCAAGCGCCGCGTTGACGGCAAAGCCGATGGGCGTGAGTCAGTAGGCTGACAAGCTCGCGTTTGATGCCGGCCGTGTAGTTCCACAGGTCGAAGCGGCGCTCATTGAAGCTAAATTCAAACAAGCCAGGCACCACTCGTTCGTACGCTTCAAGCACGTTGGCCCAACAAGTTGAACTTGGCCGATCTGGAACCAACACCACCGGACGGCTTAGAAGGCGCTGCGTGGCTTCCGACGGACGAGACATGAGCTTCCAGCATAGGCTGTAGTTGGCGCCAAAGAGCCATGGTGTCCGCACCTCCGCGAAGGCCAACAGGACTTGAGTGACCAATGTGGTGGCTTCCCTGGATTGCGCCAGAAACTGCATCTCATCGGCGCTGAACAGGCACGCACCAGTCAGATACCGCCATTGAGCGCACTCCATAGGCATCTGAGGCTCGGAGATGCGAACAGATCCGTTGGCGACCTCAGGTCTGCAAAGTGGCCGAAGAATCTGGGAGATGCTCTTGTGGCCGCTCACTGCAATTCGAGTGAATGCAGTCAAGGGCAAGGCTCGATGGCCGTCGAGCTTAAGCGTGTAGTCTTTGCTGGAAAGAAGGCGTACCAATGCAAGTTGGATCTGCGATTTGCCCGAGCCAGCGAGCCCAGTGAGGCAAGTCGGCATGTACGGATCCACGTCGATGGCATCTGCATAACCATAGGCCAGCAAGGACTGTGGGGTTGGGTAGTACATGGCAGCATGTGCTTGGGCGCGCTCAATCTGAACGCGAATGATCTCCACCGCAGCATTGGTTGGGACGAAGGTCGTCTTCCAAGCCTTTTCGATGCGAAGGCAGGCACCTTCAATTGTGTCGTCGTTGAGGTCGATCATTGGATCAACCTCGACCTTGGATCTGCGTTTGATCACATCGGTGGAGTTCAGATCCGAGTAACGACTCACCAAGATGTTGGTCATGCGCGAGCCTTTGCTGCGTGTACGGCGCCACGCGCTTCGGCGGCTTCGCGCTTGGCTGTTGGTGTGCCACGCTTGGCTCGGCCTTTCACGCGCGTTCCTGCGTCCCAGTCGCGCCCAGTGGCTTCTTTGAACTCGTGATAAATCTGACTCGTGACTGCTGCGCAATGCTCGTCATGAAAGCTGTCGCGTTCTCGGCAGAAGGCCTCGAATTGCTTGATCTCCTCCAGAGACATCAGCAGAACCTCATTTCCAACAGGCACCTTGAGGCTCAGATTAAGCTCAATGAGCTGCCCTTTGATGTCTATCCAGATGTGGCGCAAACATGCGTCGAGCACGTACACCTCCACGTCAATCGTCTGCTTTCCGGAGACCATCTTGCGAGCGCCAATTTGGTCCAGCGCGTCAGACCTGAACAGCATGCTGTTCAATACAACGCCCTCCTTGGTCAGTTTGGCCTTGGTTCTGGTCAAGTAGGCACGAACCGCGTCCTCAAAGCTCATCTGCAATGCATCGTTTCTGCCGATCTGGTCCAATGCATTCCACACAGCCAATGGTGTGGCTCGCGCTACTCGGTCGGCAAGGTTTGGGGGAATGCGATCACCAACATAAAAGGTGTCGTTGTCCTTCAGAACGCGAAAAAGCTCCCGTCTGATGAGTTCAAAGGTACGAAGGTCAGAGGCCGTAAATCCAGGGGCTTCGTCAGTGGTGTAGGTCTTTGGGTTCGTTGATTCGAGAACCGCCTTGCTCTGACCCGCATGGCCTGGTGGGGATTCACTGACCACGGGCTTGTAGATCACGATCCTGCTGAATGCGTCTGTCGTGCTGCCGGCACCGCGGTCTTGGATGTCGAAGGAAGAGACGCCTTTGCTGGGCCAGCGATCTGGCGAAAGTTCCAATCCAAAAAGTGCAAAGAACCGAACCTTGTCGATTGCTTCGCAGAACTGCGCCATCCGGTAGGCGGATGCGCTTTCTCCACCTTGGCTGAAGCCAACGCCGGTGAAGAGCCCGCTCGCCGTGTCACGCTTGCGGACTACATACAGTGGGGGAAGAGGGTTGCCTTCGATCAACCCACGAGCGAGATCACCTACCCCATAGGCATCGCGTTCGAGCTTCTGCATGAGGTTCCAGACCTGCTCTGTGAATGCGCCCATGGGTGGCAGAATTTTGGACCGGGCTCTGACGTACCCATACATGTTCATCTGCACTTGGTCTGAGCTGATCTCCTTGATCACGTAGTAGACGAACACGCCCTTACGTGGAAACGGCTTGCCTTGTGGGTGCCAGAGCTCTTGGTGCGTCAATTTGCCTCTGTGCACTTCCCTCCAGCGACATCCAAAGTCCTTCATCATGGACTTGTTGTAGATGGTGGTCATGGTGATGCCGAGTCCTACTTCCCTGCGATACCCCTTGAGGATCAGAGCCTGCATGGCAGGCGACGTGTTGTGCCCGTGCTCTTTGCCTTTGTACTTGTGAGGTGCACCCCATTTGGATTTAGGTGTGGTTTTGTCCCGGGCCCATCTCCCGATACTGCGAATTGGGTAGTGCAGCGCAAAGCGGTTCCGGCCAAAGAGTATGTAGACATAGAACCAGAGGCGCAGCCGAGTCTCGTTCCGCTTTGGGTTGCATATACGGGCATGCGCATTGATGACACGATCCGGATCCTCGGCATCCAACACCTCATCGAACTTCCGAGTGAGTGGAAAGATAGCCTCGACCTTCTCTTCCATTCGATCTGAATGACTACGTGATGGCCTCTTCCTGAACTCGTCAAGGTTGTGGAGATTGAGGCCCTCCAAGTCGACCAACCACGGTGGCATGGTCGACTGATGTTCCGCCTTGACGATCTTTCCGCCTCTCACGCCGTCCTCGAACGCCTGACGCTCCATGCCAATCAGTATGGGCAAAGGCGTTGGGGTGACCATACGGTTGGGGCGCGTTTCTGACTTGTAGGTGACAGCTTTTGGCTCGCGCACGACGAAGAGCAAGAGTAGAACGCAGTCGGTCTTTGAGCTGCTTCTGAGGAAGTGGTAAGTGATCCCTTTTTCAAGTACGCCATACCCTTGCGGGGCCTCAAGTTGAGTGCCAATGCAGATGCCTGACATGCTTAGCTCCTTTTGAACCAGTGGCTGAATTCATCAAGCACATCTCGATGTTCAGCGATGAGGGGCTGTTCGATGAAGAAGTACTGGTAGAGGTCGATGCGAATCTCACGCCTCCAGATGGCCTGGTACATAACGATCTTCAAGTCGTACAGTGCATAGCCGAACTCGGCCATCAAGTTGTGGATGACCTCCAACGCCGAGACGCTGGCTAACACGCCAGCGCGCAGGGCGTCCACGATTTCCATGCGCTGGACCTCCTCGAATGGATGCGGTCGCCTTTGCCAACCGTAGATGTGTTCAAGGTTTGCAAGGACAGTTGTGTTGATGTTGCCTGCTGCGACTCGAATCGTGGGAATCCCGACATCGGCATAAAGGATCTGCTCCGCCCGGTGCCGGACCTCTGCGTGTCTAGCGGCCCGTTTCATATCTGAGTTGGGCTTGATGCCTACCATCGGGACGTCAAAGTCAGCTTCTGTGTCTTTGATGGTGAGGTTGATGCAGTAGGGGCCTTGGTCATCTTGCAAGAACAGGAGGAAGTCGCCGATCCAAGGGAAAGGTACTGCCGCCATCACGGTTGGATCGTCCGTGCTGGCGATGTGCAGCACGGGATGAACTTCAAGCGCGCCAAGTTCCTCTGCGATGGCAAGGGTTCCCCGAAAATTTGGCAACTTCATGCCGGCTGCACGAGGATGGCCCGTCAACGGGTGCAGCGCCTGTAGATAGGGGAGCATGCGTTGCTCCTGGATGTCGAACAGCCAGGGGCAGTACAGCACGATGTACAGGACCCACTTTTCTGGTCTTGAGATCGTGCTGATCTCTCGGTCAACCAGCGCTGACCAGACCTTCGCAAACCGACTTTTGTCAGGCGCCTCTTCTCGGACGGCGCGAATGGAGGGGTCATAGTCACGCCCGAAGGCAGGCGGATCTTGACGCGACAAAATTGTGCGTAACCGTGCCTCGGTCAAGCGACGAACTGTTCCCATGGCTCATTTCCATGCTGTGTTAGATGGCGCCGCACCCTCATGGGGCGGCATCGTGGCATCAGCAGGCAGCGGAGCACGCCAGCGTTCCGTCAATGGCTTGACAGGACGCTGGTCTTGGTGGAAAGTAGCGAACAGGCGAAAACGCAAAATCTCTGCCCGCACATCCAAACACCCGTGGTCCCCTGCAAGAGATCACGGGTGTTGTGCTTTAAGCCCGCACATTTTGTGCATCAGGTCATCGCAGAGCCTCCTGCAAAGCACTTGGTGGATTTGCTTCCTCACGTGGAGTTCTGCGCGTGGCTGTCGTCATTGCAACGGCTAACGGCGGTATCTCGTCGTCTGGCGCGGCCCCCTTAAGACCAAGGGCCACGGCAGCGCGATGGGCTTGGCCTCGTCTACCGTGCGTGCGTCCACTAAGCAGTGCGAAAACAATAGACGGTTCGAAGCCATGAGCACGAGCCCACTCGGACGCTGTCACGCCATGCCGTTCGAGCCACTCACGAGCTTCTCGAACAGTTCGAAGCGCAGAGGTAGACATTTGCAAACGATCGCCATTGATGTAAACTTTTGACAATCATAGAGACATTCGGTGGATTTGCAAGATGTTTGGCAAACGATTGGCGGATGAGCGGCGACGCCTGGGGCGAAGTCAAGATGACTTTGCTCAAATCATTGAGATTGGTCGCTCAGGCTATGCGGCGATCGAAGGTGACCGAGCACCCCTGGATGTGGCGCGGCTGGTGACGCTCGGGGAGCGATCCGGCGTCGACGTGATGTACGTGCTCTCTGGAGAGCGTGCTTCTCTGGCGGCAGGGCAGCTACTCGATTGGCCGCTGGTGGAGGGCATCTTGACGGGCATCCACAGATGGGCGGCCGCCCACAACATCACCGTGCCCCCTGAAAAGCAGATGTTGCTGCTGAAACTGCTCTACCAAAAGCTGGCTAGCAAAGGTTGTGTGGACAAGCAATCTTTGGAGGACGCGCTGCGTTTGGTGGCGTGAATGAACGCTGTGCAACAGTGAGGTTGTAAGTGGACAAGACGAACTCGGATGAGGTGGCAAAGCAGGTCGATGATGAACTGACTCGAGTCATGCAATCACTGACAACTCCTGCAGTTCCAAAGGGGCAGCGTCGATTCAGGTTCGCAGTTGGGTTGTTGTGCTTGGCACCGTTTTGCTTGTTGGTCGCCTTTTTCCCATGGCCGAGCCAGACGTTCGTGGACAAACTGATGTGGGTGGGCTATGCCTTTACCTTATTGGTAGTCGGGGCCTGGCAGCTTGATAAATCCAACAAGGAGTCTGATGCAGTAGCCCGTTGCGATGCGCAGCCCGAGATTAAACAAGCTAACTCTGGCAAAGTCCTTCCGCTTAAGCGGCAATAGAGTCGTGGCTGGTGACCTGCTGGGCGACGTCGTAATTCCACAGGCTTGGCTGCCGGGGGAAACACTGTTCAGCTTGTGCGCCAGGCACCACAGACTCTCCGGGAACCTTAGAGCATCATCAACCTGTCTGCAGCTATTTGGTCATCCAAGTCAGGGTTCAGCCCATGATTTTCCTAGTCGGATTGATCATTTTGTAAGCATGACGCGTGGCCAACTCGGCAGTGTGGAATCCATCATTCGTGGTCACACTGTGTTGCCGCTTTATTTACCCTTCACCACGGCCATCGCAGAATCACGCTTGATCGATTCTATGGCCGGCATGTCAATAGGTAGTTTGAAATACCAGTTGGGATTGCTCACGAGCAGGTTCAGGGCTAATCATCCACTGAAGGCGTGTATGTCCTGCGTGTCGGCAGATCGCGTCCATTGGGGTGTCAGCTATTGGCACGTACACCATCAGATACCAGGCGTCTGGGTCTGTCCGATACACGGCGAGTTGCTGGTTCAGTCATCTTTGAAAGCCACAGGCGTGCGGCGCTTTCAGTGGTGCTTGCCAGAACTGTCTCACATGACGCCGCCAGTTGAGTGCGCCGATGGCCTAGCCACACTGAAATCCTTAGCCCATTTGGCGATTGCGCTGTGGTCCCTACCAGCAGGTACGCATGTCGATTTGACGGGGATTGCGGATACGTATCGTCTGACACTGCGTGACAAGGGGCTAGTTCGGGGAGATGGGCGTGGGCGTTTGAACCATAAGGAAGTCGGAGTCTTTTACGCTTCGTTCCTCAATCCACTGCGGCAAATTGCCGAGTTGTGCGCATTGCCGCAGACGTCCGACGCTGCTGCAAGAGAGGTAGCAAGATTGGCATCTGCACCGCGAAGTGGCCAACACCCGATAAGACACATATCGATGATGGCCTGGCTTGGAGGAGAAATGAGTGCGTTCATCGAAAGCATGAGTCGCAGGCGCAACATTGAGGAAGCCATTGAGGAAACAAAGTCGAGCAGTTCCTTGCGTGCTGACGAGCGGAACCTCATGTTGAAGGATGAACTATCTCAACTAGTTGCAGCGGGACGAAGCGTCTCTTCTGTGTCTCGGGCGCTTGGTGTTGATCCGCATACAGGCATGGCTTGGCTGACCGCTGTAGGGGTTGCGACCAAGAAGAGGCCAAGCTTGCTGAAAGGTGATATCCGTGTCCGCATGATTTCGGCCTTAAAAAGAGGTGCATCTAAAAGTGATGTGGCATCTGCGGCGTCTGTATCGATAGGGTCGGTGACGCGACTGCTACGCACAGAGGTTGGGTTGAGGGATGCATGGATGTCAGCCAGATATTCGAAGAGACATAAGTACGCAAGGGATACCTGGGAAGAGATCACTATGGCCAACCCAAAATCTGGGGTCAAGGCCGTGCGAATGTTGAGACCAGATATTTACGCATGGCTGTACCGCAATGATCGGGAATGGTTGATGACCCAGTCGCAAAAACTGCCCGAGCAACCCAAGCACGGCGGGGTGCGAGTTGACTGGGATGCCAGGGATAAATATCTTGCTTCGCAGGTGGCTGACGTATCGCTCAAGTTGGCAAAGGAGACGCCCAATCGTCGCGTCAAGCTTTGGCAGATTTACCAGAGATTGCCGGAGCTGAAGGCTAAGCTTGGCCATCTTGATAGGTTGCCGTTGACTCAGGCCGCAATCAAATTTGCTCTGTCTGCTCTGCCAAATGCAGGACATTTGCTTGACTGAGTCATAGTGTTAGTCAGTTGGATTGTCACGTTGAGATTCGTCGCAACGCTTCTCTGCTGCCTTAGCATTCGGGATGCTTATTCATTCCTGAGATCTCTCGAAGCCATTGCTGGCGAGTGCGCCACAGGTAGATCTTGGCTTTAGCTCTCGTCGATCTGGATCGACGACCGGCAGCGGCGCGTTGCTGGCGCTTGCGCTCATTAAGCCTATAGCGGCGTTGTTGCATCTCAAGCCGAACTTTGGCATGCGGGTCCACTTCCTGCCCTGATCGTGCTTGAATACGAAGTCGAAGTTTGGAGAAGACCAATTCGGACGGCAGGCTTCCACTTGGCTTGTTTCGCTTTCGTTTCACCTCAGCTTTTAGCAGCATGGATCGCATGCGTCGTATGCACGTTGGCTTTACGGCGCGATCGAAGTGCCGTATGGTCTTTTCCCATGTGATGCTCATTGGGACTTCCTCGCTTCAGCGTCCATCGAATCCTGTGTTCTACCTGGCCGAACTTGATGACCATTTTTGCCAAAATTATCTGATCTAGATAATTATTCGCTTCGAATAATTCTGGCTAATCGGATCTCCGCGAGCCCCTCTTCTCTCTAGGCATTGGTGGGTTAGTCTAGACAGTTCGCATTTGTGCTTTCCCAATCGGTGAAATGACAGCGTTTGATCGTTGTCCTGCACTCTCCTTGAACTCACCATATTTACGCAATCCTGATGCGGTGCGCAAGATGTGTACCCCGGTTTGCGCGATACATCGACTGGCTTCGCAGCCCGAAATGTGCTTAGATATATACATGGAAGCGAGGCTCCCGAGCAGCACATGTCAACCGACGATGCCGACAAAGTACGCAGCATGGTAGAGCTCCCTCCGCTGGAAGTAGAGGGGCTTATCAGGGAGGTTGCTGGGATCTGGAAAAACGTGTCCTCGTTGGATAGGCCTTACTACGAAGCGTGTGGGAAGCCAGAGTTCATGGGGGACCGGCTGTCCGGTTTAAGAGCGCATGTCCTTGACGGAGTAGCTGCCATAGCAGTGAGCTCACTACGTGATGGTGCTGAGAATGTGCTCTTCGATGCGGCGCAACGGTTTTTCGAGCGCATTGAGTTGGCGTGCGGAGTGCGGCTGTCGGTGAAAGTCCTCGCCTTCGGCCATGATGTTCGTCTGCCTGCGTTGATGCGCGCGGATTGGGCGAAGCAAGGCATCACCGTTGCAAACTCCAGAAACGATCATGAGTTGCGAGACTTAAGTGCAGACCAAGTCGCCAACTTGTATGTGCGGCGAACATGTGCCCATGCTTATGCCGTTGTTGCGAAATTTGAGCGCTTGTCGTCCAATCGAGGCGACGAATCACCTGGTAGTTTGGGCTGAGGCTATCGGGTTGATCTCATCAAGTTGGATGTCAACCCATTTAGCAAATCGGCGCTCAACCCCAAAGCACGCAAGTTTCACTTGGCGCATTTCCAACCGAAACTCAATTACGGGTGGTGCCGATGAGCAGCGAGCAATGTTGCATTGCATTAGCCATTGGGCAAAGTCCCAGCGTAGACATGTGCCTTTGTGGAAAGACATGAGGTGCCATCGTGACCGTCACCATACTGTCGAGCCAACAGTTCAATCAGGACTCCGATTTGGCTAGGAGTGCTGCGAAGAACGGCCCCGTGTTCATTACAGATCACGGCGAACTGACTCACGTGCTCCTTTCGATCGAAGAGTACCGAAGGCTCACTTGTAGCGCCCAGAGCCTTGTTGACATGCTCGCCATACCTGGCGGGGATGACTTCGAGTTCGAGCCGCTGCGCTCGACATTTCAGGCCAGGCAAGTTGATCTCTCATGATGAGTGTGCAGGACGCTACCCTGCACCCGATGGCTGTGACACTTTTGTCGGCATCGACCGAGCAAAACTAGGGTGGGTGCTCGGGTCTTATCTGCAACCACGGCCACCTTTGAGCGGCCGGAGCAAATCACGAAGACCGTTTTGGTCGATTTCCTGCATCAGCGCCAGCAACCGGCCAATCTCCCCACGAGGAAAGCCCTCCCGGGCAAACCAGTTCAGGTAATTGCCAGGCAAGTCGGCCAGCAACGTACCTTTGTGCTTGCCAAAGGGCATGGGCGTCGAAACGAGTTGCTCTAGGTCGGATGGATTCATTTCTTGGCATACCGAGTGGATGTTCAGACCTTCGTCAAGCTGCTTTTGAGGAGTTCCCGCAAAGTCTTGCGGCCAGCCGAGTTGGTGGACCGCCAAGCCTGTAGAGCCAGTGCCAGGAACTGCTGCTCCGCGGGTGTGAGCCCCGCACTCTCTCGCTCCTCATCTAGCCAGCCCGACGGCTTGCCACAGTGCTGCTCGATCTGCCTGGCCATCTTGTCGCCGATAGGCCTGGACGACTTGATCTGACTCCACATGCTGGGCGAGATCTCCAGCTTCTGAGCAAATGACTGCTCCAGGCCTTTGGGCGGTGTGCCCGACGCGAGTGCCTCTTCTGCGAAGCTTTGGAATAGCGCCAGCGCGTTACGCCGGCGTGTCACGGTGATGTTGTTCAAGATGGCTGATGTGCGCAATGCCACAAATTGGCAACAGCGCCATTTTCGCAGGGTGTTGACAGTACAGTAAAGACTCTTTACTATCGCGTCCATTGTCAAGTTTCGACATGAAGCTTGGCCGCATCAAACCAATCAACCAACGCAGATTTTCAAAGGACTCATCGTGAAATCCAGACTGAACACCACCAACCGCCTGTGCCTTATGGGCCAGGGCGCGTTCGTGCCGTTCGTACGTCTGGCAGCCACGATGTTGCCAGGCAGCCGCCCGTGCCTGATCGCGTTCCAGTTTGAACCATCCCATGCCAAGCGGGATGCGTACATCCGTGGACATGAGGATCAGGTGCAACCGGGTGAGGGAGTCGTTGACGCGTAAGGCGCACGCTCTCTCCTAGCTCTCTCAAGCGGAGGCCCGGATTCCAAAAGGATCCGGGCCTCTTCGCTTTCCCCCTTCAATTTTTCAATCACCTTTACTGCGTGCCCGTCGCGCAACCTGGCGATCAACGGATCGCTACACCTCACAGGTGTCGCTCTTTAACAATTTGCCGCGAGATGCCTTGCCTACAAGCAGGCAGGCATCTCGCACAAGTAGCGAATGGTTCGCCGTTCGCTCCACTTCGGGTGTGTCCTTGCACTCCAAGTCACACGCGTAACGCTGGTGTCGGTGGCAAGGGATGTGTGTGGTCAGGGCCCGGATCCACATGCAGCGAGACATCGACTCTGGACGGCTGTCCGTGAGTGCTCGCGCTTGGGCACAGCCGAAGTGGATACCTTGCTTCGTTAACTCAGTGGCCAGAGTGCCGGCCTGTCTAGCCGGAAGGCGCGGGTTCGACTCCCGCACGAAGCGCCACACCCATTTCCAATGCCGCGGTAGCTCAGTTGGTAGAGCGCCGGCCTGAAGAGCCGGGCGTCGAGAGTTCGAACCCCTCCTGCGGCACCAATCAGTTCCAACAAATTTGCCTCTTTAGCTCAGTGGATTCAGAGCACTGGTTTACGAAGCCAGGGGTCGCACGTTCGAGTCGTGCAGGAGGCGCCAATTAACTCAGCCACACAAGGAGATCTGTCATGACGAAGTTCACACCAGCCCGTACGCCAGCTCTCCTGCTGTGGACGCTTGTCGGCAACCTGCTGCATGCCAAGGCGCAGCCACGCCATGTCGAAGCTCAAACGCAGGTTGCGCCCGCCCCAGCAGCCGAAGAAAAGGATGAGGCCAAGGACCTCTTGCAGCGTCTGAGAGAGGCTGGGCTTTGACAACCACCACGTTCGAGCCTCGTTAGCTCAGCGGACAAGAGCGGCCAGTTTCCACCTGGCCTTATGTAGAGGAGTGGCCGTTCAAATCGGTCACGAGGCGCCAGATTTTCTCGGTGTAGCGCAGTTGGTAGCGCGGGTGCTTTGGGTGCATCAGGTCGGCGGTTCGAACCCGTCCTCCGAGACCACGTTTAAACGCCCGGTGCGCTTGGGTGTGACCGTAGCTCAATGGCAGAGCCTCGGTTTGTGACGCCGATGGTGCCGGTTCGACTCCGGCCGGTCACCCCCAAGCGCATTGGGCATCGCATATCGCTGTCATCCGGTAAGCCTCTGACCGCTCACAGAGGCAATCCATCAAGGAGTCAAAAATGAAGTCCAAACGCCAAGACCAGGCTTGCTTTCGAGGTCACAAGCAAGCGTCGCAAGGGCTATCCGTCTGAGACGGGCGTCAAGCGTGGCCAGCGCATCGTGCACGGTGACAAGTACCTGCACGAAAAGCTGGGGCGCAACGACCCATGCCCTTGCGGATCGACCAAATCATTTCAAGCGCTGTTGCCTGACATCGGGTTGCTTTTGACGGCAGCCAACGCCACGACTACTGGCGCGATTGAAGCCGCAGCCACCTCTGTCTCGTTCGTCTAGCTGGCCTAGGACACGACGCTTTCAATGTCGGAACACGGGTTCGATTCCCGTACGAGACGCCATTCATGCGCAAGGGATCTTGTCATGAGAACACCCAAACGGGGCACATCCAAACCGAGGAACCCACTCGTCGCTCCTGCCATGCAACGCAAGGCAGGGTCTCATCAATTGAACAACAAGCAAGAGCGCCAGCGCCTCAAGCGTGAGCTGCGCAAGTCCAACGACAACATGCACTGATACCTGCCCATGAAAGGAGGGCTTCCCATGTCACCGAGCACCTCAACGCATGTCCTGCAACTGGACATTCAAGGCACGCCACAAGCCTGGATCACGGTCGAACAGGCCGCTATCCATTTGGCCAGTGACTCGGTGGCATGGGTCGACGGCACCGGGCCGCTGCGTCGCCTGCGTGGTGGCGTCAATGCCCGAACGGGACGACAGTCCGTGATGGAGATCTTCCCCATCATGGCGCTCAACGGCGCTTCGCGCATCAACCTGTTTGAGGTGGCTCCATCGCTGAGCAGGCTGAAGCTGTTTCGGCGTGACCGGTGCATCTGCGCTTACTGCGGCGATCGCTTCCCAGAGAGCGTGCTGCAGTGCGAGCACATCGTGCCGGCTTCACGGGGCGGTGCCATGTCGTGGATGAACCTGGTGACGGCCTGCCCTGGCTGCAATGCTGCCAAGGCCAACCGCACACCGGAGGAAGCCCGCATGCCCTTGCTGTATCTGCCCTATGTGCCTAGTCGATTCGAAGACTTTCTGCTGCAAGGCAGGCACATCCGGGCCGACGTACACGAATGGCTGGCTTCGCGCCTGCCGAAAGGATCGCGCCTGAACTGAAAGGTTCAGGCGCCAACGAGTCTGCCGTGAAAGGCAGGCGCTCACAGGTCAGGGGTTTGGGTGAAAGCCCGCCCCGCCGGTGCGCTGTGGCCAGGTTCAAGCCTATTGTCATGGTGCATGCCGCGTCTGCTGGAAACGGTTGATTGGGCTGTCTGTGGTCAGCACCGGCAACGGTGATGGGTTCAATTCCCAAGCAGCCACCCATTGGTTAGCTCAGTCGGGTAGAGCAACGCACTTGTAATGCGTCTGTCACGGGTTCGATTCCCGTACCAACAACCTTACCAAGGTTGATCAAACCGGTCGAAAGACCATCGCCGAACGCAGATGGCTTGCCATCTGTCAGCCCTGGCGGCTTGTGCAAGGAAAACGCGTGGCTCGCGCAGGTGGCCAAGTGGCGTGCCGATCAGGGAGGACGGCACGTCATGAATCCGCCATGCCTGAGCCAAGGCGATCCCTGCCCGCAGCCGGTGCTGTAACGGCACCCTTATCCAAACAAGAAGGAGAAACCCATGTTGGGATTCAAACGTTTCACTGTCAAAAAGAACGAGCGTGGCCTGCTGCTGCGCAATGGTGACTTCGAGCGCGTGCTGCAGCCTGGCCGTCACTGGCTGGCCACGGCGTTGAGCGATGTACGTGTCGAGACCTTCTCGCTGGAGCAGTCCGCCTTCACGCATGGCTTGGCCGACTACCTGATGGCCAAGGAGCCTGAAGTGGTCGAAGCCGAGTTCGTGTGTGTCGACCTCAAGGAAGCCGAGGTAGGCTTGCGCTACGAGAACGGCGTGCTGGTCGAGTTGCTGGCGCCCACCACGCGTCGTCTGTACTGGAAGGGCCTGCACGAGGTCAAGGTTGAAGTGCTGGACATCAGCGACCAGGCCGATCTGCCTGCAGAGCTGGTTGCGCGCTTGACGCAGACGCAGATGCGTCAACGTCAGGTGGCCGGCTTGATCGGTGTGCTCACCGTGCAGGTGCCCGAATACGGTGTGGGTGTGCTGCATGTCGACGGCAGGGTGGACTCGCTTTTGAAGCCAGGTTCCTATGGCTTCTGGAAGTACAACCGCAACGTCTCGGTCGAGCTGGTGGACTTGCGTCTGCAGGTGGTGGAAGTGTCCGGCCAGGACATCCTCACTAAGGACAAGGTCGGCCTGCGCCTGAACCTGTCGGCATCGTGGCGCTTCACCGACGTGCTCAAGGCTTACACGCAGCTGCAAAAGCCCGCGGAACACCTGTACCGTGAGTTGCAGTTCGGCTTGCGCTCGGCCGTGGGTACGCGCACGCTCGACGAGTTGCTGGAGAACAAGACTGTGATCGACGAGGTTGTGATGGCGCACGTCAAGGCACGTCTGGTGGCTTATGGCATCGAGCTGGAAACAGCCGGTGTGAAGGACATCGTACTTCCCGGCGAGATGAAGACCATCTTGGCTCAGGTGGTCGAAGCCGAGAAGGCTGCTCAGGCCAACGTGATCCGTCGTCGTGAGGAAACCGCTGCCACGCGTTCCTTGCTCAACACGGCCAAGGTGATGGAGGGCAACCCTGTCGCCTTGCGCATGAAGGAGCTGGAGACGCTGGAGCGTGTGGCCGAGCGCATCGACAAGATCTCCGTGTTCGGAGGTCTGGACCAGGTGTTGAACGGTCTTGTGAAGCTCAAGACTTGACGTTCACTTGAGCCCTGCCTCTGGCGACCATGCAGTCGCCAGGGGGCGGGCCTTTATTGAAGAATGAGAACAATCATGGAACCGAATTACATCGAAGAAGACACGCCTGGTGGCGTGCCGGTGAAGATGTGGACGCGCGGTGTGCCCGTGGAAGACGAAGCCCGTCGCCAGCTCACCAATGCGGCCCGCCTGCCCGTCGTGTTCAAACACATTGCAGCCATGCCGGATGTGCACTTTGGTATCGGGGCGACCGTGGGTTCGGTCATCCCCACCATCAAGGCCATCATCCCGGCTGCAGTGGGTGTGGACATCGGCTGCGGCATGATGGCCTGCAAGACCACGCTGACCGCTGAAGATCTGCCCGACAACCTGGGCCCGCTGCGCGCTGCCATCGAGCGTACCGTGCCGCATGGCCGCGCACCAGGCAATCGTGACCCCGGCGCCTGGCAGAAGGTGCCAGGCTCGGTGGACATGGCCTGGGCACAGCTGGAGCCTGAGTTCACCGAACTGTGCCGTGACTATCCCAAGATTGCCAAGACCAACAACCGCAATCACCTGGGCACACTCGGGACGGGCAACCACTTCATCGAAGTCTGTCTGGACGAGCAAGGTGCGGTGTGGTTCATGCTGCACTCCGGCTCGCGTGGCGTTGGCAACTTCATCGGCACTATGTTCATCGAACTGGCCAAGCAGGATGCAATGCGCAACAACGCCAATCTGCCTGATCGCGATCTGGCCTACTTCGAGGAAGGCAGCCGCTACTTTGGCGACTACGTGCGTGGCGTAGGTTGGGCGCAGAAGTTTGCCGCCATCAACCGCGAGGTGATGATGCGTCGCGTGATCGAGGCAGCCAAGACCGTGATCCGCAAGAACTTCCAAAGCCACATCGAGGCCGTGAACTGCCACCACAACTACGTGCAGCGCGAGCATCACTTTGGTGAGGACATCTTTGTTACCCGCAAGGGTGCGGTGAGCGCTAAGACCGGTCAGCTGGGGATCATTCCTGGCAGCATGGGCGCGCGCAGCTACATCGTGCGTGGCAAGGGCAGCCCGGAGAGCTTCGAGAGCTGCTCACACGGGGCCGGTCGTGTCATGAGCCGTGGTGAGGCCAAGCGTCGCTTCACGCTGGCCGACCACCGTGCAGCCACCGAAGGCGTCGAGTGTCGCAAGGACAAGGACGTGATCGACGAGACGCCAGCCGCGTACAAGGACATTGACGCGGTGATGGAAGCTCAGCGCGACCTGGTCGATGTCGTGCACACGCTCAAGCAGGTGGTGTGCGTTAAGGGTTAGCTGGCAGCGAACGATCTAAAAAGGGTAGCTTGTCGTGAGGTAGGCTTCCCAACTTTCTTTTCGTGTGGACGACAAATCTCCTGGGAATGCTGTTGGAGCCAACCGTAGCCTGACAGCGAAGTACTGAAGAAGGCTGGTCAGAGTCATTTGCGGCTGGCGCCCAGGGCGGCAGCTTCAATTGCCACCGGCCAATCTACGGGCAGCGGCGCGTGTGGCCGCAGCACCTCTGAAAGCGGCCGCTCGACAGCGGGGCGGCAGCGCCCCAATCCGAAATGGCCTTTGGCGAAGGATGGCCGGCATTCGGTTTATGTACACCGTCCGTGCTTGACAGGCCTCGAGGATCGAGCAATAATGAATTAACAAATTTGCTAATAAGTTAATTTATCCGCATGACCGCTGCGCTCGACAAGATCTTTGAAGCCCTTGCCTCCGGCCCGCGCCGACAGATCCTGGCCTACTTGTCCGAGGCCGAGCTGACCACATCCGAGTTGGCCCAGCGCTTTGACATGAGCGCACCGGCTGTCTCACGGCACCTGTCCTTGCTGGAGAACGCCGGCCTAGTCACCAGCCAGCGGCGGGGTCAGTTCGTGCACTACGCTCTCAACCGCGACAGCCTCGTCACGAGCCTCACGGGCTACGCCTTTGAGCTCTGCCCGGTGGGGCGCCCACTCAAGCGCGAGTCCAAAGCTATTGCCAAGGTCGCCCCCAAATCCGTTAAAGGCTGAAGCAATGTCTAACGGGCCCGCCGCCCTCGTTGCCCACCGCGTGCACGCAGTCGTCCCGTCCGACGTGCTGCGAGGGCAGGTCGCTTGGTCACCGTTGAAGTCCCTCTGGTTCACCGGTATGGCGCTGGCAGCCGTCATCGGCGGTCCCGCTACCTTCACGTGGGCGGCATTTGCAATCTTCCTGGCTAGCACCGCCTTCGTGCTGCTCTTCGGCCACTCGCTGGGTAGCCATCGCAAGCTCATCCATGACAGCTTCCAGACACCCAAGTGGCTCGAATACGCCCTCGTTTACAGTGGGGTGCAAGTGGGTCTGGCTGGCCCGCTTGGTCTCCTTCGTCAGCACGAGTTGCGCGACTACGCCCAGCGCCTGCGCGAATGCCATGACTACCTGCGCCATGGCGGCAGCTTCTGGCGCGACGCGTGGTGGCAATTGCATTGCGAGCTGCGGCTTCAGCGCGAGCCCGCCATCCGCATTGAGCCGCGCATCGTGGATGATCGCTTCTACCGGTTCCTTGAGTCCACCTGGATGCTGCAGCAACTCCCGCCCGCGCTGCTCCTGTTTGCTCTCGGCGGTTGGGGCTTCGTGTTTTGGGGCACTTGTGCTCGTGTCACTGCAGGCGTGTTCGGACACTGGCTCATCGGCTACTTCGCCCACAACTATGGGGGCATGCACCATGTGGTGGACGGCGCCGCAGTGCAGGGCCGCAATATCCCGCTCACCTCGCTGCTCACTATGGGCGAGAGCTGGCACAACAACCATCATGCCTTCCCCGGCTCGGCGCGACTCGGCCTCTATGCCGGCGAGTGGGACCCTGGCTGGTGGGCGCTGCTCGTACTGCGCAAACTCGGCCTGGTATGGAACATCCGGCTTCCAGGAGACTTGGCCGTAAGGCAAGAGCTAAGGGCGCTGGATCGCTCGGCGCTCTCAGCACCTAAAGTGACCCTGCCCAGCTTTACCGATGCCTGGCGCCTGCTGAGCAGCGCTCGCCACCGTGTCGTCCATAGCGAAGGCCCGGCAGCCCTGCTAAGCGCAAAGCTACTACATCGCCTGCTGGGTAACGACTTCACCCACACCCCTTCCGCCCGCCGCTTGAGCGTCACGGCCGCCGGTGTGCGGCTCACGGGCCTGCCCGCCCTGTGCATTGCCCTGGCAGCGCGTTCGGGCTCGGCAAGAGTACTCGCCGCGTTCGCCTTGCCGGCGGCCTTTGTGGCCGAGCGTGTTAGGCAAAGGCTGAGGTACGGTTAAGACCGATTGCTAGCCGTTGGCGGGAGACGGGTGTCGGCCAGGAGTCGTCATCCGATCAGCAAGAAAATCTACCGGTCAGACTATCGGTTTCAATGAGCAGCAGCCATGAGCGAATGGTGCGCGCACCCAGTCTCCTCCAAGAAGCATGAAAGCGTCTGAAGCGCCAATGAGCCTCAACGTCGCTGCCGCCTCAATGCCAGAGCCGACACAGCCAAACGTCTTGTAAGGCCCAAGACTAGAGGGCATGGTGCCCTTGTCTGAATCGAGGTGTTTGGCGTGCATCTAACAATCAAACGAGCGCCGGGGCAGCGGGGAAATCAACCGGAATCTTCGTCGTCGAGTGAAGGTAGTTGCTCACCGTCTTGTCGCCAATAATGACGATGGCGTCGACGAGGTTTTCCTTGGTCCAGCCAGCGGCAAAAAATGCATCCACCAGTGTCTGGTCCACATGGCCACGGCTTTGCGTGATGCCCTTGGTCAGACGCGCAAGAGCGTCGAACTTGGTGTCAAAGCTTGCGCGGCCCCGCCGGATTTCAATGATCTGTTCATCGGTGAGCCCGTTCATTTTGCCGAGCATGGTGTGCGCGGCCAGACAGTACTCGCATTCGTTGATCTGGCTGACGACGAGGTTGACAACCTCACGCGCCTTCCCAGAAATGCTGCTTTTTGCGTTTTGAAAAGCCAAGTAGGTGGCGAGGGCTGTTTCCGAGTGAGCAAACGTCGCGTAGAGGTTGGGCACCATGCCAAGGCCCTTTTTGAGGTTGTCGAAGATGGCTTGGTTGCTTGAACTGACTTCATCGCGGGTGGGAACATTAATGGTTGTCATGATGAATTCGTGATGTTGTTGAGAAACGGGCGTTTACTGAGCGGTGTAGCCGCCATCGACTGCGATGGACTGGCCAGTAAGGTAAGGGGCTTTCGCGGACGCAATGAAAACGATCGCCTCGGCGATCTCGTCCACAGTCGCAGCCCGCTTTGCAGGAATGCTTCCAAGGAACCCGGCCTTGGCCGTTTCATTGCGGCCCACAAAACGGTCGAGCATGTCGGTTGCCACAGGGCCCGGGGCCACAGCGTTGACACGAACACCGAAAGCGGCGCCTTCCAATGCCGCGCTCTTTGTCAGCCCCTCTACAGCAAACTTGCTGGCGGCATATACGGATGCGCCTGCCACACCCACCTGCCCGGCAATGGATGACAGATTGACGATGGAGCCGTGTCCTTGCGCCAGCATGGCGCGCATCTCATGCTTGATCGACAGCAGCGTGCCGAGTACGTTCGTCGTAAACGTCGCATGAAAGTTGTCGGCGCTTTGCTCCGTGATGGGACCCAACGTCCCTTCCGTGCCCGCGTTATTGACAGCGATGTCAATCTTGCCAAACAGGCTCACCGTCTTTTCGACAAGGCTCCTCACTTCGGATTCGTTGACCACGTCTGCCTTGACGTATTCGGCCTTTGCACCGAGTGTTCGAAGTTCTGCGGTCAAGGCGAGGCCAGCCTCGTCGCGGCGACCGCTGACAACAACGTTGGCGCCGAGTCTGGCAAAGGCGAAAGCGGTTGCTCGACCGATGCCGGTCAACGCGCCGGTGATCAGGACGGTGGTTTGGTTCATGTCTGCTCCAGGTTGGTTGCTCAATGCTTTTACTTTGACTGATTCCTTTGTGTTGATATAGAGTGAGTTTGGTGATATCAATTAGTAGCTAATGGAATATATTGGGCAGGCATGGACAAGCTTTCTGCGATGCGCACGTTTGTGAGAGTGGTCGAATCTGGCAGCTTCTCAGCCGTGGCCGCCGAGTCGCAGGCAACGCAAAGCGCCATCAGCAAGCAAGTGGCAGCGCTAGAGCAAGAGCTCGGGGCGAAGTTACTGCTCAGGACGACACGATCCCTTGCCCTGACCGAAGAGGGGGAGCGGTATTTCGAACAGGCGCGCAGGCTTGTCGCGGAAATCGCTGAAGCCGAGTCGGATCTGATCAAGGGAGAGGGCCAACTGCGCGGCTGGCTGCGTGTGGCTGCGGCGGTTGGCTATGGCCGCTTGAAGTTGATGCCGTTGGTGAAGTCGTTCACGGCAATGCATCCTGACGTGAAAATCGACCTGAGGCTGCACGACGGTTTCATTGACTTGGTAGAGCAAGGGATAGACGTGTCGGTGCGCATTGGTGATTTGCCTGACAGCGGTTTGATTGCGCGGCGCGTTGGCACGTCTCATCGCATGCTCTTGGCGCATCGGGACTATCTTCGTTCACTGCCCCAAGGTATCCAGGCACCCGTCAATCCCGAAGATTTGTCCATGCACAACTGCATTGTTTACACGGAGCTGTCCAATCGCAACCTGTGGTCCTTCAAGGCTGGTGCCGGCGCATCAGACACTACCGGTAAAGCCAAGGCCATTCGAGTCGAGGGGCGCCTTCAGACAAACAGTAGCGAAGTGATTCGCTCCGCAGTGATCACCGCAATGGGTATTGGATATGCGCCGACCTGGCTGTTCGAGCAAGAACTGGCCAGTGGTGAGGTCGTCCGTCTCATGCCTGACTGGGAATCACCTAAATCGCCCATTCATCTCGTCTTTCCACCCCAGAGAAAGCGCTCGGCGAAAGTCAACGCATTTGTTGAGCATGTATCTATGGCGTTGACTTGACCCGGAAAGCGCGGTGCCAAATACGCACGGATCCTCGGCCACTGGGTCGATGAACTCGGGCTGGACAGCGCCAAACGTGGTGGAAGTCCCGCAACCCTGGTACGAACAACGCTGCTGCGGGACACGACCGGCTGCTGTCTGGCGCCCGGCTTCGCTCACCCTCCCGGCCATATCCGGGCGGCCATGACCGTCGGCTTTCAGGCAGCCTATCCGATTCATGCCGCCAGCGTTGCGAAGAACACGGCGTTGAAAGTCTCGCGCAACCAGCGGTGGGCAGGATCGGCATCGAGACGCGGATGCCACATGGCCGAGATGACGATCTCAGGCAGTGGCATGGGCAGCTCGAACACCTCCAGCCCCTCGGCGAGCGACGCAACGCTGGGCAGATCCGCACGCACCAGGCTGCGCGGCACCTGCGCGACGACGTCGGTGTCACGGGCGATGCGCATGGCATCCGGAAAGCCGGCAACGACGGCTGCGATCGTTCGCCGCAAGCCAAGTTCTGCCAAGGCCTGGTCGACCGGACCGTCGATGACCGCCTTGCGCGATGCCACAACATGCCAGCACTGTGCATAGCTCGCAGGCGTCACCGGACTGGCCAACAAGGGATGGCCGATGCGCGCCACGCCGACGAAGCGGTCTCGGAAAATGGCGCGGGTTCGGACTTCCGGGGCCGAGTCTCCCAGGACGCCGATCTCGAGGTCGACGCGTCCCTCGCGCAGCCCCAGCGCATCCTTGACCAGCCTCGGCACAAACCGCAGCCGGACGCCAGGCGCCGCTCCGACGACGGCCGCCACCAAGGGCGCCGCAAACAAGGCCACGAATCCTTCGTTCGCCCGCACGACGAATGTGCGCTCCAGCGTGCCGGGATCGACCTCACTGACTTCAGGCCCAAGCAGTGTGCGAGCGTCTCGAGCGACCTCTCGCACCTGGTCTCTCATCGCGATGGCCCGTGGCGTGGGCACCAGCCCGCTGCCCGCGCGAACCAGGAGAGGGTCTCCCGTCATCGAGCGCAGCCGCGCCAGGGTACGACTCATGGCTGAGGTGCTCAAGCCGAGCCGGCGCGCCGCGCCCGTCACGCTGCCTTCTGTGAGCAAAGCGTCCAACGCTGGAAGAAGGTTCAGGTCTACATCGTTCATGCTTGAGTTTGTCCGACATCGAGATGGCGTGGCGTGCAACTGCATTTTGCAAGCTGTGCGCCTTGCGTCAAGACGAGACGCCTTCCACACTTTGTGCACACCGCAACGGGAGACCGCGATGAACGATTCAACATTTTCGACCCCATCCATCCTCCTGGTTGGCGCATCACGCGGCCTCGGCCATGCCATGGCCGAGGAATTCGTGAAACGGGGATGGCATGTCGTCGGCACGGTTCGCGGCGGCGCCCGCACCGTGCTGCACGACCTGGCCGAACAGCACCCCGACCGGCTCACAGTCGAATCCGTCGACATCACGGTGCCGGACCAGCTTGTCGCGCTGCGTGAACGACTTGCGCTGCACCGCTTCGATGTGCTGTTCGTCAACGCAGGCACCGAGAACCACAACCCGGCAAACACGATCGCCGAGGTGTCGACCGACGAGTTCGTCCATGTCATGGTGACCAATGCGCTCAGCCCGATGCGCGCCATCGAGACACTCGAGGGACTTGTCCTCGACACGGGGCTGATCGGCGTGATGTCGTCCGGTCAGGGCAGCGTGGCCAATAACGAGAAGGGCGGGCACGAACTCTACCGAGGCTCGAAAGCAGCTTTGAACATGTTCATGCGCAGCTATGCAGCTCGCCACGCCAACGGCGCGCGTTCGCTCCTGCTCATGGCGCCCGGCTGGATCCGCACCACCCTGGGCGGGCCAAGCGCGCCGCTCACGATCGAAGAAACCATCCCGGACGCCGTGAGCACTGTCATCGCGCAGCAGGGCAGGCCCGGTCTGTATTATCTTGATCGCAAGGGCAAGGCCGTGCCGTGGTGAGCCAGCTCGAAACTCAGGCGGCCATCTCTGCCGTTGAACCCGTCGCGGGGTCTGAACCATCAGCCATGAAACTGATCGGCATCGAAGAACATTTCCTGACGGCCGAAGTCCGCGACGCGTGGCAAACGCTCGGCCTGGCCGCTGTGGATCCCAGCGTCGCATTCCATGCCGGGGTGATCGAGGGTCGGCTTCTCGACCTTGCAGAGCAGCGACTCGCGTTGATGGACGAAACAGGCCTCGACGTCCAGGTGCTGTCGCTCACGACACCGTCACTGCACGACCTTGGGGCCGAAAGCGTGAGCATAGCCAGGCGAATCAACGATGGCTTGGCGGAAGCGGTTGCACGGCATCCGACGCGGCTTCAAGCATTCGCAACGCTGCCGGTCGCGCAGCCCGAAGAGGCCGCCAGCGAACTCGAGCGCTGCATCGAATCGCTGGGCTTCACGGGCACCATGCTGTGCGGACGAGTCGGCGAGCGGCACCTCGATCATCCCGACTTCGCGCCGATCTTCGAGGCGGCCGCCAGGCTCGGCGTACCGATCCTGCTCCATCCGCGCACACCGCCGATGGCGGTCAGAGAAGCCTATTACTCGGGCTTCAATTCGACCGTGGATGCGGCCTTCGCAACCTTCGGTCTCGGCTGGCACTACGACGCGGGCATCCAGTTCATCCGTCTCTTGCTGGCGGGCACCTTCGATCGCCTGCCGGGCCTCCAGGTGATCCTCGGGCACTGGGGCGAATTGGTGTTGTTCTATGCCGAGCGACTGGCCGCCATGGACCGTTTCACCGGGCTGACGCACCCCGTCGCAACCTACCTGCGCCGCAATCTCTATGTCACCGCGAGCGGGATGTTCCTGCCCCACTACCTGGAGCGAGCGGTCGCGGTTGTCGGACATGAGCGACTGCTGTTTTCGACGGACTTTCCTTATCAGTACCGGCTAGGCCATGACGCCAGGAAGTTTCTCGACACCTGTGGCCTCTCCGACGCCGACAAGGCGCGCTTCGCGCATGGCAACTGGCTTCGGTTGACAGGCCAGGCCCGCACCTGATTTTTTTGGATGAGCTCAGAGGCCCTCAGCGTGGCCAATCCCGAACGTCTGTTCTTGGGCGGCGTATCCCATGGCCCGAATGCCGCCGATGGGGCGGCACTGTGAGTTCGCTCGGCGGGGAAGCAGTCGTTTAAGCAGCGCCCCCGCCCAAACCGCGATTCATTGTCAGCTGTGCTTCGCTTAACGGCCGTTCAAGCCAGTAGCTAAGGTCAGACCGAATGTCTGCTTGCCGATGCCAACCGTGAATAGGCCTGCCGGCCACGACCGGCTCTTGACGCTGCAACTGAGACATTGGGCTTGCTATGTCGAATGGTGGCTGCGCAGCAGATCCGATCAATCGACCGGTGACTACATTTAACCGCTACCCTTGGGTTGCTTCCAGCGTTTGGTAAGCTGGGCGCGTCGGCAAAAAGCTTGCGAGCCGTGTCGTTTCGGACCTGCAATGGCTTGCTTGTGCGTGAGCTATGGTTTCGACTGCGGGCAACGAAGACAAGGTACGCCATGACGACCCCTTACGAGCGATTTAACTCCATCATCTCCATGCATGAGTTTTTGCAGGTTGCGTCGACTCATGAACAC
>Ga0194137_10000021_pt1 | contig 112616 bp, 87 predicted proteins | sample TARM_MetaG_T3_14_FD_134025 | JGI IMG/M metagenome (GOLD analysis project Ga0194137, IMG submission 134025) | Freshwater microbial communities from Pennsylvania, USA, analyzing microbe dynamics in response to fracking - TARM_MetaG_T3_14 (version 2) | ecosystem: Environmental > Aquatic >...
CCACAACGCAGCGGTCTGTCGAGTTTAAAAGTAGCGAATATGTAGCAAATCTTGACAAATGTCCATAGATTTACACAGACTTTACTTGTCAGATTTTGTTTCATAGTGGATAATAGAGGTATTCTCAAAAAGAGGGGGAGATACAACATGCCAGGAGTGAAGCAGTACTTACAACATATGCCATCTGGTCAACTAGCTTCAATGGTTTTCAAGAGTGAGTCAAGCGAAGAGAATGAGTTGATCCTGCTCCTCAAGGAAGACAACTGTATCATCAAAGAACTTAGCTCCGTTGGACTGGTCTGCGTCTGGGTCACGATCCAAGAAGTAGTCGGGGTTGCCGGACTCGTAGTTGAGTTGGTTGCAACAGGTCATCACTACGAACTATGGATCGACTACAAGACGGCATACGGAAAGAAAGCCGTAGACTGTCTATGCACGCAGTCATCTGTTCGTGTGGACTTTGTCGGCACTGATGGAGAAATTCTTGGCCAAATCGTAACCAGCAACACACTAAAAGATACAGCCATCGAGTACAGAGAAGTCGCAGAGGGTTGCGACGAATGGTTGCCGGCTCAATTCCGACAACTGAAACGATCAGCGAATTAGGGGAACGATACATTCGCTTGGACTGCTTGTTGGCGTCCCCATAGGCTTTGTGCATTTCTGTCAAAGCTTGTTACGAAATAACGCATTTTGAGGCGATTTCAGATTGTTTCTGTGGATGATTGGTCGTTCGTTGTCTTAAAATCCACGGCTACAAATAGAAGCTCCCGCTCGGTTACGGGAGCCCCGTTAGACCGCATTACATAAGAATTTAAAGCATCAACTCTACGCACGAAGAGGGCCACCCCTGAACAGATTGGCCTGGGCGGTGGGAGGAGGAGGCCGGGAGGACTTCTTTGATGTGCACAATAGTTCGGCAAATTTAACATTGCACATAATTCCTATTTCGTGCCATGTTTGAACAAAAACGAAGAGAGAGGGGTTTCTTTATGATTTATGTAACGAAAACAACAAACTTTACACTGGAGCAAGCCAAAGAAGCTGATTTGATTTTTGTGGAAATTGGAAAGGAAGAAGTTGAACGCCAGACTGTTAGCACGATCGGACGGATGATGAGTATGCTTGAAGAACTAGGCGCCGACGGAAAAGAAAAACTGTTCTTGGTCTTCGATGGTTACGATGACCGGCCCGAGGATGTTTACCTGATTCCAGAGATCAAAGCGTACACGCAGCTCTTGTTGAAAATCTATCCGCACATCTTCTTCTTCCTGTCCAGTGAGGATCGGAATAGCTCCATCATCTATTTGTGCATGATGAACTCCGAAGACATGCTGACCGTCCAGGATGACGCTACTCAAATTACGACGACCACCTTCCGCATGAATCCGGATCTTATCGCTAAGATCGTAGCCGGAACTTCACGTTACCTGCTCTCTATCGGAAGACCCTCAAATGAAGCCTATATAATAGTAGGAAAGTTCTCAGGAGCACCCGCCAGATAAAACAAAAAAGAGCGCAGAAGCGCTCTTTCTTTTACATGCCCAACAGGCTGTACTCGGGTATCTCCTCTACCGAATCATAAGAGTAGACTGACATCGGGATACCTTGTAAGTGGGATGTTCCGCGAAAGATCAAGATGCTCCCCTTGTGACTAAAGCACTTTTCACACAACTTACCTTTCACGAACCGATTCGAGGTGTAGTACTGCAGCTCTCTTGCGAGAACCGGCAGCTGATCTTTACCAATCAGGACGTCAAGTTTCAGGTTCAGAAAGGAAGTCAGCACGGGGCCTCCTTTTGCGGCTGGCTCATAGCGATTCGACAGGATGCCGACATCCTGATGGAAGTCCCCTCTCGACCTCTTGACGGCGAAGTGTTGCCACCTGCATCCATCCGTTTCGTCGATAGCCAGCTGGCATTCGTTGGGGTGGACGGGGTCAATACTGAAGGCAATCTTCTCTTCAGGTTTCTCGGGTTGGTAGACTATACTGGGAATGCACTCGGTAAAGGCTTCCACTTTAAAGGACGCGTCTGCTCCGTACATTTCCTGCACCTTCGGGACCACAAGCGCCTCGATGACCATGGACATCATAGACTGGGTTATAGCGGTCATGACACCTAGTACAACCCCTACCTCTTTGGTGTTATTGTCGAGTACTGTGGTAAAGACCCCAAGGGGGCGACCCCATTCCTTGTGCTCGATCAGGAAGCAACCAGAATCCTGAGACATAGCTCTTTGTACGACATGCAAGGCTTTTATTTCGTGACGTAAGTTATCCATACTCTTTACCTACCCGCTGTCCTTGCTCAGGACTTGTATTGTTTGGGACAGGACACAACATTTCGCTAGTAAGCTTTCATCACATGCGGTCAAGTTTTGATCCCGTGAATTACAATTATATAGATTTTTGTAACAGAATACAATTCAAAACTGATGAGATGAGAGTAAAATGCGAACACTTGCTCGCATTTTAATAGCACTCATGGGCTTGCTTTGCAAAATACGACAAGAAGCTATAAGCGCGACTGAAAGGATGCGATATATTGACTAGATCAGAGAGAAATAATGCACTACCGCAGAGAGCAAAAGAGTTTGTTGCTTACCTGCCCGCGATGAAAGGATTGTCCCTGAATACCGTGGAATCGTACAGCAATGACTTGATTCTCTTGCTCCGTTTCCTGAAGCAAGAGAAAGGACTGGTTCCGGAAGGGACGGTCTTCGAGGAGATCGACATTACCGACATCGGGGATGCATTCCTTAGGGAGATAACCGAGAACGACTTGATTCTCTTCGTGCATTGGTCAAAGATAGATAGAGGCAACGCAGAGCGTACCCGTGCCCGTAAGATAGCTAGTCTGCGTGCGTTCTTCCGCTACCTGCACAAGAGAGCTCGCGTCATCGACGAAGACCCAGCTGCCGACCTAGAATCCCCTAAAGTCGGGAAGAGGAAGCCTGTCTATCTTTCTTACGATGAAAGCTTGGCTTTGCTCCGATCGGTAGTGGGCAACGGACGAAACGAGAAGCGGGACTTCTGTATCCTCACCCTCTTCCTTAATTCCGGGATGCGCTTATCGGAGCTGTGTGCCGTAGACCTTGCGAGTATACGGGGAGATAGCCTGCTACTGCTAGGGAAAGGCAACAAAGAAAGACGGGTACCGCTGAACGCTTCTTGTCTGCGTGCGATTGATGCGTACCTTCCGGAGAGACAGGCTTTGGTGAAAGGCAACGAGTCCACGATGACAGCTGATACGAAGCGCGCTCTCTTCCTGAGCGAAAGACGTAAACGGATCAGCCGACGAACCGTGCAGGACTTAGTTGACAAGTACCTGGTTGCAGCAGGCTTGTCCGGAAGAAAGTACACCACCCACAAACTGCGCCACACGGCAGCTTCATTGATGTACCAGAATGGCGCAGACATTGTCAGCCTGCAACAACTGCTTGGCCACGACAATATTTCAACGACGCAGATTTATGTGCATATCGAAGACGACCAGATCCGCCGCGCAGTCAACCTGAATCCTCTAGACGAGGAACTCGATGACATTGTCGACCCTCCTGAGTATCATGATGAATAGAAAAAGAGGACTTCACATCACTACGATGTAAGGTCCTCTTTTTGTGTTCATCATTTAATGGTGCGATGCTCTTTCTCTCCAAGGAAAGCCATGATCGCCCACCCTGTTCTTTCCATTGCAGGAGTCGCCTCTGATGTGGCGTTACTCCACCCATCCGTCATGGTGACGACGATGTAGTCTTTTCCGTTGTACGAGATGATTCCTGCATCATGGGAAACGTCGTCAAGGATGCCTGTCTTGTGGGCAAACGTAACCTCTTCAGTTAGACCTTGATTCAGGGCGTAGATTAGTTGTTGTTTGGCCAGAAGATCCAAGAAGTAGTCTGTGCTGTTCGCAGACAAGAGATGACGGCCATGCAACCGGTTTAGTAGCTTTGAAACATCCTGTGCGGTCGTTTGGAGCGTCCCTGTGACCGCCACACCGTTTTCGTTAAGGTAGGTGTTGAAGGTAGTGGCTTTGTATCCTTGCGTGAAGATAAAGTCTTCTATCCGATCCCATCCGAGGAATGAGGCCAACGATACAGCTGCTTCATTGCTTGAAACGGTAATGGCCGCATTCAACAGAGAGTCCACGGTGTAGCCGTCTATTACTGTGTCCAGTGTTATGTACCCTTGATCCACTTTAGAGAGGACTGCATACGCCACGAACAGCTTGTAAAGACTTGCACTGGTATAAACCTTCTCTTCGTTGAAAGTGACCACCTCGCCGGTCTCCTTGTCCATGAAGATGAAGCTGTATTGTCCGGGATAGTCCTTTCCAATCATCGTCGTATTGTGGGCAAGGATAGCGCCTGCGTCCGAGATAACGTGAGCTCGGTAAGGAGTCAGACCGTCTGGAGAGATGACTTCCTTAGCCGAGGCATCCTCTGCGGGTTGAGCAACAGGAGCGCTCTCCTGAACCGCCGAAACAACAGGTTCCGCTTGGGTGATCATGTTCTGCTTTGGCTCTGAAACAAACAGGGCTACAACGGCATAGGTTAATACAATCGGTGCAAGGAAGGCTAGAACTACGGCCCTCTTGTTCTTTAATTTTCTGTTCATGGGTTCCTCCTGGTGACTGGGTATGATTTTACTGGTATCTAGTGTCGGAATTGACACCTCTAAGTTTCTTGATTGCGTTTTGTTTCTTTCGGTTGATGGTTGCACGACAGACACCATAGATTTCAGCGATCTGCGTGTCCGTCTTCTTCTCCGAGTAGGATAATAGCATGAGTCTGCGTTCGAATGGAGTCAGCACTTGGAATATAGCCCCACAAGTGATGCCGTTGATCCAGTTGACGTTCAGTATGGATGCGTCGTAAAGAGAAGAGATGTTTTCCTTGATGGCAATACTGGAAGCATCAAGGGCTTGCTGATGCACAACCAAGTCTTCCGTCTTCGTGAACTGTCTACTGGATTCTTCATCTTCCAGTTCCCAATCATCTAAGTCTTCGTTATTGAAGCGAGAAGCGGGATCGTTCAGGTAAGGCGTAAGCGCTCGGAACGCTTCGTAGTGGAAGCATTTGTCCACGTAGTTGTGGAAGCTAGGACGCTCAAGGTCTCTGTAGCGCAGAGCCATAGACAAGAGCGCGCAGATCAGTTCGTTGCGTAGTTCGTCTTGCGGACATCGGGAGAAGGTCAGCTGGAGAAGACTGACCGTACTGTAGATGGAGTCACGGACGGTCAACTTGAATTTGTATTGATTGACGTGACTCTTTGCGCCTTTACCATTCATGAAGAGCGAGATAAAACGACGTAAGCCGGTATCGTCGATCTGAAAGATGCCAGCGCTCAACAGGTTCACGTATCGCCACAAGAACTTGTCGAATGATTGGATGATGACCTCAGCTGCATCTTGACTGCCTCCTTGATAATCCAAGACAGCCTGATGAAGTTGTTGGTAATCCGCCATAGAGAAAGGTTGTGTGTTTTCATTTTCTATTGTCATGTCATCAGCCTACTTTAGCCAGGGTGTGCGGATGTTCCCTTCCGCCACTTCAGGACACGAGCGACGCCGATCGAGATAGCGTCATACATGTCACTGTTCTTTTTCTTGCTCTGGGAGTCGTTGAACTCTCCTAACCCCTGTACAAGTGGGTTCTCGGGGTAGCGATCCAAGATTACTTGAGCCACCTCTTCTTTTTTAGTGTTCCCTTTTCCATCCCCCATAAAGTGAAGCTTCACTTCGGATGGCTGCATCGAGCAGACGGCAGCACCTGTCACCCTCAAGACAAAGGTGACCCCTCCTCGTAACTTGGCCAAGACGAGTCCAACTCTTTTGTTCCGCTGTACGAACCCGTCCTCCAGTCCGACATCGGTTACTCGGTACTTCTCCTTAATCTCCAACAGGCTGTCAATGATATAGGCAATGCGTTCATCTTCGTCTCCCATTTTCGTGGATGTCTGGATACGTCCAACGTCCACGACATCCAAGGTCTCCCGGTCAATAACAGACCACCCGGTACTGCTTAGGGATGCGTCGATGCCCAACACAAACTCGCTCACGCTTGGCCTCCCCTTAATTTCTTATCACCCTCTTGTCCCGAATCTTGGACAAGCGTAAAGGTTGGTTCTGTGTCGGAATTGACATGCCCATCCTTAATGGCCTGAGCGACTGACTCGTTGTATACAAGTGTACGTCCCTGGTCGTCAATTACGATTGCTTTTCCGCCGTTCATGTTCATTTCTAGCATGTTGATTCCTCCGTTTGATTATATCATAGTATTAACTGTCAAACTATTGCCGCAGACACCTTTGTACATGCAGGAATAGCACTTGTCTCCGGGTGCTGCGTAGAACAATCTTTGGTCTATCGCCTTAGCAACCGAGGCTACGGTGTGCTTCAGGACTTCGTGATCACGTTCTCCACGGCTTGTATTATGGATTTTGTTCTTCTCTAATCCGTAATATAGAATGCGGTCTTCCTTCATTTCGAAGGCTTCCTGAAAGGCTAGACTTGCAGCTGAGATCTCCAAATCCTTGTCCACATGGATGCGGTTGTGGATCTTGTCCTGTACCTTGAAGTCGATGATTTGGATTTCCTTTGTCCCTTTGATCTCGACCTCTCGGATGACTTCCCATGTGCCTGTCAAAGTCAGGTCTTCATGAATCTGAATCTGATACTCCTTGTTCACAACAACGGGAAAGCCCGGATTGTCCTTGAAATTATCGTAGATACCGACAAGTGTATTGATCCCGCGTTTCCTTCTCTCGTTGTGAGTGTCACGCCAAGATGTCGGCTCCGAGTAAAGCATCTGGCCAGCTGACCGATTCCCAATCCATAGCTTACCGAACGCACGCTTTAAGGCTCCTAATGAAGGTTCCTCGAAGTTCTGAATGGATCCGAAGAAAGAGTAGACGGTCTTATGGATGTCGCTGTCGTACTTCTCCAGAACGTTGATGGTTTCCGTCTTCAGGTCTGGATGCTCGTACTTGAATTTGTAGTACATCGGACAATGGCAATAATCAACAACCTGCTTGATGGTAAGCCTCATTATCTCTTCTGACTTCTTTCTGCCATTAGTCCTGGTGTCCGTCTGTCCACTAGGTTATCCAGTTCCTCGATGCAGGCCGCATGGAGGTGCCATTTGAACTCACGTTTACGCACGAAGGGGTTCTTGGAGAATCCTTCTGGAGGCATAGGCTTTCCGCATTGCTGACAGTACATGATCTCTCCCGGCTTAGGTGGTTGTGGTACTGCCCAGTTCGGCTTGGTCGTATCTCGGGTTTGGTTCTGGATGTAGCGGTTCACTTCGTTAATGGTGTTGATTTCCGTCTTATCCTGTATTGTTTCAAGGTCATCGGTCTTATCTACCTTATAGGCTGTAGGGCGCTTGCGTGGTTCAATCTTCCGTGTTCCGGGTATGTTCTGCATTGGTCAAGACCTCCTCACTCATTCTTTTTAACTCATCTTTTACAGTGTCATCTACGTTCAGTTTAAAGTTCTCTCTGCGGATCATCTGTGCCCGATCCTTATAGGTGTGCGTGCAAATCGGAATCAAGCAGCTCTGACACTTAACGTGAATGTGCGAAGCTTTGTTTCGGCACTTGTCGCAGATAGGACAAGGATCGTACATCTCACAGGAGTTGAATTTAGGCTCCCCCTCTTCGAACATCACCGCGTTTCTCGCCCCAAGCTTCTTATTGCCCTCTAGCACTCGTCTCAGCTTCTGTTCATCTAACTTGCTAAGTCCGTCATTGTCTTTTGTTTGAGCCATGTCGTACAGCCCTTTAACGAAATTGTTTGCCACAATAGTACCCTCTTCCTTTTGTTAAGATACCCAGATGGTATCTTTGGATTTCGTATCCCGCAGTTCAATCAGCATTTTGCGGACAACTGTGTTCATCTCAAATTCTATCTTTCTATTGGCGCACATTTCAAGGAACACCGTAAGTCCCCACGCATGTCCGGCCGTTTGCCCACTCTCTTTGTTGTAGAGGTGAAGCAGGTAGTGCATGTTCTCGATGCTTGTCTTGTAGTAAATGTTATCGGTAGAACCTTCTGCCTCGCCGACTATCTTCTCTACGAAGGTACGAATCTCTTCGTCAATGATCTGAAGGGCCTGTGTGATTGGAGTCTTGGTCTTATTCTTCTGAGCGAGTCGGTGCTTGATCTGTTTCTTTGATATCATGTTGTTCTCCTCCTAGTTGCTGAATACCAGACTGGCATAGTGTTTCGATGATTGAGGATCTGGTTCTTCCATTCGAGCCATCTCCGGATAGAATTCAAAGAATGCTCTCCCTTTAAAGTTGTTGAACTTGTTTTTTGCAAAGTGGACTTCGAAGATGGGTTGCTTCAAAGGATCGTTCTTCCGCAAGAAGTGAACCTCAGCGCCCTCTCCCTTGTAGTGGACCTCGTTGTAGACAAGCAAGACAGCTTTCGCTTCATACTTGATTTTTACGGACTCTCGAATGTCATCCAATGCCGGACGACGTGTGCCGTTTAGCTTCTTCAGCTCTCCCGAGCAAACGACAGGGATATCATATCGGATAGCCGTATCGGAGCACCATTGCGCGATAGCGTCGTACTTCGCCGTAGCCTGCAGGTTCGGATGTTCCTTTAGGTTCAAGTCGTGGAAGTTGTCGATGAATACGCAGATCTGTTTGCTAGAGCCTTGTGTTTCCAATAGAATCTTGATGCGTTGAATCTCAGCCTCTATGTCTTCACAGAATGTGGTGAAGTTGGCATCGTAAGCGCGGTACTTATGTACGTTCTCACGCAGCTTGTTTAGGGCTACTTTACGTCTTGCAATCATCAAAGGCAGGTGTGTGTAGTTGTTGGGATTCCGTACCGCATTCAGCAATACTTTGCTCCCAGAACCCACGACACGGGCCAACTTGTCTGGCATCGGATCATCCAGAGAGAAGTCCATCACGTAGACCTCATCGTTATGCTCTACAACCTGATTGGCTACCTGTGAGATAAAGGCCGTCTTACCGATGTTACTGTCGCCAGCAATCATGGTGAAGCCTGACTTCAATCCGCCATCGAAAGCTTTGTCTATCTCTGCCCAACCTGTTTTGAGTCCGGTATTTAGAGGATTCCAAGCATCCGTCTCAAACTGGTTGATCGCATCCCACATCTCTTCCTCGTGGGAAAGGGTAGGTTTTGCGGGTACCGTGTACTGAATAACGATCGGTTGCTGACCAGGCAGGTTCACTGTTTCTGTTTCGATGTGAGGCTGGTCATAATTAGGTATAAACGGGCCGGGTGCGCCCAATGCCGTCGCTCCTGATGGTTGTGCTGATTGATTCGGTTGTGCAGGCGCAGCAGATGTCTGTTGCCCAAAAGAGCCGATAGGTTGAGGAGAACTGTCTTCTTCCTCTTCTTCGCCGAAGGATGGATAGAAATCATATCCCTCGCTTGGATCTACAATATCTTCTTCACTGAAATAATTGCTAAAATTGTCTTCCAACTTTGATCTACCGCCTCTTGTTCATAAGTTTGCAGTTATCGAAATCGCAGACGGACACAACCTTCATCGAGGTACATCCGTAACTGGACTTTCCTTTATAGACGCTTCGGGCTGTGGCTCGGAGTTCCGAATGCTTGATTGGCTGCACGTTGTTGTCGTTCCACTCTGTCAAGGTTTCCATTGTTTCATCCAAGCTAAGCCCCGTATTCTTGTAAAAGCTTGTCAGGGCTGCAAGGGAGTTGTTTCTGTTTCCGCTCTGTGCGCCATTCTCCACTAGATGACGAACGCATGGCGGCATGTATTTCAAAGTGCCATTGTGTGTAATGTTCTCATTTCGCTTTATGGCTTCCTCGGCGTGCTTCTCTTTGTATCTCACGTATTGGGAGTGAGCGAAGTGATTGTATACAGGCGACTTGACATCCATGACACGAGGATTTTGGGCCGTAGCCTTTATGTCCTCGTGTTGGAGGTCTCTTAGTTCCTGAAGGGTAATCGGAATCTTGTAAAGCCCGGTGGATTCGTGGATGCTGTTAGGTATCCGGAAGAGTCGCTTGTTGTCGTAGATCCTCATGTCCATGGTCTTATGACGGGTAAAGGATTGGACGTTCTCTGCGATGGTCCGGAAGATACCGTTTAGTTCCTTGTCTGGCGCAATGCCAAAGATCGACGCAGGGATGATGATGTGAACACCTTTATTTCCGCTGAAATAGATGCGGATCTGTTCGCTCTCTATCTTGAAGACGGTCTTCAGGTAAGCCATCACGGTGATAGCATCTGCACGCACGGGTTCAAAGTCGTCTTTGTTATCGAAGTCGAAGTACATGTCCCCGTAAAGAAAAGACTCATCCGGGTTGTCGGTGTTGTAGCGGTAGGCTGTAGCGAAGACCCCTTGGTTTCCTCGCTCCCTCACCACTTTATTGATGAGCTTAGCCGGCAAGACGATGTTTCGGGTAAATACATTCCGAGCCTTGTCGATCCAGTAGCCCGCTTCAATGAGATAGCAATCTTCTGCGAGGCACAATCTGGTCACCCCCTGATACCCGATTCTCGGTTACTTTCTTTTGGAATAGCTGAATCGCATCCGCGTAGTATTCTTTTACGTCAGATGGGACGCGCAGCTTGTTGTAATTGTTGGTCATGATAATGTCGTTGGATATGTCAATCATGAAGAGGACGAGGTCTACTTCGAATTGATCCAACAGCCACTTGATAGCACCTTTCACACGGCCAAAGGTGACAGCTTCTTTGTGGCACAAGCCCTGCTTAGAGAGGAAGTAATTTGTCAGATCCTCAAGCGTGTAGCTTGCCCGCATCTCAAGGTAGTAGTCTTGGACGACGCGTTTGATCTCGCCCGTGTTGTAATCGAAATCCACCACAGGAGGCGGTGTCGTAACCCGCAACTCATTATGGTAGTAGAACTTCCCTGTCCTCAAAAGATTCGTTCTCTGAGGGCTTCGGCCACGGAAATGAGTGGGAAGGTCAAGACCCTTCTTGCCTTCTGTTGCTTTGTAGTGTCGGCGCAGCTCTGCACCTAATTCTTCAGATGTCCAACCTCTGTCCAGTAGTTGCGCCAACTGTACAACGGTTGCGACCTTGAACTTCTGAGAGATGTCCTCGTTCTGATGGAACATCTTCAGGTAGCCATAGGTCAGGTCAAAAATAGAAACTTTTCTCACTAGAATAAGCTCTGGGCCATTCCATCTGCCCACTTGATGAACTCTTCCACGTTTTCCGGGTTCAGCTGACGCTTGCTGGTAATCTCCGGACGCCATAGAGAAAGATAGCGGACGAGTTGTTCGTCATTGACGATCTCAAAACGTTCCTTGAATTTGTTCATAGCCTCGACTTTTTCTGGTGACCATCGCCCTGCTTGACTACGCGGTGTCTGTCCAGGTCCTTGTTGTTGCTGCTCTTGCGGTTGTCCTTGCGGAGCAGACATCCCGTTGTGGGCGGTCTGTTGTTTGTCGACTATATTAGTGTCGGAATTGACACGTTTTTGTTGGTCGACTGTCGCAGGTTGTCCTTTGGCACGAGATAACGTCGAACAAGCGTTGTGTATGGCACGTTGCACCGTTTGGCGGATAACATCTTCAGCGAGAGGATTGCTTGTTGCTGCCGTTCCTGTTCGGACAAAGCCCGGAAGATAAAGGATAACCGTTACATGGTAATTGATCCCATTCGTCGTGTAGCCTTCATTTTGGATTTCATAACTCCAGCTGATGCCCATATCCCCCAAGAGTTGGACTACCTTGTCGGAGTTGACACGTACAAGGTAGTCTTGATATTTGGGTGACAAAGGCTCTAGGCCGAGGTAATGCGTGACCATTGCGTTGTTCATTTATTCTGCCTCCAGTATCTATGTGTCGGAATTGACATTTAACTTTACCTCACAAGTATAGATTTTAATATACCGAAAGTCAACACAGATTTGTAACACTTCGATACATTAAACTATGGTATACCCTACCTGAACCCTTGATACGTTTGGCGTTACCTCGGTTCCGTAGAGGTGGAATTTTACCAACATCCGCTTTCCGGTCAATGTAAACGGAACGGTCTCCGGTACCTTGTGCGGCATCTCGTCACTTCCATAATAGTAGTATTCGCATTGCACGCTTCGGTCGGATAACTCGGATGGGTTGTTCAGTACGGCATCCGCTCCATGAACGATGATGCTCCCATTCTCTTCCGGAAACACGATGTCGGTTTGGAAGGTGCTGTACTCTTTGGCGTAGGTATTCTGAGAAACGCGCATCCCTTTAATACCCAGATGGAACTCCCTCTTCCCTGCTTCAGCGCTCAGGAAATGGCGTTGGCGCAGACGGATTCTCAACTGGTTGGCGTCGATCCCTCGGAAGCAAAGCTTCAGGTTAGCTGCATCCTTCATTACAGGACGCTCATAGGCCGTACCGTAGATGTCCGTGTATTCCTCAATCAGACTGGCTCTGTGATCCTCGAAGCCGGGAACAGATGTCCAAGCGCCCTCTTTCCGATACTCCACTGCCAGTACATCCACTGCATTGACGGGATATGGATTCAAGGTAATCGTGTTGGTTTCCCTTGTTGTGATGATGTCCTCTGGTAGCCCGATAGTGAGGTCTACCGTTACTTCGTTCACTGTTTCGTCCGTCAGTACTCGTCTGGCCCAATAAGTGCCGGCGTCCCCGTTAAAGGCGTTGATAGGGTCGCTCTCTGTAATGGAGAGGACGCCTTGCCCAAGTATTGTCGCAGCAGGAGAGAGGGCTAAGCTCAAGCTAGGCGGAACGAATGTCGCCTGCAGTCCTTCGTCATAAAGGTTTACTTTGGATGAGATGCGACTTGGTTGCATCGTGACGGACATGCTTTCCAAGTCGATGAGCGCAGCGTGATCACTACCGTCAACGGTCATCTCGTTAGGATAACGGACAATCAGCTTGTGCGCTCCACTGTTTCCGGAGAGGTCTCGGTAACGTTGGCTCAGGGTGGCGATCTTCGCCTCCAGGTCGTTCACGCGGTACTGCAGGTAGGTGTTCTCTGCCCCTACGACAGACCTCGTTTCGTCAATCGCCTTCTCCATCCGGTTCGCTTTGTTGAAAAGATCCAGAACATCCTGAAGGATTTCATTTTGCGACTGGTTCATCTGGGCGCTGTTCGTTCCTGTTCTGTAGCCTACTTGTGTACGTTGTGTCGCAGGAATGTTGGAGATGTTGATGCTTTCGGTATCCATTAGTTCACGGCTCCTTTCACTCTATCCATCTGGTCAATCAGTTGATTGATGCGTTCTTTTGTGAGCATCGTTTCCGGGTTCTCTGCTTGTTTCTGAATTTCATCCAGTCCAGTCTTCAACTCTTCGAACTTTTGGCGCACAGCCTCCAGATTCCGACTAGCCTCGACGAGAAACGTATCCGTCTTCCGGCTTTCCATCGGGCCTCTGTAGCGTGCGTTGTTTCTTCTTGCGTTTGGGAATATCATCGAAACCCTCCTCTATTGGCCTATGATGCGGTAGTTCAGGATTTGAGGGGAAACGGCAGCGTCTTCGCTCATCAGCAAAGCCATCAGTCTAAACTGGACTGCCTTCCCTTTTGTCAGCTCCAAGACCAGATCAGCAAAGTCCGGTTTTAGTTCTTGGTACGTCAAGTAGTACCCCATCGCTTCTGCTGCTGCGTTCTCGTCGATCGTTACGAGTCGAGGGTTGTGTGCAACCACCAAGTACCCGTCCTTTATCGCAAAGTAGCGGTAGTTGCCTACAGGTGTGCGATGCTTCAAGGTGTAGTAATTGACTTGACTCATCGGCGGTACCGCAAAGGTATCTAGCGAGTTCTCCTTGAAGTTCAGGTTGTGTGTGACTGTCCCGCCTGTTTCGGTATACAGGAGCAGTTGGACTTTGTTAACGCCCTTCTTCAAGCGGATAGCGTACTTCTCGCCGATACTGCGGATCTCTGCGCCATTGACGAACAGGCGATGTTGAAGCGTCCCTGCGTCCACAGACAGGACTTTGTTCAGGACACTGACTTCTTCGGTTGCATCCACGTACTGCGTCAATACCTGCAGGCTTTTGTCTTTGATCGGGAACTGGTACTTGTCGCAGTCCAGATAGCTTTCCCTTTTGCGACCACCCGTTGCAGCTTTCACGACATCATCAAAGATGAGTCGGTCAATCTGAAAGGCATTCGCTGCCTGCGTGTCTGCGATGTCGTAAGTGTCCACGTGCCACATCTGATAGCCCGGCGTGAGCTTCAAGGAGTTCAGGTTGATGTTATCCGGCACTTTGGCCACACGGTGCAACTGAAGCTCTCCTTGCGGTTTCACGGCATAGCCTTCTGATAACGAGTTTACGATCCTTCGTTTCTTTCTCAGGATGCGTAAGTCATGCGGCGCGTAGTTGTCAACCGACTCCCACGACACTTTGTCTTTGCCGTTGTCGATTCCGATATAGTAATTGATGCGTGTGCCAGGGAAGACGAGATCCTCTGCCTTCAGCGTCAACGAACCCAAGAGCGTACCAAACGTGATGGGTTTGGAAACATAGACGCTCTCCTTTCGGTAGCTTTCATTCAAGACAGAAAGAGTCTGGAAGGAGAAGTAATGCTCGTAAAGGTTGTCTGCCGTGTATCCATCCGGCTCACTCTTTGTCAGGGTGATGCGGAAATCCTTAACCGGTGTTGTCGAGAAGTTCCACTCCAGATAAGGTTGGCTTGCCACTTCGTAGAGATCCGTATAGTTGATGCCATCCTCGGAAATACTCAACAGCGCCCGCACATCCTGATAAGAAGCCATGCGCAGAGAGATGCCACTTACTTCGGAAACACTTGCTTCCGTTACCTGCAAGACGAGCGTCATCCCTTCTTTCTCCTTCGTCCGTCCGATATAGGTGTAGGTTTCACCCAAGTTGTCTTTCAGGATATTTCGGCCCTCTCCGTACTCTTCTATCGTCATAGGGGCTTTGCTTGGTCGAATAGTCAAACCTGCCTGAGAGAGGTCCTTCTTTCTGTTTGCGCGCAAATCTGTCTCGGTGTGGACTTTCTTCCGAAGAAGATCGACAAAGGCTGTCGTGGCCGGGATGTTTCGCAACTCGCTCCCGTCGAAGTCAATGTCGTAGAAGTCACGGAAGACCTGGGTGTGCCCTTCCCCTGCGGAACCGGAAGCAAGGGTGTCGTTCAGGTTCTCCAGTCTTAACTCCAGGTTCTTGATTTCAGCCATCACACGACCCGATTCTTCTATATAATGCTCCTCTATGGAAACAAGGGCATTGTTTGCTTGGATGTCGCTTTGGTAAGCCACGGAGAGGTCTTCACTCAGATCCTGAAACATGCGATTGTAGGCGGAAGGGTTGGATACCGCATGACTGGCTTGTTTGACGGGAGCGAAGTACGGCAGTCCGGGAATGTTGCGGTCAAAGAACTCGCTCAGTCGGGTGCTGACCTCAAAGGAGTTCGGTTCGATGCCTTCTTTAAGGAGCGATTGAATGATGCGTTCTTGCTCTCGTTCGGTTTGCGAGTTGCTAATACTCAATGTTTTCACCCCCTGTTGTTAATTTCAGACTGTACTGGAAAAGGATCGGTGTACGGTAGGTATCGTTTGTCGGCTTCTCGATCACAACCTTGAGTTGCACGGATTTGATGTCTTGCAGCGTATTGATGACGCCTACCCCACTACGCACATCTCCGCCCAGCAATCGCTCGAAGCCGCCACTGTTGGTTTGGTACGTGCAGACACCCGAGAACGAGCGGTGTCGTGGGAAGATAGGATGCCATTTGTTGTCGTTCCCCACCTTCAGATAGTAGCTGATCCATTTGTTCGTTAAAGCTTCTCTCTCTGACTTGGTTGCGTTCGGGTTCGTTGCAAGCGACAGTTCATCGAAGTCTGCAGGAATGAATTCGTCGGCTTCCAATGTGATTGAGGTGATTGCCTCATCGACTGTAAACTCCTGGGAGAGGTATTCGCTCTTGGTTTCAAAGCTGTAGTAGGCGACCGAGATGCCACGGATGCCGATAGCGAACCGGCGGGCAGGAAGCTGCTCAACGCCTGCTTTCACTTGCTCGGTGTCTGCCGGAATAGAGAACAAGCCTTTCTTTGCATAAGCGAAGTCCACATAGGTACGCTCTTTTCCGTATGTGGAATGCGTACTCTCTTGTGTCTTGGGGTCGTACTTGACTCCCAGCAAGGTTACGCTTGGCATCGGGCCATCGACGCGACCATACTGACTGCTCGGACCGGGATCGAAGACACTGGACTTCAATGCGCTCGCCTTCGTGAAGTAATGATGTCCAACGTTTACAGCATAACTGGCACTCTGGGTGAACTCCAAGATGATATGATCGACCAGTTGCGGTTCAAAGACGATGACGGTATCCCCGTCAAAAACCTGACTGACCCGCACATCTTGAATCTGCGTCTTTCCGTCGCTGACTGTGCATTTGGATATATAGCTTGGACGAACCTCTCGCTGCTCAGCAAGGAAAGGGTCTAGGCTCAACCAGTTGCAGACCGGTGAACCTGAAACACTGATCTTTAATCGCAAGCGCAGTGTTTCATCGTCCGTAATCCAACTCAAGCCTTCTTTGTACTCGAAGCCATAGCCCCCGCAACGCTCGACCACTTCATCATCCATCGAGAAGATTTCGTATTCGAACCAAGTGTCTTCGTTCTCGTCCAGTAAATCACGGAGGTCCGTGTGGAGGTCGCTTTCGCCGGAGTAATGAATGGTGTCACCCATGACATCCGCAACGTGCGTATCACCGGGGAAGCCATTGGATCCTTTCAGTATCTCAATCTCACTTGTTCGGGAATAAGAACGGGCATTTGTCACGCCCAACGTCAGCACGCCATCCTCGCCATTTACGGAAGCAGCTCCTTTCTGTTTGGCGTTCTGCATAAAGCGTGTGTCAGCGAAGGAGTCCGTATAGGTTACGACACCCTCTCGCTCTTTTGCATTCACGCGGTTCTGTACATCATCCAAGGCTCTGTTGATGTAGCGTACTTCGTTGCCCATCATCTTCCGACTCAACTCTGCATCCATAAACGATGTACTGATGGCGTCCGACAGGTTCTCGCAGTCCTGAATGAGATAGCCCATGTCATCATAGGCTTCTTTCAACATCTCGTTGTAATCTGCTGAAATCGGGGTGCTGACAGCGCGTCGGAACTGGAAGCTCGGCTTGCCAATAGAGTCGTAGAAACGCTTGACTGCGCTCTTGATGCGGTACAGGTATTCTGTTTCCGTCTTGATCTCGCCACTCTTGTACTTGCGGGTGATTTCGTCCAGAACGGATTCCGCACGGGCATTGATAGTTTTTGTCTTGTTCAAAAATTGGAGCATGTTTGACATGTCTTCACCTCTAATCTACGGTTACGAACTGATAGGTTACTTTTGCAAGGGCCGGGGACATCCAGTTGTGCTTGTGGCTGTTTCGTCTGAAGATGCTTTTCAGTCGCACCTTGGACACGAAGTGTTGGTAATTGATTTCGATTGTGTACTCGTCAGAAATGTCCCTGTCAAAGTACAGTTTGTTTCCGTCCGTATAGTACTGGATCTTGGAACTGGTGCGATCAAAGTTCTTATAGCTTTCCCCTTGATAGAAAGGATTGGTCACACATCGCACTTGATCAGATACCTCGCTCAACGTGTCGCCTGTATAGCGGTTCACCAACTTGACACTGGTTACGGAAGGGCTGTCGGTGGCAAAGTAAGGATATTCGGCCAACAGGTAATGACTGATGTTCTGTCCATCCATCTTCTCGAATGAATTGCGTAAGGCCGGCGTTCCGTCTGTCGCAAAGTCCAACTCTTTCACTTGCGGAACAGGACGATAAGATACCGTGTAGGCTGCGAAGTGATCGAAGTTGGGGATCTCGACAGCAATGACATTCCCCTCTGCGTCCTTGTTGAGGCGGTAATCCTCTCCCAGCATCATGCGGCTCTCGTTGTAGAATACGTCATGGACTTCCTCAGCAGGAAAACGGAGTGGGCTGACGCTTCCGTAAAGTTGCAGAAGCTCACACGGTATCAGGTCCACGTTCACAGGCAGTAGCGGGTACCAATCTTCGTACGAAGGATTCTCTGCATGAGAGATGTAATACTCGATGTCCGTCATGCGTTGCGCTCCTTCCAAGGTTGGATGGTCCTCTTCGGTGCTGATGCGAACGCTCTTGATATTGCCTGCAGCTTGTACAGGGTTGGACACGTAGACGCCGGTCTTCTCGAACTCCGAAAAGTTAGGTGCGATGTTGTGGAAGCCGTAAGTGTATTCGTATTTCGTGACAGGTAGAGTGACTTCGTTCTGGACAAAGAGCAATTTCTTCACGTCAAGGTTGCGGTTCTTTGCGGTCAGGTTGTTGATGTATTTCCATGCAGCATCCTCGGCGGCTCGGTCTGCGTAAAGCGGTTTGAAGAGAAGGTCATCTGAAAGGATCGGCTTCTCGCTCTCTTGTCCGGTTGCGCTATACCAAAGGTCGTTCTTGAATACTCCGCCATTTGGTACAAGGTACGAGTCTTTCGTGAAGTGGATCTGATTCAAGACAATGGACAGACGCTTGCAGTTGATTTCAGGGAACCGGTAAGATACCGCCTTTTTCGTCAGCTTGTTTCTGAGTAGAGGGTCGGTATGGTCAGGGTAAACAATATCCTGGAGAGGCTCCTCTGTGTCATCGGAAGTCTTGTAGCGAATCGCCACGATCTCAACCGGGTACGGCCCGTAAGGAAGGAATTGTAATTCATTCAGCTTAGTGACGGATTCCAGATTTACTTCCAGTTCACACATGGCGCCGTGTTGGATGCCGTAATAATAGTCAGCCAACGCAATCGGGTCAGTCGGCCTTTCCTTCGGATAACTGACTCGGATCGGCTCATCGGAAAGGACAGTTTCGCTCCAGTAAGAAAGTGGAGAGGTATCGACAGCCTTCTCTACTGAGTTCTTGCTGTTGCCTGCCTTGGCGAACCCGCTGCCGAGTTGCTTTTTGATTTCGATTGTCCCCATCTCGACTCCGTTCAGAGAAACAATCATGTTCTGTTGTCGGGTATACGGCAACGTCAGGACACCCTCTTCTGCGCTGAAGTGTGCGATGCAGGCTTGAGGGACGTTCTCTCCGTAACGCTCCGTGTGGAGGTCCATCCTTGCCTCGAAGCTACCTGTATCACGGAAGCCTTCGATAGAACGCTCTGGGCTTTTTTTCTCGCTGAGAGCCGCTTCGTATCCGTCTATCTTGTCGTGGGCCCGTTCAATCTGGGCAGTCAGACTGGCGATGACGGACTGGCTGATCTTCAAGTGCCGTGTCACCGTCCCGTCCAAGGCATCCAAGTACCCGAATGTAGTCAGGACATCAATGTAGAGTTCCTGCAGGGCTTCGTTGAATGCTTTGGAGTTCAGTCTGCCCTCTTGCGTCTTCAAAGAGGAAACTAACTGAGTGGACAGTAGTTTTTCTTCTAGTTCGATTCGGCGCAGTGCGATGCTTTCCTCGGAATACCCTTCCGAGTAGGCGCCTGATAAGATGTGGCTGACGACAGCTTGCTTGATTTTTGTCAGGGATATTTCGTTCAGGTTCATCCGCTTCCTCCTTCTCTTTTTCGTTTAGCGATTTAGAACACTGTACTGAACCGTAAAGTCCGGCAGGTTCTTTGTGTTTGTCGAAGCGTTGAACAGGCTGACCGTGAAAGTCTGATTCACGCCATCGACACTGGTAAGGGAAGAAAGCACGCCCGCAGGGATGACTTCGGACAAACTTGCGGTCACAACACTCCCCTCTTTTACACTGGGGTCTTTGACGGTGATCCGAACTTCTGACTGCGGTGGGATCGAAACGGCTGCTCTGCGAACTTCTCTCCCTCTCATAGCCAGGCCATCTTCTTTGAGTCGCTTCAGGGCCTCCAAAACGATGCTCTCTCTGGAGTTCTCGATGCTCTTTATCTCGGTATCAAAGAAGCGGTTAATGACGCGGATAAGGTACGTTTCGATCCGGTCAGGCTTTTTGACGTACATATCTTGCTCTCTACTTTCTACGCGCACAGTGCACCCCTATTCCTAGAATTTCCAGTCGTAATTGCCGGCTGCTCCCGGCCCATCCACCGTGTTCGAGTCGGATGCAATGGATAGCAGCACCCACTCGTTCACGTTCTTGCTGTTCAGGTATTCGCCATAGTTAAGTGTTTCGGTGCTTGTGATGTCGTCATCCTCGTAGCGGGTGATAACTTTCATCAGCAAGCCATCCGGACTGTATTCCAGATGTGTGATCCTTTTGCCTTCTTCGATGCGAACCAACTTGTCGTCTTGCGCTCGGTCACGAATCAGGACAGTCATCCCAATCCCGAATTGACTAAAGCGTTGCAGGTCAGGGTTGGTCAAGCCATACTCGCCCTCTACCCCTTCGTCAAAGAAGAGGACGGCCATCCCGAAGATCTGAGGGCTTTCGCCTACGGCATTGGTACGCATTTCCGCTTGTATCCGATAACCCGTAACCTCAGCGTAAACGTGCATAGGTAGTTTCGTTTCGTTGGCGGTCAGTGGGTACTTGGCGCCTTCCCGATCGACAAGGAAGTAACGAATGTCCGAGCCGGCCGGAATGTTGTGATCGACAACTAGGAAGAAGTCCTGCAATCGAATCCCGTCACCTAGTGAACTCTGGACGATGGTCGAGCAGACAACACCCGTCCCAACCCCGCGGTTGAGTTGGATGCTGCCGTCTTCATCCTCAAAGGAAACGTTTCTCGAAAGCGTCAGATCAAGGTAGCTTTGGTCATTGACCTCGTTGACGAACATGGCATTTGCGTAGTAGTTGTTGTCCAGAATATCCAGTACGCGTTCACGGAACTGCGTATCCCGCAACTTGGAGATACCTGTCTCCGCTTGGGTGAGTGCCGCTTGGACGGCCCCGATATGATCAGCACTTACAGTTTCTGCTGCATTGTTGACGTGCCTTTGGAACTTGGTAAAGACACGGTTGTTTTCGTTATCCATTCATTCACCTACCTTACTATGTTATGGGTTCCTATCCGATGAGTAGCAGCCATCACAGGCTCTACCGTGTACCGAAGTCTTTTGTCTGTGTCGCAGACGTAAGTCACGACATCTTTCTTGTAGCGAACCTCGATCTTGTCGCTCTCTCTCAGGGGCAAGCTCTTCAGGATTTGAAGAAGCTTTAACTTCTGACTGTAGACGAGATGCACTTTTTCAACCTTCACCCCATTAACAAAAACCTGTACGGGGTTGTCGATGTCGGTGTATACGTCGCTTGGCAGTCGGAAGGACTGTGCGAGATTATAAGAGGTTTCGGTGGTGTACTCCCGCAGCTGAGGCTCCCGTGGATTCGGGATAGACCCCAACAGGGTCTTCTTGCTCCCGCCATCCGGCAAATCTTCATGTGAGTAGATGTTGTAGTGCAAGACATCCACGTTGACTAACCGGGCAAAGGTGACGGTTTGGCGCTTGTTGATTGGAAAAGATGGCATGTCGTTCCTCCTATAGGTCTACAAGTCGCGTTATGGGTCTGGATCTGTCGCCGTAACTGTCGTACATGTAGACGGTGTAGTTGTAGGATTCCCCTGGTAAGCAGGCGTCCTCGATGGTCAGACTTTTGAAGATGGATGCTTCTGTCAAGGTGTCCGTAGGGCTTGTGCTTTTCGGGACGTTTACGGGTAAGCTACGGCCAATGATGCTGTCGTAGTAGATGCCGTTCTTTCTGACGTAAGTCTTTATGACTGTACCTTCGTTGACCAGAGAACCGCGCATCTTCTCTGTTTCATCCAGACCTGTCACCGTTCTGCGGATGACGATCATTCGCTCCACAGGAAGGTGAGCCTCTTCTGTTTCCGTGAGGACAGGTCCTTCTTCTGACTTGAATCCTTGCAGTTCCGCAATCAGACGGTAAGCCACGTGCGGCCGGCGGTTGAAGCGCGGATCACCTTTGCACCAAACGTTGGGCAGCGTCACGATCACCTTGTGTTCCGATAGGATATACTTGGTATCCAGTTTCCAGTCCTCATCCGAAAACTCAGGTACGCCTGCTTCAACAGGTTTCCCGAATCGGGAGTACTCGGCTCCCTTCGGCATCCCGATTTGAGCGACCTCCCCTTTCGCAAGGATAGTCAATGGCTCCCACAAAGGATTATCGGATCTTTGGTAACTCTTGCAGACCTCCAGGATATGACGAACCGTTTCCGGCTTCTGCTTCAACTCATGCGAGAACAGAACAGAAGCTGGGGAAACTAATCCGCCTTGGACGGCCACGATACGATAGTAGTAAAGGCGCCCTTTTTCCTCAGAACCTGCATCGCTTATCTCCCACAGTGGAACGTAGGACCCGTTCTCAACCAGGAGGGATCGGGTTTTGAAAGACACATCCGGTGCAGCTAGACCGTGAGGAATCGGACCATTGTAGATGACGCCTGCTTGGACAGCAACATCATCCTGTACCTCAATCACCTGAATCGGATAGGCCAGTTCAACGAACAGAGAACCCTCGACATAGGCTTTCGGTACTTCGACAACATCCCCCGTTATGCTGACAGGGCAGTCACTCAGATTGCTCCCACCCCATATCTCGCTCTCCAGGTTGCGCTTCGTGCGAACAACTCCCGCCAAAGAACCATCCATCCTGTAAGAAAAGACAAACTGATCTGTTTCGTGCTGAAGAGTCAGGTTCGGCAAGTCGAAGTGGATGACCAGTTCAATGTCTACCGTGTCGGATTTGACACATTTGTTTTTCAATTTATATCTTACCATAGTATCTTCTTCATTCGATAGACCTGTTCGAAGTTCCTCGCTGACCGTCAGGATAGTTGTGGCAGCTGTCGCCTCATCCACTTCCATGACCGGTTGCAAATCCTTTAACCGATCAAGGGATGCAGGGATGTCTTCAGGTTTTTCGGCTCGATAAACGAGATAGGTAAGGTTGCGATTCTCACTGACAGATAGGTTTAACTTGATTCGATTCAATTTCATTCCTCCTCTTTTGGACGAACAGGGGTAATCTCACCCCCGCTCGTTAACTCTCCTCGGTTGACAGGTAAGCTTGCGGCGTGAAGTCGAAGGTATTCAGATACTCTTCTTCTACGGCCAGTGTGGATTCCGGTAACTCCTCTTTCTCATACGCCGTAACGTATTCGATGAGTGGCAGTGTCCCATGAGCCAACCACTTAGAAACTTTCGCATCCACTTCCTGATGCGTAAAGCGTCCGCCGTTCTCCGTCAGTATCCGCTTATCCAGTCGCACGATCAGAACGGCATTCTCCGTGTAAGGCTCCCCGTCCCAGAAACCAATATCCCAATAGTGTTCGCTTTCCGGTTCCAGTTCTTTCCTGAGTCCGTCACGGATTTCTTCCAGAACACCGCCGCCTCTGCTCCTCGCATCCAAGATACGGGTAGAACGAAGGGATGTGTTGTGGCGAACATAGATGCTTCCGATCAGAATGTCGTGATCACGTTCCGGTGCGCCGTTGTCGATCTGATGATAGACGGTGTTCTCTTGGTAGATCGCTTCTTTCGATACGGTTCCTTTGTAGTCCTGTCTCCAGATGCGTGTGTCCGTTATAGGCTTCACAACCTCTCCCGAATAAGTGCCGGAGTAATTGGAGTAGATTGGGCTGTTCAAATCATCTTCGAAATGGTAGTCGCTCTCGCTGCCCACCTTCTTCTGGTTGTATCCGATGATTTCTTTTTGGATGCTCGTGCGTGCCAATGTTCCGCGGTATCCGTCTTGATCGTAAGCAAGGGTACTCGGAACACTCGCTTCCACAAGGTAGGTCGTCCCTGTTGCCGTGGCGGTCTTCGCCTGTGCATCCGTGTAAGTTCCGGACTCAACGTAGGAAGCGCCATTCTTCACGAGCGTCCCCTTAAAGCCATCATCATCGTCATAAACGACAACATCCGGAAAACTATTGACGCTGTTGCGACGGACAAGGAGATGATCGTTCTGCATCTCCTCGATGACAGTTGGACGAAGGAAGAGGTAAACTACCTTGTTAAAGAGGTCATGGACTTTCTTTCGCTCACGGGAGGAAGGGTTTGAGTGATCCAAGTAGGTATGGTACTGATTCGGATTGAATTCGATATCAATGAATTTCTCTTGCGGGTCATAGAAACCTCTGTAGACATAACTCTCTTCTTCGTAAACGTAATCGACTTGGATGCGGTCGTTTTCACTGATGCGCTCCGTTAGTCGGATGACGCCTTCTGTAAAGCTCCATCGGTCAACGGCCAGCTCCTTCTCATAGCCATCTGCTGCCGTCTTGTAGACGCGGAGATTGGTAGGAGCATAATCACTGTCCACCTTCACGTACATCGGACAGAGCGAAACTTTGATGTCATTGTCGTTCAGGACAGAAGCAACTTCGCCTTGAACCTCGACATAAGGTCTTCCGTAAGTGGTGCTGTACTCTTGTTTGTCGTATTCAGGGATGGCGTAAGTGTAGCGTTTCCGATACCCGTGTTGCTCAAGGACGTAATTGAAATGGCCGAATTGCACACGCAGATACCAGTTTGACAGCAGGTCGAACTCTCTCGGCGCAAGCGTCTTGATTGCTCGGACATCCCGACAAGTCACTCGGTATCCCGGATAAATCTTTCCGCCTTCCAGTTTGTACATTCCGGGAATCTGGATCATCCGTTCATGTTTGCCGGATAGCGGATCAAGGAAACCAGTGTCCTCGGTTGTTTCGACGGATACGGGGCCTGTTCCGTCAGGTTTCGTGAAGAGGTTAAGTTTCTTCTTGTTCGATGCGGTCGTTGGGTCTGATAAGTCCAACTCCACTCGGAAAGTCTTCGTCCGTAACACTGCCTGTTCTGCTTCATCCAAGTGTTTGTCTTTGACGATGATCTCGAAGGCTGTGAGAGCTGCTCCGCTTTCTTTTGGAGATACCACGTAGTTTCTGTTGATGAAGTCTTTCTCCTCAACACTTAGAGCATACTCTCGATTGATTGCTTCAGCGTAATGCGCTTCGGACACATACGAGCCATCATCCGCTTTTACGATGTAGCGGAAGCCGACTTTCTTTCTGTCGTCTTCGATGATCGGGTTCGTCATCAACTGGATGTACGTGCGTCTTAGCTTCTCGTTGGTCGGGATGACAGTGTAATCCTTGCCCAGCTCGAAGTAAGGTTGAACACTCAACTCCTCTGTTTTGTTTGCAGCGATATGGCCGGGACTACTTGGATCGTACGCATGGTAAACCACTTTAAAGGAGCGCGCGTTTGTTGTCAGGAATGAAGTGAACACATACGCATCGTAGATGTCTTCGTATCCCGCAACGCCTTGCTTATGAGGCACAAGCTTGATTTGGAATTTGTACTTCCGTTCGCTGAGCGGTTTCAGGTTTCCGGAGAGGATCTTAATCCCGTTGCCCTGATAGATGCCGAACTCGTCCGGCCCCAGTCGGTCATAGATGGGTTGTTTCAACTTGCAGGCGTAATAGAGTGGCACGTTATCTTTGAACAGGTTCGTGATGTAGAATAACTCGCTCTCCAGTTCTTTCAGGTTGTCGGTGCTCCACAGGACTCCTTGTCCATCCGGATACATGAGGAAGTCCCTCTGCCCCTCTGGGTTGATGTTTCCGACAGCGGTTCGTTTGACTGCAACGCCCTCGTAGAAAGCAAGTCCGTCATAGTCGCGGGTTTCCCGTAAGAGAGTCCCAGAGTAAACGGCATCCGCTCGCCAGTTCAGGATGCGCTCCTTGTTTTTGTTGGTGGTCTTCTTAATTGTTCCTGTGTACAGTTGTTCGCCGATCCATTCGTTTTTGCTTCCGTCAGCTACGACTGCCACAAAGAAGACTTTTACTCCTGGCTTATAGGCACGAAGAAACTGAATAACCGGACGAAACTGTCTGTTTGCCACCGTAGGGTTTTCGGGATCGTAAAGAGCTTGATCCGAGTCGAACGACCCTCCTGAAGGCGAGACAACAGAAAGATGGCTCTTGAGGAAGGACCCTTCGTTCCCAAAGTAAGGAGTTGGTGCAACCCCTCCGAGTGGCTGATGCTTCGTTGGCAAACTTCCAGCGGCGTTCCAGAAAGTACTAGCCCAGACATGCCCGTTAGAAGAACCGAATCTTTTCGACTCCGCTATGTCAAGGAACCATTTTGTCCCGTTTTCATTTCCGATATAGTAGTTGTTTCCGCCAGTAGGGAATGTGTCGTTAAAGTGTAAAGACCTTAACGCTGTGAATATATCTCCGGTTAGAGCCGGAACTGCGTCTGTAAAGTACCCTGTCCCGGTGTCGTTAGCGTTAGCGGATGTCCAATACCCATACATTCCTCCGTTACCAAGCCAGTTGAAAGTACCCCAGTAGAACTTCTCTTGCGTGATATCTTCGTAGGCTTCGCGTCTGTAAGTAATGCCATTCTCGACGATTGTGCTCGGCATGTTGTTGATGTTGTCGTAGGTCTTGATTAGGGTTTGCGTGTTCCCTATCGCAAGGGCTGATTTCTTGGTGTAAGATTCGGCACCCGGAACCTTGAGCAGCTTTCCGGAAAAACCATCCTCCGTAAAGACGGTGTTGCCGTTCGCATCTGTATAAGTGTTTGGCCAAGATCCATAGGAAGGACTCGGAAGGTTGCCCTGAAACATCTTGCGGCTTACTTGCTTGGTCTCAACGACAGCCTCTTGGTAGATGTCGGTTGCGCCTTTTTTGTAGGTTACGTCCTGCAGGTGCAATGTGCCGGAGAAGTCCCCCTCTGTGTGAGAGAGGGTTTCCGGTACGACTTGTTTGGTCACAACGCTGGCATAGTGATGGTTGTCGATTTCACGCCTATCGACATGATCATTTGGTTCCCAGTTGACCCACTTGCGTTTCATACTGCCGGTGTAGCCGTTGTCGTCACTGTACGGCACAGAGGAGAGGAAAACGTTGTCGTCCATTTTCGGCTCGGCCTTCTTCTGCATGTAAGTGCTGACCGTGATGTGGTCAATCGTGTTCTTGGGTGCTTCGGACACTAACACATTGCTTTCTGAACTCATTCTTTTGTTGTAGTAGTAAGCAAGGTTGACCGCGTTCGGCGGCACCTTTCTTCCGATACGGAAGGCATACTTGTTTATCTTGTTTTTGATTATCTCTTCGTGCAATCGGGTTGCCTCAAACATATGTCACCACCTCATCGGTTCTTGATATTGATTTCAGTTTCGAGATTGTAGGCTGCACACTTGGCTGTCAGTGCGTCTGTTCCTTTTCCTATCCCGGATGTATATCGCATCGAGATGACCCCATTTGCGTCCGTGACGAAGCTTTTGCACGCTAACCCGCCAAGGATAGATGTCACCTCTAAAGTTTCACCAGAGACCGGATTGCCGTACACATCGGTCAGTTCTACGTGAACATTCAGTCCGTCTTTTCCGTCTCCGATTACGCTCATCGGGTTGGCGTGGATCGTAATCTTTGTCGGAATAGGTTCTTCGTCCGAGATGAACAGGAAGCCTTGATGTTCTGTGTTGTAGATGGGATTCAAACTGATGTTACGGATAACGCGCTGATTGTCTCGTTCGTTTGTCTCAAACATGACACGGGCCTCTGTGATGACCTTGTCCGCATGAGTTGCGATAGTTGTCGTCTTGTTCTCGATATCGAGATGTGCAACAAAGGAGTTCTGGATGCGATACGACACCGTCACCATCTGGCCTTCCGGAAGAGCGCTCTCGAATACCAGCATCTGGTTCTTCGTCACCCAGTCCGTCCGTCCGGCTCCGTCCACTTGGACCTGAAGCGTTCGTGGGTCGTAATCCGCGTACCGCAGAGGGAAAGCTTTTTGACGCTTGGATCGGTAAGCTTCTTCGAAGTCCAGCGTCAATTCCCCTGCTTCATTGTAGAAGTTCACCTCTCGTAGAGGCCCCACTTCGTCTTCCTGTACCACAATCGGGCAGAACTGCAACGGCAATGCGTAGACGACAGCTGCGCCGTCAATGAAGTTGATATAGGCACTGTTCTCTCCATCGTCCAGTTTGATCTCCACGCCCTTTGCTTCGATGGGTGTAAACAGCGCACCGATGTCAAAGAAGGAAACGTCTTTGAAGGTACTCCGATCCTGTGATTGACAGCTGTACCCGTAAGACTGCGGGCCTTTGAACTTGGACAGAAGAGGGTCGTCATCCAGATTGAAGGAAAGGAGTGTGCTGTCCAGAATCTCGGTGCCATTGAACTCCGTTGTTTTCGCTCGGATGGCATTGTTATCTCTTTCGATCAGGATGGTCGCTCCGTTCTCCAATGCACCCCAACCACTGCCTGTTGCGTCTTTTACGAGAGCATTCCCGTTCGCGATCACTTTTGCGTCCGTCTGGGCAAAGTTGTAGACGACCACCCACTTAGCTAGTTGCCCACCTACAGAGATACCGCCATTCATCGTCCCTGGGGAACGAAGCGCGGTCAATGTAGACTCTCGTCCAGTCAGAGGGTCTTTGTGGAAGGCAATGACCACGCCGATCACATCATCATCTCCGTTAACAGAAAAGAGCGTCGCTTGATGCTTGTACCGATCATGTTTGGAGTCGCTCACGAAACCGATGTACGTGTTGGAGTTAATCTGGCAAACCACTGAGTCCGTGTCAGCTTGGTATTCCCATTTGGTCATCTCGTCTGGCTGAGCCGGCTGAGAGCTGCCACTATGAGAGAAGCGATCCCAACTATTGAATATCTCAATCATGGCGGCTGTCTCGTCACGCGGCATGGTAATCATGTTGTACTTGAGTTCCACTGCGTCCGAGTTCGGGGTAATCCGAACATCAACCAACTCTTGCATCGTGTATCCGGCCAAGAGGACGTTGTGTTCGATTGCATCATTCAGGTTGTCCATCACGCCATGCCATTGTCCATCAAACGGAATCTGGAAAGTAAAGCTCTCCTGAATGGTCCGAGCCTCTGACTCGGGATGGAACCGACCAACGATACGGAAGTTTCCGACACCAGGCACTTTGCTTTCAGAGAAGGAAGTAGATTCTTGGCGGTAAAGGATGTTCAGTGCCTCGTTCTGAGGAATCGTAAGTTTGTAACGGAAGTAGCGGAAGCCGCCGATCTGAACACCATCGTTTACGAGAACCCAATTCGGACTGGACTCTACCTCTTCCCGATTGTTCGAATAAGCGAGATGGTAGTTCAATGCCCCGCCTGTCTGGTATCTCGTAAGACCCATTGCGCTTTCCGTTCCGAAGTCGATCACCTTTGATACATAGATGCCGCCCGAAGTTCCGCCGATTGATTTGATCACATCTTCTTTCAGGCTGATGTTTCGGGACAGGGTCTCATCCATGTTCTCCTTGAAGTCTGGGTAAGAGCAATGAATGGTCAGGCTATCTTTCAGCGTGCTTGTCGTGAGGGGTCTGAATTTTGCTCGGAACTGAACCGTGGCGGATGCCTGAATGTTCGGGACTTCTCCGTCGATAACGGGTGTCCACTCATTCCACACACCTCGATCAAAGTCATAGGAGCGAATTTCAACATCAAGTCCTGCGCCCTCAGGGACGATCGCATCGAAGTTGACCGCACCGTAAGAGGTTACGATGTTAGGGAATACGAATGGCGGGCTGATGTAGTCTATGTCCTGATACTCTTGATAGTAAGGGGTGTCGATAAGGGCTGCAGGGTAAAGATAACCTTCACGGTAAACGATGGCCGATTCGTCATCCTGGAGCAAGTCATACCGATCAACCTTCTGCAGATTGTACTGGATGGCTTTACTGTCGGCCTTCTTCAATGTCGCAAGAATGGAGAAGTGACCATACTCTTCTTTGTATTTCTGGAGCGCAAGGTAGTCTGCTTCTGCAACAAACTCCGAGTACAGGAAGTGTTCTCTTTGGTTGGCGTAATAGTAGCCGTTATGAACACGCGGGCTCCAACTAGAGGTTGCGTTCTGTTGTCCTTTTGCTCGGATCGTAACCGGAGAGGTTTCTTCTGTGAACACGATTTGGCTTGGAGCCTGAACTAGTATCACGTCGATGTTGTCCGTAGTGGCTTCCAGATCGAAACGTGTGTAATCCCTGGTCGTGGTCGGCTTAGGTAGTTCCAGATAGAAATCTTTTGCCTTGATGTCGAAGAGCTCAAAGCCATCGAAACGAGAAGAAGCAACCAACTCCCGATACTCTTTGTATTCGCTCAAAGTGGCTTCGGATGAGAATGTCACCGTGTCTCCGTTGAGTATTCCTGCTCCACTTGCGTTTGCGTGCTGGAAGGCGTAGGTCACAAAGGCGTTCTCTGGGGAAACCACCTGAATCAGGATATGGAAAGTGGCATCGTACACCTCTGCCGGAACCACGACTTGAGGTAAGACTACACTCATGTCTTCTTTGCCATTGTAGCCATTTGAAGAGGAGAAGCGACCATTCACGATGCCGTAAAGCGGTGCTGCGGTGCCTTCGTCGGGCAGGATATCTTGCCAAACCTTCGTCACAGGGACCGGCTGAGAGTAGAGGTGAATGGCGTCATCCCCCGTCTTCGTTAAGCGCCATTCCATTCCCTTCGCGACTTTTGTACTGGACATGTACTCGATGTCACCTACGCAGTCCAAGACTTCGATGTGGAGCTGGTACAACTGGTTCGGGTCGCGACTCACACCTTTCAGTACTTCGTGGAAGTAAATCGTGGTGGCCGGATCTTCATCCGAGAAGCGGAATGGAAGTCCCACTGTTTTGATGACACCGACAGAGCTACCCGTGTAGATGATTTCGCCATCAAGGTTTGGGGCAGATAACTGAACCACGTTGTCACGGGACGCAACGTTAATCTTCGTCGATACATCGGAACCTGCGTAAGCCTCGGATGAGTCGGTTACGTTGAACAACGGCATGATCAGATCAGCAGCAACCAATAACGGGAGATCTGTTCCATCTTCTGCCGACAAGGCTTTCTCGATAACTTTCTCAGCCTCAAACAAGGACGCCTCTGCAAAGCCTGAGATATACACTTTTCCGTCAGGATCAAAAGCATTGTTCGGGTCATAACCGTCTGAATCCCGATTAGCATAGAGCTTCGCCGTACCACTTCCGGAAGGGAAGAAATGTCTGCCGAAAGTGTGATTGTAGCGGGTCCCCGGATTGATGTCGAAGCCATAGTCGTCGTAGATAACGAAGCCGGAATATACAGCTGGACGGATGGAGTTTCGGATCCTGTTGTCAGCGTAGCCCACCTCTTGCATGATAGTGGCCAACGTCTTGTTGTTGACTAGTTCGCCGTTTGCCGGGATCAAGTAAGCTTTCCCGTTAGCATAGCCGACGTTAGGGGTCAAAGTATGCTCGAACACAGGAGAGGTCAGCCATTGTTGTCTGGCACTGTAAGTCCCTGCGAACGGACCGGCTTCATAGTACTCCACTTTACAAGTGACATAATACTTGATCGTAATCGGTCTGGATGCGTACTTGTAAATACGGAAGGACACTTTCCCTAATGGATAGGCGCTGAATCGCAACGTACAGACTCCATCTTGTTCATACGTGTCGTACTTGCCTTTTGCCAGTACGCGGTAGTTGAAACCTACCTGATTGTAGCGCTTCTCGTTCTTTCCGTAAGTGCCGTAGGTCTTGGCGATGATGCCGAACTTCTCGTAGAAATCCTCCTCAGTCCTTTTCGACACGAGCAGGTCTTTTCCATCCCCTACCCCTGATCGGAATGCGTCCAGTCGCTCAGTCACTTTCGGCAACAGCGTCGGATTATCGTTCTCCAGTAGAGGAACTTCATACTTGTGACGAGCAAGACTTTCGGATAGGCTCTTGGTTCTTACACCTACAGAACCACTGCCCGGAGAGGTGCGACTAGCGTCATACTTTACAAGGCTTCGGGTGTACAGCGTATCGGGTATCAGCCCGCTCTCGGAGTAATGAAGAACCCCGATCGGCAGCTGTGCAACCAGACCACCTTTCTCGTTCAGGATGTAATGAGCAAAGTCCTGTTCTCCTTCTCCTTCGAATCGCCAGATGATAGTAGAGGAATCATAGGCTTCCCCCGTCAGAGCGGGCGCCGTCAAAGGCAGTTTCTCTGGATGTACATAGGCTTTGATGGTTGGGGATAGAGTGAACTCGCTCGATGTGTCGGAATTGACAAAGAAAACATCTACGCCCGGGGTTTCCGAGAAGATTTCGTAACTATCTACTTCGATGTCTGAATCCGTAAGGCTGTTCTCTGCAAGGTACGCATCTATCTCCTGATAAAAGTAACTCAGGATGTACGCACTGCTTAGGATGTGAAAATTATCATAGAGGTAAGGCTCTACGGCCTGTATAGCTGTCGGAATTGACTTCTCAAACTGCTCGACTTCCCCTGTTGCCACCCGGACAACGGAGACCGTTATTTTGTAGCGAATGTCCATAAGATACTTCCCCTCTTTAACACAATAAAAGAGGGCACCGGTTTACTAATTGTTAAACCAATGCCCTCCTTATGTTAATTATGTTCGTTTAAATGATCTAAATCCAACGACGCTTCCATCATACAAGGTTGGCAGAAAGGCGACTCCGGACAACTCCTTGTCGGAAATGTCCCAATAAGCCTCATCCCACTTGAAATGACCCCACATAATCGGAGCCTCGGAATGAATTCTATCTCGGTAATATTTTAGCAAATCGGTTGCGGTACTGTCAACGTGAAACAGCTCGTTCCGAAGCTTCAAATCCGCGTGATCATGCACTTGATGCATTTCTAGACCTGTGATGTAACTGACCTCGAGTTCGACTCCTTCGAGCCTCGGATCACCTGAAAGCAGTACATGACCGGTCTCGCTCAGGAGCACTTCTTCTTCGGACAGGAGCTTCCCGTTGACTTGAACGGAATTGAGTACCACCATCGGGTCTTCGATCAGGAAGTCCGAACCGCCGTTCAGCCAGACCGCCTCTTTCCGTAAGTTCAGTTCTCTGGCAATCCCGTTCATAAGTCCCTCTCGGTGAGCACCTGCAGGGTTCTTGAAGACATCCATCAGGCGAGACTTGTACTCTCTGTTCCGTTCTCCGTGTATGCGCGGGCACTCCAGGATCAAACCGAACTCGTCAAAGAAATTCCAGACGGGATGGACGGAGAGCGACTGTGTGTACCTCTTCCCTTTTACGGCAAAGCTGATTTGCCCGTCCGGGCAAAGAAGGTCACTGTCGTAGGGTTGGCGCACATACAGGATGTTCCTGCTTGTATCAATGAAGTAAAGGTCATGACCATACAATTCGTTGTACTCGATACCCACCAGACCGATGCCGAAGAAGTGAGCGAGTTTCCGTGCTTTCCGCAAAGACCCCGACGACGAGAGGACTTCTTCCAACTCGTCGCTTGCAAGGTTCATTGGGATAATCGTTTTGTAGGCTATATCAACAAAGTCGAGGTCGGCTGTTTCGATCGTTGTTTGCTCATAGGCATATTCGAGGACGTAACGAACCTCGTCCAGTTTCACTCCCGCGATGTCCAGGAACTGCGCCCCTAAACTATCGGAAGACTTCTTACGAATCTGGAACCAGTGAGGTAGCGCGTTTAGAATTTTTTCCGTATAACGAGCGAACTTGGAACTCATGAGGTCCCTCCTTTTAGATAACGATATTCTTGAACTTCAGACCTTTGAGGTCGCCGTTGATTGTTCCAAGCGATTCTTCCGCATCCTGTATTGTGTCAACAGAGACACCAAGATAGACGTCCAGTATGACGGCAGCTCTCACGTAATCCGTGGTATAAAAAGGAGAAGAACAGATGGAGTAGATTTTGTCCTGAAGAACCTGGATCTTATCGTGATTCCATACTGCGTACTTCTTCATCACAATCGCCATGACTTGCTGCTCTTCGTGCGTGTAGTTCTGATTCCCTATGAAGTAATTACCGTGCCGTTTCACGATAGATTCCAAAGCTTCCATGTGGGCATTATAGAGGTGTGTTGCGTTGTCGATCTCTCCGGCATCAACCTTCTTGGCCAAGACTAACAAGTGATTGTGGAAGGTGTCTAACTGGTTGGCGAGAACGTCACGGAAAACAGCTTCCTTTCCTTTGTTCGTCATAACGAAGGTCATCTGAATGTGTTGTTTCAGCATGTCGCAACGGACGAAGAAAGGATGTAACTCCAGAGCAACAGCGTGATGTAGCGGTTCTTCCTCTTTTTGTTCGGATCTCTTTTTTGTGATGATGGTAAGGAGTCCGAAAACGCCGCTAATGAAAGCGACGAGAACTCCCTCTGTTATCAAATACGATGGCATGAGTGTGGCCTCTTTTCTACAGGATTATAAGCGCATCAGCGTCCGAGCTCAGCATGAAGCGCTCGTTCCACCGACAGTCTTGGTTGACAAACATAGCAGGTAATCCATTTAAACTGAAACGCTCACAGGTATAGGTCACGATGCTTGCGTTGACATTCATGACCTCCTGCGTAATCTGATCGGTGGTGATGGCTTCTCCGACTCTGCGAGTGGCGAAGAAATCCCTCAACGCCTGTCTGACGCTGTACTTGAGGTCTTGACTGACGGCGACGCTTGTTGTGTCTTTTGTCATCAGCTTGAGTGTGAGTTTGACGCTCACGGCATCAGGGCCTGTAACCTCAAAGCGTGTTCCGTAGGCGGTCACCTTTTCCACGTTAGACTGGACAGAGGCGATGATTTCCGGAGCAGGCTCTGGGGAGTCTGTCGTGATCAGCACAGAGAAACTGCCCGTCCCGTAGGAGTATTTCTTGAGGATGGCATCCTGAACACCGGACACACTGAGAGCAGCCAGACGAACGGCGGTTTCGTTTGCGGTCGCCGTGGTGAGGACGCTCTTGGATATCCGATAGCGATAATCCGCATCTTCTTCTCCGACTAACCTCTCGCAAGCCATCAACGCACCAACCGCTTCTAGGTAAGACCCTGTTGCGGTTGACACGAAGGACTGCACATGATTTAAAGTCAGGACATCGTAAAGGTCTGCGATGTTTCTGTTGACGAGGCCGAGGAAGAGTTTTGCGATCGAACCCGCCGAGGTGCTGAATCCGACATTCTGGAGGTTCTGTAAATCTTCTTCTTGCAGTTCTTCAAAAGTTTTCGTGTTGAGTAATATCATTTAGCTTAGCCTCCAATCTTGACGTTGATTCCTTTGATGAGATCGAGCTGAACAGAAAGCGACGTTGCGCTTAGTCCATCCAGAGTTCGCAGGTAAACCTGATACGTGACATCTGTTGCTGATTCCTGTTCGGCCTTGATGAAGATTTCCCCGTAATCGTAGAGGTCGCCTTCCATTAAGGATGCGAGTATTTTCTCTTTCCCTACCGCACGGGATGAAACATTGTTGGGTTTGCCGAGAAGCGCTTCTAGGTCAGCCCCGATGTGATCACTGAACCAACCTTTGCGGATGGACTTGATTCTGCAAAGAGCCATCTGAGTTCGGAGGTCGTCATCCATCTGTCGCGAAATGTCGTGCGTCTCTGCATCCATCAAGAATTCTCCGTTACTGTCTAGACCAAAATCAAACATCTTCTTCTACCTCTTCTCCGTTCAGAATCTTGATGATGTCGTCCCTGTTTGTGATGAACTCCCCATCCAGAAGGACTTGGGATCCCCTCAAAAGGATGCGATTATTTGCTTCCAGTGTGATGTTCTTTCCGCTCTTGACGTGAACATCGCCTTCGGAACTGACTGACCACTTCCCGACTTCCATGGTCGCCTCTCCAGTCTTCAGGGCGAAGGTTTCAGCCTCCACCCCAAAGTGTTTCTGGATGACAAGTTTCATGGAGTCCTCGACGGTGGCATTCAGGTTCGTCACATGATGGTTTTCGTTCCGAGTGAAGAAGTTGATGGATTGCGTTTTGGGGTCGATGCGGATGCCCTGATCCCCTTCAACGAATATGTCAATCATCCCATTGTTGCGAAGTTTTATGGTAGAACCTGTCTTGGGATGCGTAATACCAGGCTCTTCCGCTTCATAGAAACTGGTATTCGTCATGGCAGACAGGAGCGTCTGAATCGGGTCAACCGTCCAGTCGGCGTACTTGTTTGTGTTCTGGTTGGAGAGGTCGATCCAATCCTCATGAAGCGGAGAAAAAGAAGAGAAGTCGTACTCTTCCGCTCCGTTGGCTTCCACGAGGTTGTCCGGCAAGTAAGCGCCCTGCTTTTGATGCTGTAGTCGCTTCCTGCTGTGGATCTGGTAGCGTTCGTCAGCAAGTGCCACAATCTTTGGTTGAAGCAACGACTTGTTGGCGAAGGACACCCACACCTGATCACCTACAAAAGGGCCGGCTGAGTGGAAACCTCCGCTGCCAAGCTGAATCGGAACGTTCTCGGATGTAAGGAAACCTGCGTGCTTGGGGTCTTTGAAGCTGATGGTCGCTCGGTGCTTCAGTCCGTCGTAAGCCACCACTTCCGCTAGGACGGTATCGAACTGATTGTTGTCATGCGGTTTAAGGATCTTTTCCTGTATCGCTCGTTTGATCTGGGACATTCGTGTACCTCCTTTCGTCAGTGACTAATTACTTCACTCTGCATCGTCATCCGTTGGGGCTTCTGAGTTATAGACCGCATCACCCGTACCGCCCGGAATGATGTTTTTGCCTCCTTTTACGCCACCAACGAAAGCCTGTCCTTCCTTATCCAACGGGAAGAGCGTCACGCAGTTATTCCACTGGAACATGTCGAACAACCCCTCAAGAATGATATTCGTTACGACTTCCCCTGCGATCCATCCGGCCACGGCACCGACCCCGGGAAGGACCGTCCCTCCGGCTAAAGCTAACCCCGTCTTGAGTACGTCAGCAGCTTGCTCTGTCGTCCTAATTGCCTTGATTGCTTTGAGTCCCGTCTGTGCTGTCTTGACGTGACTCATCAGATCCAATGACTTGATGTAGTCGGCAGAGGTGCTGATGTAGCCTTTGTAGTCCTTGAATACCTTGCCGCTCTTGACCGCCTGATAGAAGTCCTTCGATAAGGAAACACCCTTTGTTGCGCCTTCGACCGCATTTGCTGCAAAGGTCCCTGAGCGCACCCCTTGGTTGATTGTCTTGAAGGCAGAGCCGCCACCGTGAATGACGGCACTAGCTGCGCCCATCGTGAGCTTGCGGGTAAAGGAGTTGGTAGAGGCGATACCGGCCCAAGCAAACATGCTCTTGATGACGTTCCCCTTTCCGGAGTTCTGTGCGTTCGACATGTTCATCAGGCCCGGTGTGATGGTTGTAACGAAACCTCCTTGAGCACTCATGGAGTGAACGACTTTCCGGACTTCGGCGACGCCGCGGATGCCCGTGTAGGCGTCATACATGTAAAATGTATCGCAGGGTTTTACGGAAGCGTCACCCAGAAGGAGTAGGCTTCCTTGGTAGGTTTCGCTCCAACTATCAAGCAGGTTTGACACCCCAATCTTGATGGCTGCCGCTTTCCCGACATCAAAGCCTAGCTTCTCGTAAAGCCAATCCCAACCGAGATAATCCTGAGATATGGTTGTGTCAATTACCGAGGTGTGTTGTTTTGACCAATCAATCGACTTGTCGCTGTATAGAGTAGGAGTCGATTTGAGCTCTCCGCCCAGACTGTACATGGCGACAATGTTTGTCTTTACCTCTGAAGAGGAAACCTTGATTTGGTTGTCCACGATATCACACAAGGAATCGAAGTAATGGAACTGAGAAAAAGTCTTCCCTGCCTCGTAGAGTTTTTCATCCACAATGTCGTACCGGTACTTGGCAATCCATTGCGGGAGCCCGTAGAAGACACGGCTCTCGAACTGATGGTACATCGGCTGAGCAACAAACTCAGGAACACCTTGCGCCACCATCTGCATACAATCCCAAACTGTCTTGTTGTAGATGTTGAAGTTGATGTTCTCTTCTCCGTCAGCGCCGATCAACCATCCATTTGACCCAATGAACGGTTGGCACTTGTATTTCCCAATATAGAGGTTCTTGCAAAGATCGTATTGCGACTCTTTGGCCAAGTCCGCGAACAAGCCGTTGTTCGAGTAGATTCCGAAATGTTCGATCCCGAAAGCATTAGGTTCTCCCCACTTTTCGGATAACATGTTCCCTAGTTTATTCTTGCGGGAACGCAACAGGGACGCAATGACATCCGAGGGCTCTGACCCGAACTTGAAGGCGCCGTTCTCCTGATCCTCTTTGGTGGACACTACGTCGTTGACTAATTCCGCTCCGTCGCTTTGGGCTATGATCGTAACAATGTCCCCTGCGTCTATGTCGGAAATGACACCATTGAAGCTGATTGGCAACGACATCGGGTTACTGCCATAGCCCATTCTCAGATGGATGCGACAGCCGGGCTTTACGTTCGCCGTATCGAAGATCATGTTCTTGAGGGCAATCATATTGTCCGTCACCTGCGGGCCGCCTAGCAAACTACCTGTTAGCTTGTACCAACCCACGACAAAGGTGTCGCTGACTGCCTCTAGCGCAGTACCGACGAGCGCATCAGGGAGGCCGGCCACCACGTTTACATTATCTGGCGCATGGTCACCGACGTTTTTGTAGAAATCCCAATAGTCGCTGATGTTGTCACTCACATAAGGAGAGGGTATCTTCGGCGCCTTTGAGATTTCGTTGTAGGCGTTGCTTACCGTGATGGATGCGGTGTGGACAGGTTGATCGTTTTCCTGAAAGACGGATACGTCAAGCAAGGAACGGTACGTGTAGAAGTTTGACCAAAGCTTTTGTCCGTCCAACCATTCCCCGCCATCATCCACAATCAGGAACATGAACGTAGGGAAGGCCCGAAGCAGGCGACCTCTTGCGGAGTACTCCACCATATCGACCGTCATCCGGTTGAGCAACTCATCCCCTTCGGCTTCTTCCTGAAAGACTTCTTTGTTCCAGAACTGATCCGCCTTTTCGAAGACGGGCTTGCCGAAGTTATCGAAGTTAAGCGTTCCTGTCTTCGTTCCCAACGTCTTGCCTGCATCGGTTTGACTCCATGAATAAGTGGACACCGCAGGAGAAGCGGCGACAGAAGACCCCGGCGTACCGAGGGAGCTACCGTCATAGGCTTGACCTGTCAGCTGAGCGTAGTAGGCGGTCACGTTCGGAACCCAATGGACGTTTAGACCAGTCGGATCGTTAGCGGCTCCTACGGGGCAGTATTTCGATCCAATCGCTTCGATCGTAACAAGCCCTTGGTCGATGTAACCTTTCTTCAGGTTGCTAAAGGTGAACGCAAGTCCTTCATCAAATGTAGCAAACCGCTTGAGCGTGGACCAGTTGTTATTCCAGTCCATGATGCCGCCGGGGTTGTTGTAGTTACGGATAGCGTTGGATGTCCCGTTACCTGTTTCGTGAATTACGATAGCCGCAACGATTGCGGGGTCCACGCCGTACTGCTGCCCCAAGGAGATGAAGGTGGACCCTCTTCCCGCCAAGACACCTCCTAGTGTTTGGTTCATCGTATCCGCAGAAACCTTACTCTTTGTTTCAACGACTCTCGGTGCAGATTCGGTTCCATCGAAGGACAGGTTGCCTGTGGCCTTCCTTGTGCTTGTTGTCGCACTTGTCGTGCCTCCTGACGCAAACGCACGGACACGCCCGAATTGATAATAGTTCGCCCAACTCTTCTTTCCATTCGTTACGCCTTTTTGCGGATTCATCGCTTCAACCGTGTCTTCGTTCCCGAGGTAGATAGCAAGATGCCCGTCCGAAACCAACAAATCCCCTGGTTGTAGCTCGCTTTCGGAAATCTTTTGCACACGGGCGGCGTCGTCAACCAAACCTTGATGGTTGGTGCGATACCCAGCCGGAGCAATCCCTAGCTGAATCCACAGCCAACAAATCAGACCCGAACAGTCAAACGAGTTTGGCCCTGCCGCACCCCAGACGTAAGGCTTCCCTCTTTGGGCTTGAGCCAAGTCGATGAAGGCTTGCGTGCTTGCGTTTGCGCTTGTACTGCCTCCGATGGCACCACCTCCGCTCGACCCTCCGCTTCCGCCTGAGCTGCCAGACCAAGTCAGTGACCCGTCATCCCCTGCGATCGCTCCTTCCGGAATCTCATCGCCCCAATCCTTGTCCGGAACGGTGAAACTGTTCGGTGTCGGCTGCACATTCTTATGCAAGGTCGAGTTGGCATCTGGGTCCATGTCCTCGTATTTCATCGGGTAGAACACGTAGAAGTCCGGATCAAGGTAGACGGAGTAGTAACCGCCCGGCCCTTTGCCGGGGATGTAAGACACCTCTTTCGGATACTCGGTGTAACCCAGAGGAGATAAACCCTTGTTCTTCCGGAAGGCTTGGATAGCAAGGATCGCCACGTTCACTTCTTTGTAAGTTGGAAGAAAGAGGTCAGGATAAAGCTCTACATGTTTCATCAGCTGTCGCTCTATTTCGTTGTCCTGTCTTGCTTTCCTTTCGAACCCGTCGTAATCCTGTGTAATGGTGTCGGCCATCGTCCCTTTTTGATTGACCGGGGAGAAGCCTTGGATACTCTCTTGTCGTTCTTGACGGGCGTTAAAGCTGATGCACTGAATTTGTATCTGGTAAAGGTCTGGGAACTCGGGAACGGTACTGACATTGATATCGTCAATCATAAGATAAGAAGTACCCGTCAGCGAGATGAGTTCGTTCTCGACCTTCACGAACCCGAAGGAGTTGAATTTCCTGTAGGTTCTTACCAGTGTCTTCGTCATGTTCTCCAGCTGCTGGAACTTGGCGATTACCTTCGCACTGGTTGTTTCCAGTGTAAAGGTGAAGGTGGTGTCCATGCCGCCCATGAATTGCATCGTGGGCGTGGACTGGTCAGCCAACTGTATCGTCGGAAGAAGGTTGGACAGACCGAACTGCAACTCGGTCATCTGAACATTGTCCTCGTTCGTTACGATCGTAGTGAAGCTCTTGTCTTTCAGGAGGTTCTCTCCGATGGTGTAGTCTTCATCATCCACACCGGCAAGCAGGGTTTCAGGATTCAATGCCTTGAAAACGAAAGAGCCAGTGAGACTCGACTGATCTTTCCCGACAGGTTTCAGGTAGTTCGGCTCTTTTCCGTCCGAGGACATAGCCCTCTGATAGTAGTAGCGGAACAGATCCCAATCAATGTAATCCTCGAAGAAGATGCCAGGTACTTCTATATAAGGCTCCACGTTAAACTCTTGCATAACAAGCGTTGCCTGCAGCGTATCGGGGAACCCCGGCATGGTGTTTACCGAGAACCCTGACAGAGCGACATTGAAGATGGCGTGGGTTGTGTTCAGGAAGTCATTCACGACTGGCAAGAACGGCGTGCATTTGAATTGAGCTAACAGAGGACGAAGGCCGTCCACATAATACGGACTCTTCGGAAAAGGGGATTCCACTTCATACCCGTTGATCTGTTCGTACCCATTGAACACGAACTGGACCACAATCTCTCTTCGGGAATAACCGTGCTTCACTTTTGTCGAACCTTCTTGTCGGATGGAAACCACACTGTCGGTGGTTGAACTGGTTCTGACGGAGATGAACTCCGGAGGGATCACCAAGGAACAATCCCCTATCCGAAGTGTAAATTCATCCGCACCGGTTCGGTGTGGGTATTCGAGGTAGTCGTAATAGTTCGGCGGCTCAACCCGTCGCTCTGGCGTGATTCGGCGAAGTCTGTCCATTACTTTCTGCGTGTCCTCGTCCTTGATACCTGTTGCCGTGGTGTCGTTGTAGCCTGGATCGGAACCTTTGAATGTTTTCTGCTTTGGCTTTAGCTTTCCGAGGATGTCAGACAAGGCATCTGTTGTGTCCTTGCTGACTCCGATGGAAGTTAAAAATGTGTCTAGTAGATCGTCTGCCGGCATCTTTTCACTCTCCTTTTATAGGGTTAAAACAAACCGGATAGCTTCTCTTGCAACCAGCTGTCGCTGACTTGAGAAGTGTCGTCTTGGGTATTCAGGTTCACGTTCAAGTTCGGGCCGTTGACTTTCTCAACCGTTCGTTTGACGGCCGATAGAACAGCGGAACTGTCTTGGCTGCCTTTTGCTTTCACATGAAACTGAACGCCTTCGTTTCCGACATAAGCTTTTCTTTCTTTGGACGAAGGAGCGATGCGTGGCGAAACCGCAGGCTTCTGGTCAAACTGTCCGTTGGAGTCGGAGGACCCGCTTCCGTTCGGACGGTGAGAAGCCTTCAGAGCAGAAGGAGGAGCAGAGAACTGCATCCCTGCAAGCAGACTGGAAAGCCCTACGGCTACACCGACCCCAATCATCGTTTTCCCGAATTTACCCATCGGCTTGCGGGCAATTTGTTCAACGGCATCCATCCCTGCACTGGCGACACTCTTTCTTTCTCCGGCACTTTGTCCTGTCTTGCGGATTGCGTCGTTGATGTCTGAGATACCACCCATGACTTCGTCCTCAAGGCCTCGGGTATTCTGTACGGTATGCCTGTCCATCGCTTGTCTTGCTTCCTCGATGGATGCGCCGTCCAGTGCTTCGAAGTAGTGGCCGATCTGTTCCGCAGTCTTTCGGGCTGCCTGTGTGTTTCTGGCACCAGAACTTCCTGCTTCGTAGATGCCACGCAAGTCATTCATGCTGACCTCGTTGATCTTGAGTCCTGCTTGATTGCCGAAAGCGATACGCGCCTCACCTAAGCCTTGGATATTCCGTTCGCTCAGGAAAGATTGGATGATGTCGTTGCTGTTCCAATTAAGGTACTGCATCGCTTCGTCAGACTGACTGCTTGCCAAGGTGTCGAAGTCCTCGTCCAGTTGCTTCAGGATGCCTTGGTTTTGTGTAGAGGCTTGTCTCCAAGGGGTAAGCACGGTTTCTTCTTCCACCGCTTTACTTACGTTCTGATCGTTCAGGCGTTCTGCTGCGCTCTCGTCCAGGCCTCTCACCTGCTCGGCATAGCGAGTCGTTAACTGTTCGCTTACGTCATGAAGGTTGTAGAGTTGACCTCTCGCCCCTTCTGTCCGTTGGATGATCTTCTGAATACCGACATCCCCGCTTGAAGGAGTTGGTATTGTGTCGGAATTGACACCTTTGACGGACGCAGCGTCTCTTGCCATCACGGAGTGACGGACTTGTTCTCGTGATTCCGCACTGGCTCCTCGTTCACGGATCTGGTCATTGAACTGACGAATCAGCGAACCGGAGTCCTTGTGTCCCCTACTTCTTAACTCTCCGGCGAACTGGCTTGTGGCTTTACCTTCGTCCGTCCCGAAGAAACTTTCCTGTGCTCTTTTTGCGATTGCATGATCGTAGCCTTCGTGAGAGAGAATCGAGGATGCGACTGTTTCTCTTAGTCGATTGGCTCTCTTCCCTCTTTTCGTTACGGTAGACTCTAATACGTCTATTTTATCAGAAGGGGACTGTGATGACAACGTCTTCGAGGCGACCAGTGCTTCGACCTGACGAAACTGAAAAGTATCGGCATCCGTCATCGCTTCATCGACAAACTGCTGAGCCCCTTTCGTTATGATCTCTTCACGGAAGGCAGGTACATCGCTCCTTGTTCCGATACGGAAACTCTCTTGGATCTTCTGACCAAGGACTTCCATGTCAGCCCCATAGACACGCTGTTGCTTCTTCGTCTTCGTCTCCTGAAGGACAACGAATGGCTGACGGGAGCGCTCCCCTTGGCCGTAAGATTTCACTTGGTAGATACCCGGATCGTAAACACCCTCATTTGGCATCAAGTAATTACTCTTGTCCAAGGCTACTCCGTCGATTCGGATAGCGGAGGGTTGTTTTGCTCTCCGGATGGCTTCCTGTTTTGCTCGGATAACCTCACTGCTTCCTTCTGCTGTTTCGTTCACAACAGACTTCAGGCGATCCATCAGACCTCTGGGGTTCGGTTGACTTCGGATAAGCGGAGAGTTCCAGATTTGGGTTGCACGAGGATCTTGGAACATCTTGCTCAAGGATAACAGGGATTGATTCATCGGGATATTCATATCGACTGATCCGTTCAGAATGTCAGCTGCCACAGGAGCCGTTCCTTTCGGGAAGATCGGACCTTCCATAGCGTCGATTACGTTCTGAAGACCCATCTCATGTTCTCCGTTGGCGAGTTGCGTCAGACCTAAGCGGTACTTCGGAACCTTGGTAAGCTCTTCCCCACCATCCTTGATATGTTTAACGTCGATCGGCTTTTGTTCGGATTCATCTGTCATCTTCAAGAGATTATCTAGGTGGACTTGATCCTCTTTGCTGTCCTTAAACACTTCCTCACCGATTTCACGCAAGACATAGTTTGGTGTGGAGATGTAACCGATAGCCCCTTTGTTGTGCTTGTTCTTGATGGCGGTTGTAACGACAGCTTCGTTGTGCAGATAATTGTCTTTCAGTTTCCCTGTCGCCGTGTCCGTAGGGAGATTCTGCTCTCCCTGGATGTATGCAGCATGACGAAGGATAGCATCCCCGGCCTCATCTTCTGGATTGGAAGATCCAAACTTGATGGAGTCACCCACGTACTCGTCGATTGCAGCAGCCATGTGGCCGTCTTTCCCTGCATTGGTAAAAGATTGCGCCTCGTAGAGTTTACGTGTCGCTAACTCAGCGGGGTCTTGTTCGTTCAACAGGCGAACGACATTGCGACCTTTCTCTTTATCGTAGCTGGATTCTAGGTTGAGGATCATGGCCTCCATATCTCCATCGACGTCGGCGTTCCAACTATTCGCTGTGTACCCTTGAAACATGAGGGTGCGACCCTTTAGTTTGTCGTTCAAGCGGACACTGACAGCTAAGTCGGAACTGGTCTTAAATACCGGGTCACGTTTACCTGTCCCGAAAATACCGCGCTCCCTGACGTATTCCAAGCCCGCTTTCTCGAAAGCCTCGTCTGTCGCAGCAACGTAGGCGGGGGAGTTCTTCCAGTCACGGGTTGCTTTCTTCAACTCTTTCTTTGTGGCGCCGGCAATCCCTTCCCGGGAAGGGTCTCCCGCTAAGACAAGCGACCCTTGCCCATCAAGAATACCCTTTCGGATCAACTGCTCTCGGAAGGCGTTGTCGTTTGCTAATCTTTCGTTTACGACTTGATCGCCGATGTCGCGGAAGTTTACACCCATCTCTTCCAGTTGCTCACGAGAGGTCTCAAGAACATCTCCGTACCCGATGCGACCATCTGCACCTCTCAGAGTCAGGCCCTTCGTGCTCTCTTTATTGGCGAAAGACAACTCAATGCCGTTTTCGAGATCCGCTTTCGCTTTCTCTGCGGCTACAGCCAGTGACTCTCCTTTCATCATCTCTTCTGTTACAGGTGAAGTGATGACGGTACCGTGAGCGTACCCAGAGAACGGCATACGTCCAGATAGCATGAAGCGATTCATGATGCCGTCCTTATGATTCAGTTCATTCTCAAAGGAACCCATCATATCCTTGTAGGCATCGTCCATCCGCGACTGCATCTGTTTGATGCTTTCTCCGCTTCTAACTGATTGCCCATCCTCAAGGGCTTTTGCCGAGTTAAGCAGTGAGGCGATTTTCTTCTGAGAGTCAGAGAAGAAGACCTGTCCATCTACGGCGTGCGTGCGAACCAATGGAATAACCACATCACCGACTCGTTCCCCTGTTTCCGGGTTCTTGATGGTTATGCCGCCCAAGTTGACTCGGAACGCATCCACGCCCTCGAAGCTTCCATCGTTCTCGTTGGCTACAGAGAACAGCGTCTGCATCATTTCCTCAACACTGGCTCCACTCTTAGGGATAAGCAAGTCCTCTAGGTTTACGTCCTGAACCCCTCCGGGACTCTTCTCCCCCATTACGTGAGTAAGGGATGCCATGATTCCTCGTAAGGACTTGGCTCCCTCTGCATATTCCGGGGACCGCTGAATAATCCGCATTCTCCGGTCAAGGATCGGCTGTGCAACTTTTTCAAACCGCTCTCCGGTGAATATACGGAACTCTGCATCGCCCACATTGGAACCCAACATCTGATTGGATTTCGGTGTGACGCTGACCCCTTTTCCTGTATCGCCTTCTGCTCCTTTTGCCGAGTGCATCTCGGACATAATCATGCGACGAACAGGTACGCGGTAGGAGTTGGCTTGTTCCATCTGGCGCATTTCGGCAGCGACTTGTCTGACCTTTTCGTCGGGACTGTCTTGGATGGCTCGCACCATATCCCTGACACCTTCTAAGTGACCGGCATCAGAGGAAGGATTTCCCTCGATAAGGAGCGTCTTCTTCCCTGCCTCATCGAGCAGGAAGTCTCCCGTCTCGCTTCGGCTGTAACGTGCGTTCCAACTTGGCAGATGTTCGTCAGCAAGGCGTTCGAACTCGCCCTCTACACCTAGTTCGTCAAAGCGTTCCGCCATGTAGTTCACGGAGCTACCTGCGACCACGGAGCCGGATAAATGCTTCCCTAGTTCGAACTTACCGACCAAGGCTGCGTCTCCGTAAGATTCTTTCCAGACGGCCTGAACGAGGTCATCGTATTCATCGCCCAAGTCGACGGTGGATGCGACAGTCTTCTCTACGCCACTGATGCCGAGTTTGAGCTCTCTCAGCTGACCTTCGGCAACAAACCGCGCTTCGTCACCTTCTCCGACCATCTTGCCGGGGTTCACGTACATGGCGTCGTCTGCGATTTCTCCGACCTGACCACTTGCCTTGTTGTACACGATGTCGATGGTGCTTCCGTCCAACTCACGCGTACCGATGACATCACCCGTCTTCACGAAGTCACCCGGCGAAATGGTCATTTTTGCCGTTTCAAGGTCTTTGATCTTGAAGGTGTTCAATTCGTTCTTGTTCCACAAATCCTTGCGGAGAATCGGATTGACGAGCGAATGCTGCAGGTTCGTATCCGAGTAAAGACGGAACTCTTGCATGACGGCATCGAAGTCTTCGGAAGTATACTTGCCACCAAGTCCGGCCAGAACATCTTCCTTGCGGGATTCCGTTGCGTCCAGAGCCTGCAGCATTTCATGGGTGTGCATCTGACGCACGTTCGCCATGACCGTTCCTTCGTAACTCCCCATACCGGCGGCTTCCATCTTTCCGTAGTAGTTCTCTGCGGCTTCTCTCGTCACGACACTTTCACCGACACGGATATTCAAGGAGTCCAGTTTGGCTTCCTTGCCGACAAGATCGTCTTTGTCAAAAGATTGGAAAGACTGGAACTGCATCTGCACCGGACGAGTGAACCCGGTCATAAAGCCATACGAGTTCATGGCGACACGATCCAACGTGGAAACAAATCCATCCGCAACTTTGTCTTCCCTCAGGATTTGATGCGCGCCTGTGTCCAGTAGGTTTTTGAACTCTGACACGGTCTGTGCGTCCGTGATTTCTTCGCCGTAATCCACTACCTTTTGGATAAGACCTTCTCCGTAAACAAGGTTCTTGACGTACCATTCCTGAACGGCGATATCCATATCCTTCATTTTCTTCAGACTGTTGTGCCCACCGTCGGTAAGTTGCTGACTCCAATTAGCCATGTAACTTGCTACCTTTTCATCGGTTCCCCCTACGACAGGGCTGAATACTTCGTTCAGCGTTTTTCTTACGCCTTCGTCCCGTTGATAGATCGCAGGCAAGAAGTTGATGGCAGAACTCATATCGACTAGATGGTTGGATGCAACGTCCGACATGTTCGGAATGACTTTCTTCAAGGCTTGCCCACCTTCTACAACGGTCTGCACCCCACTTAATCCGGGAGCAGCTAGTATCGGCTTGCTGAAGGCGCGGTTCACGGTCGCATTGACTGCTTGGAAATCACCACGGGAAACCATATCGGCGATCCGCTTGTTCTCGTAGATGTACTGCGTCAAGGATTCATTCAACGTATCCTGATAATGTGTCACGAGCTTACCTGTATCCTTGTCCGTGTAGGCGTTCAGGCTGCCAATGATGGACTTCTCTATCCGACCTTTCGACACGGATGCAACCGGGCCATCCATATTGATCTTGCTCATAGGGACGACTCCGGCAAACTCACGAATCTCATCCATTCCTTTTTCATCTGTGAGAGCTTCCAGTAATCGGTGAGAGTGTTTCTGATCTGTAAAGGCGAGCATCAAGTTATCGTCCGGCCCGTTGAATAGCTGTACGGCGTAATCGTGCGCCCCGACCATCCCCATCTTCTTGTTGAAGAAAAGGCTCTCGACTTGCTTCAGGTGATGATCGTCGTAGTTCAGCTCTGCACGCAGTTGTTCTGCCACAGGCGCGAATCCTTTTTCGGACACCCCAATCGAAACCAGAGGGCGCGTACTGTTGATTGCTTGCTCTACGGTCTTCTGGATGTCATCCGGTGTATTGCCGATCGACGCATGGAACTCATCCAGACTATTGCCCTTGTGTTTGAAACCGGATGTATCGAACTCGAGCATCGGTTGCGTTTCTGAATTAATGTAACCCCATAGCTTGCGGTCTTCATCGCTCAACGTTCCTTCGACGCTTTGTTCGTAAAGGGTGTCGGACGTTACGTCACCGAAATCGAAATCACGCATCTGCTCCGCACTAAAACGGGACTTCACGCTATCGACGGCTTGGAATAACTCTCCTCCGATTGCTTGTGCGATGTGGTAAGGATCGGTAGCGTCACCGATGACACTGTGCTTGAAGCCTGCAGGCAACAGCTGACGACCGACAAGATCATCGGCGATAGACTTCAAGGCTTCTACTTGCAGGAACTTTTTACGAGAAGGGAGTTTTTCATGTTTCCCAACCCCTCTTACGGCATTCAGGATGCCGGCCCCCGCCGAATTGTTCGAGGATGCATTGATCCGTGTATACCCGTTTCCGCCCACAACGTCCGCTACCTCGATGGAGTGAATGTCCGCAAAGGTCCGGTCGGCAATCCGTTTGTTTCCAGCGATAGAGTTTCCTGTTTCAGGGTCTTTCGTAAGCAAGCCCCAAGCTTTCCGTAGAGCCAATGTCTTCTGTGTTTCCATGTAGTTGCCTGCAATCTTCGGTGTCAGGTTGCTTGGCACTTGTGTCAGGGCTGCGTTCGTGCCGATGGTATTGATAGCTGTCTCCATAGTGATATTGGTGTCTTTCAGGACATTGTAGAGTTCCTTGAATGTCGTCTTCTGTTGCGGAGATTTCAGTCTGCCTAGCACTTGATCCGCATTCAAGGTCTTGTCCAATTCACTGACAGAGCCGTTCTTCACAAGGAACGCGATATCTTCCATTCGGGCCGGTCTGCCGAAGGTTTCTCTGAAGGCGATGTTTACGTCCGAGTAAGTGCCGTACATCGTTTCAGCGTAACTGAATCCTCGCCCGTTCCCTAGTTGAAACATTCCCTCAAAGTTCCGTCGCGCGCTATCGGAAATCGTGCGGCCTACTTGTTGGTCCACCATGGCAGAAGTCACCTCTCCGGGGTTCAACGGAATGCGGTTCACAGCTTGATTGGACTCCAAAGCGCTTCGCAGTTCCGCTTTCCGTCGGTACTTGCTTCGACCCTGCAAACCAACTTGAGTGGCGTAAGAGCGCAAGCCTTTGAGTGGCATCTGGCTGAAGTCTGTCAGTTCCTCGGCTTCAACGACTGTATGGATGGAGAGGTCATTCTGGAACAAGGCTTGAATGTCGTCCGGGTTCGATCTGAAAATCGTACCTGTCACATTCTGATTTCCTTCGCCTGCTCCTCGGAACCGAAGAGCGAACAACCCTTCTGCTCCCGGTTGGTTCTTCGCGACTCGACTTGCGATGCTCCCGTCAAGTTCTGCTGTTGGGATGAATTTCATCTCATCCACCTGATAGAACTGATTGCGGTTCAATGCGTAATCAAGGTGCGGCTGAATCTCTCCGTCAATCGCCATGAAGTCGTATCCGTCTTTGTCGATCTTAACCGCTTTGTTGGCGAACACCACGCTCTCGCCCGCATTGTCTGGTGTGACGGTTCGGTTGTTTGGGTTGGAGCGAATAGCTTCCACACCTTCGAGGACGTCTTGGTAACTTTTCTGAGCAAGAGTCATGGTCGCTTTCGTATCGGATTCCGCAAGATGGGCGTCAATGTCGATACCGAAGGCCGAAGCCCACGAACCCAGACTACCCGGACTGCTTCCTGCACTAAAGCTTTCGATGCCTTGGTTGCTGGCGATACCGCTTAACGAAGACAACATTCTTCCTTGATTGGTTGCGCTCAGACCGGTTCTGGCATCATAGTGGTTCAGCGCCTTGACGGCAGGGATGCCTTGCTCCTGCAGCACGGCGTTCAGGAAAGGAATGTCATAGTTTGTGCCATTGTAGCTGAGAAGGGCTTTCCCCGGATTGTTGGTTTCGGTGATGGCGTTCCGTAAGGAAATAAGTTGCTGTCTTCCGACGTCTGTCTGGAGTCCTTGCTTGCGGCCTACTTTAGCAAGATTGGACAAACCTGACCTTGCCCGACGAAGATCCGTTGGGTCAGGGTCGAGCAGTTTGCCCAGAGCGAAACGTTTGGAACGAGGATTCATCACAAAGGCGTTGGGGTCAGAATAGACTGTCAGCCGTTTAATGGTGGACTGCTCAGCTGCACTCAACGTATCCCACCCATCTCCCTCTGCGCGGGCTATCAACTCTAGGAAGCCTCTTCGTTGCCGTTCTTCTACACCAAAGGTAAGGACTTCGCTGATTGGCTTATTTGCCTGAATCATACCCGAAGCATTCTTCGTTACCTGTTGCCGCACAAGAGCGACTTCCGTCATGGCCAGCAATCCTTTTTCGGACTCCGTTGCGTTTGGTCCGAAGTTCCCAAGGGTTTCCAAGTCGAAACCTGTAACGTCGCCTCCGTCCACCTCGAAGATGTTGCGGATGTTCTCTGCCTGCTTCTGGATTTCATTGAGGTCAAAACCTTTTGCTGCTTCAGGGTAAGTGGTGAACGCAAACGGCACACGGGATTGTCTGGCGAGAAGTTGGTTCAGCGTATCTCTTTGTTTCTGGTAAAGCTCCTGTGCGTCGGGATTATCCCACATTGTCCCAAGGTTGCTGTTGAAACTGCTTCTTGTTGTGTCTCGGTTGATGTCAGCTAAATACATGCCAACCCTCCTTCATTCGTTATACGAGTTTGGATGTGCGAATCTTCTCTTCGATTTCCTGTCGCTTATCCTTCTTCATTTTTACATCTACACCCACATCGCGGGTGCTGTAGCGGTAATCTACCTCTATATCTTCTAAGCCCATCTCGGTAAGGACATCCATAAGTTTGTTTCTCACCGTCAGGGCATTACTGCGGACATTCATTTTCGGAAGAGGGATTTCTCCTTCTGCATTGGCTTGGTCGATTTGATCCTGCCAAACATCGAACTCCCCGAAGTCCAGTCCCTGCTGCTTAATCATCTTGATTTTCACACTGTCGAGGTCTGTCTCCTCGTTCCACCCTTCCCACTCTGCATCGGGCAGAACGTTCTCCTGGAAGTACGCATCCAGAGAAGGCTTATCTTCGACAGGCATTCCCCATGTACTCTCTAAAGCTCGTCGCAGGTACTTTGGAGCCAGACTCAGAATCTTGCCCTTCTCTTCTTCCGGAGCCTTCATAAAGTACTTCATGTACTGGCGGTCTGTCTTTGGTAACGCAGCTAGAATGTTGGCCAGAGGATCTCCACGATCATAACCGTACATCGTCTTCTCCGATTTGTTGTAGTAGTCGATGGCTTTGGTGGCATCTGAGGACAGGCGAGTGACGCTTCTGTCGCTTTGGATCTCGGTCAGCTCCTTATTGATTTGACCGACAATGAGTGACTGAGAGGCTTGCATGTCAACGTACTTTGGCGCACCTGTCTTGAACTCGAACTGATCTCTGTCTGCGTAGTTCATCTTGATGAATTTCTTGAAGTCCATCAGATCCCGTTTGCGGGCTTTCTTGTCCTGTCCGTTGAACTCGGCACTCTTCATGAAGGCTTTCACGTCGAAGCCTTCTTCTTTGAGCGTCTTTTGTGCGTACTCCTCGTAGAGTCCGCGGTACTTCACGTATTTCAAGGTGTCGATGTATTCGTTCAGATTGCGTTCCTTCTGGCGTGTTTCTGGTATCCAGCGTTCGCCTGTCGTAGCTTCTTTTGTTCCGACAATAGCTTTCCCGATGGCGGTGACAGAGAAACCTGTCAAGGCTCCCAATATCTTTCCGTAACGGGTAGATCCGAACGCTGACCCGAGCAACGTCCCCCAAATCAAACCACTTGGTCGGTTGATGCTTTCCCGAATGGCAGGAATCAGGAAGTCACGTACAGGATGCGTCCAGTTCTGGAAATCCTTGCCGTACACTTCTCGTTGCTCGTAACTCTCTGCCGCACTTCTTACCTGAAGGACTTTCGTATGAAACGGTGTGTTCAGATGGGACACAGCCTCCCATGCTTTCCCGAAGGCGATCTCCATCGGATTGTAGCGGGCATGGATGGATGCAGGAGTGAAGTCATCCTCTTTCTCCGTAGCAAGGCCGCGCTTCACCATGGTCTTGTTTACATTCAATCCGTTGCTGTAGACCACGGCCCGAATACTGTTGACGGTATCTTTTGTGACCTGATTGGCTTCATCCATATCGTAACCGATTCTCACGGATCGACCGGGTTTCAGCAGCTGAGCCAGTTGCTTGCTCGCTTCCTCTCCCGTTCCATCTGCCATCGCTTCGCTTACGTGTACTCCGGCTAGTTTGATTGGATTGTCGGGCATCTCGTTCGCGATAAAGGTGTTGTTGCTCAGCATCTTTTTGACGGTCACAGTCTTCATTTCAAGGTTCGCCGTTTTGAATCGGTACGGATAAATCCGCATCGGCTCTTTGGCTTCGGTGACGCGATTGTCGATGGCAGACACTTCTTCTTGCTCTTCTGTTGTGATCTTCATCTTGGACAGCATAGCCTTTGTTTCTGCATATTCTCGCGAGTACGGAGCCACATCGCCTAATATCCTCAGGCGGTCAATCGGATCGTAAAGTTCTCCTCTGCCAATCGACCCATCCGCTATACCGTTCCGGATGTAATCACGGGCTGTCCGAAGGTTATTCAAGGACTCCTGAAGCAAATCATCGCTATATTTGAATTTTGCTGTATACGTCTGATTTGGGTCGTCCCGGTTTATATATTGAACATACCCGTTCCCCTTTTCTTGTCCTAGCGCCCACATATAATAATTCACTTGTTTGTGGTGGTCTGCTCGAGCCTCTCCTGTTTTGAGGACCTCTCTAAAGCCTTTGTCACTAATTGTCTTGATGTCGACTACACCTATCTTTGTTCTCGAAGATTCGTCATGAATGACGGCATCGTAGAAACCGAGGACGCCGTTCTCTTCGTCTTCGATCTTCCCTTCTGTATCAAGGGCGAGGCCGGACTTCAACCACATATCTTCTATTTTTTTGTGGTACTCCGTTCCTTCATCAACGATACTCTGCAAGCCTTCGTCCGTAATCGGGTCTTGGTTCAGCAAGTGCTTGATGATTTCCTCGGGTTCTTTTCCTAGAGTGGACGAACCGACACGAAGCGCCGTAGGGTCTTTGATGTTCCACGTTCGCTCGTAGCCTTCTCCAGGTAGTCGCATCTCTCCCTTGGCTACTTTCGTATAAGGGTCACCTGTTTGGAAGTTGGTAAAGTAATCCTCGCCCGGCATCCATTCTGGCATCGTGTTCTTGATTGGGTTGATGTACGCAACATCATTCCTTCTTTTCGGCAAGAAGCGTCGGAAGATTTCCGAGAACTCTCCTCCGAGCCCGCCAGCGTTCTGATCCCAGAACTGGCGATTGAACGACATAGACCAACCCGGGGTGTCTATAACTTCTTTTTCAGCTTGCGCTTCACCGGTAACGAATCCTTGGATTGCAAAGCCGTAAATACCAGCTATATCGCCCCACTGGTTCGCCTGTTCGCTCAAGCTATGCCCTACACTGTTTGGTGAAGCAACATCCCCTATTGTAGGTTCAGGCGTTACTGGTGGAGTCGTGTCCACTCGCGTGTCCGCACTTACAGCTTTGCTTAGCGCATACTTCCTTAGATCGAAGTTGACTTCGGATAGGCCTAAGCTATTGTCTATGTTGATGACCTGCATTCCGCCGCTCGGCGTCTGGTAAACTTCGTAGGATTCATCCTTCGGTCGTGCGCCTGCAGTTGTGCCAATATCGACACCCAGTTCCTGTAGTTTTGGGGTCAGCAGATCGCCTGCGACAGCCGCATCGTCGGGCATCGCTCGTGATGGAGAACCTCCCGATGAAACTTGGGCTGCAGCTTCCTCTCCGCCTTCGGTAGAAGGAGCCGAACCCTGTTGCCCAGGAATCGCCGCTTGCAGACTCGGATCGACAAGTGGTTCCGTGTAAGAGGTTGCTCCGCCCTTCTGCCAATACTCTTCATGCATCCGAAGACGCGGCTTGAGGATACGACCGATAGTAGCGCCGAAGGCCGGCCCGATGACAGGGATATTCTCGCCCTCTGGGGAAGTCATGAGGTATGGTCTGTCGTTGTAGTGCTTGCGGTCATAATAATACTTGTCGGTGACGAAGTGACGAATCGGAGCCAATGGCTGCGTGAGTGTCGGGAACCATGCGTTCTTGAAGTATTCTTCACGGCTTCCGAACTTACTGTCGGAGAATTCTGCGTCACCCATGATTCTTCTGTAAAGGTTGGGTTGGAAGTATTGGATCTTTCCACCTGTCAAAGGCGTATTACCCATGTCCCAATAGCGTCCCTTTCTTACTTCCGTCATACCGCTCTCGTAATATTCTTCCCGTTCCTCTGTGGTGCTGGTCCAGTCTACGACGTTGATGCCGGGAATGTCTGCGATCTGTTCCGATCCTGGAGTCAGGTCGGCAATCTCTTTGGCGACTTTGGTGATGCCCAAGGAGTCCTTTACGCGATGCCAGCCGAGGTCAAAGTTCTTAACGTTCCTTGCGGTTCGCATCGTGATGTTGTCAGGGCTTCCGTTCTCGTCCTCGTCTCCGCCCTCGGTCAGGTAGTTCAGGTATTGATACCCCTGATAGGCTCCGTAGACAGGAAGGAATCGTTTCAGGACGAGGTTCGCTGCGATGTGTCCGACAGAGGCTTTGCTTTCGTTACTCATGCCCGGACCGAACATCCCGATAGCTTGATCCATTCGGTCAAACATGAAGTACGGCAAACTCGTTCTGGATGTGACGTTATCTCCGATGGTGTCCGGCCCGCCCTCTACCTTCTTGCGTCCGGCAACGAATTGGTGCGCCCAATCTTTCAGGTCATACCCTTTGTCTTCTTTGAAGGCATCACGGAGGTTGTGGCTGTCACGGAAGGCGACAATCAGATCCTCTCCTTCTGGTGCGTTACCGAAAGCCCCCGATAGGTCGTGCTGAGATGTGACGGACTTGGACGCATGGAACATGTTCGTCTTGCCCAACTTGCGTCCCATCTCTTCGATGTAATGGTCCGGCTTGAAGATGTCAGCAAGACCTGTTTCTTGTTGATAGAGGTGCTCAACGGCCTTATCTTGAAAGCCGAGGTCAAGTGTTTCCATCATCTTGCCGTAAAGCCGTTGGTAGGTTTTACTTTTCTCATCGTGATGCTCGTAGTCCACCAAGTTCAGGTTTGCCATCTTCCGCATCTGATCGACTTCCCGAGGCAGCCCATACGGGCCCTGTTTCTCTTTGGGTATCTTCCAGACATGGTAGTTGCTCCCGACTTTCTCAAGACCACCCATATCATCGTTGATCCTGAACACATTCCCGTCCGAGAAGAGGAGAGGTTTGTCACCAAAGACATCCTTTATTTTGCTGTCTGTTCTGCCTGCGAGCTTGGTAACGTGAGGTTGGTACGTGTTGGCGTGCAGAAGTCCTGAAGATAGCTTGGTCCGGTTCATCTGATCGACGTCGAACAAGCGGAGCGGATTGATGCCTACAGCCGGAATCTTGAAGTCTGTTGCAAGGGAGTGGACGAGATTATTCTTCGCCTTATCTGCCTTCCGGACGTCAATGAACTCCCCGAACTCGTCCACCATGATGTTTTTATCAAGCACGATGTTCTTGTACTTGTTAGATGAAAGCAGTGTTTCGGTTACGCCTTCCTCTGTGGTGTAGGCTGTGTTGATAAACTGATTGATCCTGTCAAGCGTCCCATCTTTGTCATCCAGACGGATGCGGTCGGTACGGGATTGCACGCCCCCGTTCTTCGCTACATGGATAAGGTCTTCCAGTGTGGCAGAACGGTAGCCTGACCGTTTCATCTTCTTCTGCCCCTCTTCGGCTGCCTGCGTCATCTTTCTGCTGACATCCTGCATGAGTTGCGACTGGACAGGTTTCCTCGCCTGAGCGACCCCTGCTTTGTTCAGTCCATCTAAAGTTGACTTCATGCGGCCCATCTCGTACCCAAGGTCAGTGTCCGAGTAAGTATGGAGCGTAACGTCTTTTGCTGCCTCGGATAGCTTTTTGTTTTTGCTGATGACTTCCTTGTTCAGGTTCTTGATGTCGCGTCGTGTTTCTGACATCATCTCATTGAAGTTCCGGGGATTCGTCATGCGCTTCAGGTTGGCTTTCGTAGGCTCCATCCGCAACAGACTTGCCTTCGGAGCTTCGGTATTGTTCTTGCTCCAACGACGCATGGTCTGCATCGTAGTGTCCCCGTACCCCTGAAAGTCATCTGCGTAGCGGAGCAGCTCTTTGATACCGCCTTTCAGCAAGCCCGATCGGTAAGCGGCGATACCCGCGATGCCGATAGCGGAAGCGATGAGTGTACGCTTTAGTGAGCTATTCTCTCGGGCCATACCTGTCGTATCGTCTTCCGTATAATCGCTATCTCTCGATCTGACTCTCTGTGTTCTTCGCTTTTCCCATTTGCGTTCGGATTGCATTCATCACACCCTCATTCTGCCAATGGACGCCTCCGATGAGAGGGAAGTCCATGAAGTCTTTCTTCTGGTTAAATTCGTCTTTGAAGTATATCATCGGATCCATTCCGTTAGCCCTCAGTTCATCCACAAACGCTTTGTTGTCAGAACCCGAGTTCTCGGCGTACTCCTCTACTTCTTGTTGGTTGGTGGTGAGTTGGATGTTATGACCTTTCAGGTTCAGGATTCTCTCTGCCCTTGCTACCGCCAGCATCAAGCGATCCCATGTCCAGTCTTCCATCTGCTCGTAGGAGTATTCCGGCATAGCCGCCTTGACGACAGCCATACACTCCTGGTCGAATTGCTTGGTCTTTCTCTTCCCTTTCTCGTAGGCATCCAGAACGGAACCCAAACTGGTGAAGTTTGAAGCCTCGACGATCATCGGGCACGCATACGCCGACACCCCCGCAAGAGGGTAGTTCTCGAAGTCAATGTCTGCGGGCTCAAGGATGGCCGCTTGGCAGATGGCATCTTCCATGTCGTGGTCATCCTGCGTCAAGTTGGTGATGTCCCGATACTCTTTTCGCGTCAGGGTCCGAAAGACGAATTCTTTATTCTGAAAAAGGACATAAATCACTTTATGTCCTTCATGTGCTTCTTTGTGGTAAAACAAATCATAGATGGAGATCATTGCATTGCCCCCTATAATATCTGGATGGAGTAGTCTTTTGTGAATCCGCTATTCTCCATGACGATCTGTGCATAGGTTGACGGGATGCCCGCTTTTCCGATAGCCATCTTACGGAAGTCGTACTTGCTTGGCCAAAGCGTACAGGTCTCACAAATGATTTCTTCTCTCTGCAGAGGGTCAAGGTTTGGGATAGCTGCGAGCTGTTTGTACTCGAAGCGGTTCAGAGTGCGGAAGACGAAGTACTGTCCCATGATTTCGATAGCCATAAGGTTGTAGTCTTCCCATTGGCGCTTCCACGTTTCGACTTGTGTGATGGTAGGTCCACCCACAAAGAGGGGTTCGTCATAAGCGTAGAGTTCAGGGTTGTCGCCGAGTTCTCCTTCTTCCGGCTCGCTTCTCAGCGTAGGTAGGTCTTCCCACTCTTCCGGTTCGTTCTGCAGATGAACACTTTCCTCGGTTTCTTCGCTTGTGTCGGAATTGACACCTTCAACTACTTCATTGTCATCTCGGAACGATGCGTACAGGTCTTCGTTTGCTGCAGGTTCCTCACTGATTTGCTTGGATAGTTTTTCTTTGGCTTGCTTTGCTAATTGATCTAGGTTTCCTCCGCTGAACATTTACATTCCTCACTCTCTCTTAGTCCGTGCTTTCCTCAATATCCTGTGCAATGAAATCGTAGGTCTTGAAAAGGGGGTTCCCTGACGCATCCACTTCCACACCTGAACTACGCAAGAACACGCGCTTTAAGGTTGTGTTCAAGGGATGGTTCGCTCCAAAGTCCACTCGGATCTCCAGATCGTTCCCTCTCAATGCTTCCGTGTTACCTTCTTTGAAGAAGGGTGTATGTTTGGGTGTCCCATCGTACTTAGGAACGCCGCCCGCTTCCTCTTCTTGTTCATATCCGGCCATAGCGTTCGTAACCAGAGCACCGTACTCTTCTTCCAGTTTAGCCTTTGTGTTGGCGTCCAGTCTCCCTGTTGCGGTCAGACCTTTCTTGGTCTGGTAAGCTTTAACGGCTTCCTCGTAAGCAAGGGTGTACTCTTTCCCGATCGCATACCCGTTCAAAGCCCCGACAGCGTTCAACATAATGCCCACTTCCTGAACCTCATCTGAGATATAAGGACTTCCGGGGACATACTTTAGTTCTGACATAATAGCACCTCTTTTATCTTCTCCATTTTACCATTTAACTTTGACCTTCACAATCTAGGCTTTGGGGATATATACGCCAGGTTCACCTGTTTTGGAGATGTACCCTTTTGTTCCGTTGCTGAGCTGGACATAGTACCAATCCGATACAGTGCGCAGAATCCTTACGTTAGTGGATTGCTCCAGTGTTGTGATGGTTGGGTAAGTCATACCCGGACCTGTCCGTATCGCCGTATCAGGAGCCACAAATAAGTTTGCGAACGACCCTGTGTTCAATCCTTGGATGACCGCAAGTGTTTCGGTATCGAGCACGCCGGATTGATTCAAGTTGTAGTCACTCTGGATTTGACGGACGACACCCTTTGTCTTCGTGTCGTAGAACCCGTTGATCTCGACAGCATAACCCAACTTCAGGAGTTGCGTCTGTGTTTTCCGTAATTCGTCGCTGAACTCTTTGTCCTCCAAAGACTGCAGGGAATTCAGTCTGCTTTCCTCTGCAGAGCTTGGACGGGATGAAGCTTTCCACGTAGAGCCGGACAAAGGCTGCAGGTGAGATAAGGCGCTCTCCACCCATCCGGGGTAATTGTTCTTCTTCGCTTCCTCTGCAACTTCTTCATTCACTGAATCAACAATGGCTTCGATTTCTCTTGTGCTGTTCTCTTCGGGATTGTGGATCGGCACGCGCAACATCCCCACGACAATCCGATTCCCGATAGCGACATCATCAAAGGTACGAGAAGCGTAGCCAAAGATCGGTTTCAGTTGCTCCTGTATCTGATAACTCAAGCCAGAGATATGCGTCAGCTTTTCCCCGTTGACGTAAATAGCGACGTCGGCGCCTGAAAAGTATTCCTCGGTAAAGATGTTATGCTCCCGCGTATCGCCAGAGTTGTACTTTAAGGTAAGGCGGTCATCTGCCATCAGTTATTCCTCCTTGTTTCAATGGTCCACTTCCACGGCGTTTCTCCTTGAGGGTAAACAATCAGCTCCACTTGAGTCGGTTCGCTTCCTTGGTCGGGATTGTAGAGGAGCGCATCCTGTACGTCCTGCAGCGTCATCGAACGCGAGGAGTTGGCCGGAATGATGATAGTCTTCGTAAAGACCTCCTTCTTGCCGTTAGCGTACTTGGCGATGGCGGAAACCTTCACCACTTGCGGTACGTCTTGGGTTACGCAGTCCATACCGAAAGTCTGACTGACCTCTTGCATGTTGTCCTGATAGATCAAAGTAGACTTACCTGGTTGCTTTAAGAAGAGGTACTGTGTGCCGTTCACCTGCTCTTGTTTCTCTAGTCCGGCTTCGCTTTCCAATGTCTGCCACAACTCCCGATCGACAACGCCATCAGCAGTCAGGCCGCTTTGTCGCTGAGCCTCTTTTACTGTGAGGATGGTAGCTTCATCCATTAGACCATTCACGACCACACGCCCTGCGATATACTCACGGTCAGCTAGGCTGTTGAGTGCCTTCTGTAGGACGGAAACCAAGGCCCCTTTATCGCCTTCCCTGAGTTCAGGGTAAGTACTCTCTTCTCTCTGATTCCTGTAAGCATAGACATCATATTTGGACACGTAGCCCATCCTTGTTTCGTACCAGTCGCCTTCTTCTCCTGCTATAACCAGATCCTCTTTGTACGGATAGACAGTCAATGGTACAGACAGAACCGAAGGACTCTCGTAAACGAGTGCGCCGCTTTTATTTGTCACGACAGCTGACGGATTGATTGGCGCGCCCCCGGCCTCATAAGACTGTAGCAACAGATAGGTTTCATCGTCCACACCGCCACTGACGCGCAAGCCCTGGCTGGATTGGAAGGCACGAACCGCATCATAAGTACGGGTGTCGTAAATGCCAGTAGAGACCAAACTGTCGTGCCCTGCAGCCCGCAGAAGGTCTTGCACTCTTCTGACATCCTGGCCACTCAAGGTGTTGGCCGGGTCCAGTGAGAGGTTTCGCTTCAAGTCCGTGCGGTAAGAGCGAAGATTCTCTGCATTCAAATCTTTGTCATAACGGATATCGAAGTCCGTCAAGGTTCGGATTGTGGCAGACCCTTGCCCCTCTGTACTGTTTCCGAACGCTTCTCCTGTGAAATTCGTCAGATCCCTTGCAACAAAGCTGAAGGTGTTCTCTGTGAAGATATCCTCTATGGAAAGAACTTGTCCTTCGTCTGTAATATCCACACCGTAAATGAACATCTGGACAGCTGAACCGTACTCATTAGCGCAGATGATCATGAGATCAAACAGAGGAAGTTCATCCGCCTTCAGTTTCCCGAACTTCTTGAGCCATGGTGCTTGGTCCAGTAACTCGTTTACCCAATGCTGATTGATAAGTGTAAAGACCATCGTGCCTGCATAGATTCGCGTCCCACGGGTAAACCCGCCAACGTTGACCTTTCCGATCAATGGAACAGGCTTCTTGTCTCGGAACATGGAATAGGAGAAGGTAGTCAGAGAACCCAGTACGATTGGCTTTGTTTGTGGCAGTAAGGCAAACACCAGAGCATCCGTACCAGAGAAGGTTCGGTAGTATTTCGGAATAGATGAATCGGTCATTCGGCTCGCTTCGTTGTATTCTGGCAAAGCATAACACTCCTTTCGTATCATATAGAAAAAGGCCGACCAAATGGCCGGCCCTGTTCTATGTCTATAAGCTTGCGCTTGTAGGTTGAACGCCTTTCAGCGAGCCACCCATTTCGCGACTGTAAACGCCACGAACTAGCGGAGACAATCGTCTAGCGATGTAAGTCATCTGTCTTTCCATCACTACCGTATCTACAGACACACCGGAACTTTCGTTCAAGATGTCGATGTCATAGATTTTTTGGAATGCGGTTTGACCGTACTCATTCGCAAAAGTCAGCGTTGCATCGAACGGAGGCAATGTATCAGCGTACAAGATGTTTTCTCCACGAATCGGAGAGAACCCAGCCGGAACGTATACGTCCGCAGCGTCTTCATAGCTTTCAACAAAGTAACCTGTGTCGTCGAAGTTCGGTTTGCCGTTACTTCCGGGTTGAGCGTTCGCCACGATTTGGCTTGTTCCGCTGAATCCGTATCCTGGGTTGTTCAGGTTAGCAGCAGCACTAGCGTTCACATTCCATTTCAGCATATTTAAAGCATCCGTAAATGCTTCGGATTTTGCTTGCACCGCGTTGCCGGCAGCTGTAAACATTGCAGCAGGAGCCACTTTGTCCCAGATAGATTGCATAGCAGTGATCAAGGAATCGTGATCGAAGACTGCGAAGACCATAGAGCCAGCAATTCCGCGTTTTCCGCGAGAAAACGAACGAGCATCAGCAGATCCCAATGTGAATACCGGAGCTTTTTCACGCTGGATCGCATAAGAGATTTGTTGCAATTCACCTACGACTTGGTTTGCGAAGCTGACAACTAGGTCGGCACCACTGAAAGACGTTAAAGTGTTAATGGTTGGGCTTGCCATTGAGATTCCTCCTTTGTTTATGTGGCCTGACTATTGCCGGGGCTTTTACACCCCGGATTGGTCGGCGTTGCTAGATTAAGAAGCTTTTAATCCTACAACAGTTGTGATGCGACGCAATTCTTGAGGAGGAACGATCGTTAATTCGATACGAGCCTGACCTAAGACTTGGTCTTGGACGCTTGATGTTACGATGAAGTCGTAATCTAAGATCACGCCTTTTTCTTTCAAGAGACCTAATCGTTTGCTGATAGCAGCAGACAATGCGTTCATTTGTTCAGTTGTGTTCGCTTCACCGATGTAAGGCTCGGATACGTCGCGGATTTGGTCAACGGTTTCACGGATTACTTTCGTTGTCGTCAAGCGCGCGTAGTCGGAACCAGCTGCGGCAGAGGTGATGCCATCTACAACGTAAGCAGCCCCTGCGTTTGCACCTTGTTGGTCAAACTTAGTTTTGAACACTACGATTCGGTTGCCCAAGATAGCGTTCATTTGTGGGTTAGACAAGCGGTAACGCAAGCCTCTTACACCCGCAAGGCGTTTGTTCGCTGGAGCAGAATGAACCGGGATAACAGCGTTCAAGCCAACGTAAGCGACAGCAGGAGATCCGTAAGAACGTCCCAATGCTCTGCTTTGGTAAACTGGCTCAGGAGAACCGACTACTGTCAGGAAGCTACCCAAGTCGATTGGCTTACCATCGTTGTCGATGATGATGTTACCCACTTCATCGCGCATCAGGTACGTGTTTGGCATGTTCGCCAATTTGTTCGCGTGAGCCTGAATGCCTGCCAAAGAAGTGTCTGTTGCAGGACGAACGTCGATTGCGCCCAAGGTAATCTTGCTGCGGTACGAAAGCACCGTGCAGAACAAACCTAGTTCGTAAGCGAAGTTCTGGTAGCGGCCAGGAAGAACGTCGTCAGCGTAAACGCCTAGAGGAACAACCCAATCCGTTTGGTAATCTTCTAGCAACTGGTAAGCCCCTTGTACGCTGACAAAGCCTTCACTATCACGGACACCAGATAGCGCCTCGAACAATTTAGTCTTGTCTGTCGTAATGCCGTTGTCGCCACCGATGAAGTTTACGCCATCAGCGCCGCCCTCTGCCAAGTTAGAAACCAATTCTGATACCAAAGCGTCAGGGAAGACTGTTTTCGCGCGGTAGACGCTGTTGCTGTAGTCGCCGTTGATTGCTTCTACTAACTGACCGAAAGTAGGGTAGTCGATTGAAGTGAACACCATTGGTTGCTCAGCGACTTGTTTTCTCTTCGACAACGGTTTGATGATTTTCACAGTTTTACCTGCGACATCTCCGTTCGCGTCCAAGATATCCTCGACGATGACCGTACTCTGGTTGTAGACTTCACCTGCGAAGTAAGAGGAGATTTCGATGTTGCGCTCTACCAACTGTACATCTTCGTAGCTGTACGTTACGGCAACTTGAGACCCTAGTGGGTAGAATTTCTTCTCCAATTTTACGGTTTTCGCTGTAGCGTCTACGATGAAAGCAATCGGGTTTGTCATCTCAACGCCATTCACGTAAACATGAACCGATCCGCTAACTGGTGTGTGTGCGATGGTTTTGCTTTGCAAGCTAGTTGCAGCTGTGTAAGGTGTTACGCCGTCGCCTGTTTCAGTCGCATGGAATACGTCGGTTGTGATACCTGTGTAGTCCACTTTGATTTCGTCGCCCGCTTGTGCTGGGTTTCCGACTGCGTAAGTTGTGATTTTCACTGTGCGGTCTGTGACTTGGTAGCCGCCTTCAGCAATTTCCAATCCGCCGACAAACACATGGATAGCACCCTTTGGCTTGTAAGCTAACTCTAAGCTAGTTTCTTCATCCAACAAGTGCGTTTCCTTTACAACTTCGGTAGTACGGTAGTGATCGTATTGCACTTGCAAGGAAGCCCCTGCGTCGCACACATTAGGAGCCAAGATGACTTGACCATCCGTTTCGTTTACGGTCACACCACCAGTGATCAATACACCTTTAGCGTAAACTTTAGTAGAAGCCTGTACGATGGTACCGTTTTGCAACTGGATAGTAGTCAGGTCGTTACCCTCTGCATAGCCTAATTCTTCCGTTGACGTTTCTACGGTAGTAAGTGTTTCTGGCGTCTTCTTCAAAGACGTTTTTGCACGTGTACCAGTTACACGCATCAAGCGAATATCTCGTACCCCGTTCTCGTATAACTCTTTTGCAGCCTTAACTAAGGTTGATCCGTTAGGGGCTCCGTTTGCGTTGATCTCTTTACCGAAGACTGTCTCCAGTGTGTTGATGTCAATCGCGACAGGTTCCATTACGGGACCGTCTACTGCTGTTCCCAGCAATAGCACGCTATCTGTCTGAGCTGCAGAGATGTCACTGCGTAGAGCCAACCCACCATCTTTAAATTCAACCAGATGGCCCGGTAAGTTCGGGTATTGGTTCGTCATGCCAGCCATTATGTTTCCTCCTGTCTCTATAAATCATAAGTAATGTCTGAAGCTTTATAAATATCGGGTTCAGCCCCTATATCTACCGTAGGTTCGGCATTGACCTCTAAGTCAATGCGCTTGATGGTACTGAGTCGCACGGCACTAATCCGTTCCAGACGGATGTAGTACATCAGACTTCGCATCGGGATACCATCTAAGAAGTGCATGGATTGACGAGGATTTACTTCCTTGAGGAAGAAGATCTCGCTGATGCCCTGTCTTTTCAGATATCCTGCGTAAGCTCCGATTAGTCCTTCGAACCGAGCCATCAGCTTGCGGGTCTCTAGGTTGGTCCTGCCCCAAAAGTTGAACTCCACAATGCAATCGAACCACTGTCGGTATAGATTGAATGCGTCACCCGTCTTCTGTCCGGCCACCACTTCGAAAACCGTATCTGTTAGCGTGGGCTTGATGGATGTTTTTTCAGCAACCTCTCTGCTGTTCACATCGAAGGTAATCTGAGGAAGAACCAGTTTGTCCGGATCTTCCCCTCTCGGATAGTCCAGTGAGAGGACCCCCCACCCGTCACCCCATGCTGCGTTGAGAACTCTACGCAACAAAATCCCAAGCTGTTCGATATCGTCGATGTTTTCATCGGCTGCCATGCGAGCCTTCTCGCTCTCAACCGAACTTTCATCCGACTGAATGTAAGAGATGGCTTCCGGAGCCTTCTTTCGTGTCGGAATTGACACATCTGACGAAGGCTTTCCGAAATAGCTATCGTAAGCTACCTGATCTATCCCACTGGACATTCCTTTCCCTCCTTGCTTTATGTGGTCTGGATGGCGAAGCCACCCTCCACTTTTACGCCCTCAATCATGTATTGCGTCTGCAACACGAGAATGAAGCGCAATTCTCCTTCTTCCCAGTTGACACGAAAATCCACTTCAAAAGAGAGGAGGACATCTTTCGTAGCCAAGATGTTCAGAATGTACTCAACGTCTTTCCGCAAGACACCGTTTTCGATGACGCCCGTGATATCTTCCCCGATGTAACCCTCTAATGTTTTTCGGACATAAGAGATCACCAGTTGCACCATCCGCACATTGCACAAAAGATGCAAATCCGTCTTGGCACTCTCGGCAGGCGTTACACCGCTAAAGACCACGACCCGCTCAAAGAACGGGCTATGACGAAAAGAGACAACACCCATATCCGCCAACCGGCGAAGCGTACCCTCTTCCATTTCGTTGAAGAGAAGAATGCTTTCCGGTAATGGGACGTTGGTTGTATTGCTCGGAACGCTCAGACTGGCTATCAATCCGGCATAAGCGGTGCACCCATTGGATACGCTCTGCCCGTACCGATACCCTAGGTCCCCTGCCACAATCGAGACCAAGAAACGCAGGTCTTCGTATGTAGTGTCCTGGAAGTTCAGAGCAAGACTTGCCTCGACCACGCGGAAGGTGTACTCGTCTTCCTGTCCGAAAAGGCTCGGGTCATACGTGGGATTGAATCCCATTACACCATGTGTGATCAGACCGAAGCGCATCTGCCTTGCACAGAAGTCAAGCAGCTGACCATAGTAGGTCAACAGTGGGCTCCCGTCCTTCGTTGTCAGGTAATCTCGGTCATCCTGATAAAACAAAGTGCCGTATTCCGCTTGACCGTAAGAGTACCTTTCCGGTGCAACGTCATCCATGTACGCTTCGACTGGCACAATCACGTCAACATCCGAACCCTCCAGTAAATCATAGCTCTGTTGGAGTGCATGATAGTATTGGTTCTTCTTGTAACTCAGACCGCTATCCCCTCCGTAGAGGAAGACCTCTTCTGGATTACAAGGAGCAAGGCTCCCCAACAAGGGGGTGGATGGATCGACCAGGCACTGTGCGTGAATCAGGTTCAATCCATTTTCGGTGTCGGTATTGATTGCGGAGACCAGTTGCCCGAACAGTTCGTATTCCTCGAAACGGTAGATTCGGACTTGTGACCCGAACTCTACTGGAAAGTGGAACGTCAGCTCTTCTTCGTGAAGCGTGATCTTCACGTTATTATATGCCTCATTGGACTCACTGGCCTTCAGTACGAATCCGTCCTCCATGATGCCACCGTCGCTGATGTTTACGTTGAAGTACGTGATCGCATGAGTCCCGGTAGTCTTTACAACATATACGTCATTTTCTTGAGAAGCCTCTTTTACAGATTGGAAGGCGTCAATCAAGCTCCCTTTCAACCCGAAGCGCTTTTGCAGCTGCCCTAAACTCTTGATCAGAACAGGTCGGTTAGTGGGTCCAAACTCGGAAGAGCCTAGCAGGTAAATTTTACGCCCATGAAGTTCACTGTTCAGTATCTCCTGAGCAATCTCTTCTGTTAGCTTTTTTGTGCCGGCCATACATACCGCTTCCTCTCTGCCAAGATGCGTTTCGCTTTCAACGGCAGCCTCTGGATGGTAGTCCTTACTTGCCCCAATAGATCCGGCTTCATTTTGACAGAAGCGTCATAGAACTCCACCCGTCCATCGTCCCCCCGAACTTCGTTGATCCCGGAAATCTCGTAGACCCGTTTCACATCAGCAGGTCTGCCGTCCTTGTCCCACCCCACCACGATAATGATGTCCCGGCTTTTCGGCCGGATTTGGTAGTCAAGAAAAAACTGCTCGATTGATTGTGATACGGCTCCGACATCCGTGATGCGAAGCTTATTGGAGGAACTGGCTGAGGATGGCTTCGTTTGAATGCCCCTGATCTTTTCGATGCTGGACAAATGACCGTTTCCGAAACAGACGGGACAGCTTGCATCGCCCGAATTGTAGAGGGGAGAGAAACACCTACAACGAATGTATCTCGTCGCCCTCACATACAATATATCCATCGAAAAGGCGTTTTGTAATACGTTGAACTCTTTTCTTAGGTCAATTCCACGATCGCCCAGCATTAGAAGCTATCCCTTGTGGCTCGAGGGTACGCATAACTCGTCCCCGCCTTCACAAAACTAAGGGACAATGCGGGCGCCGCTTGAAACATTCCTTCCAGTGGAGCAAAGAGCGCCTTGAATCGGGCAAGCATCTCACCCAACTTCGGAAGGGTGACCTCGTCTTCGATTTGAATCTCGCTGATGCGTTTGGAACGTGATCCGGAAAGACCTGCCAACGAGAGATAGATGGCATTGATAAGATCAAGGTTCGTCTTGTAGCGCACCCATTTCTTCAACCTTCTTTCGAAAGATACTTCGTTGTCGATGGTATTCTCTTCCAAGAACTCATCCTTGTTCTCGTCGGCTTCCTTGCTGTTGAAGTAGATGACGCGCCCGATCTCTTCGTCCGTCGCGCCGTTCAGAAGGTCGCCTGTATCGGATCGGATCTTGCTGATGCTTGCGTGGAAGGGATCGCACTTGGACACGAAGCTCCACGAAACATCGCCACGTCTTGTAGCGATGAAAACCTGAAACACGCTGTTAGGTGCTAACTTTTCCACTGACCCATACTTCGTGTAAATCGCATGGATGTTTTTCGGATTGCTAGAGATAACATCCACCACCAGTTGATCACTGGCAAACATGGACGCAATGATGAGTCGGTCGCCTTCCTCCAGTTCGTAATTGAACAGGATGGTCCGGCTGTCCACCTCGATGTAATCTGATTCTTCCCCACCCACAACCAGAATCCCGTTAAGGTAGACCATCAGTGTTCCTCCGATGTAAGGCTTGGATGTCCGGAAAACTCTTTGGCCGACTGTTGCGGTTAAGTGGTCATAGATGAAATATCCTTCTTCTGTCATGTTTTCACCTCGGCTTCATTATACTATAGGGTGTCGGAATTGACAAACACCCTATTGAACTCACTTGCTCAGAAAGAGCGACACGCCAACCAATTTCAGTGGGTCGGCACAACGGCCTTCCACTCCAAGGGGAGTGTCCTCGGTTTCGAGATGGGTACCTTCTCTACTTCTTTTGTGGACAGACTGTAACCGTAACTTACCTTCGCAACTCTGCCTCCCCCGACAGATCCCGGAAAGAGGTTCACCACTCCGGGTCTAGGCACTACAGGTTTGACGCCCACTTTTACGTCTGGTGCGGACCTTGTTAGTCCCTGATAAATTGCCATCTTTAAACCTTCTTTCTAAGCTATCTGGATTGCAAACGCACTCGTAGAGAATGATGTAGTCAAATAGGACTGAGCAAAGAAAACTTGAAACTGCTTAGCCCCCTCCTGAATGATGTCTCCGCTCAATATGTTCTGGGTGGGCAAAGTAAAGATACCCGTAAGCTTCCCTCTCATTCCACTAAAGGCGCTTCCGTAATACATCTCGGAAAGAATGTACTTGCCTGCGGCGTTGGGGTTTTTTGGGGTAAGAGAGGATTGAACGGTCTCTGCGACAGAGACCGAGGAAGGCGTGTACTCGCTAGGGAAGTCCGTGACAGCCACGGAAGTTGCGCCTGGCCCTGCGCAAGAGACCGCAAACAGCAGCCCGTTCGACCCTCCTTCTGCGCTATAGACTTCATCAGGTATTCCGATATAGTACAGCGCCCGACCTAAATTCAACTCCGAGGGGTACTCTAACATCAAGATGAGACGATTAGCATTAACGTGGTATTTGTAATTGATAACGACAGTCTCTCTGTTGAGGACTGTGGTTGCAGCGGCGGGGACGAGGTGTACGACCCTCCAAGCTTCGCCCGTCCTTCTTGGCGAAGTCCCGGCGCTGGTTACGGGCTCCACCCGTGTCGTAACGCTTGCTCCTGTACCTGTGACTGTCGGAGTGGTTGCTCCTTCGTAGGTCGGCCTTTGTGTCAAACTTATCTTCGTCGCGTCTACGACCGCCGCCGTGTACTGGAGACCTAGAGTGGCGCTATGGATAACGTTAATGAGATTGACCAGATGTTCCGCCGTCCTCCAGTTAGACGTTCCATTCCCACTTGCAGAATAAGTGAGGGAGAGGTTGTTGAGTGTAACAGTTGCAGCTCCAAAAGTAAGCTCGTAAACGCCCGCAGTGATGTTGGTCGCAGGCACGTATTCTTTTATCAGGCGCAGCCCCATGATGTGGCCGTCCGTAGTTCTGACGTCCGTAGCGACGTCCCCTCCGTTGTTAGGTCTTAGTTGCAAGATGAGATTTCGATTCCCTTCCGTGCCAGGAGACGACAGAACAACCGAATCGAGCCTCTCGTTCGTGGAGATGTTTGTCCAACCGTTATTCGTAAACAGGTTCAGTATGGTGTCGTACAAGTTCTTTTTCAGGCAAGAGCCTGATGAAAAAATATAGTCAGTCACTGTAAATTCCTCCTTTACCCGATTCCGTATCTAAATTTTAATTGCTTGACAACGCTCGTCTCTGTTACGGCGAACAGTTGCTCTTTGATGTTTTCAATCGTGGCTTCGTTTACTACCTTCTTTTCGTTTTCGGAGATGCCATCCAGATATAGCCCTGCGGAAAAATAATCCTTAAACGCATTGAGCTCTTCTTCTGTTATTGCATCCACGCTAACCCCATATATCTTTCCAACGAAAGATAGTACTAGCTCTTTATTCATGTGAACCCTCCTACGCCAGACTGGTCAACTTGATACTTAGATCCAAGTTAACTGTGCCGGCCCCGTTGTTTTCGATTGTGATATGTATCTTGTCTGTTGCATCCTTGTCTTCGCACGGTGCGTTTACGATGTCATACGCGCTCACTGCGTCCAGACTTTGGTAAACCGTGAAGCCACCGGTCGATTGGTCCTTAATTTTAAGAGTAACCAGTCCCGTCGAACCGAAGTACACGGTTCGGATGTCGTACTTGCTGAATCCTACATCCAGATGCACTTCTTTAGATGTTCTCGCCAGCAATGTGTCTGTGTGATTCACTTCTTTTAATTTCGGCACCCCTAGCTCTCCCTCCATGAGTCCAGTCATCAACTCTTTCAGTATGTTCTCGACGCTCTTTGTTTCGGAAGAGAATAGATTACCTGCATCCGCAACGATGATACTGCTCGCGTCACTGATAGCTATCTCCGTTCCGTTATACAGCAAGGCCCCTGTTCCAGAGACGGTCAAGCCGTCGAGTGTAGCGAGGTTCCCGTGATCATGAGTCGTGCCGGCAATTTGAAGAGCCTGTTCTATTTTCGTCATGTCGGCAGGAGCCACAAACTGCCTGTCCTGCGTTTCGACGATCATGTCAGCCGGAATGGCGTCCAGCATCTTAGGGGGTATCTTGCTCACTTCAACCCCTCCTTCGTATTTAAAAAGAGGAAAGGAGTTACCCCTCCCTCTCTTCTGATGGATGAAACTCTAGATCAATACGTGTAGCTTATCCGATCTGTGTGAATGCGATGGTGATTTCGTCAGTGGCTTCCAATGCGAAGCTACGGTCTGTCCAAGTCACGATCAATTCATTTGCAACAAAGGCTATTGTGTAGTCTTTGTCTGCGCCCACTTGTTGGATGAAACCATTGACGGCCAAAATAATATCCGTGAAAGTGGAGAAGTGTGCGCCCGTGCCATCGTTCTTGATTCCTGTGCTGATGGTTGTTGCGTTGTCCAACACATTAACCGCAATGGTTTTAGAGTACGCCTGAGGGGCTGTGATAGGGAATTCAACCCAAGAAGTCGTAGTCAGGTCGTAGCGGAAGACTTTGTTCGTGTCAGCGATGGTTACCATCCAACCTTCCTCTGGTGTCGGGTAAGCCGTCACAATATCAGCGAAAGTTGCTACAGGTGTCTTCCATGTCAGGCCCGCGATAGCATTCGTGATTTGAGAAGACAATGTTGTTTGGATCGAGTCAGCGTAAGCCTTAGCCGCCGTTTCAGCTGCCCCCGCTTTTGTCGCTGCATCCGAAGCCGCCGCCGCGATAGCTGCCGCCTCTGCCGCTGTTGCTTTTGCTTCCGCGTCTGCCGCCGCTGTTGCGATAGCCTCTGCTTCAGCTGTATTAGCGTAGCCTTTAGCGGTAGTCAGCGCAGTAGAGATGCTTGTGTCTGCCTCCGCTTTCGTGTACTTGTCCGCCAGAGACGCTTTTTCTGCATCAGTGACGAAGCGCTTCTCAGTTGTTTCAACGATTTTAGCTGCTGCTACGTTCTGGAGTTGCTTGGATTTGATTAAGGCCATAATGTACAATTCCCCTTTGCTATCTGAATTTTAGTATGTCGTAAATGACATAGATTGTGTCATCCGCTTCAAGAGCGAAATCTTTTGACACCCACCGGATCTGCATCTTGCCTATGTCGGTTGGGTTTTCTTCTGGGATGTAATCGGCGGTTGGGTACTGCCATTGTCCGTTGATCACAATACCAACCGACTTCAGGTCAACCACGCCTCCGTCAATCCCGATACCGATAGGAGTCAGCAATACGCCCAGATGTTCGTCCGATGAAGTCAGAAGCGTCATACGGCGCTCTGCCGTGGCGATCTGTTTTCTCCTCCACCCCGCCACTAGTTCGTCCCAGACATAGATGGTAGCCTCATCAAGCACTACCCGCATCTGTCCGTTGACATCCCCTCGGACTGGAAGAAGTGACCGCGTCGCAACCGGGGCTTCGAGGTGCTTGGCTCCCGCAAGCAGGACCTCCAATTCTTTTTGGAGGTTTTCTTGGGTGATGCCGGAGACCTGACGAGCCTTCAGTAATTGTTGTCTCATGGTCGATCCTACTTTCTTACTTAGGCGACGCTAACCGTCACCCTTGTTACGTTTTTCGTTGCCGGGTCATAGGTGTAAGTCTTTGTGGTTGTACGTCCACCTTCCACGGTTGTTTCCGTTTCGATGTTATCGTCAACATCGTAAGTGTATGCCGTGTTTCGTTCGATTGCGCCAGTCAGGGTTTCTGTGATGATGTGACCCTGTACGTCGTATTCGTAATCTACAGCATACGCGCCTTCGGTTACGCCGGCAAAGATTTCCAATGACCGCAGTCGTTTAAGTGCTCTCATACTGTCACGCTCCTATTGTGTTTGATGGGACTTGCTTACGTTAGTGAGCCAGGAGCCGAAGCCCCTATTCCACTAAACGAGAGTGCTGTCCTTACGGTGCCACTACGGTCAAGCTAACTGAAGCTGTTTTAGTTTCTCCGTCCAACTCAGCCGTTACAGTTACTTCAACCGTTCCTTCAGCTAAAGCCGTGAATAGACCTGATGCATCGACTGAGCCGATAGAAGCATTGTCTACGCCGAACGAGAAGCTTGCAGGGGCGACTGTTGTATCCTGGTACTCTGCCGAAGCTGTCAGCTGTTCTGTTGCTCCGATCAAGATAGTCCCTGATCCTGCGCGACTAAGAAGTACCGTCTGAAGGAATCGAATCAACTCAGCAATCAAGCTGCCACTCGTCACCTTTAGGTTGTACTCCCACCCTGTAACAGTGTCCACTAGGGGGGCGAATGCCGGAGCGGGCGCTTCCTCTAGAACAGTTACACGGCCACTCAAGTCAGTCACGCTCTGTGTGCTTGCTTTGGCTGCTACCTCTGTTTCGACTGTTCCCACTCTTCCAGAAAGAGCTGTCAAATCAGCTTCTTCGGCTTTGTTCTTTACATCTCCACTCAAGGCCGTCAGTGTTGCTCCGAGAGCGTCCACTACAGACTGTTCAGCCTTGTTTGTGATCAGCGTTGTCAAGCCTCCGTCTGCCAATTCCCATTGCGCCTTCAAGTCAGTCAGCGCATCAAGGATCTGACCGTCGGCATCTGCATCCAGGACGGCAAGGATGTTCGTTACCTTTGTTTGCAGGCCAGTGATGTCGGTTCTGGCTAACCCCAAGGTTTCCTCTATCGCCGTGATACTGGCTTGAACCTCTGTGTCACTGTACGCTGCAGGAATCAAAGCAACAATCGCATCCAGACGAGCTTGCAGGCTTTCGCTTGCACCTCTTGCTCCTGTCAACTCAGCGATGACCGCATCCACCACAGCCTGCTCCACCTTGTTGTTGATCAAAGTAGCTAGGCTTCCGTCTGCGCCTTCCCATTGCGCCTTGATGTTTGCGATGGTATCAAGGATAGAGCCGTCTCCATCTTCATCCATTGCAGCTACGATGCCCGCCACTTTGTCACGCAACTCCGTGTCGTCGTAAGCGGGGTTGTTCACCGTAAAGCGCGGGATGCCGACAACTTCTGTCGTAGCAAGAACAATATCCCCACTGGTCAAACCTTTCGTAAACACGATAGTCTGCCCGTCTTGCAGTGTGTAATCCGTCCCATGGATTGCAAGGACTCCGTCCACGAACACTTTGAGAAGGTGGCCGGTTGTACTGAATACGCCAGATGTAATAAAAGTGGTCTGACCACTTGTTGCCGTAAATGTTTCATAGATACCACCGTACTCGGTATCCATTCGTTTACGGACTTTGTTTGCGATTTGCATAGATAATACGTCCATAAAATCACCTCACTCTTTTACTAGAACAATCCTATTGCAGGACTACCCTGCATTAACCATATACCAGAAGACGAGCTGCATTTGTAGCAACCCGTCCATGGCTCTTCTTGGTTTCCCTCTAAAGAAGGATGACTTTGAAGCGTTTCTTTGTTCCTGATTTATTTTGGAGAATCATCCGCTTGTCGTTCTCGTAATAACGAAGTCCCGCCGTAGAGGGGTCAATGATATCGAAGTGACGAGTGGATTCGGACTCGGTATGAAGAAACGACACGCTTCTCAGTACCGGTGTCTTGAATATGTCCGTCGTCTCAAAGATGGCACGAATATATAGCGTCCCTTTGTTCAGCAGATCTAGTTGCGTTTTAGTCAGGGAGAGCAGTGTTTCGATGCTCATGGAACTCGCTATGGTTGGGTTCGCCGTGGTGACCCATGTCGCGCCGCTCCAATACTTCCATGCGCTTGCGTTAGGAGAGTCAGATAGAGCAAAGCGCATTTCAGCGGGATTGTGGTCGATAAAGCGATCAACTTGGATTTGGCTGAATTCGCTCCAATTGGAGGTGTCGATCCCGGTTTTGTTCTGGATGTACCCCTCTGAGTTGTGAACGTAACGAACGGGGCAGTAGAGGATGTTCACGTTCTTGAACGTAACTATCCCCTTACCTTTGCTGCTCGAGTACGGTCGCTCTAACCGAATCCGGACAAACCTAAGTTCTTTCTTGAAATCTACATTTATCCCCAGTTTCGAGTAGGCAGAAGTCCCGTTTTGCGTATAGAGTGTCTCATATTCTTTTCCATCCAAGGACCACGCAAAAGACGTAATCTGCTGAGCTATCACATAGGCATCCGTGAAGCTGCCCTCATTTCTCCTGAAACCGAACTGAACATTGGACAACTTATCAATGTAGACGTTGTTCCTGAAGTCGATAACGATATCAACCCATCTCTGGTCCTCTCCAGGGAGATCCCAGTATACGGTGTCATGCTTAGTAACGTACCACATCTCATCACGATCGCCTGTCGTCGATCCGTGCTCACCTTGGTTATCCAGGATTCTCTGGAACGGGGCAGTGCCGAAACGTGGATCTACCGTGTTACTGGGAGCTAGAGTGGAGGATACGTCAAACATGTGTGTAGAAAATGACAACGTAGAATATGACAGAATGTCCTCGGGCGCCATGTACGGGTTGTCTCTGTCGTAGTCTGACGCCAGTAAACCTCCGTCATTTTCAATTACCGTCTGGTAGGCGAGAAAACGATCCTTTGTGCTTTCGTTCAAGAGCAGGTGCTCGCTATAAGGGACATAGGCGTCTTTTGACTCCCACACTTGTACACCTCTAAGTTTCTCTACGCTCTCAATGGCGAAGGTGTCGTCCGGCTCCACCCAGTCGCTCTCGAACTCCTTTATGTCCGGAAGAAGTACCGTAGGAAGGTCAACTGGAACAGATCCTGTATTGACGAAGGATTCGTGGAGGAGGCCCACGTTCTGCTGAAGCAGTTTAGCGAAGCCCAGCGTTTCTTTTTGCTGTTCTGTCAGGCTCAAGACTTCGTCCTTCAGGCTGTCTGTTGTGTCGATTACACCTGTCCGGTTTTCAATCAGAGTCCGAACGACACGAAGAATGACCGGCTCGGTCGTCAGGTTTTCGTACGAGAGCGCGCGATAGCCTACGTCATACTCCTTGATTGTCACGTTATCTATTTCCTGCCAACGCACATCTCGCCAGTTCAAGACATCGTGACCGCTCACGGCGTATCGCTCGCTTGGGATGTAGTTGCTCATGGATGTCGCAAGATAAAAGAACCTCGTTTGAGACAGAACGTCGGCTCGGAGCGTGCCAGGTTTCATTCTTTGGAGAGAAGGGAGCGTCATGCCCTTCGACTGAACCTCACCCTCTTCGATCACAACGAAAGCGTCCGACTGCATCTGTACATCAATTTGGGACACCTCGGAGTTGACCTCGTAGAAGATAATCTTCAGATAAAGCCATTCGCTCCCGTGACGGATCTTTTCGAAGGCTCCTTCGGGAATGGACGTGAGTGCCTGGGATGTCATTTGAGCTACCGCAAAAGGAACCCATGTGTCGGTTTCTACATCAAACACGTAGTAGGCATCCCCATCAAAAGATAGCGCGTAACGAATAGCATCCGGAGTCAGAGCAACCTCTCTTGGGGAGATGTTGCTGATTTTTTGGTTTGCGATATAGGTCTTCGTCTCATAGGTCTTCGTCGGAGAAAAGACGGGATTGCGGCTCTCTGAGAAGAAAGCTTGCAGATGAGAATCCACAGCATCCTCTAAGTGAGAAGTGTCGGTTGCCAGAAAGACAGTTGCGGGCAGACCGCAGTTCTTCTTTGTGCCGTACCTCTTTTGCAATCGGACGGCGTTCGTGATGTCTTCGTTGTCGTAAGCCGAAGAATAACGGCCTGCGTATACATCTTTTCCGATGATAGTTCCGGCAAACCCAGAGACACTTCGATTGAACGGAGAGTAATTGTAAATGGCTTGCCCTTGTTCGTTCTCGTGATAATCATAGGTCCGGTAATCCGACCCGAACGCGAAAGTCTGGATGGAGCGATCTTTGGTGTCGATCGTCTTGTAACTTACGGATGTACTGCTGTCGGTCTGCGTATAGATGGTCGTCTCTTCTTGACGCAACGGAGCATGGAAGACAATGCTGATGTCTTCCGCTATGATGTCTTGACCTGTTTGTATGGGCAGGATGTCAACTCGCAGAGATTGTTCTCCGGACACAAGGATTCGGACCTTGAGTTCCACTCCTCCGACAGTCACAATGTAAGACCCATTCAGGTTCGCCTCGCTGATAGCAACGACATGCCTTGTCCCGTTCAGCTTGAACTCCACGCCCATCGCAACTTGATCGTCTGTTTGCCAAGCGTTCGCCACATCTTCAGCATAAGTAGCTCGGTCGATTGAGACAGTTCCAACTTCCCCCGATAAAGTTAGACCGGTGGACTCCACGTCAAGGAATCGCGCGCACAGTTTCGCGTTGAGGTCACGCAAGTGCCGACTGGACAAAGTGTTCTCGCTTGGACTCATACCACTCTCGTCCCTGAAAAGATTAGGTGTGACAGCGATAATCTCAGGGATGTAAGACAGGGTCTCTCTTTCGTCGCGCTCGCTGCTCCATACAGAAAGAGCGTAGCGCGCATCCGAATGAAGAGAAGGCATTACATCTGCTCTCGGTTGGATCAGGATATCCTCTTCCGAGTGTGTTGCAATGACGGGCTTTGTTGAGACAATCAAACCCGACTTGCTTTCGTACTGAAGGGTTTTAATTTGAAGGTTGCTCAAGGTGATCGTCTTGCCGGTCTCTCCTGCTGCTGTCGTGAGCTCTATCCTAAGATACGACATTTTTAGGGCGTTGAAGAAAGAGGCGACCAAATTCCCTGTCCCTGTTTTTGCTTCCGTCCAAAGAGCGCCGTCTTGGGAGTACTGAACCTTGTACTGTAAAGTGCTGGAGGTTGAGGTGATATTCAAGAGAACCTCCTTCACCTGAACAGACCCTTGGAAGGAGAAGTCCAGACGAATATTGCCATTCGCAACAACCCAAGCGAGATTGCTGTTGAAGATGTTTGCGAGATGACCAGCGCCCGCCTTTGATGTGTAGTTCGCCACTGCGCTCAGGTGACCGGGTACGGCGACAGCGTCCATGGAACTAACCTCTGACCGTATTCGCTCGGCTGTCTCGAGAGGTATCGAGAAGAGATCTGACGCAATCCTTGCACGAACAGCGCCATCCACGACTTGCGATTTGTTTTCGTCAAAAGCAGCTTTTTCAGTGCTGTCAAAAAGAATAGAGCTCACGGGAACAATGCTGTCGGTTGTTTTCACGTAGGCTTTCGAAATGTAATCCATTCCCAATCCCGGAAGCAGAGCTGTCTGGTTAGGTCCGACGCTGAGGAAGTCTTCCCTTGTTCGGACTTTGTTTTCCAGAGAAATCAACATCTCTTTGGATGCATCCCGGATGACCTCGGTAACGTTCTCCGGCATCCGAGCCAAGATCTCTAGTTTTGTCTGCTCAACGTTTTCCAGAACCATGTTCGTATCTACGGCGTGCGTGTTGACGATGCTCTCCATTGAACGAAGACGGTCATCAATGCTCTGATGACCGCCCCTTGCTCCAATGATTTCGCCGTTTCCGCCAACTTGCTGAAGAACAGTCTCCTCGATCGCGTCTTGGAGCGTCGCCCGTTCCCCTTTGAAGTTCTTGATCTCGTTATAGATATTTGCGATGATCGTGTATAGCTTATTCTGCACGGTATCACTTTCTTTCTGCTTAGTATTTGACTGTTATAGAGAATCCGTCGATCAGCGGAATAAGGAAGACAATCTTCCCGTTCGTGATCAGGTAATCATTTCCATGCTCGAGCATCAAGCCATCAATGTAGACGACCGAGTTACTCGTAACACTTTCCGGAAGATAGTAAGTGTCCTCCGAAGACGTCACATCAAACTCATGCTCTTTATAGGAGAGAGTTATCCGGTTCTCCAATTCCTGAAGTTTGTCTGTGATGTAAGGCAGGGTAATCAGGTTCGGAAGGTTAGCCGGCAATAGCTGCTCCAGATTCCCGACACGAGAGGACATTTCCTGAACAAAAGCCATCAGAGTTTCTGCTGTTGCGCTTTCCAGAATCCCTGCAGTCTTTACAAAATCAAGGGCTTCGATCTTGGCCAGACGAAAAGCCAACTCGTTCGTAATACCTGAGTTCGTCACAACCTGAAGGACTTCGCCACCTGAAGAACTTGACCGCAATAACTGGCCAAGCCCGTCGTACTCGTACTCCTTCTGTCCGATCAAAAGTCCCTCGGTATCGTAGAAGGCTTCTTTTGTGATATTTCCTTGTCCATCGTAGGTGTAGTGGGTGTCATAATTCAGCTCACCACGAACCGTCTCCTTGGTTATGTCTCCGTTGGGATTGTATTCGTAGGTGCGAGCAACCGTCAACCTCTCCAATACCTCGGTAGCACGGAACAGATCCATGTTCGTCAGTCGTTCATTCAGCGAAGCATTGAACCCTCTCGCGTCAGCAATCTCTTGCTCGAGCGCCTCTGTGGAAAGGGCCGCTCCGTCGATTGTTTCCTGTACGGCAGCTTGCACGGTAGCCATCCGGCCTTCCAGTTCGATGACTTTTCCTGCGTTCGCCTCCGTCTCGACATGGAGACCTCGAATTTCTTCTCCGAGGTCTTTGTACTGAGGATCGGTAGCTTTGATGTACTTTAGCTTATTCGTTGTAGCGGGCAATTACGCTCACCTACCTCTCGCTCGATTTAACAGACTTTGTAGCCCTTTTCTGTTTGGGGGAGGTTGCTGCCTTCAAGGATTCATTCTCTTTCCTGAGGGCCTCGTTTTCTTTCTTGAGAGCGACTGACACGCTCTCTATGGTTTCGAACTTAAATCCCATATCTTCTCACCTCTCTTATAGACTATACAGGAACGCCATAGCGCTTAGTGCTGCATCTGGAGACAGTAACTCTGCTTTCAGGATAAGCTCGGTGCTTTGGTTCCCGAATGTGTGCAGACTGTCTGCGTTAACCGGATCAAAGTCCTCTCCACCATCGCCGTTATCGACGTAGAAACTTACATCGCCGATGGTCTGTGCCGTAAGGATGATGTGTTGGTACATCTCCAGCGTCAGCTCACGGAAAACCACGGCTCCCGGCTTGGACTTGTCAATCAATCGCATCAAGTGAAGGTTCCCGTCGTAGTAGACATTGTGGCTTCCGGTTGTATTAAATTCAGGCGGAGAGATATCCGATGCCGCCTTTCCGTCATCCAGAATGACCTGACCCTCTGTGACGAAAGTAGGAGTTTCGTAAATCTTCTTGAAATCGCCCAGGTTCTCGGACGTCATGAGTTTGATGTTGGTGACTTCGATACGTTCGCCGTTGGAACTGGAGAAGAAGATCACGCGGAACTTCAGTGCGTTGACCTCATCGAAAGTAAGGGCAATGTGATTATTCCACACATTGTTGTCGTAAACGACATTGCTCACGATTGATCCCGTAAAGTCTGAGGGAATACCTTGCTCTCCTATCCGCAGATCTGTAACAGGTAACCACAGAGGGTTTGCGTAGGCGTCGTTGACTTTCGCTAACGGGTCGCTTGCATACTGCAAGGCAAAACTCTTGCCCGCCGTTCTTTGCTTCCCAAAGAACAACAGTACCTTGTTTAGCGACTCAACTGTAGGCGTTGCAATCAGGAGAGACTTCGGTTGTGTCACGGTAGGCGCAACGTCGGAATGCCCGAAGGTGGCTGTGTTCGCGATTATGTTGGAGGCTCCTTGCCCGCCTGTTGACCACTCAATCGTCGTCCCTGCTACTTGGCCAAAAACATTCTTCGTCTTCGACATCACGATGTTGTCGATATAGAGTTCCTGATCTACCAAGAGATTATCAAACCTCATCAGGATATTCTGGATACTTTCTGCGTTTGTCCCTCCTGGAATCGGCAGATAGTGTCGATGCCAACGGTCGAGGGCTTCGTCATCGAAGTAGTCCAAATCGAACCCGCTCGCATCGCTCTTACCTAACTGCAAGGCACTCACGAGGTAAGCTGTATTGTCTAGGCTCACGATGTCCGTTGTTGCAATACTACCCAACCAGTCTTCGCCTTCAAGCCCTCTCCCCAGATTACTGTCAACGTGCCAACTGAAAGCAACACTGGTACCCGAGAGGAGATGCATTACTCTCCCGAAAGCCACAGTGAAGGTGATGACGTAACTGCCGAACGCATCAGGAGGGAACGTTATAGGTATCCAGTCACTCGTTTGGACTGCCGTGGTCGGCGTACCCTCGTAGCCGTTCTTCCCGCCAAATGTAATCGGGACCGGCCTGTTGAACGCAGGATAAGCGGAATCCACGGCACCTACTCCCGCAGATACGTTGTCTAGGTGCAAATGAAAGTTCTCAATCTTCACATACTCCCCGACAGGAAGGCTAATGGAGATCCTGAAGCGATCGTGTTCCGGTCTTACTGTCGGAGTCGCCTCACGGACACGTGTTCGAATCGTCCTCCCTGTCATGTCGATAGCTGTTGGCAGATTTGTTGCCCATTCTGAGAGGACGGAAGCCACGGCTTCGTTCGAGCGCATCAGAGCCATTTTGGCTTTTTGGTGGTTCTGGTTGGACTTCACATCAACCTTTAACGTGCCGTAACTGGACATGTTTAATGGTGAGGCAAATTCTTTCCGGACAGTAGCGTGCACAGAACTGCGTTCGCTCCATAAGCGCAGGTTTACCAGATTACAGAATTGAGGCGTTCTGTTGATGACGACTTTGATGCCGGTGATGTTTGCGACAGCGCTGAACAAGAATACGTTGGTTGGGCGGGTGTTGTCTGTGATTGCGCCGTCAGATGACACTTGACCATCTGTAGCGATGTTCAGTTCCTCACCTCTTAGCGTCTTCGGTTTGACCAGTGATTCGAATCGCTTCCAGCCCAGTCCGGTGTACTCTGTTACGAAAGTATCGGTTGTATAGAAGATCTCGTAGTCAGCAGGCACGTTCGCAGGGCTCTTATCCCAAACAAGGTCCAGTCTGTTCGTGTTGCCTTTGTTGTTGATGCCGATCACATAAGCGATGGCGTTGCTGTTCGGAATAGCCGTGCTGAGCGGAGATGAACCTGTCACGACTCGTTTGCCGATACCGGCAGCCAAGTCTCTTCGTCCAATGAAAGTCGAGCCACTGATAGGCCGACCTTTAAGGTTCAGCTTCAGGGATCCGTGACCGGATGTTTTGTCCGAGCCTTCGACTGTTATCTTCATGTTCTCCGGGTTCTGCCATTCCGTCAGGCTTTCGTTCTCGACAAGCAGGCGTTCCGCATCCCCTTCGGTACGGTAGATGACAGCCCCCTCGTTTCCTGCAGGGATATTCTTCAGCTTCAATTCAACCGAGTTGTTCGCGCCTGCGCCAGTTGTGATTGTTTCAGCGTTTGCGATGTTCGTCTCTCCGTACTTACTCTTGTACGTTACGCCATAGGAGTAGCGTTTATTGGGTTGGAGCGTGCCTAGTTCGGGCCCATTCGTGATGTTCGTCAGTTCCGGAACCGATCCTGATCGCATTCCGTAGTCGATGGAACTGTCGTCGTCAAACTCCTCTTTGACGGATTTATCTAAGCCGTATTTTGTAGAGTTGACCAACATGCCTAGCTTCAGCAACTGAACGTCGCGCTCTTCGTTTGTGTAGATACCTTGCGGGCCGCCACCACCTCCCGTATGGAAGTGCAGGTGGTCAGCGTTCCCCATCTGCGTTAATGTGTTTCGTTGCGAAAGAGTTAGGTCCGCCTCGTTGCTGTGAGTCGGATGGTCTAGCACCATCTTGTCTTCGTTTAAGCGGAAGCTCGGATGCAAGTGTTTTTCTTCTACCTGCCCGTCACCGATACGATGTCCTTTTACTTTTGACGATACCATTTTAATCAGTACCTCCTCTTACATATAGTCAGATTGCAGTTAGCGGGCATTGGTAACACCATTTGGATCTGATGTTCGCCTACTTCCAAAAAGTCTTCCCCGGCTTGAAGCAACAGCCCATCTTCGTAGACAACCAGTTCATCAAGCCCTGGTGTGTACGAGAAGACAGTGTCAACTGCCGTCTGGTCTGCCACACTCTTCATCCGGTAAATCCAGTCGTAAAGTCTGCCGGCATTTGTTCCGATGACACGAAGTTTCGTTCCCGCAGGGAGAACTTCGTTCAAGAGAACACTGGTGCCATTTACCTCTGTGTAGTCGTTATCTGCTCCTGGCATAAGGAGCAAAGGTCCTTCATAAATCATAAGCGAGCCATCTCCTAAGCGATAAGGGTTCGGCAGAATAATCTCTTGTTGGTTCTCCTGCAGTTCAATAGTGGTTTCCCACGTGCTCATCGCCTGAATGGTGATGTCACCCGTTCCGATCTCACCCGTTCCGCTTCCGGCGCTAGCTAGACTGTTCAGCTTGGATGTCAGCGTAGTGAAGTCCCCTTTGGCGTTACTAATGTCTTCGTAAAGAATGTCGAGGTCTTTATGGCCTCTTACCCCTGCGTGACTGTTGATCTTGTCGTCAAGGCTTATCTGGATGGCATCCAGTGCCGCCTTTAAAGAGACCTCGTCCCCGACAGCTTCTCCGACAAGATCAACCAACTCGTCCACGGCAGTCTTGCTGGCTTTGCCTTTCAGTGTGTTCTGGAGAGTCAAGCCCTCTTCTCGCGCATTGGCGATTTCCATGATGGCGAGAACAACGTCTTTCAAGTCGAGTTCCTTCACTAGCTGCGGGTTCGTGTTCTTGATCAGATCCAACGTCGCTTTGTTCTCGTGGTTGTGTGTCCCGTGATTCAACTGAATATTTCTTTCCGGAATGCGGAGGTCATTACTTAGATGCTCCGTCTTGATGGACTTGTGCGCCAAGCGATTGCCACCCAATTTCGTTCTGGACATTCCGTCACCTCCTCTTGTAAACTGTGATCCTTGAGCCGAATGGCGGCTCTTCCAAAAGTTGGATAACGCGGTTGCTTAGTTCTGCATAGTCTTCGTCTACCGTTAGTTGCAGTCCGTTTTCGTAGACGAGAATATCGTTTCTGCCGGTATAGAACACGTTCGTCAGATTGAAGACCGTCTGACCTTCCACACTGACGAATCGCTCATTCCAGTTAAGAAGAGCAGCGATACAAGTAACCTTGATTTGTTCCCCTTCTTCCAGAGGATAATTGAAGCGGATCTGCTTCTCGTCCACTTCCATGTAATCGAAGCCTTTCCCTAGCCACTGCACAAGGCCGCTTGCGCTAACCAGAAGCATATTGGCGCCGGGGATATAGGTTTCCGAAAGATCGAAGATGGTCTGACCTTCTGTCGCCACAAAGTCTAGCGACCAGGACTGTTGCTGATAGTCGTGTCCGTGATAAAGGACTTGTCCGGCCGCCTGCACTCCTTCTTGTCGAAAGACGAACTTCGTTGCTGCGGGATAAGGGGCTCTCAGTAATCTGACGCGATAAGCATCCAGTTCTTCGTAGTCATCTCCTTCGGTCAACCGCAAGCCATTTACAAAGACAGAGAGGGAGTGATCACCCCTCATGTATTTGTTCTGAACAATGAAATCGGTTTGACCATCCGAGCTGATAACTTCTTCATGAAGCGGAGAGAAGACAGTGTGCGTTGTTTCTGTCAAGAAAGACAGGTACACTTCCGGCTCCAGAGGATAGAGCATCCTCACGTGCGTATCTGATACTTCCGTGTAATCCAGATCAGGCGTCAAGAGTTCTCCATCACGGAATACGCGCAGGTGCTGATTGTCAGCCACAAATGTATGCAGGAGATGGAAGTCCACCTCTTCGCCTTCCGTCAGGAACTCTTCACGGAAACCGGAACGGTAAGCGAAGCTGATTGTCGCATCCCCTTCTGTCCCTTCCATTCCCTCCCCGCTAGCGCTCAACGCATCCTTTATCGCCTGTACGTCTGCAGCAATCTGAGTAATATCTCCGTCGATAACGAGGATCTTTTCATCTGTGCTGCTGACGACTTCAGACAGGTCGTCCTGCGTAACCACCGAGAAACTCAAGTCCGAGGAAGGGATCCCTGTCATCGGTTTTGTATACTTCTCACTTAACGCTTCCTGTAGTCCTGTGATGGATTCAATAGGATGCTGATTAGCCAATCCTCTATTGAAGAGGAGATTATGATCGTTATTGATGTTGGTATTGCCTTTTCGCACAATGCGGATTGCCATAGCTTCTCCTCCTATTCGAGAATGATTTTAAATCGGTAACTGTCTGCGAAGGCCGGTCCGAACTGCGTGATGTCTCTGTCTATCTTAATCAGGAAATCGTAGCTGACATTAGGGAGCAAGTCAGGTAGTTCCAGTTTCGTCTGGTACGTCGGCGTGTCGCTCGCAAAGGCCAGCGTAACTTGATCGCCTCCGCGATAATAAGACACAGGCGCCACAGACAAAGCGATACCTCTAAGTGGTTCCGCTTCTCTGCTGATGATGGTTACAGGAAGAACTGTTTCCTTGCCGGTAACCCTGCCGAGATCAAAGATATTGGCGTTAAGTACCGCTTGCTCTGCTATCAGGACTTCGACGTTGTACGCGTAATCGTACACATCCCCTCCGCACAACGTAACGTCTTCAAGTCCACCAATCTCAATTCCGTCTGCACCCACAACCGACAATCTTGCGCTCGTCAGAGGGAGTAGTACTGTAGTCAGATCAACCAGTGCTTTCCCGTTGGAGTTCTTTACGGCGTCCTGATTCGCAAGGACATTTACGCCATTTTGGTCATAGATGCGAACGGTCGCATCGCTCGGAACGTTATTGACCGACAGTAGGTTAGATTTGTAGAAAGATACACCCAAGACTCGCAGCATATCTGAAACATAGGTCTGGACTCCATCAATGAAGAATCCGACTTCGTTCGCATCGTTCATTTCGGAATTACCTGCGTTCACCCAAGTCAGTCCGTCGCGCGAGATACAGAAAGTATGTACGCCCTTTTCTACGCACAGTTTGATGTAACGAAAGAGACTAAGCTCTTTCGCTCCTGTAAAGTAGTGTTGGCATTCAATCTGGTTCCCTGTATTCGACAAAACCACAAGACCCGAAACGTCAGATAACGTCTCGGGGTTGTGGTAGATCTGGGCTTGCATGACATAATCGTGAGAAGGTGTCGGAATTGACATGGTGAGACGTTCTTCTCCATGCTCCAACCCAACATACCCCGCCTCAAAGACCACCCGACTGTAATCGTTGGGCGACAGGTTCCATAGCAAATTGCTGCTCGCAAAGTCATCTTCGAACAGGTATCCACTGGAAACTTTCGTCAAAGTAGCCATGTTGCACTCCTTACTCTAGGCCAACAGTGATATCCATTGGAACGTTCTTGACAACTTTAACGTTCTCTTTCCCTAACGAACGGATCAACGGCTCTGCTGACTTCATTGCGGATTGTAGAGAAGCGTGGGAAGAACTAGAGAACCAGCACTCGCCTTTTGCACGAGCATATTTCTCTACGATGATATGGGAAGTCAGGGTACCGGATGTCTCTGCAATCAGAGAGTTGATTTCCTCTACTCCGTCAAACAGGAAGACCATGTCGTATTTTGGATTGGATGCTTGTTGCTCAACGAGCATCTCAGCAGAATCGACCCCCGCCGTTTTTCCGTATGCGCGGATGAATTTCGAGTTGAAGTCGTAGACCGACGTTGCGGTATTGGATACCGGTTTCTTTGTTGTTGGGTGAATGTAACGGTAAAGCACGTTGTATTGTACTGATGCCATGAATGTTCACTTTCCTTCCTAGGTTTGTCTGATGGTCTTTCTTTTGCCTTTCGACTTCTTGTTGTGGTGCAAGTCGAAGTAATCCTCGAGGCGCTGAATAAGATCCGTGATCGCCAGATTTCCGTGAACCGCATCTTCAAAGAACGATTCATTGTTCTGGTAAAGGTCTTCGTAGATAGCAAGTTTCTTTATCAGTTCGTCTAGGACTCGGTTTCCACTCCCCACCACGGGGTGATACTCTGTAATGATGTCCGCCTTAACCATGTCGGAAATGACAACGTTGGCTATGTTTATTATACCACTGCCTTCGCCATGGTAAAGCAATTTCAATTCGTTTTTCAGTCCATCTCCGGGCTTCAGCAAATCAAAGCTCAGATCCAGAGGAGAACCTTGGAATGCACCCTGTTGTTCTCCGTTCAAGAAGACCTCAAAAGCCCCTCCTGTCTGATAGGCTTTCATCTTGATAGACGTATTGGCCGGGTTCTCGATGAAGAAGGTAACGGAGCTTTCTTCGGTTACTACCGTATTCGTTAGGGTGTATTTAGATGTGTCGATGTGCATATTGGTTTTCTCGCAAGGGATAGCACTCTCTCCAGTATGGAAGCCCCCTTGAAGAGGTTCGTAGATATAGCTGACACGGTACCGCGAGTTCTTCAGGATAGAAGCCTCTCCGTACCACCTAATCAAGCGTAAGACACGATAGGCTTGTTGCTGTAGGCCTGGCGGAATCTCTAGCTGAATGTAGGCGTCCATGAACTCGAGCATCTTAGCGACCGAGTCCCGCATATCCATTGCTCCGAACTTGAAGATGTTCTCCTGCCACGTTTTGTTGTAAATCAAAATCATGTGACGGAGCAGGCTGACGTTTACATCCAGATACTCTCTGGCGATACCCTTGTACTCCGGCAAAGGGTGTGAGATCGGTCGCTCAACCAAGAAGGAGCCATCGGCCAATGTGTTGACAAGTTTCAGCGGCTTCAACGTATCCGGATCAATCAGACCTTCTTTATAAGAGGAATAGTCGTAATCCAACTGAGGAAGCAGTAGTTCATCGACACCTCCCGCTGTCAAGTTGAGCAAGTCATCATGATCGCTTGCGTTGTACACCCATTCGGTCTTGGGCGTGTAGCGGAGATCTTTCAGCACTTTAGCTAGGCCGACGTACTTCTCAAGTTCTGGATGCGTCTCAATAGATCTCTTGTCGACCAAGTACCTGCTCGAATTCCGGTCATAATTGGTGGCGCGGTCTTTCTGCTCAAGTAAGAGGCTACCACCTTCGTCAAGGATACGATAAAGTTTGACCAAAGGAACGTCGCTTTGATGTCTGAAGATATTCTTCTCAATCTTGAGCGACAGAGAGGCTTGGGTCAGCGTTGTGCTTTTCTCGGCCTTGACCTCCAAGCCGACATCTTCTGGCTTGGGAACTTCAACGGTCCCCGACACGACCTTAGCTGCTCTCGTGCCATCCTGAAAAACATCCGTACTCTTTTGAGGTGACCCCAAGCGAAGCCCATCCTCTTTGTCTCGAGCATCGTTGACGACACCATCAAAGCGGGTATCGAGGTCAGCTTCCGTTGTTTCTTTGGAATAACGTCCGAGGCTGATGTCGCTCTCATGGATGCCTGTCGTCTTGAAAATCGCATCCACTGATGTATCTTTTGTTTCGAATACGGACCGGCCTCTCTGATCTACTTCGATATACAGTCCTTCACAGTTTAGCCCGTTTACGGTCGCATCAATCGCAACCATCTCTTTGGCCAGAGCAATAACGTACTCTCTTTTGTCCAGGAAAGAACCGTTGAGTGAGACAGGGTTCATCTTTCGACCTCTCGCCTGAAGAGTAATTATTCCTTCTTGAATCCCGACAGCCAGTAGCTTCGACAAGTTCTTCTGCTGACTCTCTGTCCAAGCCGCGCCCATCCCTCGACCAAAAGAGATATCCTGGAACGGAACATCTATGTCGACTTCCAGTTTTTGGTAGCGAAGACTGAACAGCTCGGAGATGCCCGCTGACAAAGAACTTTTCCCAGCCGAGACATTTTCCTCCAAGCCGAAGGTCGGCAAGTCTTTCGACAGGAACTGGCCTTCTTCTCCGTACATGAATTGATGTTCAGACCGGGAGGCGGATTGCACAGCATCTCTGGAAACACCATAAGACTCCTTCCAGAGAGATGTCATCGCGTCAGATGGATCGTTCTGGAATGTTTTCCTGTCTCGGGATGCACTCTGGAATGGCCGGCCTTCGTAGAGATCCATGAGGCGACCGAACCAATTCTCCTCTGGTGACAACAGGTCTGCTTGATAGGCGTCTTTCGATAGAATCTGCACGCCTTCGATTGACTGCACGCCGTAGGCTTCCTTTTCCAGTATCCAGTCGATAGCACTTACAAGAGCCTGCTTTTCAGGAGAGGACAACCCAACGAAGTTCAGGTCGTAGAAGTCTTTCGGATCTTTTGTAATCTTCGAGATAAAACTGGCAGCATTGGCAGCATAGACTTCTTTGACGTTACTGTCGCTTGCTATCTGGTTTTCTTGTACGAGAGCTGACTTGCTTTCTCCTGACGTGAATCGGACAGTTTCCGAACCCAAGTCTTTGTACTCCTTGGACGCACTGTCTTTGTCCGTCATGTCTGTGACGTTCTCGCTCATCTCTTTTTTGTTCGCATCCATTTGACAGTCGGAGGAAGATTCAACGCCTTTTGTTCCTGACCCCGCAGAGATTTCATCCCACTCGAGGAAGAGAGAGAGAAAGAACTTCTCCAGGGCTAGACTTTCCCGAACCAGAGCTGATAATTCCCGAGTGTCCCAAAAAGTAGCCTCAGAGCTTGACGCTTCTTTTGGTCTCCCGGGTTCTAGGCTTTGAGGGCCGGAGGAAAAAGCTTCGGGTACGTCTTTTTCGAGGATATGAGTTTCTTCGACACGAGACCCCTGTGAGTCCTTCCCTCCGAACAGAGAGGCAGATTCGCCGATCTCAAGGTCGCTCTTTGAAAGAGATGTAGGTGACCCATTGAGAAGAATGCCTTCTCTTCTCTTTTCTGCTCCGTCTGAGCTTAACTCTCTCAACAGGAGATCCTCTCTGCGTACCTGAAGACCTTCCTCTACCCTCATGTTTCTTTTGTGGTCAATCTCTGCGCTCTTTAGGTGACTGCTCGGTAGCGAGGTGTTTTTTAAAACCTCCACGAAGACAGCGTAGGCCCATTCACGGAAGTCAGAAGAAGATATCCGTTGAACAAGTTTTTCGCTCTCTGGTCTGGAGAGATTTATCTGTCTGCCGAGAAACGCCCCCGAGCTTCTTCTTATGCTTTTTGTGTTTTCTTTTGATAAAGATTTCCCTCCATCCTCGCCCGGGAAGCGAGTCTCCCGGTACAGGATAGCAGGAAGAGAGGAAGGAAACGGATCTGATGGAATCCATCGACCAGAAGAGAAACTCTTCGGTTTACCAACCGAGACCCCTTTCTCTCTACTGTTGTCTGCACCAGACAACACACCCTCCGGAACATGCACAGAAGCCCCTGCGCCAAAAGAAGCGAAGGCTGTCTCGTTCTGCGCCTTCGCTTCTTTTAACGACTTATGAAAAGGGGTGTGCGCATCATGCAGCTGATAGGAGCTCTTTCCCAGTGATGCGAACAAACCTGTCTTGAACAACTCGGTCTGAAAGATCAAATTGTTCAAGTAAGAGAATGTTCTCTCGTAGGGGTGTTGGAGCTCTTCGTACTTTACGTCGTAAGCGGCGAATCGGTCTAGCAAGTAATTGATAACCACCTCTGCCATAGCTTACACCCCTTTCCGCTACGCTTGTTTGATGATTGTCATCGGGAATGACTTGTTCTGAGAATACTCTGGCCCTGCTGATGCATTCGAGCTTGCTACCAACTGAAGAACTGTCTCTGCGTTGGTCTCGCCAACGGCTGGACGTGTAACTTGCGCTACGAAGTGAGTCCCCGCATCCACAACCTTCAGGTTCGGGTTGGTTGGGTCTGCCGCTCCGCCGGCCGTCATAACTGCCCATGCGAGTGACACAGTAGCTGCCTCTGGTGAGATAGATACTACATTCTTCGGCAAGATCATGTTTTCCACGACTTGATTCAAGGAAACGTTGTCGCCTTTAATCACAGATGCATCAACCACAGAGATAGAGCGGACTACAGCTTCTAAGTTTGTGATAGGAAGTTTCATGACCTTGTTTGCCATAAAGTAGACTGTCTTGGTGACGTCTCCTTTTGACACGAAACCGGTTAGTGACACTGTACGATCTCCCTCAGAGAAGGATGGGCGCACGACTTTACCAGTAGCAGAGATAGCATCGGCTGCTGTACTTGTCCACGCGATCAGGGAGCCGTGAGCTCCTTTGGTAGGAAGCGTCAAGTCTGTGTTGATTTCAGTCCGGATCGCGTTTAGTCCTTTGATGGACTCCCACGAGATTGCTGTAAGGTCCAAGTCAACCTCTTCTTCGTTCGTCCACGCAACGACGCTCAGCGGGATAACTTTTGTTTCAGTGATGATGCCCTTTTTGATAGTTGCTGTCATCGTTACTGCGGTAGCTGCCGATCCATTTGCCGGACGTACCACTGTACCGATGTTGTCAACCGTAAGAGGGGCGCTCGATACCCATGTAATGACTGACCCATTTGGTCCGACCGATTGCAAGAATAGATTGCGGCGTACCGCTTCTTTTCCTGCAATATCTAGCCAAGTTTTGTCTGCCATGACGACCTGTGTGTCTGTCATACCGGCTTGCTTTACGCTAGCTGGGTATGTTTTGCTTTTTGTTACTGTACCTTTGGTTACAGTAGCGGTGAGGGATAAAACCCCGTCACCGTTACCATAAGCAGGTCTTGTCACTTTGCCTTTAACCATCGTCACAAACCTCCGTTAGTGTTTTAAATTTCTGTAATCAGGATCAATTCTTCGCTTGAAGATGTCCAGTTAACAGCTAAGTTATTTGTCGAAGTAGCTGGAAGAACAACGTCTGTTGTTAAACTATGCAAACTACCCACCAGGATATCCAGTCCGTCTATCGCCTCATTGACAGCTTCTTCATCCGTGATTGCTTTCGGTCTACGAACAGCCTTCTTGACAGCAAAGCCATACGTCGCATTAGGAGAGCCTGCAAACGGAGAGAAAGGAGCTGTGATCGGGAAGAAGATGTAAGTTTCCTCTTCTTTTGTCGCATCTTTCTTGAAGTCACGGTTTACGATCAATTCGTCAAACGCGTACAAGGAAGATGTGTCGATTGCCAAGCAATCTGCCAAGACTCCACGAGGGCCGTCATTTCCGTGAGTAATCTTCAGTTTATCTGCGTAGTACTCGCCAGTGTAAGCTGACTTACCGTACTGCTCTTTGGACATGTACTCTTCCGTGCTTGTGAACATCAGGTGATGCTTCTGGAAGTACGCCTTAGAACGCGTATGCAGCATAGAGATGTCAACCACGCCAGTCGCAGTGTTCTTGCCGTAGGTGTCCGGTAGGACGATGTCGATTACGTTACCAAATCCATCGCGCGTGATACCTTTTACGGTTTCATACTTTTCAGTATAGTAATCGTAATTTAGTGTCAGTTGGACCGTTTCAGAAGGAGCGGAGAACAGAGTTACATCTGCCGTCTTTCTGTCAGCAGAGATGGAAACGATACAACTTGTCCCATTTGGTAATTCGCTGACAACACCTGTCTGTAAGTCTTCGTGTGTGACGCTGAACGCTCCTAGCGGATCAAACAACTTGCCGCCCTCCTGGATGACATAAGAGAATTGTGTGGTCTCCCCTGTCCCCATTGCCATCGGCACACTGTCGCTCATCGTGATGCGCTTCTTCTCGGTGGAGGCTGCGCACGGCGTTGTAGAGGACGAAGTGAACAACGCAAAGTTGCCGGCAGTGTCGTTGATCGAGTTTTCAAACGATTCGATCTGCCCTAAGTAAGCCGCTGAAATCAGGTGGCGGTTTCTTCCGAAGTCCAATGAGGGGTTCCCCATGACAACTAACGCCATGCGGTCGTTGTTCGTGTTGATCCAGAAGCGGATACGCGTATCCCCGTTCAAGCCCGGAGTTTCTACCGGCAGCCACAGCATGCCATCCGTTAGATCGCTTTCGCCGACATCTCCATCCAGTTCGTCAATGCGAACTTCTTCAAAATCTTGATACCAGGACAGCTTCGACCATTCTGATATATGGGATTTGAGTTGAAGGATATCGCCCGTGTTTTCGTCGATGACGTTTGGCATAGGTCCGTTGCCGTCCGAGTTGATCGCATCATACATGCGTGCGTAGATATAATGATTATTGTAAAGCAGTTTCTTGGCTGCAATTACACTTTGCTCTTTTTCGTACGTGTAAGTTAACACAGGCTGACCAATGGACGCCACTGATCCTGATACGGTTTTCAGTATTTTCAACGTAAAAGTAGAGCGATCATAAGACCACGAGTCGCCAGACAGAGGTGTTGATGATCCGCTGTTGTTCAATGACAAGGTTACGGACTCCGCATTGACTTTATCCAGTTCAGGGAGTTGATATTCGAACCCGACATCTATGATATAGGATTCATTTATCGCTTTAAGTGTGACGTCAATGCAGAGCGTACTATTTCTGCTAACGTACATGAATACGGTCATGCTGTCCTGCAATAGAACAGCTTCCTCTGACATGGCCAACTCTTCTGCTGCCATCTTCAGAAACAAAGACCCTTTTAGTTTGAGCATGCTCTCTTTTGACGTAATCCTCTCTGTGATATTCCAGAGTCCTGTCGGAGTGATGGCAGGGTAAGAAATACCGAGAGCTGTTGCCAGAGAGTTAGTTAGAGATTTGTACGCAGTGTAATCCGACCTATAGAACTCCTTGGTCATCACCTTTGTTGTTACAGGGTACTGTGTCGTGTTTTTCGGATGAGATATCGTACGAAGGCTGATTTCTTTTTCCGCCGTGCGATTGGCGAACTCTTGGTAAATCCCTCGAGTGATAACGTAAGGCATGATACCTTTTCTCTCGCTCTCAGGATGGTACTGCTCAGGGTCAGCCAAATATTTTGGCTTATACAGTTCCACATACATCTCAACAGACTCTTTGTTTAAGTCGTTTTCGATGCCGATATCATCTACTTGGAAGACGCCACTTAGATCTTTGGTTGAGGTCGTTGTCTTCAGAATGATAGTATTTCCCGATTGAGAAAGTTGGTTCTCGATCTTCGTAGCAAATTCTGCCGGAGTAAGAGCTGACCAGTCCATTACATTCAGAAGCTCACGCTGAGGTTTTGGATATACGATATCCCAGTTCTTGTCAATGATGATTTCACGGTCACGAATGACCTGCCCATTCGTATCTAGGACCGCTTCCGTCTTAACCGCAGTAGATAGGACTTTTGCAAGGTCTTTGATAAAGGTGTTGGCCGAAGATGTACCTTCGTAATAGCGCCAAGCGTTACTCATTAGTGTTGCCTCCTTCTAGTAAACTTTCTTTTTCTGTCAACATTCGGATGCCGAGCCAGAGGATCTTGCTTGTCCCGCTGTCGTTAAAAAACTCCAACTTGAGGCGCGTTCCCGGTGCGGCCCGATAAACATAAGTGGAGGAGCCTAAGAATAGACCTTCCTTCACCTCTTGCAAGTACCAGTTCTTGAACCAGAGCTGATCATCACAGTAAAGATCGTACTTGTCACTTTCGCCGTAGCCGGTGGCTGTGACCGTAAGCCCGAGGATTTCAACGGGTTTGTCTAAGGGGGTGACGTATTCAACGGAGTACATCCCTGCTATTGCGGGGACAGCCAGTTGAACCATTTCGTTATAAGGCTGAGTGAATTGCGCGAACCCGTCAATAGAGCCGATACGCTCGACTTCGTTCACGGTGTTCAGTGTTCCGCCTGCCAGATTTCCGACATTATCAACCTGTTTTACGAGGTCAATCGTACCGCCTTGGATGTTCCCAATTTCTTCTACGAGCCTTACATTCTCAATATTCTGAACATTCTCTAGGTTTGTAACATTGTCAACTTGGCCCAGCTTTTCCAACATCTCAATCCGCTTGACCAACTCAACAACGGTTACTTCGTCAATGACGCCACCAAGGATGGTATCGACTTGCTTCACTCTATCTAGGACACCGCCGAGGATTGCTTTGAGGCTTTTTACCTCATCAATGACACCGCCGGCATTGTAGTTTACATTAAAGCCCATCTGCTAGACACCTCTCTCAACTGGAGAGAATACAAGGTAGCTGACATCACGTGCTTCGTCGTAGATAAGAGTCCACTCGCCCGCTACAGGTCCTTGTGGTTCGTCCTCGTCTTCTTCGTCAAAGGGACTCCCATATAGGTAGGAGTTCTCGAAGTCAACGTCCGAAGTCCCTATCCTTCCTACCATCTTGATATAGACGACATTCGTCTTCAAGCTGACACCAAAGCTTTTGTCATCCGGGAACATTTCCAAAACCTCAATCGGAGCCACGAAGCTCGCATCCAGATCGCCTAAAAATAGGTCCTCATAGGCGTCTTCTCGGCTGACGACCTCTTGGACTTCCCTCTTGATAAAGAACTGAATAGGGTCGCTCCAGTGACCATTCACGGCCTTCACCCTTGCGTAGTACAATCCTTCTGTCAGGTTCAACGAGGGGAGGTATTCACTTTTCGCGTATTCACCTACGTTGTTGATCAGAAGTTCGTCACACAAGAGCGTCTCGAAAGTTTCCTCTCGCGACAACTGGAAGGTGTATGCCTTCGTTTGCTCGTCACCCCACGTGAAGACAGGAATCTCTGACGAGATCGTGCCGAAGCGAGGTGAGAGGAATGTCGGCTTAGCCCCTGTTGCGCTGCTCTCCGTATAGAAGATGCCCACAAAATCAGTTGCCAACCCTCTCCCAAGAACATCCGTTAGCCCTCCTGCCCGAATGAACACAAGGTATCGCCTATTCTCCGCTAAAGGATTCGTAGGACTGAAGATGATTGTCCGATCATCATACGAGGCTTTCCCTTGTACCGTTTCGTACTGAGAACGGTCCATCGAAGCGAGGTTCACAAAATGCAAACCCGGATCGGAGAGGACAACAAGATTGCCAATGATGGAACCTGTGTCTAGGTCAGAGTTAAAGCGGATGCGAATGTCCTCATGTACATCCACGCCAATCGACTGCATTGCCGGGGTCATTGACTCCACCCGAAGGCCCATCGTTTCGACAGAACTCTTCATGCAATATCACCTACTTCCGAGGTTATTCTTATTCCTTTTTAGCAGCAGCTTTTTTGGCCGGAGCTTTCTTTGCAGGAGCGGCTTCAACTACTTCTTCTGTAGTTTCAACTACTTCTTCAACTACTTCTTCTGTAGTTTCTTCCGCAGTTTCAACCGTTTCAATGGTCTCTTCAACTTTTTCTTCTGCAATTTCAACTACTTCCACTTCTTCAACTACTTCTAGTTCTTTCAGTGCTTCAGCCATAGCTGCTTGTTTCTCTGCAGTCTCAGCTGTTTCGGTTTTCAGTTCACCGGCTTTGATGTCTACAACACCATTCACGTCAATCAATGTCTTTCCTCTTAGTCCTCTCAGAATAGAAGCGCTAAGCCGAGGGGAAGACCCCCTCGGCTTGAGTACGCTTAAATGGAGAGGAGCCTCTGGACAAAAGAACACGTAATTATCTCGAACCGCTGGGTTCAGTTGTAATACAATACTCATCGTCTAGGCCTCCATTCCTTTAGTCTTGTTTGTGATTATTGTGTGATGTTGATAGAACGTTCTGCTTGAGGGTAACCTTTCGCCATGGAAATGTTTCTACCTACACAGATTGCGCGTCCTTCGTTGTAAGTACCGAAGCCGTAACGTTCGATGACTTTCAGGTTACGCAAGTCGCGTGATGGGTCACGGAACTCTTCAGTTGTCAGGTCATCTTTCACGATGTTTACGCCGACGTTGTTTGCATCTACAGAGAAGATGTCGAATGTTTTGTTCACTTTGTCGATTGGTGCGAATGGTGACAAGTTAACGTTGAATCCGAATGGAATACGTCCTTGGATGCTTTCTGGTCCCAATTTGAATTGAGCATTCGGCATGTCGCGTTTTGCTTCGCGATCGAAAGGAGCGCTTAAAGCACCAGTTAGGCCATTCTTGGCGAATGTCGTCCAAGCAAGTGGATGCATTACCAAATCTGTGGGAGTGTACTCGTTGTTGTAGACTGCGATCAGCAAGTCCAACAAGTCGTCGATTGACATTGTGTCATTCAAGTTATTGTAGAAATCGACACCAGTCGTTCCTGCATCCTTGAAGCGGATTGGGTCTTGTTTGCGCAAGTTGTTATCGAAGACAACCCATCCATGAGTCAAGAACTCGTTGAAGGCTTTTTGTTCTTTGTGGCGAGCCATAGCGCGGCCTGCCTCAGAAGTCATGATGCCTACAAGGTCAAACTCAACTTCTTTCAATAACTCGTCAGAGAATTGAATACGAACCCCTGATTTACCAACTTGGATCAAGGAGTTCTTGTGTGTTTGCCAGTCTAAGGATTCCTGTGGAATTTCTTGACCTTCAGCCACATCGTGTGCACGCATTACGCCGATAGATGGGAACATAACCGCTTGGCCTGACTTCAAGCGTAATTTTTTGTAGAAGTTAGAAGCTAAGTACAACGGATCAGCTGCTTTACGCATTGCGCCTACGACTACGCGAGGGATCAATACTTTAGCTTGAGGAGTTGACAAGAAATCTTGAAGAGTGAAGCCCGGTACGTTTTCGCCGTCTACGACACGTTGGAAGACATTCATTACCTCTTTGTCTTTGTCTGTAAGTTTATACAGTTTTACTTCTGAATCGCTCAACATGTCACCGCGATCTAATTTACCTGCGATGGAGTCTTGGATTTTTGTTTCTTGCTCTTGAATTTTGTCCAAAATCGTTAACATGGGTGTGTTCCTCCTCAGTGGGGTTTAAATATTGGGGGAGAAGCCTCCCCCACCTGTTATTAGCGTTTCAACAATACGTGTACAGAACCAACCACGCCTTTGAAGTCCATGTATGTTGGAGTTCCGTAGTGGAAGGCTTTGAAGTCAGCTGTTACTTCTTTAGTAGCATCTAACTCTTCCAAGTTCACTGTGATGATACCTTTACCATAGTCGATTGTTACGCGCTCAGCTGCAACAACCACGCCTGCGATCTTAACAACGACGCCTTCTTGCAAGTTCTTCATTACGCCGCCTGCGTAATCTTTCGCTTGGAACGCCATCAAAGTGCCTGCTTGAACAGTGTCACCTACAGTACCCAGAGCCATGTCTGTGTATTGCGTGTCGTTCTTGCCGTAGCCTAAGAAGTTACCTGTTCCGTCGTGTAAACCAGGAATACCAGTTGGGTTGTTGATCAACGAAGACTGGTACTGTTGGAACGTAGTGTTTCCTTCAGCATAAGCTGGGTCGTAAGGGTAGCCACCGTCTGAAGGCAGGTTTGAAGCGCCTGAACGGTTTAAGAATGCGTCGTCTTCTTTACGAGCTGACTCATCCCATAGCATCCACTGCATCCAGCCCCAAGGCTCAGAGTTCATGTCAGAAGCAAGTACCTGACCCACGATGTCGATTGGGTTGTCAGTGTCTTTGATCCACTTAGTCAAACGACCAGATGGAGTCGCTTTAACGTAGTCGCCATCTTGTACGCCGGCACCGATAACAGAACCCCAAGGCATTTTCAGGTCAACTGTTAATGCTTGTTCTTCTGCCAGGACACCTTGTTTCGTGAAGCGAGCATCCGCTTCTACGCCTGGGATGTACGGCAATGTGATGTAGTCTTGTGTGATGATAGAAGGTTGATTTCCACCAAAACGGTCTGACTGCAAGTAGTCTTTTGTAATGTTGTAAGGAACAACCCCGATTGGGTTCTTCGTTAAGGACATACCCGGTAATGTTAAAGTTGAACGGAACTTCTTAGTGACAAAGCTCTTAGAAGCTTTACCGTTGGCAACCACACGGCCTTTAGGGATAACAACGTCTGTCATACCTGCGCCACCGTATTCGTAGTTCATCAGAACGCCGTTACGGAAAACACCTGACATATCTTGGTCTTGGAAGCTAGGGTCCAGTAACCATTCTTCAGCTGGGGAAGCATGTCCACTCTTCACTAGGTGGGTATTGCTTCTTGAGCCTTCTACTCTATTAAAGCCTTCGTATAATGCCATTTTTTAGTCCTCCTCGACTGGTTTATCTTGAGATAAGGTTGATGATGGTGTCTTCAAAATCTTTCATTGTCGCAACAGGTTCCTTCTTAGCTTTAGCAGCCTCGTTGTCCCCAATTACGACAGCGTTTGGATCTTCATGGTCCACAAGGCCCGGGTTCGCAATGCTGCCCACTACCGTAGTGGTAGAGGTAGTCTTAACAGAACTCCAGTCCAATCCGTCAACCAATGCCGTCAGATCCTTTGCACTCATGCCGACAAGTTCGCTTGCGCGAGTTTCTCTCTCGTCGTCTGCTAGAGCACCAGATAAACGCTCAAAGTCCATTGCGCGTTCCGCCAACACCTTCTTGCTCAGAAGAGCTAGTTTGATGTTTTGTTGACGCACGTTTTGAGCGTCAGAGGTAGAAGAGCTGCTTTCTTGCTTCAATGTCTCGATCTCTTCCGACAGGTCTTCGACTTGTTGGGTGAAATCCGCCACACGTTGCTCCAAAGCTTCCTTATCCGCCGTTAACTGAGCCACTTCGTCTTTTAGTTCGTCGCGCTCTGCGATCGCCCGGTCCAGAACTCCTTGATCTCCGTCTTCATCCGATGTATCTGAAGTAGTGTCGCCACTATCGTCGGAACCATCTTCGGAACCATCTTCTGCAGCAAGACCTTCTTGAGTGCCTTCATTCGCTTCCCCTCCTTCTGGCTGACCATCTGTTGCGTCAGTCAAAGAGTCCATGATGGAAAGGATGTCGTCTTCTTCGTCTTTGATTGACGTTGAACCTGCTTGACCCTCTTCATCTTTCGTGGCCGCTTTTTCGGTCACGACGGTAATCTTTTTGACTTGCGCCCAATCATCAGCAGGAGCGTTCACAACAGACCCTTCTTTGTACTCGATGTCCCGCGCGTTCCAGAAAGCTTTCTGGCCGTCGTAGGTTTCACCGCGCCAATGTCCGCAGAACTTCAAGACGCCATCTTTCACGATATCCTTGTTGCAGATGCTACAAGAAACATGTCCGACAGAGCCTCCGATACTCATCGTCTGGTAGCGACCGTCGAGAAACTTCTCGATTGCGTCACTGTCCGTAATCCGATAGGTGACATTGATCGTGTCGCGGTCTGCGACAAATTGAGACGGACCATGTTCAAAGTCCACTACCCGACCCATCGGTTCTGCGTACATGTTGTGGTTCTTTAGGAAGGGTTTGGCGAATGGTGCTTTCCAACTGGCCGCATCTGCCTCCATGCTGTCGGAATGGTAGATGAATGAATTTCGATTTCGTCCGGAGTGCGTCGCTTCAAACTGTACGTCGATCGCTTTTGGCAAGCGGCCCGCATTGGACCCCGCTTCGTCCGAGAGCGTCGTCAAGTCGAATGCTGCGCCGGACGAGTCTACGATACTGGGTTTAAAGTCAGCCATGAACGCTTTGTCTTCGTCAGACAACCCGGTATCAGCCGCGTCGCCATCTAAGTCTGTCGTCATGTCGGTAATGTCGCTCAAAGAAACTTCGAACTCTTTCCCGTTTGCGTCTGTAATCTTAATCTTTTTCAAACTCTCACTTCTCCTTTCTCTATCGTCTCGACCAACTCTGACTCTGTGAGATCAAGAATCGCTCCAATCAAATTCGTCGCTTCCGTATAGTCTGCGAGAGAGATGAAGGAATCGTGAATGTCACTCCGGAAGCGATCTAGGATGGCTTGTGACCGGCTAGTAAGAGCTGCGACATCATAGCTTTCTGCATCAAGGTTGACCTGAATAACGGTTAGGATATCCTGAAGTGCTCCGTGAGCATAACTATCTATTTTGTCTTTCTCGATAACTGTTTGTTTGGCTGAGCAATCCTGCAGGTACGCTTTGACTCGGTCGCTCATGTCATTCATCGCATCCCTTAACAGGCCGACGGTGATTTGTTCTGAGTTGGTCACTTTCTTGGGTGACGTCTTGGTTCCATGCTGATTGCTCGGCTTTTGCTTGTTGTCGGTTTCCTTCGTGCCACTCGCTGCTTCCGAAGAAGAGGAGCCACCTGAACCGACACTTGCGAGATGGGTTGCGTTAGCTTGCGTGATAAGCATCTGATGCATCTTCGCACGATCCGTAATTGGGTCTTGTCCAAGTTCGCCGCGCATTTCGTCTTCGGAAGTGGCGTTGTGTTCGAACTTGTAGATAGCGTGCGTCTCCGCTTTGATTTTCGCATCCAGGTCATTCTCTCTAAACTTGAACTCGACTTTGTGTTCGAGGTTCAGGATTGGATCGAAGCCACCCTCCATCAAGATCTCCTTGACGATGAAGTGGTTGATGAACATTTCGATGGTCCGCTGCATCGCTTTGATGCGGTCAGACATCTCGGATGCCATGTTGTCGCCTGTACTTCTGTTGGCTGTGTTGCCACGACCAAACATGATAGCGGGGATACCCATACCACTGAAGACACGTTCCTCCAAATAGTTCAGGTAAGGCTCAGCGTTGATGACCTGATCGGTTGCGATCGGTTTGATCGTCACGCGACTGCTTGTCACAATACCGCCTTCGACTTCCATGTTATCTGCTACACCTTGCAACTCCGCGATCTCTGCCGGTGTTCCGGGAGCATCCTTGTCCCCTACTGCCATGTGGTAGAACGGGTAGATGTTGCGGTACATCATTCGGAGGACATTTTCCTCCGCTTGTCGGAGAGCGCGCACGTCGTCCAATACGGGGATCAAGAATCCCGTACCGAAAGCCGCACCTTTCTCCCTTTTGTAATAGATGTGGACGATGTCCTCTGACTTGAAGCCGACAGTTGCGTCACTTCCCGAAACTTCTTGCTGCCAACGTTTGACTGTGCCATTCTTGTCCCTTTGGACGCTCATGGAAGTCACGTTAAGGCAGAAGTAACCTGCGACGGGATTTGAGCCGTTCAGTCCGGTCACCTTAGAGGAAGGAGGAAGCACGGATGCATCTTTGGCTCTAGCCTTTGCGATAATAGCGTTACCGTACTTCACAACGTCCTCTGCAATGTCGATCAGCAACTGACTGGTTGGGACGCCGGTAGCTTCCGCCATGTATTCCATACGCAAACGCAAGTAGTCCACGACATTCGTGTCTTTGCCAAAGAAGTCGTATCCTTCTTTAAAGATCTGATCCACATACTTGTCAATCCCTTGACGGATATAGGAGTCAGTGTTGTAACCGTTGTAAACAGCTGTCAGGTCGAAATCGGGGGGCTCAAACTCCGTAGTGTTTGTTGTGTCCCCCATTCGCAACCCGATCTTTTTGACTAAGCCGGTGACAAGCTGACGAGAACCCGATGCATCGCGCACCTGCGACGGCGTGTCTTCTCCGGTTAGAAAGTCACTGAAGAATGTCCGCGCAGCCCAAAGCTTGATTCGATTCACTGGTTCACCTTGCCTTTGTCATGTTTGCCTGTTTTTACAGGCAGCCATCTTAGTTCGTAGTGTCTTCATCCATAAAGCCGGTTCCGGCAGTTGGGTTGTTCACGATACCCGCAGCCACAAGGACTGCTAGGAACGCGTTGGCCAACTGATCAAAGTCGTCCTGAACAAGTTCCACACCGAATGCCTTCGCTACGAGAGGAGCAAGAGCAATGAGGGATATCCAGAATGCTTTGTTCTTCATTCTTTTTTTCAGCACATTTTTCATAAGATCTCTCCTTTTCACTAGACGTTCAGGTAGTCGCTATGGACAAACCCGCCGTTATCTCCAAAGTAGATATTCCACCAAGTGCCAATCTTCTTACCAAGACGAACTTTCTCGCCCTTCTTGAGTTGACCGACGATCTTAGCTGATGTATTGCCTCTGGCACGAACATTCAAGACGTCCGCGTTCACCGTGCCCCACACCTCTTTCTCTGCCGCTTTCACGGGAGAAACCGATGCAGTTCCCACTTTCAGGTATGAACCGTGAACGAATCCACCGCTATCCCCGAAGTAGATGTTCCACCAGTCACCATGTTTGCTACCAAGCTGAATTTTCTGTTCGCCTTGTAACTGACCGATGACAGCGTAGCTTGTGGAAGGACCTTGACGGACGTTAAGATTCTCGCCTTTCGGCAGATTCACGACCGCATAGCCGCTTCCTACAGTTGCTGCCGAAACTACTTTGACTTCTTCTTTCAGCTTCAAGATCTGTCCTGCTTTGATGAGGTTTCCGGTCAAGCCGTTGATCAACCGTAGAGAACCTACAGAGACCTTCGTTTTGGTTGCTATCCCGAAAAGCGTGTCACCTTGCTGAACCGTGTATGTGCTGCCAGATGGTGTCGGAGTTGACACATTAGAAGCTCCCGTACTGCCGGATTGAAGTTCTTTGATACGAGCTTTCAATCGCTTCTTGAAGGCGGCCCACTTTGCTTCGTCAATGTACATGATCGGACAAATCTTGCCCGTCACGTCGAAGTGACGAATGAGTGCAACGTCTGGCGCTCCCATTTCAATAGCTTTCTTGGCTGCGAAATCAATCGTATTCTCGACAGTCTGCTCCCAGTCATTGTCTGTGTTAACGCACATCTCGAATCCGACTGTAAAATCATTCGGACGCGTTGCGCCGCTAAGTGCGAAGGTGGACTTGGCATAAGCTGTGTACTTCGTACCGCCTGCGTGCCAAGATACCCAGCCTGCTTCAATGCACTCCACTACTTCAGAGTCGTCAATGTTGTAATTGGCGGAAGCTCCGATTGCGGGGTGGTTCTGGAAGTAGTTCCGGTTTGCGCGGGCATTTGCGCCTTTGCTGTAGTTCGCGGTGTAGTGGAAGACGAACGCTTTCAGTGACTTGATTTTGCGCTTTGGATTGTTGTTGGTGATAGGCATTTTGATAATTGCATACATGTACCTGGACCCCTTTCCTCGGCCAAAGGTGTCGGAAATGACACCTTTCAGCCATTATAGCATACTGCTTTTTGCAGTGCAAAACAGCCTCCGTTGAGCGAATGATCGCCCTTCCGCTCTGACCCCTCTAAGAGAGAGCATAAGCGAATAGGAGGCGTCCAACTCCCTACAACTTCAATATACGCAAAGTTCATTCGGATTGTTACACAAGCGATCCATAAATCTTCCTGTAATAATCCTTCTCCTCTAACGTCTTCAGGTAACTGTCACGGTATATCGTCTGGGAAATGGATGCTTTCGTAAGTTCCACCATCTCAGTCAGCAGCCCTTCTCTTGCGACAGAAACGGCCTTGCTTAGGATACCGGAGCGTTGCAGAGAGGCGTGATCGAGCGTGTCCTTCGCAAGCAACATGCGGTTTACTTCGTTTCGTTTTTCGACCAGCTGATAGATGGACCGAGGTAAAACTTGCTGCTTCGTCTGGCGGGCGACACCCTCTTGGTCGGACAAGTTCTTTTCGTTCACATCCCGGAAGAGCGTAACGATTGTATCATCCACGGCCAGAGTCTTTGTTACGGGCGAGTAAAACGAGGCGTCCGTTACAAGAGAAGCTAGCTCCTTCGTGTAACTGGAGAGAACTTGACTGTATCCGGTTATCGTCTTACCTAGAACCGCATCCACGCTCAACGCAAGATAGTTAACCTTGGGGCTGTCTTCTTCTTTCTCGAACTCCAGGAGGCGACTCTCGTATGCCTGATCCTTTGCTACCGCCTGCTCCTTGGTGATGTTCTCGTCACCATAAAAGAGCGTTGACTGGATTCGTTTCAACTCCCGCAATTCCTTTACGGCTCCAAAAATCGCTTGATGGGCTTCAACTGCCGTCTTGCCTTCGATGTTGTCCCTGTGCGCTTCCACGTAAGGGATGGCTGATGCGAGATCACCTTGCGAAAGAGCTGTTTTGTAGGATTCAAAGGACATCCCTTCAATCGAATCGTCTGCTAAAGTTTTGGCCAGAAAGGAGAGGATCGTTTCAGCGTCATCGAGCGTGCTCATCAGAGCCATCAATGTACTGGACGGTTTGTTCTGTAAAAAGGATGCCAGAGCGCTTGTTGCTTTGGATGCAACTTCTTCCGGAGAAGATGCCGTGTCCGTTCTCACGCTCTTTTGCTGTTCCAGTGACGGCCTGTAGGCGATCACCTCAGCATCTTGAAATAATTGTCTGTCCACAGTACCTCTCCTTAGAAGCTTGCACGGGCAAACCCGCGAGCCTGTCTTTGTTCTCTTGCGACATGATTCTTACCTCTTCCCGCGATCGTTCCAACATAAGCGTCTTGCCCACCTGCTTTAAACATCTGGGCCGGTTTTTGCTTGGTTTCGATTGACCTTGTTCGGATGTTATCTTGCTGTGCCAGTCCATCGAAGAACATGACTTTTGTCGCAATCACCTGACGCAAGAGTTCGCCGTACTTCTGTTCGAAGATCAACAGGCATAGGTTCATGGCGTCAATGGCGTGTTCGTTGTCGGATGAGAATGTCGGCAGCCCGTTTGTCGAGATGGACTGGATGCGGTAGCCTTCTAACTGCTCCGTCATCGTGCGGTCATTCGGATTCAGGATGATCTTGTTCTTCTCGAACAGGTTGACGGAATTGTTTACCATGAACGGCTTCATGGCTTTCTTGTCTTTCTTCATCGTGTAAGGGTCACGAACCTCGATCTTTTCAGAGAACTGATAGCCGACAACCTTCTCGGCCAGACCTGTGTTCGGGTTCTCGATCCCGTGCTTATGAAGCAATTCCAGTTGTGTCTCTCCGTACCCTCGGTCAACCGCAATCCAGTCAAAGTCGAACTGTTGGTTCAGCTCAATGATCTTGTTGATGGCATTGACGTAAGTGAACTCGGAACGGGGAATCTCAACCCTAAAGAGCACCTTGAACGTAGGCATTAGGCGGCCTTCTTTATCTCGATGATACTTGTCCAACTGAACACAGACCATATTGGTAGCGGCCGAGTACTTGTCCCAGTCCACGCCCAGAATTCTTGGACCTGTACGAGGAAGGCGAATGAATTCGTCAATCTCATTAGGTGTTAAGTCAAGGATGTATTTGTGATCAATACGACGACCCTCTTCGATAGCAGCCTCGATGTATTTCTTCTGATAAACGCCCATCTCTTCTTCACCGAACTCTGCCATAACCTCTTGCAGGTATCTCATTTCCGATAACTCGTCCTTGATGTCCTGTAGGTAAGTCTGCTCTGTATCCGGGTTCTGTTTCAGCAACTCTCTGTTTACGACAGAAGGCGCGCAGATCTCTATCCAACCATTTCCACGCTTGTTCTCTTGTATCTGGTAGCCATTGAACTCGAAGTTGTCGATGTCCTTTTTCAGAGGAGCATACTTAACCGAGGCATTCGTACACCAACGATAATACTCTTCGTGTTTCCCTGAAGGCGTGGATGCGGCGATAACTTTGATTCGCTCCGGTGCCTCGTTTCGGATATTGATGATGTTGGTCAGGTTTGCGGATCCGATATAGTCGGCTTCGTCAAAGATAATGACATCGGCACGAAGTCCACGGGTATTAGCTGCACCTGAACCGGAACCTGCTCCTGCTGTGATACCTGTAATCTTGGCACCATTGGAAAGCTGAATGCGGTGATACACGTTACGGGACACCATGTCTTGCAACAAAGGTGAGCCGGCAATCAGTTGTTTGAGGCGGTCGAAAATCAGATCCACCTGTGTTTCGTATGGCCCGATAACCAGAACGTCGTACTGCTCATTGGGTCCTTTGTTGATTTGAGTGTAAGCATACCAGAGCATCAGCACGCACATCGTATCTGTCTTCCCAAGACGCCGACCCAAACGAAGAACAATCTTCTTCCCCTTTTTCGCATTGGCCATGATCGACAGCTGATAATCCCGCGCTTCCCAATCCAGATAGACTTTCGCCCATAGCGTCGGATTGTTGACGACAATGAACTCCAGAGCCTCTGCTCGAGAAACACCTGTCTGCGTAACGACATGGCACAGGCGAGGGATGATACTCTTGTCGAGATGCTGAATCTCCTTGATTACTACATCAATCTGCTTGTCATCCAGTTGACTAATACTATAGGCAGCTTTTACGGCCATTAACCTAGCCCCCTATAGTAGGAACGCGCTTCGCTCCCCAACACAGAGCGAGCATTCATCCCATTCTGTTGGATTGCCTGAAGTCCTCGTTGCCTCATCGTTGCAGCGTTACTGGAGTCACGGAAGTTTCCACCGAAATTAGCCTTGTAATGTCTGGACTGTGTGGCGGCTGTTTCTCTTCCTGCTGCATTTACGGCACCAAAAGCGGCACCGGCAATATCTTTCGCCATAAAAGCGAATCCTACCGGGCCGGGGAGAAGCTCAAATAGAGCATACTCTCCGACTGCTTTTCCGATAGAATAGGCGGCCCCGTGTCCTTGGCTCTTGGAGTCCTTGTAGGATGCGACTCCGCCGAGTATATTCCCTCCTTCAAAGAGGGCTGTTTTTACAAAACCCATCGGGCGTCACCTCGTTATCTTAGATTATGCAGAGCAAAGACCAAGTCTCCCTCTGCTCCGTATGTGTTTCGTGTTACTTTTTTGAACATCCGATCCTGTTCCTCTTGAAAGGCTTTCGGGTCCGTCTCGGCTAGTTGCATCGTTTTGTCCAACAGAGGGGAACGCGTGAAGCTGACCATGTTCGCAAGTTCGTCCGACTGAATCGTTCCAAGCTTGTTCCTGTTCTGGGTACGGAGCGCTTCAGGGATCACCGTCGCGGCAGTAGATACACCAATCGCCGTAGCTGCGACGGGAGTCGAGAAGCGGTACGGAATGACCTTCTGAAAGACGCTCTCGGCTCCGTCCATCGCCTCGTCATCGAGTTTAGTGAACGCCTTTCCGAGAACCTTTTTAGCAAACCTGCCTGTACTTTTAACACTCATTCCTTAGCCTCCTAAAAGAACGGAAGTCCTGCGATATCCCGCTCACCTTGATTGTTGTAACCTACCGATCCGCCAGTAAGAGATCGACCGATAAAGTTAGCCCCCATATAAGCTCCGGCGGTAGCTCCTGCGCGGATGGCGTTCGTCTTTTTGCTGCCACTGCGGTAGTACCCTGCCGTAGCACTACCGAACGTCGCAAGGTTTCCCCCAAGTGTGTCGTCTTTACCCTTTATGTCGCGCAAAGCCCCGAAGTTTTCTCCGACTCCTTTGCCTTTCATGTTCTCGACAGCTGCCTTTTGCCTAGTCCAATCGCCGTCGTACATTTCTTTGTTGTCCTGATACCAGTTGCTGACAGATTGAGCTTTGTCGATGTCTTTCTTGGCTTTGCCTTCGAACTGCTTAGCGAAGCCCTCATCGTCCATCAGATTCTTGAATTGTCTACTGACATCGCTTTTGCTTGCCTTTCCTTCGGCGATGGAGCTGGCTGTTTTTATGAAGCTGTCCGTCTGGTTGAATATTTTCTGACCTCCGCGCTGAATCGCCTCATTGCTACCTAAGACCGTGCGGCCTAAGCCTTTCATACTTTTCATAAAGCTCATTTTTATTCTTCCCCTTTCGTTGGTCCTAAGTTTTCGTCCGGTTCCATCTCGATAATCTCTCCATCAAAGGTGAGTTCGTCGATGTCCGGCATAAGCTCGGCCACTTTCTTGAATATACTTACGGCTCTCTCGGACGGATTCATTGCTCCGCCTGACCCACTTCTGTCTTTGCGGGTCGAGTTCAACAGGTTGAAGATCTTGTACCTCTTTTCCTGCAGGTGATTCTTATACTCTGCTTCAGGGGATACCGTGTCCTCGTAATACACCTTGCCGCGGTTGTCTATCTCTGCGATTGTCTTAGAGATGAATCCGGCATTGATGGCTACAAGGTTCTCTGCACGAAGCATCATGATTTCGTTCTCGACCAGATCCCGTATCAAAGAAGCATCAACCAAGTCTTCGTCCAGGATCGCTTCTCCGGTTATGTCAATCTCAAAGTGACGGCACCAAGATTCGTAGCGCGCAATAACGGCACCGGCCTCCATCGGACAACGCTGACCGACAATGCGGAACGCTGGGTTGATGATACACACCTCTGCGAAAGGACAGTCCGGACCTTTACAGATGATCGGAACCCCTGCGAACATACCGTGCTTGATCTTGTAAACCTGCGAAGCCTCTTGCGCTACTTGAATCATGGCCGGATGCATCCCCCACATCCGTTCCATGATATTGCCCGAGTTGACTGTCGGAGCGTTCCCTGTCGTCAGGTGAGAAGATGGACCTGCAGGCGACAGCTCACTTACTTCATTTCCGTCTATTTCTTCATTCATATTTTTCACCACCCTTCGATGCTCTTGGCGCCTTTGTTCGTAAATTCTTTGGATGAATCGAAGCCGTAAGCGATCTTGCTCTTCATACGCTGATAGAGAGCGTCGTTCGTCTGTACGCCTTGATTGCCTGTCATGATAACCTTGCCGTAAATACTATGTTCGTTTGCTTCTGCGTTGGCTCGAAGCCCTGCCGGAGTTCGCATCGAAACACCTCTTTCTGTTGTACTGTCTGTGCTGACTCCAATCCAAACCCATCGAATTCGAGGGGGTTAAACAGGCCCCACTCCAAACTGGTCGAATTCGACCAGTTTAAAAACTTCCTGTTATTTTTGTCTATACGAAAACCGGGCCACACAAGGGAGATGGGGTGTGGCCCGGTTTAGGTGAGAGGAATGTAGGTAGTCGTATTGCGGGTACGACTTCCGGGATAAGGAGGTAAAGAGTTGGAATTGAAAGGTGAATTTCCATTCGACCCTTCACTTACGATATACGGTTCAACCTCTGCCTTTGTAACTTACTTGCGCTTGCTCTCGCAGTCAGGACAGGTGGTCTTCCTGCGTTCTTTACGGCGGATCGTAATAGACTTCAAGCACGTATTGCACTCATAGACTTTGTCTTTCTTATTTTGCAGATTAGCTCGAGGGATGTCGTGCTCCAAACGGGTACGATTAACCGTTGCGCGCGAGCAGCCGATGATGTCTGCGATTTCGTTGTCGTTCAGTCCTTCTTCAGAACTCAACCGTTCAATCTCTTTTACTATAAAGCTGATAGCCATTTGCGGGGGACTCTCCTTCTGTGCGTGGATGTGATGGTGTCGGAATTGATACTATTGAGCCTTCTCTGGTTTGCGAGCTGACGACATGCGATACATGTTCTTCGTTAGCTTAGTGAGGCCCTTGTCGAATGCCTTGCGTAGACGGGACTTCTCTGCGGGAGCGGTAGCTTGCTCTTCCAACTCCTGAAGACGCTTGAGTTTTGTAGTCAATCGCATCGCCTCTCGCTGTAGTTCTTCTGCCGCTTCCCTCTTCTTAGTGGGTGTCTGCTTAGCCTTGTTTGTTTCCCATGATTTTAGTTGACGCTTGCTCTTTGTGTTCATAATAGGCCGTCCTTTCTATGGTGTCAATTCCGACACGTTATCTTTCTGTCATTATACCCTTTCTGCTTCATCTGTGTCAATCTGCTACAAAACCTATTAGGGGTAAAAATTGGAGCAAATATTTTTAGAGGTCGTGCTCAGCGTCCAATACTAGCCTTCTAAGGTTCTGCCCCACCCCTCCCGCACAAGTCTTTGAGAGCGAAGCGAACGCGCTCCAGTGAGCATTTACGCCCCTTTTCCTGATGATAGCGTTCGTTTGGCTCTGTCTTGGTCTTGGCGTCCGCAAGGACGATGGATACTCCGCCTCTCTGCCTTGTCTGCTGTTCCCCCCCCTTTCCGCTTCTGTGATCCTCTCGCTCTCTCTTGTGGTTCTCTGCCGTGACTGCCCGCTCTCACACCGCCGGCCATAGGTGTGTAAAAATAGAGATATTTTTGCTGGGTACCAGGTCCTATATATGTGAGTGTTTTCTTTAGATTAATGCCCCACCCTATCTGAGCGAGCACATCACATACTAGGAGGAGTTCATCACCAAGAATACACTGTCGCACTGTCACTCAAGCACCCATCCTGAGGAGGAAACCATCATGAATAACACACAATTAGCATCAAGAATCGCAGCAACTTTATCAGACGGAACACGCATCGACGTAACACCAACAGAAGCTATCTCTCTATCTAGCGTAGTAGAGCTACACTCTGTAATCAGATCCATCGTTCCATCTAACAAGAAAGGTCTTGCTATCACTTCCGCTACTGCATACGGATCAGACAACAAGGTCATCTCTTTGCCAATCGTCGCTGTCACTGAAGCCAACACATCCAAGGAGGATACAAACATGAACAAGAAGACAAGAGCAGAACTAGAAGAAGAACTGAAAGCAGCTAGAGCATGTGGCGTAAAGATAGCCGATAAGATGTTCAGAACCGAAGACGAAGCAGCCAGAGATGTACTAAACGAAGAACTGAATACCATCGCGGGCCGCCTTGTGGAGCTAACTGATGAGCTATCCGGAGAGGCTGACATCGAACCTGAGACTGAGAGTAACGAGTCATTCTTCGACAAAGAGTTTGATGCAACAGTAGAAGAGCTAGAGGCAGCCGTAGAAGAAGCTGTAAAAGACTTGAAAGGAGCTAAAGCTAAACAGTACATCAAAGCCCTGTTCTCTGCTGACGACAAAGACGTATACGACACACTGTTGCGTTCTATCAATGGAGCCGTACATAACTCTAGTATTGCCATGTCTACACGCCGTAAACTGAAAGATAACTTCAGCAAGATCGACGCTAAGTCTTTCCTTATCCTTGACGGTGTAGATGTGTCTAAGAAGGCTGAGGTACTTGCTAAATTGAAACTGATGATCACTTTGGTTGTCCGTAAAACACTGGCTCTACTAGAAGGAACTGCATTCTTTGTATTTGATGCGACTTCTATCCTTGGTGTAATGGTCTCTCGTATTGCCTACACAACTGCACGTGAAGTGGTCTACGCTTCTAGCTCTCTTATCTCTGCATTCAAAGGGGATATCCTTGAGCATGTCAAACAAGCCTAACAACTAACTGAATACAACTCAGGGTATAGGGGTAACTCTATGCCCTTTTTTATATTGTCCACTTGCATACAGGACATTAACTATGTATGACTACTAACCTACTGGAGGAAACAACAATGAACACAACTACTACTAACACAACTACTCGCAACGAAATGGTAAGACGCAACCGACGTAACCTAGCATGGATCGCAGTGGGCTTGATTGCTGCTATCGGGGTATTCCTTTGTTGGGATGCGATTACCTACATGGTTCAGTATAACTGGTCTCCTGTACCTCATTCTCATAATCGTGATGTTATGGCTTATGAAGTAACAGATGCCCTTACTACGCAGGCAGGGATACTGAATATGTTCACATTGCCTCTATTCCTTGTGATCGCTGTAAATACTGTATCTCTTGTTGTTCGTATCTATGTCAACCGTAACAAATACTCTGCACAGGTAGTCAACACAGAGTCCGTCGTTACTGCTAAGAAAGCTGCTTAATCTTTACCCATACAAACATATTAGGAGGAATTATCATGCAAACAACTAACCTTAACACTATCAGCCGCATCAAGAACAATCTAAGACTACACGTTCGTATCGTCACATCAGCTAGTGACATCATCAGAACGATGAAGGACGAGAGTCTGAACCTCGTGGAGTACCAAGTGATGGAGTCCTTCGAGGGAATCACTGTAGTCAAGTCCGAGCAAACGCTAGGTGTATTGGGCGCCGCTGTTGCTTGCGTCACTTATGACATGTTTGGTGATCGGATCATCTACGTGGACAGCTTCTTTGAAGCCTTATCCCCTGACGCGCAGGAGTTCGTCTTATGGCATGAGGTAGGTCACACCAAGGATGCAGAGCTTGTTCCGGCCCATCTCCTTGTAGGTCAAGTCAGGCGCAGAGTTTCTCTGTTGAGAGGTGAGGTTTCTCGAGAGGAAGCTTTCGCAGACGACTACGCTGCTTCAAAGATGGGATCTGATCGAGCAGTTTATGCACTAAATGAGCTGCTTCTCTTTTCATCATCTCTCAAGGTTTTGGGTACGGATGCTGAGGTGAAGCTCAGAATTGATCGCATCCAAGCAGGACGCAGAATCTAAACACCCTGTATCAAACTCGTTAGGGCGAGTATAAACAGACTTTAAGCCCTAAGCGTCTAGCCTCTCTATGGGGGCTAGGGTAGTAACTAGATTTACTAGCAGAGCACACTGCAAACAAAGCCGTGCATTTGCACAAAGAAAGGACTCTATCATGACTACATCTACTACTCAATTCAACACAATGACTAAGGCAGCTCTATTCGCTTTTGCTGCAGAAAAAGGCATCAAAGTCTTGAAGAAGATGGACAAAGCAACTCTTATCCAAACGATCGTGACAGCTCTTGCTCAACAGCCTGCTGAGGCGCCAGCCGAAGCACCTACTGAACAAGTAGAGGAGATTGTTGTCCTTGGCTCTATCCTTGGCGGTGTGAACTACGACGATCTAGCGGAGATTGTTGAGATCGCAGAGGAAGAAGAAGTCGTAGAAGAGGAAGTTGTTGCCCCTACACAAGAACCAGTTCAACCCGTAGCTGTCGGTAGCTATGTGAAATGGGTGAAAGGTCCTTCTTACTTCAAGGTGAACCGCTATGGCTACAAGGACTCTGTCTACACTGCTGAACTTGTATCCAAGAAGAACGCTACAGACAAAGAGCTGTCTTTCCACTATGTACCTGCTGACTTCATCGGTACAGTCCAAGGGGTTACGTTCGTACCTGTTACTCGTCAAGAGGTCGCTCTGGCATACAAAGCGAAGTCAGCCCCTAAGTCACCCATCAAGTCAGCCCCTAAGTCTGCACCTGCTGTTCGTGAAACGACTCATGCGAACTCTAAGCGTTTCGTTGTGAACGTGACAGAGAACAGATTCGGCTACCGTAACTGGTCCATCACAGACAAAGTGACTAAGAACACCTTCCCTGTAGAAGAAGGCAAGTCTGTTACTCGCATGGTGCGCTCTTACCAAGCCCGCGTTAAAGGTGTGGCTGCTAAGGTGACGATCACAGA